>Ga0308415_1000035_pt1 | contig 47976 bp, 45 predicted proteins | sample HotsprSampleOS55_FD_203465 | JGI IMG/M metagenome (GOLD analysis project Ga0308415, IMG submission 203465) | Hot spring phototrophic mat microbial communities from Octopus Spring, Yellowstone National Park, Wyoming, United States - 20090730_OS55 ... | reverse complement strand
CTCGTGGTCCGCAGCGCCCCCGACCGCATCCAGGCCTTCCATAACGCCTGCCTCCACCGCGGCCGCCAGCTCCGCGAATTCGACGGCCGCGGCGCCCAGGAGTTCCGCTGCCCCTTCCACGGCTGGTGCTGGGAGATCGACGGCTCCCTCAAAGAAGTCGTCTGCCAGTGGGACTTCCCCGAGGTCAACGAGCGCGACTACCACCTTCCCGAAGTGAAGGTCGGCACCTGGGGCGGCTTCGTCTTCATCAACCCCGATCCCGACGCCGAGCCCCTTGAGCAGTTCCTCGGCGACCTCCCCCGCCACTTCGAACGGTGGGACCTCGCCAACCGCTTCAAGCAGGCCCACGTCGCCAAGATCCTCCGCTGCAACTGGAAGGTCGCCCAGGAAGCCTTCATGGAGGCCTACCACGTCGTCGCCACCCACCCCCAGCTCCTCAACGGCATCGGCGACTCCAACTCCCAGTACGACGTCTTCGGCAACTTCTCCCGCGCCATCACCCCGAACGGCACCCCGAGCCCCCACCTGCGCGAGACCCCCAGCCAGCAGGACATGCTCGACGCCATGTTCGACCGCAACCTCGATACCCCGCCGCTCGCCGAGGTGCCGCCCGGCATGGGCGCCCGCCAGTTCGCCGCCATGCTCAGCCGCGAAGGCATGCGCGCCGTCATCGGCGACGAGGCCGATACCTACTGCGACGCCGAATACCTCGACTCCATCTACTACACCGTCTTCCCCAACTTCCACCCCTGGGGCGCCTTCAACCGCATCACCTACCGCTTCCGCCCCCACGGCGACAACCCCGACGAGTGCATCATGGAGTGCATGTTCCTGGCGCCCTGGCCGAAGGGCGAGCCGAAGCCCCCGGCCGCGCCCATCCACTGGCTCGGCCCCGATGACGACTGGGCCGACGCCCCCGAACTCGGCATGCTTGCCCGCGTCTTCAACCAGGACACCTTCAACATCCCGAAGGTCCAGCTCGGCCTCAAGACCATGAAGCGGCCGGAAGTCGTCTTCGCCAGCTACAACGAAACGAAGATCCGCCACTTCCACCAGCTCTACGACCGCTGGATGGAGCTCGAATAGCTGCCATGCCCGCGCCCTGCGCGCTCGCCTGGCTCGATGAACCGCCCGCCCCGGCCGACCTGGCCGGGGCGCTCGCCCTCGCCGGCGCCGCCACCCCCGCCGACGTCGACGCCCTGCTCGACGCGCTGGAGGCCGCCCGCACCGCCCTCGAGGCGCTCGCCAGGGAGGCCTTCGCCCGCGCGCCCATTAGCCGCTCCACCGCGGCGTTCCACAGCGCCCTGCCCGACCTCCGCCCCTTCGTCCTCTACCGCCTGCCCGGCCTCCTCCGCGAAGCCGGCCTCTACACCGCCGCGGAGCTCCGCGCCCTCGCCGCCGACGCACCGCCCGCCTGGCTCGCCCGCGAGGCCACCCGCCAGCTCGCCATCCTCGCCGCCGTCCGCGCCGCCGTCCGCCGCCTGGAATCCGGCGACCTCGCCCCGGCCGACTTCCCCGCCGCCATCCGCCGCGCCGCCCGCGAGGCCGCCGCGATCCAGCCGTCGCCGAACACCCCATCCCAGCAGGAGGACCAGCGATGACCGCACCCGCAACCCGCCGCTACGCCGACTGGCGCGACGAGTTCGAGTCGCGCAAAAAGAGCCCCGCCGAAGCCCTCGAGGTTGTGCAGAACGGCCACCTCGTCGGCCTCGGCATCCTCTGCCCTGGCGTCCTCAGCCAGGCGCTCCTCGAACGCGCCCGCCAGCTCGAGCGCGTCGATATCCGCTGCCTCGCCCCCCGCGAAGTGCCGCTCTTCTCCCCCGATGGCCCCAAAGGCGAAAAGGAGATCGAGCTCTTCATCGGCGATGCCCTCCGCCCGGCCCACGACCAGCGCATCGCCACCTACCTGCCGAACACGTTCATGCTCGGCTTCAAAGCCTTCGATGCCGGCCGGCCCGAGGCCCGCATCCCCGACGTTTTCCTCGTGGCCGTCTCCCCGCCCAACGAAAAGGGCTACGTCAACTTCGGCCCCCACATGTGGCACAAGAAGGCCTACGTCCGCCGCTGCCGCCACACCATCGCTGCCATCGACCCGAACATCGTGCCCGTCTTCGGCGATACCTGGATCCACGTCTCCGAGATCGAGACCTTCGTCGATGGCTACATCAAGCCCGTCGATATCCCCGCCGTCCGCCAGCGCGTCGAAACCCAGGCCCCGCCCGAGCACCGCGACGCCCTCCTGAAGATCCTCAACCAGGCCTCTCCCGACCAGATCGCCCTCGTTGAGGACATGTTCCACCTCATGCCGCCGGGGATCCTCGAGCAGGCGTTCGGCCTCTCCGAGGTCGACCCGGCCGCGCAGGCGATTGCCGACCACCTCAAGACGCTCATCCGCGACGGCGACACCATCCAGGTCGGCGTCGGCCAGCCCAGCTCCCTCATGTTCAAGGCCGGCGCCTTCGACCACGCCCACGACCTCGGCCTCCACACCGAGCTCGGCTCCCCCGGCCTCGCCCGCCTCTGGGAGAAGGGCGTCCTCACCGGCGCACGCAAATCCATCCACAAAGGCCGCGCCGTCGCCACCGCCTGGACCGGCTGCGACGGCACCGACCTCCGCATCATCGCCGGGAACCCAGCCTTCGAACTCTACGACTCGAACTACCTCCTCAACCCGCTCCTCATGGCCCAGAACCGCCAGATGACCTCCATCAACAGCGCCGTCGCCGTCGACCTCCTCGGACAGGTCGCCAGCGAAGACCGGTTCGGCGGCCACATGGTCAACGGCACCGGCGGCCAGCCCGATGCCCACCTCTCCGCCGCCCTCTGCCCCGACGGCCGGGCCATCACCGTCCTCCGCTCCACCGCCCTCGAAGGCACGGTCTCGAAGATCGTCGCCCAGCACCCCGAGGGCACCCTCGTCACCGTGCCGCGCTACCTCGCCGATACCGTCATCACCGAGTACGGCATCGCCCGCCTGCTCGATAAGAACCACCGCCAGCGCGCCGAGGAGCTCATCGCCATCGCCCACCCCGATTTCCGCGCCGAGCTCCGCGCCCAGGCGAAGCAGCTCTGGGGCAAGCTCGAATGACCGCCGAACCGACCCCGCAGCCGGCACCCCCGGAGGCGCCCGCGGGCCGGCTCGCCGGCAAGGTCGCCGTCGTCCTCGGCGCCTCCTCAGGCATCGGCCGCGCCGCCGCCCTCCGCTTCGCCTGCGAAGGGGCGAAGGTCATCGCCGCAGCCCGGCGCGTGCCCGAACTCGAAGCCCTCGGCCGCGAGTGCGGCGCCATCCCCGTCCCCTGCGACATCACCCGCGACGACCAGGTCGAAGCCCTCGCCCGCGCCCCCCTCGACCGCTTCGGCACGCTCGATGTCGCCCTCAACTGCGCCGGCTTCGAACAGAGCACCCCCATCCGTGACCTCACCCCCGAGCGGCTCTACGCCATGGCGAGCGTCCAGTTCCTCGGCGCCGTCTCTTTCATCCGCCACATGGCGAACGCCATGGCCGCGACCGGCGGCGGCTCGCTTATCACCATCTCCTCCATCACCGCCCGGCTCGTCGGCGAAGGGCTCGCGGCCTACGGCGGCTCCAAGGCCGCCATCAACCACATCACCCGCATCGCCGCCCTTGAGTACGGCCCCCAGGGCGTCCGCGTCAACGTCGTCTCCCCCGGCCTCATCGAAACCCCGATGACGGCCCACATGTTCATCCCGCCCGTCGTCCGCGCCTTCGTGCGCGAAACCCCCCTCCGCCGCATGGGCACCGTCGACGACGTCGTCGAAGCCATCCTCTGGCTCGCCTCCGATGCCTCCAGCTTCATCACCGGCCACGACCTCCCCGTTGACGGCGGCCAGCTCACCCGCCGCCTCCCCGGCCGCGACGACTTCCTCGCCCCGGCCTGATTGTTGACTCGATCACTCGACTTAGTGCACTGCCTGCGCTACACTGCAGCCAGCGGCATCGCCGCAATCCTCCCCCACAACGAACGGAGCACCCCCATGTCCGACCCCGAAATCGCTGCACGCGGGTACGCCCATCCCGAAGTCCTGGTCACCACCGAATGGGTCGCCCAGCATCTCAACGACCCCTCCGTCCGCATCATCGAATCGAACGAAGACCCCCTCCTCTACCCCTCCGGCCACATCCCCGGCGCCGTCCAGGTCGACTGGGCCGCTGACCTCAACGACCCCCTCCGCCGCGACTACCTCGACCGCGCCGGCTTCGAAAAGCTCATGAGCCGCATCGGCGTCACCCCCGAAACCACCGTCGTCTTCTACGGCGACAAGAACAACTGGTGGGCCTGCTACGCCTTCTGGGTCTTCCAGCTCTTCGGCCACACCAACGCAAAGGTGATGGACGGCGGCCGCCTCAAGTGGGAGAAGGAAGGACGGCCGCTCGTCAAGGAAGTCCCCACCTACCCGCCCACCGAGTACCGCGCGCCCGAGCGCGACGATACCAAAATCCGCATCTTCCGCGACGAAGTGCTGAAAAAGCTCGGCACCGGCGTCAAGCTCGTCGACGTGCGCAGCCCCCAGGAGTACACCGGCGAGCGCACCCACATGCCCGAGTACCCGCAGGAGGGCGTCCTCCGCGGCGGCCACATCCCCGGCGCGAAGAACGTCCCCTGGGCCCGCGCGGCCAACCCCGAAGACGGCACCTTCAAGTCCGCCGCCGAGCTCAAGGCGATCTACGAGCAGGAAGCCGGCCTCACCCCCAACGACGAAGTCATCGCCTACTGCCGCATCGGCGAACGCAGCTCCCACACCTGGTTCGTCCTGAAGTACCTCCTCGGCTACCCCAACGTCCGCAACTACGACGGCTCCTGGACGGAATGGGGCAACTCCGTCGGCGTCCCCATCGAACGCTGAACTTCGCTACGCTGGATCCCGAATCCCCCGCGCGGCGGGCGGCGCAGCTGCCCGCCGCGCGCCTTTCCGGAGCACGCCCATGGCCCAGCCGCCAAAAGCCTTCCAGCAGGTCATCGAAGATTTCGCCTTCGCCGACCGCCAGGAGCGGATCGACATGCTCATCGAGTACGCCGACCGCTTCAAGGAGGTCCCCGAGCGGATCGCCACCCGCCCCTTCCCCGAAGAACACCACGTCCAGAAGTGCGAATCCGATGCCTACGTCTGGGCCGAAGACCTGCCCGACGGCACCCTGAAGTTCCACTTCGCCGTCGAAAACCCCCAGGGCCTCTCCGCCAAAGCCTGGGCCGTCATCCTCGATGAGACCCTCTCCGGCCAGCCGCTCGAAAAGGTCGCCGCCGTCCCCTGCGACAGCGTCTTCACCGTCTTCGGCAAAGAGGTCTCCATGGGCAAAGGCATGGGCCTCATGGGCATCGCCGATATGGTGACCGCCTTCGCCCGCCAGCGCCTCGCCGCCCGGGCCGCACAGTCAGGCTCGGCGTGACGTAACACAAATGTTCGTTGACCGCGCCCACCCCGGGACGTAGCATCGAACGAGCACCACGGGACGCAGGAGGCCATGCCGAAGTACATATTCGTCACCGGCGGCGTCGTCAGCTCAGTCGGCAAAGGCATCACCACCGCCAGCCTCGGCCGCATCCTCAAATCCCGCGGCATCAAAGTCTCCATCCAGAAGCTCGACCCCTACCTCAACGTCGACCCCGGCACCATGTCCCCCTACCAGCACGGGGAGGTGTTCGTCACCGTCGACGGCGCCGAAACCGACCTCGACCTCGGCCACTACGAGCGGTTCATCGACCAGGACCTCACCGCCGCCTCCTCCGTCACGTCCGGCCAAATCTACCTCGCCGTCCTCGAACGCGAACGCCGCGGCGACTACCTCGGCGGCACCATCCAGCAGGTCCCCCACCTCACTAACGAAATCAAGGCCCGCATCTACGGCGTCGCCGAGCAGACCGGTTGCGACGTCCTCATCTGCGAAGTCGGCGGCACCGTCGGCGACATCGAAGGCGAAACCTTCATCGAAGCGATCCGCCAGATCCGCCACGAACAGCCCCGCGATGCGACCCTCAGCGTCCACGTCTGCTTCCTCCCCTGGGTCGGCGCCACCGGTGAACTGAAGACCAAGCCCACCCAGCACTCCGTCCGCGAACTCCGCTCCAAGGGCATCCAGCCCGACGCCATCGTCCTCCGCAGCGACCACCCCGTCCCCCGCGACATCACCGACAAGGTCGCCCTCTTCTGCGACGTCGAACCCCGCGCCGTCATCCCCATGGAAACGGCCGACACCATCTACGAAGTTCCAATCACCCTCGAAGAACGCGGCCTCGGCGACTTCGTCCTCGACCGCCTCGGCCTCGAAGGCCGCCGCGACCTCGCCGAATGGCGCGACCTCGTCTACCGGCTGAAGCACCCCCGCCGCACCGTCGAGGTCGCCGTCGTTGGAAAGTACGTCGAGCTCCGCGATGCCTACATCTCCGTCAAGGAGGCCCTCGTCCACGCCGGCATCGCCCACGAGGCCGACGTGACCATCCGCTGGGTGCCTGCCGAGGCCCTCGAAACCCGCGAACCGGCCGACCTTCTCGCCGGCATCGACGGCATCGTCGTCCCCGGCGGCTTCGGCGAACGCGGCTGGGAAGGCAAAATCCGCGCCGCCGAATACGCCCGCACCACCGGCACGCCCTACCTCGGCCTCTGCCTCGGCATGCAGGCCCTCGTGACCGAATTCGCCCGCCACGCCTGCGGGCTCGTCGGCGCCAACAGCACCGAGTTCGACCCCGAAACGCCCCACCCCGTCATCAGCCTCCTCGAAGAGCAGCACGCCGTCGTCAATCTCGGCGGCACCATGCGGCTCGGCGCCTACCCCTGCCGCCTCCTGCCCGGCACGCTCGCCCACCGCGCCTACGGCACCGACGTTGTCAGCGAACGCCACCGCCACCGCTGGGAGTTCAACAACGCCTACCGCGCCCGCCTCGAAGCTGCGGGCCTGCGTGTGAGCGGCACCTCGCCCGATGGCGCCCTCGTCGAAATCTCCGAAATCTCCGGCCACCCGTTCATGCTCGGCACCCAGTTCCACCCCGAACTCCAGAGCCGGCCGAACCGCCCCCATCCGCTCTTCCGGGAGTTCGTCGCCGCCGCCCTCGCCCGGCGCGCCGCCGGCGCAGCCGCGCCCGCCACCGCCTGAGCGCGCCGCCTACTCGAGGTGCAGCGCCCGCCGCACGTCCGGGTTCTGCAAGTCCAGCTCGAACGTCTTGTACTGGTACGTCTGTCCCGTCTCCGGCGAATGCCCTGTCCGCTCCTCGCCGACCCGCAGCACGCCCCACGAGAGCATGCTGTTCACCAGGTTCTTCACGTCGGACTCCTCGCGCCGCACCACCGGCTTCAGCGTCTCCACAATCCGGTTGAACGTCAGCCAGGCGACCCCCGGCTTGTTCCGCTCGTCGTGGATCGCCACGATTACCGCCCGCCGCTGCTCCTCGGTCAGGTCGTTGTAGTTGAACCGCGCGTAGTCGTACTTCGCCAGCTCCTGCCCCACGTTGCGCGGCCGCTCGATCGCCTCCGTCCGCTCGTTCGGCAGGAACAGCCAGTCCGTGAAGTCCGCGTTCACCATCATGAGCAGCCCGCTCTCGTGCAGCGCCCGCGCGAAGTCGCCCGCCCGGCCGCGCGCCAGCCGCTGGAAGTCTGCCTGCGGCATCCGCTTCTGCAGCTCCTGCCCCACCAGCGAAAGCGGCAGGTCGCGCCCGTTCGTTCGGAAGTCCTGCACAATGGCGAGGATCTGCTTCAGCACCTCGGCAATCTCCCGCGGCTCCGCCGAGATCGGCCCTTTCGCCTGCGCCAGCTCCAGCGCCCGCGCCGCCGCCGCGGCCAGGCGCGGCTCGATCTTCTCGACCGCCGCCGGCTCTTTCACCGGCGCCGCCGCAGCTCGGTCCACCTCCGGCTCCACGTCCAGGTCGTAGTACAGCACCACATCCGCCTGCTGCACGAGCTGCGCCGAGGTCGCCCACGACACCCCAATCACTACCACCCGCTTCCCCCGCGCCCGCAGCAGCATCACCACATGGAAGAAGCTGTGGTCGCCCGAGGCGATGACGAACGTCCCGATGTTCGGGTAGAGGTGGCTCGCCTCGATGCAGTCGACCGCCAGTTTCACATCGACCGAGTTCTGGATGCGCGCCTCGCCCTCCGCCGTCGTGTACCGCCGGGTGAGCACATACACCGGCTCCAGCCCCGCCGTGTACAGCGACGCCGGGTCGCCCGCCTGCACCGGGTCCATCCAGTCCGCGTATGCCCGCGCATAAGCCACCCGCCCGAACCGCTCCGCCGCCTCCCGCAGCGCCGTCACGTTCGGGCGCCGGTTCCGCTGCATCAGGCTGAACTTCAGGTTCTCCCAGTCGACGAGCAGCGCCACATCCTCCTGGCCAGGGCCGCTGCCATCATCCCGCATGCCGCGATCCTAGCCGAACCCGCCGCTGCCCGCTGTCATCTGCGTCTGCCCCGTCCGCGATCTCATCGCCACCGCCAGGCCGGCATGGAGCTCGAAGTCCGCATCGCGTCCGCTCCCTGAATGCCCTCGAGCCGGGAGTGCCGGGTAAATCCCAAAAACCTGCCAATTTCCAGCTGCTGCGTGCACGCCCCTTCCGCTCCGTGGTACGGTGGTTGGGCCGAATCCCGGCCCTGCCGGGAACGGGGGACCCACCACCTGGGGTGCATCCTTCCACAGCGAAGGACGGCGACTTCCGACGCCGAACCCGTCAGCTAACCCCGTAGGCGTTCGGAGGAGCCTCTGCCTCCTCTGCGATCCGGTCCAGGCGGGCCCTCCCGCCCGCCGCCAGCACACAGGAGGTACGCGTCATGCAGTACGCCATTTCCCCGTCCGCCATCCTTCCCCGCACGACCGTCTACCGCGAAACCGAACTCAGCCTTGTCCGCATCCGCGAGGCCGCAACCAGGCTCCGCTCCTGGGCGCTCGTCTCCGGCGAACGCATCGTCGGCCTCCCCTTCGTCCGCGTCCGGTCCGACCTGCTCTGCGAGGTCCATCTCCCCGTCGCCGGACTCGTCCAGCCGCACCCCCAGACCGGCGTCTTCAGCGATGCGGCCGCCCACATGCCCGCCGTCTCGCTCCGCGTCGTCCGCTTCGATGAACTCCGCGCGGTCATCCGCGAGCTCAGCGGGGAAATCGCCGTCGACTGCGGCAGCGCCGGCCCCGTCGAATTCCATCCTTCCACCGCCGAGTTCACCCACGGCACGGTGCTCTGGCCCGTGCTCCGCCTCTCCCCGTCATTGACCCCGGCCGTGGCCATCCCCGGCCGCCGAACCCTCGAGGCCGCCTCTTGAGCCTCCGCCCCGGCGCTTGCGCCGCCATGCTCAGCCTCGCCGCCGCAGCCGCCATGGCCCTCGCGGCCTGCGGCGGCGACGGTGATGACCCCACACCCACGCCCGGCAGCGTCGAAACCCCGGCCGCTGCCACGCCCACTGCCGCAACCCCGGGCACGTCGCCCACACCCGCGGCAACCGCCCCGGCAGCCACCCCGACACCGGTCGTCCTTACGCCCACCTTCACCTGCGCGAATCCCATCACGCCGCTCGAGGCGCGCCTCAACCGCGGCCAGCAGGTCGAACTCCAGGGCCGCGTCTTCGGCGTCATGGACCGCAACGGCGATGCCGTCCTCGCCGTCGGCGCTCCGCTCGATGCCCTCCTCCGCGTCGAGGTCATCGTGCCGTCCGGCAGCCGCCAGAACTTCCGGGCCGACCCGCTCCTCGGCTTCGCCGGCCGCGACGTCTGTGTTCGCGGCACAGTCGAGGAAATCGGCGGCATTCTCACCATCGCCGCCACCGGCCCGGGCGAACTCACCGTCGTCCAGTAACCGAAAGGAGCGCCGCAGCCAGCGTCATCCTCTCCGCGCTGCAGTTCCGGCAGCCCGTCGCCGCCTGACCCTCGACCCAGTCACTGGCTGTGCCTAGTCTGGGGTGCGAAGCCCGCCGCTTCGCACCCCAGCTTCTCTTCGGAGGCCCCATTTGGACTGGTGGCGCATTGTCCACGTCCTTTCTCTCATCTGGCTCGGCGCCGGCCTGGGCGCCACCTACCCCCTCATCCTCCGCGCCTGGGCAACCAAAGAGCTCCGCACCCGCGCGACCCTCCTCATCGAAGCCGCCAACAACGAAACCCGTGTGCTCCTCCCCGGCGCCATGGCCAGCGGCATCACCGGCTTCTTCTGGGCCGTCGCCGCCGAATACAACTTCCTCAAGGATGCCTGGCTCGGCATCCTCACCCTGCTCTACATCTTCTTCTACTTCGTCTGTCTGCCCCTGCTCGGCTTCGGCCTCCGGCGGGCCAGGCTCGCCGCCCTCATCGCCCAGAAGAAGGGCGAAGAAACCGACGAACTCCGCCAGGTCCTCGAAGACCGCGTGCCCATCGTCTTCGGCACCATCCTCGTCCTGAGCGTCCCCCTCCTCGCCTGGCTCGCCGTCTTCAAGCCGTTCTAACCGGCCCGCGCCCCGGTCAGAACACCAGCGGCTCCCCGCCCGCCCGGGCCGCACCCGGGTCGCAGGCCGGGCTCCGCTCCACCCACCGCAGCAGGTCGACCGGGTCGAACGGCCCGATCGCGTCTGCCTCGCCCGGTGCGAACAGCACCGGCTGCCGGTTCGCATCGCCCGGCGGCAGCGCCGTCAGCTCCGCCCGGTACACGAGCGCCAGCTCCCAGCCGTCGGCATCGAACGGAAAGCTGAGCACATCGGCAACTTCAAGCGCTGAAATCGCCCCGTCGCACCAGTCATCCGCCAGCGCCGCCGCCGTCTCGTACGGGTTCGCCCCATACTCCATCACCGTCCACGGCAGCCATTTCCCCCGCACCCCCGGCGCGGTCACGTCGAACACCGTCAGCCGGCCCGCAAACACCGGCACGAGGTACACGGCCACGTGCGCGCCGCCCGGTGTAAAACCCGGCTGCGGCCGTCCGAAGTAGGCGTAGCTCATACCGCGATTCTCCGCCCGGCCGGCCCGCCTGTCGAACCCGCGTCCCTCAGGCGAGGATCCCCGCGAACGTCCCCTCGTCGAGCGGCCCGACTGCGGCCAGCACCGCCTTCGCCGGGTCGAGCACGTCGCGCCCCACCTCCAGCAGCTCGTCCAGCGTCACCGCATCGAACCGCGCCACCACCTCGTCGACGGTCAGCACCTTCCCGCGCAGCAGCTCCTGCGACCCCAGCCAGCCCGCCACCGAACGCGTGTCCTCCATCCGCAGCTGGATCCGCCCCTTCGCCATCTCCTTCGCCTTCTGCAGCTCCGCCGGCGGCACCCCCGCGAGCAGCTTCAGCGTCTCCTCCAGCGTCGCTTCCGCCGTCACCCGCGCGTTCTCCGGGTCGCACCCCGCGTAAATAGTCAGCGAACCGGCATCCCGGAACTCGCTCGTATAGCTGTGGATGTCGTACACCAGCGCCCGCTCCTCCCGCAGCTCGAGGAAGAGCCGGCTCGACATCCCCTCGCCGAGGAGCATGTTCAGCAGGCTCACCGCAAAGCGCCGGTCGCTGTCCAGCGGCACGCTCGGGAAGGCGAAGCACAGGTGCGCCTGCTCCGTCGCCTTCTCCCGCACCCGTACCCGCGGCGCCCCGTTCCGCGGCATGGCCGGGTACCATGGCCCCGGCTCCGCGGGTGCAACGCCCCCCAGCCACCGCTCGGCCGCCGCGACCACCTCCTCGTGGCGGACATTGCCGGCCACCGCGAGCACCATGTTGCCGGGTACATACTGCTTCCGGAAGTACCGCACCACCGCCTCCAGCGGCAGCGCCTTCACGCTCTCCGGCGTCCCCCCGATCTCCCGCCCCAGCGGCTGCGCCGGCCAGAGCGTCTCATCGACAAGGATCGCGCTCAGCTCCGCCGGGCTGTCCTCCACCCCCGCCAGCTCCTCGAGGATCACCGCCCGCTCCTTCTCCAGCTCGGCCGGGTCCATCACCGGCTCCGTCACCATGTCCGCGAGGATGTCGATCACCGTCAGCGCAGCCGTATGGGGCACCTTCGCGTAGTACAGCGTCGCCTCCCGGTCCGTCGCCGCATTGTGGACCCCGCCGACCGACTCGATCGCCTCCGAAATCTCCCGCGCCGTCGGCCGCCGCGATGCCCCCTTGAACAGCATGTGCTCGAGGAAGTGGGAAAGCCCCGCCTCCTCGTCGCGCTCATACCGGCTGCCCGCGCCAACGTATACGCTCACCGTCGCCGAGCGCGTGTGCGGCAGCTCCGCCGTCACCACGCGCAGGCCGTTCTCGAGAACCGTTCGCTGATGCATCGACACTCCCGTGCCCGCCCGGGCACCAGCCCCGATCCTACGCGCCGCCTCCGCTTGCCGCGAACCGCGCGCGAAACCTGTTCGTAACACCGGCGCAATTCGCACGAAACCGCCGCGGCCTACCCTGCATCCGACACACAGGGCGCTCCCCGAGCCAGCCCGCCGCCGAAACACAAGCTTCATACGGCAGCCCCTGCGCTGCGCGTGGCCGTAATCGGCGCCCGGGCGACAATCGGGAGGCCCGCCCACCACCACCCAGAGGAGTGCGATGACCCCCGAAGAGATCAAAGCCTACTGCGAGCAGAACGGCGTCCGCTTCGTCGACGTCAAATTCGTCGACCTGTTCGGCCAGTGGCAGCACATCACCCGCCCCATCCGCGAGCTGAACGACTGGACCGACTACAACCGCTCACCCTGGCGGAACGGCTACGGCTTCGACGGCTCCTCCATCCGCGGCTTCCAAAGGATTGAGGAGTCCGACATGCTCCTCATTCCCGATCCGGAAACCGCCTTCATCGACCCCTTCATCGAAACCCCTACCCTCTCGGTCATCGCCAACGTCGAAGACCCGGTCACCCGCCAGCCCTACACCCGCGATGCCCGCTACATCGCCCGCAAGGCCGAGCAGTACCTCCGCGAAACCGGCGTCGGCGACACGGTCTACATCGGCCCTGAGCTCGAATTCTTCGTCTTTGACGAGGTCCGCTTCTCCAACCAGATGCATGCCGCCTCCTACATCGTCGACTCCGACGAAGGCATCTGGAACAGCAACGCCGAATCCACCCTCCGCGGCGACCTCAACCAGGGCTACCGCCCGCGCGTCAAAGGCGGCTATTTCCCCGTCGCCCCCCACGACACCCTCACCGACATCCGCAACGAAATGGTCCAGCTGATGGAGGAGTGCGGCATCCAGGTCGAACTCCACCACCACGAGGTCGCCACCGCCGGCCAGGGCGAAATCGACATGCGGTTCGATACCCTCACCCGCATGGGCGATAAGGCCCTCCTCTACAAGTACATCGTGAAGAACGTCGCCCGCCGCAACGGCAAGGTCGCGACCTTCATGCCGAAGCCCCTGTACGGCGATAACGGCTCCGGCATGCACACCCACCTGTCCATCTGGAAGAACGGCGTCAACCTCTTCGCCGGGGAGGAGTACGCCGGCATCTCGAAGCTCTGCAAGCACTACATCGCCGGCCTCATCCGCCACGGCCGCGCCCTCATGGCCATCGCCGCCCCCACGACCAACAGCTACAAGCGCCTCGTCCCCGGCTACGAAGCGCCCGTCAACCTCGTTTACTCCGCCCGGAACCGCTCCGCGGCCTGCCGCATACCGCTCGTCAGCGCCGACCCGCGCCAGAAGCGCGTCGAGTTCCGCCCGCCGGACCCCTCCGGCAACCCCTACCTCACCTTCGCCGCCATCCTCATGGCCGGCCTCGACGGCATCATCAACGAGTGGGACCCCGGCGAGCCGCTCGATAAGGTCAACCTCTTCGACCTCAGCCCCGAAGAGCTCGCCAACATCCCCACCGTCGCCCAGTCGCTCGATGGCTCCCTCCGCGCCCTCGAAGAAGACCACGAGTTCCTCCTCAAGGGCGGCGTTTTCACCGAGGACGTCCTCGAGACCTGGATCGCCTACAAGTACGAAAACGAGGTCGACCCCATCCGCATGCGCCCGCACCCCTACGAGTTCGAACTCTACTTCGACGCGTAGGCTGCCCGCGCCGCCCTCCAGCCGCACGGCGGCGCCTCACCCCGGGGCGCCGCCGTTTGTTATACCTCGCCGATCTCAGCTTATTGTGAGCCCCTGTTGCTCAGTTCAGCGGCTAGCGTGTCGTAAATATTTAGGAGTTCAAGCGTGCCGTTGGCGACGTCGTCAAGTACGAGATTGTCGAATGCTCCTAGGATATGAAAAAGATTAGGGTATTTGAAGAAATTTTTCCGGTAACTATCAAACACTGACTTGACTTGCTCGGCAAGAATGAAGTCCGGTAATTCGACTCCCGATTTCTTGATTTCCCCCAGCAGTTTCGGTATATCATGGCCTAACCTTTTGAGCTCGTCGTCGTCATATTGTTCGGGATTATGCAGTCTCAGAATTGCCTTGCAAATCAACTCGTTGGCTAGGCAGATCAAAAAGGCGCTGACTAGATCGGCCTCTCTCGAATCGGGTTCCTCTCGCGTTCCCAATGCCGCCCTCCTGGCGAACGCGAGCGCGAGCCGCGCCCACTCGTCGGTGATCATTTGTTCTCCCCGCAGGGTCACTCCTCCAGTGGCCTCAGCGGGGTCGCCGCCATTCGTAGGATTCCTACGGGAGATTCGTATGTGGACTTCGAGAGGGACCTGTGACATGGCTTTCGTGTACGTCAGGCATTCAAGGGTGTCAAGAGCGCCGCCGCCGCCAGCCGCTCCTCCGCATACGGGTCCCGCTCCAGCCGGCTCTCCAGGTCGAACACCATCGTCGGCCGCGTCTCCTCCTCGTACGGCTCCCACCGCCCGATCCCCGGGTGCGACGGGTCGCCCGTCCGCGCAAACGCAATCCACGCATCCATCATGTCCGCGGAGAGCCGCTCCACCTCCGGGCCCGTGCCCACGAACCGGTCCTGCCCCGGAGCGCCCAGCGTCCCGAACACGAACGGCATCTCCAGCGCGTGGCACGCCCCGAGCGCGCCCCGCCGCGCCGGCGAGGCGTACGTGAACAGGTACACGTACGTCTTGGGCTCATGCGCCCGCTGCGCCAGCGCCAGCCGCTGCGCGTTCGCCCGGAACATCCCCTCCGACCAGAGCGCGTCGAGAATGTCCAGGTTCTCCGCCGGGAGGCCCCGACGCCTCCGGCTCTCCCGCACCGCGCCGATGGCAGCACGCACAGCCTCCGTACCCGCCCCGGGGAACATCCCCGCAACGGCCCGCTCGAGCCCGATATCGTCCAGCGGCGCCCGCTGCTGCATCGCCGTGAACAGCTTCACCTCATCCCGGTTCGTCCCAATCAGCACCGGGATGCCTGCCGCGGCCCCCGCCCGCACCGCTTCGAACGGCTGCGTCGGCAGCGTCTCCCCGTCGACCACCGGCGCGAACAGCAGCGTGCCGAACCCGCGGCTCGCCGCCACCTTCGCCTGGGCCTCCAGCAGCCGGTCGGCATCGACCGTGAGCAGCCCCTCCGCCGACGGCAGCCCTGCCGCCTCGACGACCCGGTCGACCACCGCTCCCGCGCTGTCCCGGTCCATCGCCCGCCCGGCCCCGCTCTGCAGAATCGCCTTGTGGAACAGCCCTCTCGCAGCCGGCATTGCCAGCAGCGTGCCGACCGATGCCGCCCCCGCCGATTCGCCGAAAACCGTGACGTTCCCCGGGTCGCCCCCGAAGGCCGCGATGTGCTCGTGTACCCACCGCAGCGCCGCGATGGCGTCGAGCTGGCCGCAGTTGTTCGCCAGCCCGCGCCCGGGCAGCCGGGTCGAAGGATGCAGGTAGCCGAACGCCCCCAGCCGGTAGTTCATCGTCACCACCACGACGTCGCCCCGCCGCGCCAGCGGCCCGCCGTCGTACAGCGCCTCCGAACCGCTGCCGTGGGTGAACCCGCCGCCGTGAATCCAGAACAGCACGGGGCGCCGGCCGCCGTCGCACGCCGGCGTGAACACGTTCAGGTACAGGCAGTCCTCGCTCTGCGGGCCGCTCGCGGCGAACCCCGGGATCGGGTGCGAGGTCTGGCGGGCCGCAGGCCCCGGCTTCACCGCCGGGCGGGTCCCCGGCCACGCGATGGGCGGCATCGGCGCCTTCCATCGCAGCGGTCCGATCGGCGCCGCCGCATACGGCACACCCAGGAACGCAACATGGCCTTCCCGGGCTACGCCCTCCAGCCGCCCGAAACTGGTCTCCACGATCGGCATCCCCGTCGCTCCCTGCGCTGCGTTGCCCGGCATTCTAGCCGCCCTCCTTCGCCCTGCAGTTGCATCGTCAAGAATTCGACGAACTTTCGCAAAAATTCCGCCGCTCGCCCGCCGTGCGCGTGCAGCTCCTCGCCCCGCAGAAACGAACGGGGGCGGCGATAGCCGCCCCCGCCCGTCGTGGTGCCGTGGTTACGCCCGGGTGCCCTTCCACGTCCCGGAGCCGAAGGCCCCGAACTGCACGGTCCCGCCGATCGTGTCGCCGTCGACCGTGCCGGTGAACGTCAGCTCCATCGGCCCCATCGCGCCATTGAACATCGTCTTCCAGGTCACGGTGTTCCCGTCGACCGTCCCGCCCGAGAACTCCTGCGAGCCCCGCTCGCTCCCGAAGGTCCCGCTCAGCGCGTTCCCGTCGGTCTTCAGCGTCAGCTGCGCCGGCCGGTCGCCCATCGGCGTCGAAAGGGTGATATTCCAGGTGCCGTCTACGGCCATCGTGCTTGCTCCTTGGTGCGTACGCAAAAATTCCGAGCGGCATTCGGAAGCGAAAGCCGCTGCGGTTAGCCGCACCCTAGCCGGTCCGCCGTCAACGCGTCAACTCCGTCACTCCGCAACCAGCACGATCTTCCCGAAGTTCGCGTTCGTCGCCATGTACGCGTGCGCCTCCGCCGCATCCCGCAGCGCGTACACCCGGTCGATTACCACCTTCACCCGCCCGCTTGCGATGTGCGGCAGTACGCTCTTCTCGAACGCCCGCGTGGCCGTCGCCTTCTCCTCCATCGGCCGGGCGCGCAGCGTCGTCCCCCGCACCTGCAGCCGCTTCTGCAGGAGCACCCCGAGGTTCGTGCTCGCCCCCGTGCCGCCCATCAGCCCCACGACCACCATCCGTCCCTTCACGGCCAGCGCCCGCAGGTTCCGCTCCCAGTACTCCGCGCCGATCACATCGAGGATCACATCCACCCCCTTCCCGTCCGTCGCCCGCAGCACCTCCTCGGCGAAATCCTGCTCCCGGTAGTTGATCCCGAGGTCGAGCCCCAGCTCCGCCGCGCGCGCCAGCTTCTCCGCGCTGCCCGCCGTGCCGGCCACCAGCGAGGCCCCCATCACCTTCGCGATCTGGGTCGCCGCCACGCCCACCCCGCTCCCCGCGGCATGGATGAGCACCCGCTCCCCGGCCGCGAGCCCGCACTGCAGCAGCGCGTCGTGCGCCGTGATGAACACCTCCGGCGTCGCGCCTGCCTCCTCCCACGAGAGGACGTCGGGCACTTTCACCGCCAGCCGGTAGTGGGTCGCCACCAGCTCGGCGTAGCCCCCGCCCGCCAGCAGCCCCATCACCCGGTCGCCAACGGCGAAGCCCTCCACCCGCTCGCCGACCGCGATCACCTCGCCCGCATACTCCAGCCCGGGAATCTCGAACGGCGGCTTCGGGCCCGGCTGCGGGTAGCCGCCCATCCGCTGCAGCAGGTCGGCCCGGTTCAGCGCGGTCGCCCGCACCCGGATGAGCAGGTCCTCCGGCCCCGCGACCGGGTCCGGCACCTCGCGGTACTCCAGCACCTCCGGCCCGCCCGGCCGCGTGATCACGACTGCCTTCATGGCTCTTCGCCCCCGCGCGAAACTTCGCCGCCGATCCTACGCCACCGCCCCCGCTACGGGCCCGGCAGCCACGCCCCTGCAGCCCGCAGCCGCGCCTGCAGCGTCGGCACCTCCACCTCCGCCAGCCCGCAGCTCCGCTCCAGCGCGAGCGCCGCGCCCACCCCCGCCGCCTCGCCGGTCGCGAAGCACGCCGGGATCTCCTTCGTCGCATGGTGCACCCGGTGGTCCACCGAGATGCACCGCCCGGCGGCGGCGAGGTTCGCCGTCCCCGCCGCCGTCAGCGACCGCCAGGGGATTTCGTACACCGCGCCGTACTTCGTCCAGTGGCCCGTGACAGCCACCACGTCCTCGAGGTGGCAGTCCATCTCCTCCCGGCTGAGCTGGTGCCGCCCGACCAGCCGCCGCGACTCCGTAATCCCCAGCGTCGCCGCGAACCCTGCCAGCCACGCCCGCTCAAAGCCCGCCGCCTGCCCGCGGAGCCGGTCCAGTTCTGCCCGCGCCAGCCTGCGGCACTCCACCTCGGCGTACGTCAGGTCGTCCGGGTTCGTCGCGTCGATCGCCCGGCCGATCCGCTCGGCCGCGCCCCACGGGTGGAGGTAGCCGCCCGGGTGCACCGTCCGGTAGTACGTCGGCCGCAGCGGCGATGCCTCCGCCGCCGCCTCGTCCACGTTCGCCGTCCGGAACCAGAGCCACGGGTGCACCAGCTCCCGCTCCACCGGCTCGCCCGCCAGCACGGCGATATCCGCATCGCCTGTCGCATCGACCACCGCCCCGCACGCCACCGCCTCGCGCCCCGCCTTCGATTCGAAGATGACGTGCGTAATCCTGCCGCCCTCCTTCCGCACGCCCACCGCCCACCGGTGGAAGCGGAGGTCGACCCCGGCCTCGAGCACCAGCCGGTCGGCCTCGACCCGGAACTCCTCCGGGTCGTACGCCGCCGAATAGCGCACCACGTGCGGCCCGCTCCCCCACACCAGCCCCAGCCGCCGGTACTTCTCGATGAGCGCCGGGTCCGGCGAGCCCCACTCCTCCCGCGGCGGCGCGATGCACGCTCCCCGCGCCGTCAGCCGGTCGACCATCTCCTGGCATAGCCCCGCCACCACCTGGCGGCCCCGCCCGTCGTCCAGCGTCAGCAGCAGGATGATGAGCCCGTTCGTCGCCAGCCCGCCGAGCGACCCGTACCGCTCCACGAGCATCGCCCGGGCCCCCTGCCGTGCCGCAGCCACCGCTGCCGCGATGCCCGCCGCTCCGCCGCCCACGACGAGCACATCGGTCTCGGCGATGACCGGCACTCTCCGCTCCGGCTCGACGATGAAGGCTGTGCTCACGCCCCGCATTCTGCCCTCCCGGGGCGCCGCCTGTCGCGCGCCCGCGGTGCTAGACTCCCGCGCACCACCACGCCGCGAGGTGCGCCATGCCGGACCATCCCCTGCCCACGCCTGATGAGGTCGCCCGCTACTTCGACCTCTGTTCGAACTGGGGCCGCTGGGGCCCGGAGGACTCCGCCGGCACCATCAACCTCATCACGCCGGAGAAGCGCCGCAGGGCCGCCGCGCTCGTCCGCACCGGCCGAACCGTCTCCATCGCCCACCCGCTCAACACCATCGGCGGCCCCGGCAACTGGAACCCGGCCCAGCACTGGGTCCGCACCGGCGCCGACTTCTCCGTCGACTACATCGGCCTTCTCTTCCACGGCTACGCCACCACCCACATCGATGCCCTCTGCCACATCTTCTGGCAGGGCCAGATGTACAACGGCCGCCCGGCCAGCGAGGTCACCTCCCTCGGCGCCCGCGCCGGCGCCGTCGATGCGTGGAAGGACGGTATCGTCACCCGCGGCGTCCTCCTCGATATCCCCCGCCTCCGCGGGACGGAGTATGTCACCCTCGATGCCCCCGTCCGCGGCTGGGAGCTCGAAGCCGCCGCCGAGGCCCAGGGCACCCCCCTCGAACCCGGCGACGCCGTCCTCGTCTACAGCGGCCGCACCGCCTTCTACGCCGCCAACCCCGGCAGCACGCCCGGCGTCCAGCCCTCGCCCGGCCTCCACGCTGACACGGCCCCCGTCCTGAAACGCCACGATGTCGCCCTCCTCGGCTGGGACATGATGGACGCCCGCCCCAGCGGCTACGCCATCTTCGACGACCCGCCCCGCGCCGGCGGGCCCGTCCACGTCCTCGCCATCGTCTTCATGGGCCTCCCCCTGCTCGATAACGCCAACCTCGACCCCCTCGCGCAGGCCTGCCGCGAAGAAGGCCGCTGGGAGTTCATGCTCACCGTTGCCCCGCTCAACGTCCGCGGCGGCACCGGCTCACCCGTCAACCCCATCGCCCTGTTCTGAGCAGCCCCCCCGCCTCCGCTACCATCCTCGTATGCGCATCCCCACCCTCGCCGCCGCCGGTGCCGCCGCCGGCGCGGCCGCCTTCCTCGCGCCCGGCATCCTCCTCTCCCGCATGCTCCACCGCGCCGGCTTCGACCCCGCCTCCGACCGGCTCCCGGCCCCCTTCAGCGTCCGCATCACCGCCATCGCACCCGGCCGCCTTACCCTCCGCCGGGGGCCGGCCGGCGCACCCGGAGCCCATCTCGAACCCGGCCGCTACCTCCTCGAAGCCGCCCGCGGCCGCGCCTTCCTCGGCCCCGTGCTCGAATCCAACGGCGTCGTCGCCATCCGCGAATTCACCCCCCTCGATGGCGACCTCCGCGTCGGCGATTTCGCCCGCCTCGACCCCTTCGCCTTCCCCGGCGACCCCCGCGAAGCCCACGGCATCGACTTCGATGAGGTCGACGTGCCCGCCCCGCTCGGCCGTTTCCCCGCCTGGTACATCCCCGGCCGGCGCGAAACCTGGGCGGTCATGGTCCACGGCAAGGGCGCCAACCGTCGCGAAACCCTCCGCCTCCTTCCGCTGCTGGTCGAAGCCGGCTACCCCTCCCTCGCCATCACCTACCGGAACGACGAAGGCTGCCCGCCCGCGCCGCACGGCCGCTACACCTACGGCCGCGACGAGTACGAAGAGCTCGAGGCCGCCGTTCGCTTCGCCCTCGAACTTGGCGCCCGCCGCGTCCTCCTTGTCGGCTACTCCATGGGCGGCGCCATCTGCCTCTCCTTCATGGAGCGCTCCAACCTCGCCTCGCGCGCCGCCGGCTTCATCCTCGATGCCCCCATGCTCGACCTCCGCAGCACCGTCGCCCATGGCGCCCGCCAGCGCCGGGTCCCCCTCCGGTACCTCGCCGTCTCCAACCGCATCGCCGCCCGCCGCTACCGGTTCAACTGGGACGACTTCGACTACCGCCGCACCGCCATGGACCTTCAGGTCCCGGTGCTCCTCTTCCACGGCGACGCCGACCCGACCGTCCCCGTCGAAACGAGCGACGCCCTCGCCGCCGCCCGTCCCGATATCGTCCGCTACGTCCGCGTCCCCGGCGCCGGCCACGTCCGCGCCTGGAACGTCGACCCCGAGGGCTACGCCGATGCCGTCCGCGCCTTTCTCGCCGCCCTCGAATAGCCGCGTCTAGTGCGCAATCTCCTCGCCCCGGAGCGTATCCCGCGAGAACGTCCAGTAGAGCAGCCAGAGCGACGGCACCAGGATGAGCGACCCGATCGGCAGCGCCACCAGGAACGACACCACCGTGATCCGCTCCGCTGCGGCCTCCCGGTAGGTCAGCGCGTTCGCCAGCAGGTAGGGGTGCTGCGCCAGCCCCCACGCGCCCACGACCCCCGCCACCGTCGCCGCCGCCAGCGGCGGCACGAACCGCGTCCGCCGGGTCCAGAGCGCCCAGAGCGCAGCCAGCCCGAGCAGCGCCGTCACCGCCATCGCAGCAACCACCCGCCCATCGTCCAGGTGACTTGCGAAGGCGTCGGCATCGGCAGCTGCCACGGGGATCGCCACCGTCGTGGCAACGCCGAGCGCCAGCGACGCCGCAATCGCCCGCCGCCGGAAGTCCTCCTGCAGGGCCCCCTCCGTCCGCGGCACCATGTACGCCGCCGCAAGGAACGCGCAGATCAGCAGCCCGATCAGCCCGCACATCAGCGCGAACGGCCCCAGCCACCCCGCAAACGGCCCGGAGAGCACCCGTGAGCCATCCACCTCGATGTGTCCGCCCGTTACCGCCCCGATCACCAGCCCGAAGGTGAACGGCGTCGCCACGCTCGCCCACGAGAACCACTGGAGCGACTGCCGCGCCAGCCGGCTCTCCCGCTGCCCGTAGTGCCGGAAGGCGAAGGCCGCGCCCCGCGCCACAATGCCCAGCAGCGCGATGAACAGCGGCACGTACAGCGCCTCGAAAATCACCGCATAGGCCGTCGGGAAGACCACGAACAGCGTCACCACCAGCAGGATCAGCCACACGTGGTTCGTCTCCCACACCGGCCCGATCGCCTTCTCCAGCGCCAGCCGCTGCTCCTGCTTCCGCGGCCCCCACGCCAGCAGCGACCAGACCCCGCCGCCGAAATCGGCCCCGCCGAACATCGCATACATCATCACCGCCGCAAGTGCGACGCCTGCGGCTGCCAGCTCAGGCGACACCTTCGGCCTCCTTCCCGGCTGCCCCCGGCAGCCGCTCCGGCTGTTTCGGCCCGTGCGGCCACTTCAGCAGGGCCACGATCAGCGCAGCCGAAATCACGACATAGAGCAGCGTAAACAGCACGAAGAAGACGAGGATGCCGTCCCGCTCGGTCACCCCCTCCGAGGTGCGCAGATACCCGTACACCACCCACGGCTGCCGCCCGAACTCGGTCACGAACCACCCTGCCTGGAGCGCCGCGAACGAGAGGAACCCGCTCGCCGCCAGCGCCCACGAAAGCCACCGTCCCGGCAGCCAGCCCGGCTCCGCCCTCCGCCGCCGCCACCACGCCCACCAGTACCACCCGCCGATGAACAGCAGCGCAAACCCCGCACCCACCATCACCTGGAACGACAGGTGCGTCAGCAGTTCGTTCGGCCGGTCCTCCTTCGGCACAGCATTCAGGCCCACCACCTCAGCGTTGAAGTCCCGATAGCCCAGGTAGCTCAGCAGCTTCGGGATTTCGATGGCAAACCTGGTCTCCCCGTCCACCGGGATGCCGCCGATGCGCAGCGGCGCGCCCCGCTCGGTTTCGTACTGCCCCTCCATCGCCGCGAACTTCACCGGCTGGAGCTCCGCCACCCGCCGCGCCGCCAAGTCCCCCGCTACAATCTGGAGCGGGATCGACACCGCCGCCACGGCCATCGCCAGCTGCAGCCCGAGCCGCGCGTTTGCCGCCGGCTTCTTCCGCCAGAGCAGCCACGCGTACACCGCCGCTACCGAGAAGCCCGTCACCACGTACGAGGCCAGCGTGCCGTGGATCGCCTCGTGCAGCCACGCCGCGTTGAACATCGCATCCCACGGGTTCACGTCCACGACCTGCCCGCCGACCACCCGGAACCCCTCCGGCGTGTTCATCCACGCGTTCGCCGAAATCACGAACACCGCCGAGATCGCCGAGCTGATGACGATCGGAATCGTCACCAGCCAGTGCGCGAACGCCGACATCCGGTTCCAGCCGTAGATGTAGATCGCGAGGAAGATCGCCTCGGTGAAGAACGCGAACCCCTCGAGCGAGAACGGCATCCCGATGATCCCGCCCGCGTACTCCATGAACCGCGGCCAGAGCAGCCCCAGTTCGAACGACAGCACCGTCCCCGAAACTGCGCCGACCGCGAACAGCAGCCCCACCACAGGCGTCCATGCCCGCGCCAGCTGCCGGTACCGCTGGTCGCCGGTCTTCAGTGCCAGCCCCTCCGCGATGAACAGCAGCAGCGGCAGGCCGATCCCGAGCGGGGTGAAGAAGGTGTGGAAGACGAGCGACAGCCCCATCAGGGCCCGCGCAGAAAGCAGCGAGTCGAACTCCACGCGCGTCCCCTCCGCGCCGAACCGGGCGCGGCCCCAGTATCGCGGATTCGCATCCACGTCGCGTCAAAACCGGTCGATGCCCCGATAGGTTCTCCGAATGGCCCCTTTCTCCGCGCCTAACCGTTGCCTGTGCCACCATGCCGTGGTGCGAGCGCTCTCCATCGGCATCCTTCCCTTCGTCGTCTGGGTCATCGCCGTTGCTTGCGACGGCACCGCCGGCGCCCCCGCTCCCGGCCCCGCACCCTCGGCGACCCCGCCGTCCGCCGCCGCCCCCTCCCCCGCCCCAACCCCGGCGCCCCTTCCCCCGCTCCCCGGGATCGCCGTCGAACGCGTCGCCGGCGGCTTCCAGCGCCCCACCTTCGTTACCGGCGCCGGCGACGGCAGCGGCCGCCTTTTCGTCCTCGAAAAACGCGGCACCATCCGCATCGTCCGCAGCGGCGCTGTCGCGCCCGAGCCCTTCCTCGATATCCGCTCCCGGGTCACCGCCAGCGGCAACGAACAGGGGCTCCTCGGCCTCGCCTTCCACCCCCGCTTCGCCGAGAACGGCCGCTTCTTCGTCTACTACACCGCCGCCGATGGCGGTGCCAACACCCTCGCCGAGTTCCGCGTCTCCAGCGCCGACCCGGACCGCGCCGACCCTGCCTCCGGGCGCGTCCTCTTCGCCATCCCCGACCAGTACAGCAACCACAACGGCGGCATGCTCGCCTTCGGCCCCGACGGCTACCTCTACGTCGCCCTCGGCGACGGCGGCGGCGCCGGCGACCCCCTCCGCTCCGCGCAGGACCTCGCCAACCCGCTCGGCTCCATCCTCCGCATCGATGTCGACGCATCCCCCGCCGCCGGCCTCGCCTACGCCATCCCGCCCGATAACCCGTTCGTCGGCCGCGCCGGCGCCCGCCCCGAAATCTGGGCCTACGGCCTCCGCAACCCCTGGCGCTTCAGCTTCGACCGCCAGACCGGCGACCTCTGGATCGCCGATGTCGGCCAGAACGCCCGCGAAGAGGTCAACTTCCAGCCGGCCGGCTCCCCCGGCGGCCAGAACTACGGCTGGAGCATCATGGAAGGCACGGCCTGCTACCGGCCTGCCAGCGGCTGCGAGTCCTCCGGTCTCATCCTCCCCGTCTTCGAATACACCCACAGCGACGGCTGCTCGATCACCGGCGGGTACGTCTACCGCGGCGCCGCCTTCCCCGCGCTCCGCGGCGCCTACGTCGCCGCCGACTACTGCACCGGCGCCGCGTGGGCCATCCGCCGCGAGGGCGAACGGGTCCGCGCCGACCGCCTGCCCGACTTTCCGGCCGGCATCTCTTCCTTCGGCGAAGACGACGCCGGCGAACTCTACATCGTCCGCGACCAGCCCGGCACCCTCGAGCGCCTCGTCGTCCGCTGACCCGCCGCTGCACGCCGGGGTCCGGGGCGCTACGCTATCCGCCGACCCCTGCAACACCCTGGAGTGCACCCATGAAACTCGGCCTCTACCTCGGTTACTCCGGCGCAAAACTCGAACTGCCCGTCGATACCGTCCTCGAAGCCGAACGCCTCGGCTGGGATTCCGTCTGGACCGCCGAAGCCTACGGATCCGATGCCGTCACCCCGCTCGCCTACCTCGCCGCCCTGACGAAGCGCATCAAGCTCGGTACCGCCATCATGCAGATCCCGGCCCGCACCCCGGCGATGACGGCGATGACGGCCATGACCCTCGATGCCCTCAGCGGCGGCCGCATGCTCGTCGGCCTCGGCCTCAGCGGCCCGCAGGTCGTCGAAGGCTGGCACGGCCAGCCCTACGGCAACCCGGCAGCCCGCCTCCGCGAATACGTCGCCATCCTCCGCAAGATCTGGGCCCGCGAAGAGCCGGTCGAGTTCCACGGCAAGGAGTACAACCTCCCCTACACCGGCCCCGGCGCCACCGGCCTCGGCAAGCCCCTCAAGAGCATCCTCCACGGGCGGAACATGCCCATCTACCTCGCCACCCTCGGCCCCAACAACATCCGCCTCACCGCCGAGATCGCCGAAGGCTGGATCCCTGCCTTCTTCTCCCCCTACCGCATGGACGTCTTCCGGCCCGACCTCGAGGCCGGCTTCGCCCGCGCCGGGGGCGGCAAGTCCATGAAGGACTTCGACATCGTCGCCACCTGCAACGTCGTCATCACCGACGACGTCAAGGCCGGCCTCGCCGCCACCAAGCCCGGCATCGCCCTCTACGTCGGCGGCATGGGCGCCCGCCAGAAAAACTTCTACAACGAGCTGATGCAGCGCTACGGCTACACCGAGGCCGCCTCCCGCGTGCAGGAGCTCTACCTCGCCGGCCGCAAGGCCGAAGCCGAGGCAGCCGTGCCCGACGAGCTCGCCGATGAGATGTCCCTCGTCGGCCCCGTCGAGCGCATCCGCGAGCGCTACAAAGCCTGGGAGGATGCCGGCGTCGGCACGCTGCTCATCAGCACCCGCGACAGCCGCGTCCTCCAGCTCATGGCCGAGCTAACCGGCGCGCTCGCGAACACCCGCTAGCCTCGAGGAGGTCCGCCGTGGCCGAGGAGTTCGTCATCATCCTGCCGCCCCACCTCTCCATGGACGCGCGCCGCCGCCTCGCCGAAGCGCGCGTCTTCGAACAGGAGGTGCTCGCGCTGCTCAGCGAACTCCTCGGCCGCGAGCTGCCCGCGCCCCACGCCTGCATCGAAGAGCACCGCGCCGTCGGCACCTGGGACGTCCACATCCTCCGCTCCTGGCAGGCCGGCGACCTCGCCCTCCGCGCCACCGCTCGCCCCATCGAGGGCGCCGGCGGCCGCTTCGGCGAAGACATCGAATTCGAGGTCGTCGAGGTGCCCCCGCTCCGCTTCGCCGCCATCGCCAGCCTCGATGTCCGCGTCGGGGGCTCCCTCCGCGTCACCGTCGCCGGCTGCCCGCCCGCCGAGCTCGAGCGCATCCGCGCGTCCTTCGGCCGGCATATCCGCGCCCTGCTCGCAGCGCTCGAATCCGGGGTCGTGGGCTAAGCCTGGTCCGTCGCCTGCCCGGCTGGCGCACCGGCGGCCCCGGCGGTTCCATCCCGCTGTTCGAGGAATGCCGCCCACGCCGCATCGCGCCGCCGCGCCCCGCGCCGGTAGCCGATCTGCGCCCCGATGAGCGTCCCGAACAGCTGCGCCAGCACATACCCCCCAAGCAGCAGCACCCCGAACGCCAGCGCCGGGTGCCCGAGGATGCCCGGCCCCCAGAGCACCATCCAGAGGAAGAGCGCCGAGGCCAGGATCAGCCCGAAGAACGCGCCCCCGTGCACCCAGCGCGCCTCGGTCTTCTGCCTCTGAAGGTAAAGGCGCAGCACCTCCTGCGGGATCTCGTGCACCGGCGGCCGCACGTCCGTCCCGGTGCCGCAGAACGGGCAGACCGAATCCTCGGCCCGCAGCCGCGCATAGCAGAACCCGCAGAACCGGCCCGTCGCCGGCACCCGCCGCGCCAGCCGCTCCTCCATCTTCGGCTGCAGGCGGTCGAGGTACGGGTAGGGCGACTCGTACCCCGCAACCCCGCGCACCTCCGGCGCAGCGCGCTCCCCCGGACCGGCTTCAGCCATGCCCTTAGCGAACCACCGCGCGCCCTCGCCCGCAACCCGGACGCTCACCCCAAAAGCCGCCCCTCCGTATACTCAGCTACCGTGACCACCCAACCGGCCCTCCACGGCGAAGACGGCTACCTCACCATCCACGGCCTCCGGCACCACTACCTCCGCTGGGGCAGCGTCGCCAACGAACCCCTCGTCCTTCTCCACGGGCTCATGAACAACGCCCGCTACTGGGAGCACATCGCCGAGCGGTTCGTCGACCGCTGGTGCGTCTACGCCCCCGACCTCCGTGGCCACGGCGAAAGCGAACACGCACCCGGCGGCTACCTCGTCTGGGCCTTCGCCATGGACCTCCGCGGCTTCGTCGAAGAGATGGACCTCGAAGCCTTCGACCTCGTCGCCCACAGCATCGGCAGCCGCATCGCCATGGCCTACGCCCGCGACCACTCCCACCGCCTCAAGCACCTCGTCCTCGCCGATATGGGCCCCCAGATGGCCGACCAGGGCGCCCGCGGCATCCGCCGCAGCACCGGCGAAGCCCAGAAAGCCCCCGGCTTCGCCACCGAAGCCGAGGCGATCGAACATTTCGCCCGCCTCTACCCCGGCCGCGACCGCGACTTCCTCCTCCGCCAGGTCTACGCCTCCCTCCAGCTCGACGAGGCTACCGGCAACCTCGTCTTCCGCTTCGACCCCGCCATCCACCAGGCCACCGGCCGCGGCGCCATCGTCGAAATCCCCTACCTCTGGGAAAGCCTCGAGCACATTACCTGCCCCACCCTCGTCATCCGCGCCGAAAAGAGCAAAATCCTCTCCCGCGAAATCGCCGAGGAGATGGTCCGCCGCCTGCCGAACGGCCGCCTCATCGAAATCGCCGACGCCGGCCACCAGGTGCCGCTCCACCAGCCCGAGGCCTTCAGCCGCGCCGTCCGCGAATTCCTCGAGTCCTGAGCTGACGCCCTAGAACCCGTTCGTCCCGTCGGTGAACCGGAGCGCATCGAGCAGGATGCCGTGCGCCGCCATCTCCCAGTGCAGGTGTGCGCCCGTCGAAAGCCCGGTATTCCCGACCGCGCCGATGAGCTGCCCCGCCTCCACCCGGTCCCCTTCCGCCACCGCGATGCTGCTCAGGTGCGCATACCCTGAGTACAGCCCGCCGCCGTGGTCGATGATGACCATGTTGCCGCGCACCCGCAGCTCCCGCGCCAGCACCACCACACCCGAGTTCGTGGCCACCACCGGCGCCCCCTCCGCCGCGCCGATGTCCGTCCCGCCGTGGTGGCCGCTCGGCGCCCCCCCGTTGACCGACCGCTGCTCGCCGAACCGCGCCGTCAGCGCACCCTGCGCCGGGATGAGCCACGGCCCCGACCACAGTTTTTGCGGCGTTACCTTGACATAGATGCTCTTCAGCAGGGCCAGCTCGTCCGCAACGACCTGCGGGTCCAGCAGCGCCGCCGTCTGCTCCGGCGTGAAGGCGAGGTAATCCACGGTCCACTGCGTCGGCAGCACCGTGACCGTCGCCTGGAGCGTGCCCCGCGTGCCGTTGGGCAGGCGGACATCCGCCACCAGCTCATGCTGGCCCGTCGGGTCGTCCGTATCGACCGGCACAAAGGTGTACTGGCTCTGGCTCCCCTTCGTCAGCGGGTACTTCCGCCCGAGGAACTGCACCTGCCCGCCGATCACGTCGCCCGTCACCGATACCAGCAGCGCCCCTGCCTGGTACACCTCCAGGGTCGATACCACCAGCTCCGGCGGCACCAGCGGCGTCGGCGAAACCCCCGGCGGCAGCGTCGGCGTCGGCGAAGGCCCCGCCGGCGTCACCATCCGCACCGTCACATCCGCTGTCCCGTCGGCACCCGCCGAGCACGCCGCCCCCGCCGCGCACGCTGCCGCCGCGAACACCGCCAGCACCCATTGGCGGACCACCGAAACCCGGCCGGCCATACCCCGCAGGTTCCCCCATCCCCGGCGGCCGGGCAACCCGCCGACACCCCGTTTCGCTGAAGCTGACAGTCCGTCATAACGGGCGGCTGGCGCAGCCGGTCGCCCTGTTAGGCCCTGCCCCCGCCTCCGAATTTCCTCTCGGGTGTTACCGGCCTGTCCATCAAGCCGGCGCAGCTCCTGCGCGCCGCCGCGGCCTGCCGGCAGCCCCTCCAGCCCCTACCCGGAGGTTCCTCCCGTGTCCGCCGGTCCCATCCGTCCTATCCGCTGGCCCGTCATCCCCGTCGCCCTCGCCCTCGCCGCTGCAGCACTCCTGCTCCCCGCCGTCCACCGGGGTCTCGCCCAGGAACCCGATGGAACCCTCGTCATCGCCAAGGTCATCCCCGGCGACCCCCGCGATGCGAACTCCTTCCTCGCAACCCTCGCGCCCTGCGCCGAACCCGAGGACGGCAAAACGTTCGGCTTCAGCCAGCTGGAACCCGCGAGTGTTTCTGTCGCCGCGCCTGACTGCTGGCTCGTACGCGAACAGCCTCCGCGCGGCTACCTGAATCTCGGCTGGTCACTCGGCAAGCTCGACGAGAACGGCTCGCCCGTCTGCCCTGACGCCATCGAAAATCACTCAAAGACGGAGACTACGGTCAAGTTCGACGCCGAACCTCTCCAGGTCATCTGCTTCTACAACACCCGGCTCGATGGCGACCCGCCCGTCGACAAGCCGACCCTCACCGTCGCCAAGGTCATCCCCGGCTCCACGGACGACGCAGCGCCGTTCACTGCCGCGGTCGCCGGCGTGGGCAACGACTTCAGCGCGGATGTCACCTTCGCGCAGGGCGCCCCCGGGCAGGTCGTGCTTTCCCCCCGGTGACTACACCGTCCGCGAGCTGCCCCGGACCGGCTACCGCACCCTCGGCTGGAGCTACGGCCGCTTCGAACCCTGGCCTGATGACCCGCCCTGCCGCGTCGGCTGCGACATTCAGACCGGGCGGCTGGTCTGCCCCGCAGCCCCCGACCAGTCCGGCGACACCGCGCCCGTGACCATCGAACCCGTCGGCGCGACGCCCGAGGCCAGCCCCGGAGCCGGCGAACATATCCTCCTCTGCTTCTACAACGAGCCGCTCACCGGCAGCGAAGACCCCGCCGAAGCCGGTGTCACCATCCGCGTCGAGAAGACCGAAAACATCGTCGGCTTCGAGCGCCCCGGCGCCGGCTGGGAGTTCACCCTCTCCGGCTGCGGCATCGAGCCGCGCACCGCCGTCACCGGTCCCGATGGTGTCGCCCTCTTCGAGAACCTGCCCCCGGCCGTCCGCTGCTCCTACACCGTCGCCGAAACCCTCCGCCCCGGCTGGACCGCCCAGTTCGCGGTCCGCGACGCCTCTCCGCGCCAGCCCGGCGAAATCGTGAATCTCGCCTTCCTCAACATCCGCGACTGGAACCCGCCCTGCATGGTCGGCTGCTACGAACTGCCGCCCTCCGACCCGCCGCCGGCGCCCCCGGCACCGCCCGCGCCGCCGCAGCCCCGTCCCGCCGGCCCCGCGCCGGCCGCGGCGCCGACCCCGCCCGCACAGTCGAGCAGCACCGAAACACCCCCGGCCGACTCCTCCGCGACCGGCGCGCCGCCGCCGTCGTCCTCCCTCAGCACCCCGCTCCCGCCGCGCACCGGCAACGCCGCAGCGGCCGGCCGCGCGGCGCTCCCCGGCCCGGCGGCCCTGGCGGTCCTGGTCCTGCTGAGCAGCTCTGCCGGCCTGGCAGCGGTTGCCCTTGCGCGCCGCCGCACCTAAACCGTCCGCAGGCGGGCCCCGGCGTCGCGTCAGCGCGCCAGGGCCCGCTCGGCGTAGGGACGCAGCATCTGCATCGGCGAGAGCGGGGTCCCCAGGCTCGCGCAGACGCCCCGCAGCAGCCCAATGACCCGCCCCAGCAGCACCAGGTCGCCCGGGATCTGCTCCACCGGGTTCGCCCGCAGCGCCCGGTTCCGCTCCCGCAGCTCCGCCCTCGGCGCATCGATCGGCCGCGGCTCGAACAGGATTGCCAGCGTACCCAGCAGCGCCTCCGGCTCCTCGTTTCGAAGCCGAACCCCAAGCTCCCGGAAGGCAGCCACGATCATCGCCGGGTCCCGGTTCGCCGTCCCGAGCACCAGCCGCGCGAACCCGCGCCGCGCCGTCTCCGGCAGCTCCTTCGTCAGCCCGAAATCGAGCAGCGCGACCCTCCCGCCCGGCAGCACCAGGATGTTGCCCGGGTGGGGGTCCGCCTGGAACAGCCCGTCGACCATAATCTGGTGGCCGTACGCATTCGTGATCGCCTCCGCCAGCGCGGCCCGGTCCGGCGCATGCGCATCCCGGCGCTCCGCATCCAGCAGCCGCACCCCGTCCACGTACTCGGTCACGAGCACCTTCGGCCGCACGTACCCATCCACCACCGCAGGCACCACCACGCCCGGCAGATGCGCCAGGTTCGCCCGCACCCGGCGTGTCATCTCCGCCTCGCGCTCGAAGTCCAGCTCGAGCGGCACCTGGCTCGCAATCTCGTTCACCACCGTCCGGTAGTCGAAGTTCGGTTCGAGCCTGGCGACGATGCCGACCAGCGTCTTCAGGTTCCGCACATCCAGCCGCACCAGCCCGGCGACCTCCGGGTACTGCACCTTCACCACCACGTCGCGGCCGTCCGGCAGCCGGGCGCGGTGCACCTGCGCCAGCGACGCCGAGGCGAGCGGCTCCGGGTCGAACGCCGCAAACAGCTCCTCGAGCGCCTCTCCGAACTGCTCCTCAATCGTGCGTCGAACCACCGGAAACGGGTGCGGCGGCACTGCATCCTGCAGCCGCGAGAGCGACCGGGTGTACGGCTCGGGCAGCAGGTCCGTCCGCGTGCCGATGAACTGCCCCGACTTGATGTACAGGCCGCGCAGGTCCGTCGCCAGCCGGTAGAGCAGCTCGGCAAACTGCTCGTGCCGCGCCGTCCATGCCGCCTCGGCCTCCGCCGGCGGCAGCTTCCGCGCCCGCCGCTGGGTCCGCTTGTAGCCGAGGTAGATGCGCGCCCCGGTCCGCGCCACCCGCGCCGACCGCCGCAGCCGCTGGACGGTTTCGAACATCGTTCGAGCAGTATACCGGGCCGGGGCGGTCACCCGGCCCGGCCGCGCAGTCAGATCTGGCTGTAGCCCGAACCTTTCCGGTCCACCCCGAGCCCCTTCCCTTCGCTGATCCAGCCGTACTCCAGCAGGATCTCCTGGCTGTAGGTCACCCGGCCCGCCACTTTCTCCTTCGGTTCGGTCGCCAGCAGCAGCGCCGCCTTCGCCATCAGGATCAGCGGCTCGCCCCGCGGGTCGTCCATCCCTGTCACGAGGTGGTGGAACACGGTCCCCGGCGTCGGCACCACCTGCGACGGCGAAACGCACGTCACGCTCACCCCGTCGTGGTACACCTCGCTCGCCAGCCCCTGCGTGAACCGCTCCAGCGCCGCCTTTTCCGCCCCGTACAGCGTCCCGCCCCGGCCGATGTTTTCGGGGTACGGCCCGCGGCCCGGCCCGATCGCCGCCCAGCTCGAAATGTTGACGATCGCGCCCGACTTCCGCGGCAGCATGTCCTGCAGCACCAGCTGGCTCAGGTAGAACGGCGCATGGAAGTTCACCGCAATCGACCGGTGCCACTTGTTGATCGGATAGTCCTTGATCGGGATGAAGTACGTGAGGGCCGCGTTGTTCACCAGCACATCGATCGGCCCGAACGCCGTCCGCGCCTCCTCCACCGCCCGCACGCACTGCTCGTACTCCGAAATGTCGGCGGCGATCGGGATCGCCTCGCCGCCCGCCTTCCGGATCGTCTCGACCGTGTGCTCCAGCGAGCCCTCGAGCGGGTGATCGCCCTCCCGCAGCGTGCGCGCCACACAGGCCACGCGCCCGCCCTCTTCAGCGAACAGGCGCGCAATCTCCGCGCCGATGCCCCGGCTCGCACCGGTCACAATCACCGTCTTGCCATCCAGCCTGCCCAATGGGGTCCCTCCCTGACGTCAACGTAAGCGTTGGGATTGTAGCCGAACCGACCTCGTTCCGCGCGCAACGAAAACGCCCGCCGGGCGGCGGGCGTCGCGGTCTCCTGGTGCCCCGGGAAGGCGGTGCTCAGGCCGCGTTCTGCGTCGACTGGGCCTTCTGGACGAGGTGCGCCATGCGGCGCTTCAGGCGGTCGGCCTTGCCCACGTGGATGGCGCCCTTCTTCGCGGCGCGGTCCACTGCCGAATACGCCCGGCTGAGGGCTTCCTTGATCGCGTCGCCGTCGCCGGCCGCGACCGCCTCGCGGAGCTTGCGGATAGCATTGCGGGCGCGGGTGCGCCGCGAGCGGTTGCGCTCCCGTTCGCGGAGCGACTGGTGCCAGCGCTTGATAGCGGACTTATGGTGAGCCATCTGGTACGAACCCGGGGCAGATCTGGTGTGTGCCGAACCTTGAGGGTAGCAACCGCCCCCGCATCGAGCAATCCGGCCGCCCCGCTCCCTGCTCCCTGCTCCCTCCTCCCTCGGTGGGGCCGGGCGGTCGTGCGGGGCTCCCTCCTCCCTCCTCCCTCGGGGCGGCGGCGGCAGGGCGGCGGGGCTCCCTCCTCCCTCCTTTCCCTCCCCTTGCCCTCCCCTGCCCGCCGAAGGTAGAGTTTGTGTGCTTCTTCACGACCGCACGGGCCCGGGCCCACCTGAGCCCGTGTCCGTCGCATAAGCCCTGGGAGCCCGCGCCGCCGATGAGTGCAGCAGCCACCTCGCCTTGCCCTGCCCCGGCACGCCGCATCGTGGCCTTGCTCCCCCGCATCCGGTGCGCCCTATGAGCTTCTACGACCAGTGGTCCGCCATCCTTATCGCCGCCATCGCTGGCTTCATCCTCGTCTTCACCGCGCTCATCGCCACCCGCCTGCTTGCTCCCTTCGCCCGTGAGCGCGCCAAGGGCCTCTCGTACGAATGCGGCATGCTCCCCATCGGCCGCAACTGGGCCCAGGTCCATGTCCGCTACTACCTCATCGCCATCCTCTTCCTCCTCTTCGACGTCGAAACTGTCTTCATCTTCCCCTGGGCGATCACCTACCTCTCGCTCGCAGAATTCATCTTCTGGCAGATGATCCTCTTCATCGCCATCCTCAGCCTTGGCCTCGTCTACGCCTGGAAGCGAGGCGTCCTGGAGTGGAAATGAGCGAAGCGACCGTCCCGCCCTACGTCCCCGATTACGGCGCCGAGCCCGAACGCCTCCGCCCGGTCGAGCTGCCCCAAACCCGCGCGGCCTACCGTATCGTCCTTCCCGGCGTCATCCAGACCGGCGCCGACCTCGTCCTCGCCATGAGCCGGAAGAGCTCCCTCTGGCCCATGACCTTCGGCCTCGCCTGCTGCGCCATCGAAATGATCGGCACCTTCATGGCCAACCACGACCTCGACCGCTTCGGCATCGTCCCGTGGCCCAGCCCCCGCCAGAGCGACGTCATGATCGTCTCCGGCACCGTCACCAAGAAGATGGCCCCGGCCATTAAGCTCCTCTACGAGCAGATGCCGAACCCGAAGTACGTCATCTCCATGGGCGCCTGCGCCACCAACGGCGGCCCCTACACCGAATACGACCGCGTCCTCCAGGGCGTCGACAAGATTATCCCGGTCGATGTCTACGTCCCCGGCTGCCCGCCGCGCCCTGAATCGCTCCTCGATGGCTTCCTCCGGCTCCAGGAGAAAATCATGGAAGACAGGCGGATGGTCGGATGAGCAAGCCCCTCGCCCCGAAGCCCATCGACCAGGTCGTCAAACTCCTCGAACAGCGGTTCGGCAAGCTCCCCGTCACCATCTCCCAGACGGCCACCGACGCCAACATCGATGTCCCGCCCGAGCACTTCCGCGCCGTCGTCGAAGAGCTGAAGAACCACCGCGACCTCGCCTTCGACTTCCTCCGCAACATCGTCGGCATCGACATGCTCGAAGAGGGACTCGCCTGCAAGTACCAGTTCTTCTCCTATAAGAACCGGCAGTCGGTCCAGGTCACCGTTCTCACGCCGCCGGGGAACCCCCACATCCCGAGCATCACCGACCTCTACCCCGCAGCCAACTGGCACGAGCGCGAAGCCGCCGAGATGGTAGGCCTCGTCTTCGATGGGCACCCCAACCTCAAGAACCTCCTGCTCGACGAAGACGTCCGCATTCACCCCCTCCTCAAGGCCCACCCGCTCCAGAAGGCCGAAATCCTGCAGGGCATCGAAGACACTACCCCGGGGTTCCCGTTCTGATGCCCGCCGCCATCCGCCGAGCCAGCCCGAGGTACGCCGCATGAGCATCTGGCCCGAAGAGCGTCTCCGCGCCCTCGCCGACGACGGCTTCGAAACCGTCGATATGACCATCAACGTCGGGCCCCAGCACCCGGCCACCCACGGTGTCTTCCGCATGGTCCTCACCGTCGACGGCGAAAAGGTCGTCGATTGCGAGCCCTACATCGGCTACCTCCACCGCGGCCTCGAAAAACTCACCGAAAACCACGACTACCGGCAGGCCATGGGCTGGTGGGACCGCACCGACTACCTCGCCGGCATGGCCTGCGAAATGGCCTACTGCATGGCCGTCGAAAAGCTCGGCAACATCGCCGTTCCCCGCCGCGCGGAGTACATCCGCGTCATGATGGTCGAGCTCTCCCGCATCCTCTCCCACTTCATGTTCCTCGGCGCCTTCGGCGCCGACGTCGGCTCCTTCGGCACCTCCTTCATCTACGCCTGGCGCGAACGCGAGCGCATCTACGACTTTTTCGAGGAAGTCGCCGGCGACCGCATGTTCCCCACCTACTTCCGGCCCGGCGGCGTCCAGATGGACCTCCCCGACAACTACCAGGACCGCGTCCGCTGGCTCCTCGGCTCCATCCGCCAGGGCCTCGAAGACTTCGACGGCCTCCTCGTCGGCAACGAAATCTTCGTCGAACGCTGCCGCGGCCTCTCCCCCGTCACCCCCGAACAGGCGATCGCCTGGGGCCTCACCGGCCCCTGCCTCCGCGCCACCGGCTACAAATTCGACCTCCGCAAAGACGAGCCCTACAGCGTCTACCCCGAGCTCAAGTTCGATATTCCCACCGGCACCACCGGCGACGTCTTCGACCGCTTCATGGTCCGCATGGCCGAAGTCTGGCAGAGCACCCTCATCGTCGAGCAGTGCCTCGATGCCCTCTCCCAGATGGAAGGCGAACTCGTCCTCAACCCCGACCTGCCCAAGACGCTCCGCATCGACAGCGGCGAATGTTACGTCCGCACCGAGGGCACCAAGGGCGAATACGGCGTGTACGCCCTCGCCAGGGGCGGCAACAAGCCCTACCGCATGAAGCTCCGCTCCCCCTCCTTCTGCAACCTCTCCGCCCTCCGCGAAATGGTCATCGGCACCTACGTCGCCGACGCCATCATCATCCTCGGCTCCCTCGATATCGTGCTCGGCGAGGTCGATAAATGATGCTCTTTGCCGACCCCCTCTTCGGGCTCCCCGCCTGGCTCGATGCCGTTATCCGCATCGTCATCGTCGTCCTCGCCATGACGGTCATCGTCGTCTACAGCACCTACGGCGAACGGAAGCTCGTCGCCCGCTTCCAGCAGCGCCTCGGCCCTATGCGCACCGGCCCCTGGGGCCTCTGGCAGGGCTTCGCCGACGCCATCAAGCTCGTCGGCAAAGAGGACATCCGCCCGAAGAACGCCGACCGCTGGGTCTTCGAACTCGCCCCCTACGCCACCTTCATCCCCGTCCTCCTCACCCTCATGGTCCTCCCCTTCGCCGAGAACTGGGGCGTCCGCAACCTTGCCCTCGGCGTCTTCTTCGTCTTCGCCGTCCTCGGCCTCAACATCGTCGGCATCCTCATGGCCGGCCTCGGCTCGGGCAATAAGTACGCCCTCCTCGGCGGCATCCGCGCCGCCGCCCAGATGATCAGCTACGAAATCCCGCTCGTCGTCTCCCTCCTCTGCGTGGTCATGATCACCGGCGCCGATACGGGCAACGGCGTCGGCACCCTCAACCTCAACACCATCGCCGCCCTCCAGGAAGACCGGCCCTACATCGTGCTCCAGCCGCTCGCCTTCCTCATCTTCTTCACGGCGATGCTCTCCGAACTGCACCGCGCACCCTTCGATATCCCCGTCGCCGAATCCGAAATCGTCGGCGGCTACTTCGTCGAGTACTCCGGCATCCGCTGGAGCATGTTCCAGCTCACCGAATACGCCTCAATGTGGGGCTTCGCCGTCTTCGGCTCCGTCGTCTTCCTCGGCGGCTGGGCCTGGCCGTTCGGCGTCGACAGCCACTGGGCCGTCCAGCTCGCAACCACCTTCACCAAGGCCCTCGCCATCGTCGTCGTCATCATCTGGATCCGCACCACCGTCCCCCGCCTCCGCATCGACCAGCTCATGAACTTCAGCTGGAAGGTTCTCCTCGAACTCTCCTTCCTCCAGCTCGTCGTCAACGGCATCATCCTCTACTACGAGTGGCCCCAGGAGCTGCTCGCCCTCACCAGCGCGCTCGGCGCCGCCTTCCTCATCTTCCTCATCATCCGCCACGCCTCTGCCCGCTCGACCAAAGGGCTCCTCGGCACCTACCGCACCCTCGGAGCGTCGTCGTCATGAAAGGTATCCTCAAAGGCCTCGGCGTTACCTTCTCCACCTTCCTCCGGAAGCCCGTCACCATCGAATACCCCGACGAGCGGAAGGTCCTCCCCATCCGCCAGCGCTCCTTCCCGGTCCTCACCTGGGACTTCGACCACGACGAGCCCTTCTGCACCGGCTGCAACGTCTGCGTCCGCAACTGCCCGGTCGACTGCATGACCGCGGTGATGAAGGACAATCCGAAGTACGCCGAGGGCACCAGCAACCGGCGCAAAATCGTCGACAAGTTCTGGATCGACTACGCGCGCTGCATGCGCTGCAACATCTGCGTCGAGGTCTGCCCCTTCGAAGCCATCGTCATGGACAACACCTGGGCGGGCCATGAGCACTCCGTCTACGACCGGCGCGACCTCCACATGGATATCGACGAGCTCACGAAGGTCGCCCGCAGCGGCCAGCTCGTCCACCCCTTCCGCCCGCAGGACAACATCGAAGCGCTCGAACGGAAGGCCAAAGGGGAGGAGCCGCCGCCCCCCTCCTTCGTCGGCGGCCGGCCGGAGGACCGCCAGCGCCAGCTCGAACGGATCGCCCGCGGCGAGCCCGCCGCGATCCAGGAGCGCGAACCCGAGAAGCCGAAGGCCGCCGCGTCCGCTGCCGCAGCCGGGGCAGCCGCAGCCGCTGGCGGCGCGGCCGAGGTCCTCTCCGAATCGAAAATCCGCGCGAAGCGCATGCGCGCCGAGCGCGAAGCCAAGGCCTACCTCGACCGCGGCGAGCCTGTCCCGCAGGAGATTCTCGACCGCATCGAGTACTACAAGAACCTGAAGCCGGGGCAGCCCGCCGCGGCCCCGGGCGCAGCCGCAGGGACCGGCGCCCCCGCCGGCGAGGTGCTCTCCGGCACCAACCCCGACGGCACCATGCGGTTCCCGCCCGGCATCGGCATCGGTCCGAAGGGCGACCCGAACAGCTACGAGAAAGTCCGCGCGCGCCGGATGCGGGCCGAGCGCCAGTTCAAGGAACTCACCGAGAAGGGCGAGCCGATCCCGGAGGAGCTGGCGAAGACGCTCTACGAGCTGGGGAGTGACCTCGCCCCCGGCGGCAGCATCTGGCAGACCCTCGCCGCACAGGGCGGCGGCGGAGCAGCAGCCGCGGCGCCGGCCGCGGGCGGCGCCGCCGGGGCAGCGAAGAGCGGCGCCTGGACCCCGCCGCCGGGCGTCGGCACCGGCCCGAAGGGCGACCCGAACAGCTTCGAAAAGGTCCGCGCCCGCCGCATGCGCGCCGAGCGCCGCGCCCGCGAAGCCCTCGCGAAGGGCGAACCCATCCCCGAGGATGTCATCCAGACGATCAAAGAGCTGGGCGGCACCCTGCCGGAGGGCGTTGAGTAATGGCAACGGAAGTCATCTGGTGGGTCTTTGCCATCCTCATCACTATCCTCTCGGCCGGCGTCGTCTTCTCCCGCTCGGTCATCCACTCCGCCATCTTCCTCATCGGCAGCCTCGCGGGTGTCGGCGTCATGTTCGTCCTCATGACCGTCGAATTCCTCGCGCTGACCCAGTTCCTCATCTACGGCGGCGCCGTCACCGTGCTGGTCCTGCTCGCGCTCATGCTCACCCGCGCCGACCCCAGCGGCCGCGCCGAAAAGGTCAACGGGCCCCAGGCGCCCTTCGCGCTCCTCGCCGGGGGCGCCATCGCCACCGTCCTGCTGGTGGCGGGGCTGAGCACCGAATGGGTCGGCAACACCGAAGCGCCGACCAACATCGCCATCGAAACCATCAGCCAGCGGCTGTTCGAGGACTACGGCCTCCCCTTCATCCTCGCCTCCGTCCTCTTGCTGGTAGCCCTCATTGGGGCCATCATCGTCGCTCGGCAAGAGGAGGGCGAGTAGACCGATGGTACCGCTGGAAAACTACCTCGCCCTCAGCGCCGTCATGTTCTCCCTCGGCGTCTACGGCGTCCTCGCACGCCGCAACGCCGTGCTCATCCTCATGAGCGTCGAACTGATGCTCAACGCGGTGAACCTCAACTTCGTTGCGTTCGCCGCCTACCTCGACCCGGGTCAAATCGTCGGCGCCATCTTCGCCGTGTTCATCATCACCGTCGCAGCTGCCGAAGTCGGCCTCGCGCTCGCCATCGTCATCCGGCTCTTCCGGAACCGCGCGACCGCGAACGTCGACGAAGCAGCAACCATGAAGTGGTAAAAGGGGCCAGGACTACGCATGGGAGCTGAACAGGCCTGGGTGCTCGCCGCTATCCCGGCGGGCGTGTTTCTGGTGCTCGCGCTCTTCGGGCGCGCCCTGCCGCGCGGGGGCGACTACCTCGGCATCGCCGCCATCGCCTCGTCCTTTGTCCTCTTCTTCGTCGTCCTCGCCGATTTCCTCGATACCCCCGGCAAAATCGGCCCCGTCGTCAACGATATCGAATGGTCCTCCATCGGGGAGACCTTCACCCTCCGGATGGGCATCTTCATCGACCCCATCACCATCGTCATGTTCGGGGTCATCACCACCGTCGCCCTCATGGTCAACATCTTCTCCCTCGGCTACATGAAGGGAGAGCCCCGCTACTTCTGGTTCTACGCCGTCCTCCAGCTCTTCGCGGCCTCCATGCTCCTCCTGGTCATGGCCGATAACCTCCTCCTCCTCTACATCTCCTGGGAGCTCGTCGGCGTCTGCTCCTTCCTCCTCATCGGCTTCTACTGGGAGAAGCGCTCCGCCACCGAGGCCGCCAAAAAGGCGTTCGTCACCACCCGCATCGGCGATGTCGGCCTCCTCATCGGCATCATCCTCCTCTGGAAAGAGGGCGGCACCTTCAACATCCAGGAGCTCATCCACCTCGCCGAAGAGGGGCACTTCAGCCAGCCGTACCTCTTCACCGCCCTCGCCTTTATTTTCCTCGGCTGCATGGGCAAGAGCGCCCAGGTCCCCTTCCACGTCTGGCTCCCCGACGCCATGGAAGGCCCCACCCCCGTCTCCGCCCTCATCCACGCCGCCACCATGGTCGTCGCCGGCGTCTACCTCACTGCCCGGCTCCTCCCCATGTTCGAAGTCGCCGACGGCATGCTCCTCGTCGTCACCATCGTCGGCCTCGTCACCGCCCTCCTTACCGGCTTCATCGCCCTCGCCCAGACCGATATCAAGAAGGTCCTCGCCTACTCCACGGTCGGCCAGCTCGGCTTCATGTTCGTTGCCCTCGGCGCCGGCGAACCTTCCGTCGCCATGTTCCACCTCATGACCCACGCCTTCTTCAAGGCGCTCCTCTTCCTCGGCGCCGGCTCGGTCATCATCGGCACCCACCACAACCAGGAGATGGACCGCCTCGGCGGCCTCTGGAAGAAGATGCCCATCACCGGCACCACCTTCCTCATCGGTTCGCTCGCCCTGGCCGGGCTCCCGCCGCTCGCCGGCTTCTGGTCGAAGGACGAGATCTTTGTCGCCCTCGAACACAAGTGGGGCGCCTGGGCGGTCATCCTCCTCGGGATCAGCGCCGTCACGACCGCCTTCTACACCACCCGCCTCTTCATCCGGACCTTCATGGGCCGGCCCGCCGACCCGCACGTGTACGAACACACCCGCGAGACCCCGCCCGTCATGACCGGGCCCCTCGTCTTCCTTGCCGTCCTCGCCGCGACCAGCGGGTTCGTCGTCTTCCACAACGTCGGCAAAGCGCTCGGCTTCCCCGGCGGCATCACCGAGTTCATCTTCCTGCCGCACCATGGCCCGCACGAGTACGAGCTCAAGTGGGGCTTCGCCGCCGCCTCCGTCGCCATGGCCGTCACCGGTATTTTCACTGCCGGCTGGATGTACTGGGGCAACGACCTCCGCCGCTCCACCGCCCTCGCGAACTGGCAGCCCCGCCTCTACGACATGCTCCGCCGCAAGTTCTACTTCGATGAGCTCTACCAGGGCATGATCGACCGCGGCGTCCTCGGCGTCAGCTACATCGTCTCCTGGTTCGACCGCTACGTCGTCAACGACACCGGCGTCGATGGCTCGGCGCAAATCACCGGGTTCACCGGCGGTGTTCTCAAATACATCCAGACCGGACGCGTCCCGAACTACGCCATGGCCGTCGCCGTCGGCGTCATCGGGCTTGCGCTCGCCGGCCTGGCGGTGAGGGGCTAATCGCATGACCTTCGACGAAGGCCAGGGCTACGTCGTCCTTGCCACCATCGCCGTGCCGCTCCTCGTGGCCCTCATCCTCATCTTCACGCCCGGCACACAGAAGATGGCCGTCCGGTACCTCTCCGCGGTCACCGGCGCCATCCTCGCAGCCCTGTCTATCTACATCTTCGTCGCATACCAGGTCGATGGCGAGCAGGCCCAGATGAACCTCCGCTGGACCTGGGTCGAAAACACCGCGTTCCTCGGCGAAAACGGCATTGCCCTCCGCCTTGCCGTCGATGGCATCTCCGCGCTGCTCGCGCTGCTCACCGGCATCGTCGCATTCGCCGGCGCGCTCGCCAGCTGGAAAATCGAATATCGCAACAAAGATTTCTTCATCCTCTACTGGATTCTTCTCGCAGGCGTCTACGGCACCTTCTTCGCGTACGACCTCTTCTTTTTCTTCTTCTTTTATGAGCTCGCCGTCATGCCCCTGTACCTGCTCATCGGTGTCTGGGGCTCCACCCGGAAGGAGTACGGCGCCGCCAAGCTCACGCTGATGCTCGTCGGCGGCTCGGTGCTCATCTGGATCGGCATCTTCGCCGTCTTCCACCAGGCCAACATCGGCACCTTCGACCTGCCCTCGCTCTGGGCTGCCGGCCAAAACGGCACCATCAGCCCGACCGCCCAGAAGGTCATCTTCCCGCTCATGGCCGTCGGCTGCGGCGTCCTCGCCGCCCTCTGGCCGTTCCACACATGGTCCCCCGACGGCCATATGTCGGCCCCGACCGCCGTCTCCATGGTCCACGCCGGCGTCCTCATGAAGCTCGGCGCCTTCGGCATCATCCGCCTCGGCATCCAGCTCCTCCCCGAAGGGGCGCAGTTCTGGATGCCCGCCCTGATGGTCCTCGGCACCGTCGGCGCCGTCTACGGCGCAACCGCTGCCCTCACCCAGCGCGACTTCAAACTCATCTCCGGCTACAGCTCCGTCAGCCACATGGGCTACGTCCTGATGGGCCTCGCCACCATGAACACCATTGGGATTACCGGCGCCGTCCTCCAGATGTTCTCCCACGGAGTGATGACCGCCCTCGTCTTCCTCATGATCGGCGCCCTCTACGACCAGGCGCATACGCGCGACATGAAGGAGTTCGGCGGCCTCGCCAAAGTCATGCCCCTCTGGGTCATCTTCTACGCCATCGCCGGCCTCGCCAACGTCGGCCTCCCCGGGTTCTCCGGGTTCACCGCCGAATTCCACATCTTCGTCGGCACCTTCCGCACCTACCCGGTCTTCGGCGCCCTCGCCATCTTCGCCGCAGCGCTCGCCGCTGCCTACATGCTCCGCATGTTCGCGACCGTCTTCTTCGGCCCCACCAATCCGCACTGGAAGGATTTGAAGGACCTCACCCCGCTCGAACGCCTCTCCGGCGCCATGCTCATCGCCTCTATCGTCATCATGGGCGTCTGGTGGGCGCCGTTCATCGACCGGGTGGGCCACACTGTCACCCTCCTCCCGGGGGTCACCGGCTGACATGCGCGACTACGCCCTCTTCGTCCCCGAGTACATCGCCTGCGGCGTCGCCCTCCTGGTCATCGCCATCGAACTCTTCGCGCCGAAGTTCCGGAAGGACGTCCTCGCCTACCTGACAGCCCTCGGCGCGCTCGCCTGGTTCGGCGCCGGACTCGCCTTCCTCGACCGCGACCCCAAGTCCTACCAGGGGCTCTTCCTCAGCGACGATTTCACCAGCTTTTTCCGCCTTCTCGCCGCCGGTATCGTCTTCATCGTCGCCCTCATGTCCGCCGAATTCCTGAAGCGCCAGAAGGGCGTCGACCACGGTGAGTTCTACGGGCTCCTCCTCGTCGCCGGCTCGGCGATGACCATCATGGCCGGCGCCACTGAACTCCTCACCGCCTACCTCGCCCTCGAAGTCCTCTCCTTCTCCCTGTACATCCTCGTCGGCATCCTGAAGCGCGACCTCCGCTCCAACGAAGCCAGCCTCAAGTACATCCTCCTCGGCGCCTTCTCCAGCGCCCTCTTTCTCTACGGCCTCTCGCTGGTCTACGGCACCGCCGGAACCACCAGCTATGCCGGCATCGCTGAAGCCTACGCCCGCCGCGATTCCGGCCTCGACCCGGCCGTCGCCGTCGGCCTGATGCTCATCCTCGCCGGCGTCGGCTTCAAAGTCTCCGCCGCGCCGTTCCACATGTGGGCCCCCGACGCCTACGAAGGCGCCCCCCTCCCCATCACCGCCTTCCTCTCCACCCTCTCCAAGGCCGCCGGCTTCGCACTCATCCTTCGCCTCTTCTCCAGCGCGTTCGTCACCGACGCCGAGACCTGGCGCTGGGCCTTCCTCGCCCTCGCCGCCCTCACCATGACCGTCGGCAACCTTATCGCCATCCAACAGAAGAACCTCAAGCGGCTCGTCGCCTACTCCTCCATCGGCCAGGTCGGCTACATGCTCATCACCATCGCCGCCCTCGGCTACGGCGACGCCCAGGTCGGCCTCAACGCCACCAGCGGCCTCCTCGTCCACCTCATCGGCTACATCGTCACCACCCTTGCCCTCTTCTCCGCCCTCACCGCGGCCGTCAACCGCACCGGCAGCGAAGAGATCGTCGGCCTGCGCGGCCTCGCCGAGACGCAGCCCTTCCTCGCCCTGGTCATCACCGCTTCCCTCTTCTCCTTTGCCGGCCTGCCGTTCTTCGCCGGCTTCGCGACCAAGCTCTTCCTCTTCCAGGGCGCCACCACCGACGAGACCATCTGGGTCATCGCCCTCGCCGTCCTCAACAGCTTTATCAGCCTCTACTACTACCTCATGGTCATCCGCCAGATGTACCTCTTCGACCCCGTGGGCGATGCCTCCCGCTTCCGGGTCCAGCCGGTCGTCTGGGGGCTGGCCGCCGTGCTCCTGGTCGGGATCCTCTTTATCGGGATGTACCCCGGACCGGCCTTCGAATTCTCCGAACAGGCCGCCCGTCCGCTCTTCGATGCCGCCTCCGCCGCCCGCGTCCAGGCGCCCTGAACAAAAAAGCCCTCCCAACGATGGCCGCACAACGAAGGCGCCGCAGCTGCGGCGCCTTCGTGTCGGGGCGGACGTCCCCGCCGCTTATCGTACCTGCAAGACGGTGTACATCCCGAGCCCGTAGTGCGTCGCGATATTGCAGACCAGCACATACCGGCCCGCCGGAAGGTTCAGCGTGGCCGTCCTCGACTTCCCGGCCGGGAATTTCTCGATCTCTCCCACGACCTCGACCTGGTCCTCATCGACCTTCTTCTCCTTCACCGGCAGCCGGTCCTCCGGCAGGTCGGTCCGGACGAAGACGATCTCGTGCTCCGTGCTCCCGGTGTTCTTTGCCCTCACCCGCACGTCGCCCGCCGGCACCGACGACCGGTCGACCTTGATGCCCCAGTCGAACAGTTCCGCGTTCAGCCGGGGCGTCGAGGCCCCGTCATCGTCGCCGCAGCCGGCAACCAGGCCCGCCGTCCCGGCGATAGTCAGCGCGGCCGCCGCGGCTGCGCGCGCACCCGACCAAAACCTGGGCATGAGGCCTCCCCGTAAGGTATTTCGCCCGGAACGTAAACCCAGCGTCACCGGGCAGTCAACATAAACGGAGTCCCGGAATCCGAGACAGGGACGTTTCGCCACGCATTGCGGCGTTTTCCCGCCCCTGCCGCGCATTGCCCATTCCGCGCTACACTGGGCGTAGCATGCCGAAACTTGGTTTCCTCAATCGCATCCTCGGCGACTCTAACGAGCGGGAGCTGAGGCGCCTCCAAAAAATCGTCGACGAGATCAACGACCTCGCCCCCGAGACCGAAGCCCTCTCCGATGAGGAGCTCGCCGCGAAAACCGTTGAATTCAAGGAGCGCCTCGCCGAAGGCGAAACGCTCGATGACCTCCTCCCCGAAGCCTTCGCCGTCACCCGGGAGATGGCTGCCCGCAAAGTCGGCGAACGCCCCTACGACGTCCAGCTCATGGGCGGCATCGTCCTTCACGAAGGCCGCATCGCTGAGATGCGCACCGGCGAAGGGAAAACGCTCACCGCCGTCGCCCCCGTTTACCTCAACGCCCTCCTCGGCCGCGGCGTCCACGTCGTCACCGTCAACGACTACCTCGCCCGCCGCGACGCCGCCTGGTACGGCCCCGTCTACCACGCCCTCGGCATGTCCGTCGGCGTCATCCAGAACGCCGGCATCTCCTTCATGTACGAACCGGGCTACGAGCCCGAAGCCGAAGGCCCCGCAACCGGCTACAAAGACCTCCGCCCGGCCACCCGCAAAGAGGTGTACCAGGCCGACATCACCTACGGCACCAACAACGAGTTCGGCTTCGACTACCTCCGCGACAACATGGTCCGCGAGTGGGAAGAAAAGGCCCAGCGCGACCTCTACTTCGCCATCGTCGACGAAGTCGACAACATCCTCATCGACGAAGCCCGCACTCCGCTCATCATCAGCGGCCAGGCCGAAGAAGCCAGCGCCACCTACATCAAGTTCGCCCGCGCCGTCAAAGGCCTCCGCGAAGAGATCGACTACGTCATCGACCACAAGGCGAAGCACATCGCCCTCACCGAAGAGGGCATCGAGCGGGTCGAACGCGCCCTCGGCATCCCCAACATCTTCGAGGGCGACCCCCGCCTCGCCCGCCACCTCGAAGCTGCCCTCGATGCCCAGTACCTGAAGCGCATCGACCGCGACTACGTCGTCCGCGACGGCGAAGTCATCATCGTCGACGAGTTCACCGGCCGCCTCATGCCCGGCCGCCGCTGGAGCCACGGAATCCACCAGGCCGTCGAAGCCAAAGAAGGTGTGCCCATCCAGCGCGAATCCATCACCTACGCCACCATCACCTTCCAGAACCTCTTCCGCCTCTACGAAAAGCTCGCCGGCATGACCGGCACCGCCGAAACCGAGGCCGAAGAGTTCCACAAGATCTACGGGCTCGACGTCGTTGTCATTCCCACCCACCGCCCGATGATCCGCGTCGACCACCCCGATGTCGTCTACATCAACGAGCGCGCCAAGTTCAACGCCGTCGTCAACGAAATCGAGGAGATGCACCGCATCGGCCGGCCCGTCCTCGTCGGCACCACCTCGATCGAAAAGTCCGAGTACCTTTCCAGCCTCCTGACCCGGCGGGGCATCCCCCACCAGGTCCTCAACGCCAAGCACCACGAACGCGAAGCCCTGATCGTCGCCCAGGCCGGCCAGCGCGGCGCCGTCACCATCGCCACCAACATGGCCGGCCGCGGCACCGACATCAAGCTCGGCCCCGGCGTCGCTGAGCTCGGCGGCCTCCACGTCATCGGCACCGAACGCCACGAGTCCCGCCGCATCGATAACCAGCTCCGCGGCCGCGCCGGCCGCCAGGGCGACCCCGGCTCCTCCCGCTTCTTCGTCTCCTTCGGCGACGACATCATGAAGCGCTTCGCCCCCGACTGGGTCCCCGGCATGATGCAGAAGCTCGGCATGACCGAGGACATGCCCCTCGAATCGCGCATGGTCACCCGTGCCATCGAGCAGGCCCAGCAGAAGGTCGAAGGCCACAACTTCGATATCCGCAAACGCCTCGTCGAGTTCGACGACGTCATCAACGAGCACCGCAAGCAGATCTACACGCAGCGCGACAAAATCCTCCGCGGCGTCGATACCCGCGCCAACGTCCTCGAGGAGATGCTCTTCCGCGAAATCGAGCGCATCACCGAGAACGTCAACCCCGACGACATCGAGTCGCTCGAACTCGCCCACGCCGAGCTCCGCGAAATCTTCCTCCCCGAAGACCTCCCCACCATCGAAGAGATGGCCGAGCTCCGCGACGAGCTCACCGATGAGCTGCTCGACCGCGCCGAAGACCGCTACGAGCAGATGGAAGCCGCCATCGGCCCCGAAAACATGCGCAAAGTCGAGCACTGGCTCCTCCTCGAAGCCATCGATACCCACTGGCGCGAACACCTCACCGCCATCGAAGAGCTCCGCCAGAGCATCGGCCTCCAGGCCTACGCCCAGGTCGACCCCCTCGTCGCCTTCAAGCGCGAAGGGCACGACATGTACCAGCAGCTCGTCCAGAACATCCGCCGTCAGGTCGCCCGGACCATCTTCAAGGTCCGTGTCGTCCAGCAGCCTGCTCCCCAGCCCGCACCCGCTCCCGCCGGCGACGGCGCTGCCGCCCCGGCGCCGGCGCAGAAGGCCGCGCCCATCCTCGCGAAGGCCAGCGGCCCCAGCCCCGACGAGATCCGCCGGCTCGGCGCAGCGCCCCAGGGCGGCGGCAAGGGCTCCAGCGCCGCAAAACGGCGGAAGCTGATCCGCTGAT
>Ga0308415_1000034_pt1 | contig 48454 bp, 43 predicted proteins | sample HotsprSampleOS55_FD_203465 | JGI IMG/M metagenome (GOLD analysis project Ga0308415, IMG submission 203465) | Hot spring phototrophic mat microbial communities from Octopus Spring, Yellowstone National Park, Wyoming, United States - 20090730_OS55 ... | reverse complement strand
CGAACTTACCAGATCCAGCAACATGGGTTGTTGCATCTTGGCATGCGGACAGACCTTTTTTGGCCGCCGGCAATGCTTCCACGGCGGTGGTTATCCAATCCAGGCAGGCACCGTCCCAATTTCCGCACGACGAGCTAAAGGGATTAGCTTCCGCGAAGTCCCAGACCATTGGAAGAGCTTGGCGTGCGAATGTACCTCGGGTTGCCTCAACACCATTGCGCCACGTCACTTGGCTAGCCCAAGCATCCGCTGCCCTACTGGATGCCAACGCCAAATACACACTCACCGCATCGGCGTAGGCCTGGGCGCCGGTGCCGCCTTCGGCGAGCGGGCGGCCGTCGTCGGACAGGCCGGCGGCGATCGCGTCCGCCTTCACCCGCTCGCGCGCCTCGAGCACCAGATCGGCGAAGGTGTTCAGCGCCACGAGCTGCCGCGGCGTGAACAGATCCCCGAACGTCGTGAGGCCGTAGTTCGGTGTCTTGAAGTCGCGGGGGTTGTCCGGAAGAGCGAGGTCGGGCTTCCATTCCGGCTTCGCCCGACCAGCCAACTGTTCGTGCTCCGCCGTCGGGGAAAGGTAGACGCGCCCACGATCGCCCTCCGCCACGATCGCCATGAGCCTCGCACCCATCGCACCGGCTTTTCCCTGTTCACGGATGTGGTCGTAATCGATCGGAACACCGGACATCACGCACCGAAAAGCGGCTCGTTTGCCGGCTGTGGTCCCGAGTTTTGTTGCCTCTCGGTCGGAGGGTTTGCCCCCCTTCACGACGAAGCGATAGCCGCCGTCCTCGATCACCGGCTCGACATAGGCCTCCTTGCCGGGCTTGGTGGAGAGCATGAAGGACGAGACGAGCGGCACCTCGACGTGGCGGAAGGCCGGGTTCGGGCTCTTGACCGTGCGCGCCCAGAGCCAGGCGATCACCGTGAGCTCGCGCCCGACATGGGGCTCGAGGTCCGGCCGGTCCCGGGCCATCTCGGCGGTGATCCGGACCTTCGGATAGAGATGGCCGATGCGCCGTTCGGCCTCCTCGCGCATCCAGCGGCCGTAGTGCCGCACGTCCTCGGCGAGCCCCTGCGCACCCCGCCAGCTGCGCGCCGCGAGCGTCCGTTCCGCCCGTGCCGGCCGGTTCACCGGCGGCCTCCCGGCGAACTTGGGCGGGATCTCGATCATCGCCATGCAGATCAGCACCGCCACCGGGTTGAGGTCGGAAGCGTGCGCTTCGAGGCCGAGCCGCTGCGCCTCGAGCGGCAGGGAGCCGCCGCCCGCGAACGGGTCGTAGAAGGCCGGCAGCCGGTCGGGGTCGAACAGCTCCGCGGCGCGCGGGTGGCGGGCGTTGTCGGCACAAGCCCGTCGCCAGGACCGGCGGATCTCCGCCCGCGCTTCCTCGAGCACGGCCTCGTCGGTCGTCGCCTCCCAGGGCACGAGCCGCTCGATCAGCCGGAACAGGCGCGCCCGTTCCCGCGCCTGCGCCTCCTCGGTCGGGAACTCCTCGGGCACGGCCGAGGGATCGTCCACCATCAGGGCGAAGATCACCGCGCGCGCCGCGGCGAGCGGCCGGCGCGCCCACCAGAGATGCAAGGTCGAGGGGTGGCCGTGGCGGATCGACTTCTCGCGCGCCGCCGCGGCGTTGATCGCCTCGAGCGGCAGCGCGACCTCGATCAGCTTCTTCCTCATCGTGGCCCCCTCGCCCCTCGCTTCGAAACCGCCGTCGATCACCATAGTGTAACGTGCCACCGGAGCGGAGCGCCGTCGCCGGCCTCACGGTCGGTGCCCGCGAACGGGACCCGGCGGGCTCGGATCGTCGAGGCCCGAAGGCCCCCCGCGGAGGCGCGACGGCTCCCATCGTCGGGCAGCTCGCAAGGTGCATGGTCGCTTTCCGGTACGAGGGTCCCGACGACTGTGCAAGGCCGTGGCCGTCACCCGGCTCAGCGCGGCGGTTCGGCCCGCGCCAGGAGGTCGGCGAAGCGGTAATTCACGCTCGCGGCGTGGAAGTCGGGTTCGCGGCCGAACGGCCTGCGGACGTAGTGCACGCGGTGGCCGCCCTCGGCCGTGAACTCGACGATCGCCAGGATGAAGTCCTCGGGCTCGTTGAGCGCGGTCAAGATCTCGTTCTTGGTGACGGTCAGGGTCTCGGCGCCCTCGATCCGGCCCTTGACCTCCAGGAAGCGCAGCCGGCCAGTGCCCGGCACGCGGCTCTCGATGTCGTAGCCGAGCTTCTCGCTCTCGACGTCCCGGGGCTCGAAGCCCAACCGGCGTTCGACCTCCATCACGATTTCCCGCGCCCGAGCGGCCGAGGCCCGCGTGTCGGGGGCGGCCGGCGGCGGACCGGCCCCGCGGATCGCGCGCAAGAGCCCGCCCGGCACGACCAGCGCCCCGCCCAGGACGGTGGGCGGGAGCGGATTGATCTGCCGTTCGCGGGCGATCTCGGCGAGCCGGCGTTGCAGGCGGGCGCGCAGCTCGTCCCCGCGGCGGCGGGCTTCTTGGGCGTTGAGCCGGGCGGCGGGGCGGCCCGCCCGCTCCTCCTCGGCGAGCACGATCGCCCGGTGGTCCCAATGGGCGATCTCCTTGGCGAGCCGGTCCTTGACCGCCGCCTCGGTCTTGGCGAGGAGCTCGAGGCGCCGCTCCTTGACCTCGCGCAGATGCTCGGGGACCAGCCGGGCGACCGCGTGCCGGCGGGCCCGCTCCTCGAGGTCGCCGGCAAGCCGGGCACAGGCGGGGTGGGCTAGGATCTCCGCCGGGCTCGGCTCGTCCGCGGCGAGCGGGCGATAGTCGAGATAGGGGGCGGGCCCGGCGTCCCGCGCCCGCCCTTCGGCGTCGAGCTCGACGAAGAGGAGCCGCTTGGAGATGGTCCGCCGCTCGCCGCGGCGGCCTTCGGTGGCGTCCTCGATCGCGTGCTCGAGGAACACGAGAACGCGCGGCTCCGCGCCCGTGTCGGCCTCGTCGACCAGCACGGCCCCTTCCTTCAGGAGCGGCCGGTGCCGTTCGAGGGTGAGGTCGACCACCGATTCGAGGAGCGGGTGACCCGGGCAGAGGAAGGCCGCCTGCGGCTTGCCGGGCAGGTTCACGAGCTGCTTTTCGAAGGTCGCCCGCTCGTAGCGCTCGAGCACCGGAGCGCCGCGGCCGATCGCCCGATCGCGGCGGCGGACGACCGCCGGCACGTGGGCGATCTCGAACCGCCGCGGCTCGCGCTCGCGCAGGCTGCCGCCGAGCCGCTCGAAGGCGGCGCGGAAGAAGGCCTCGATGAAATGCGGCTGGAGCCTTCGGGCTTCGGCGCGCTCCATCGCCTCGCGGATCTCCCGGATGCGAGAGACGTCCATCGTCTCGTGGGCGAGGCCGTGCTCGTCGAGCAGCTCGCGCAGCTTCCGCCGGTCGACGGCCCCTTCGATCGCCCGGTCGAGCCGGGCGCGGACCTCCGGCCGCTCGCCGTATCGGATCGCCTCGACCAGGAGTTCGCGCAAGGGCCGGCCTTCGAATTCGAGCTTGCCCAGGACGTCGAACACGCGCCCGCCGAGCGCGCGGCGGGCCTCTTCGAGCTTGTCGAGCAGCCGACGGTAGACGTCGCCTTCACGGGTCTCGTGGGCCACGAGGTTCCAGAGGTGGCAGACCTCGCGCTGCCCGATCCGGTGGATGCGGCCGAAGCGCTGCTCGAGCCGGTTCGGGTTCCAGGGCAGGTCGTAATTGACCATGAGATGAGCGCGCTGGAGATTGATGCCCTCGCCGGCCGCATCGGTCGCCACCAGCACCCGCACGCGCGGGTCGAACTTGAACGCTTCCTCAGCCTTGCGGCGCTCCTCGCGGCTCATCGCCCCGTGGATCGCCACGACGGCATCCGGCCGGCCGAACAGGGTGCGGATGCGGTCGACCAGATAGTCGAGCGTGTCGCGGTGCTCGGTGAAGACGACGAGCTTCTGCTCCGGCGAGGATCGCGGCTCGGACGGGCGGTCGTCCGAGCCTTCGAAGGCGGCCGCCTCCTCGGCGAGCTGCGGGGCGAGCGCCGCCGGGGTGAAGATTGTGCGCAAGAGCTCGGCGAGCTCGCGCCATTTGCGGTCCTCGCCGGAGCGGCGGAGTGCTGCGGCCAGGGCCTCGAGCCGCTTCAAGGTCGCGATCTCGGCCCGCAGCTCCTCGATGGTGCGGGCCGCGGTCGCCTCGTCGAGCACCCGCTCTTCGGTCTCGGCCCGCTCGGCCTCAGGGGCGTCTTCGAGCTCCTCGAGCTCCTCCGGCGCGAAGCCGGCCACGGGCAGTGACGGCTCCCTGGCGAGGCCCCCGCCGCGGGCGAGGAGCTCGGCTTCGCGCAGCCGACTTTCGAGACGCTCGCGGCGCCGTTGCAGCGAGCGCCAGATCGCCTCGGGCGAGGAGGCGAGCCGGCGCTGCAGGATGGTGAGCGCGAAGCCGACGGTGCCGCGCCGGCGCTCGTCGTCGAGGTTCTCGGCGCGGTCGAACTCCTCGCGGACATAGGCCGTGACCTGCTCGTAGAGCTGCGCCTCCGCCGGCGAGAGCTCGTAGGGCACGGTGCGGGCGATCCGCTCCGGGAACAAGGGCCGGCCGTCGAAAGTGAGGAGGCTTTCCTTGACCGCGCGGCGCATCAGGTCGGAAGTGTCGGTGGCGTGCACGCCGTCGCGGAACCGGCCCTCGAAGCGGTCGCCGTCGAGCAACGCCATGAAGAGCTGGAAGTCCTCTTCCTTGCCGTTGTGCGGCGTGGCGGTCATGAGCAGGAAATGGCGGGTGCGCCCGGAGAGGAGCTGGCCCAGCCGGTAGCGCTTGGTGTACTTGATCTCGCCGCCGAAGAAGGTGGCGGAGAGCTTGTGCGCCTCGTCGAAGACGACGAGGTCCCAGAAGGTTTCCGGGGCCTCGAGCTGGCGGTGCAGGCGTTCGTCGCGGGCGAGTTTGTCGAGCCGGGCGATCACGAGATCGGTCTCGGCGAGCCAATTGCCGGTGCGCGAGGCTTCGAGCTTGTCGTTGGTGAGGATCTCGAAGGGCAGCGCGAACCGGCTGTCGAGCTCGTCCTGCCACTGCTCGACGAGGTTGCCCGGGCAGACGATCAGGCAGCGCTGGAGGTCGCCGCGGGCCACGAGCTCCTTGATCAACAGGCCGGCCATGATCGTCTTTCCGGCACCGGGATCGTCGGCGAGCAGGAAGCGCAGCGGCTGGCGCGGCAGCATGTGCTCGTAGACCGCGGTGATCTGGTGCGGCAACGGCTCGACCAGCGAGGTGTGCACCGCGAGGAGCGGGTCGAAGAGATGGGCGAGGCGGATGCGCTGGGCCTCGGCGACCAGGCGAAAAGCCGCGCCGTCGCCCGCGAAGCCGAAGGTCCGGCCCGGCTCGGCGAGCTCGAGGTTATGTTCGTCCTCTCGAAACAGCAGGCGGTTGGCGACCCGCCCGGTGGCGTCCTTGAAGGTCACCTCGAGCGCATCGCTGCCGAGCCATTGCACGGCCACGATCGTGGCCGGCCCGTCGTGCACGAGCCCACGCACGATGGCACCGCTTCGGAGCTCCTCGAGCCGGCTCATCGCGCCCCCTGCTCCCGATACCTGGACGCCCGATTGGCCACGAAGCGGCGGCCGAACGTCAAGGCCCCGGGCGCGGCGAGCATCCTCGGACGCGCCGCACCCATCCCCTGCATTTGGTCCTCGGCCCGGCGAGACTCGAGAAACGCTGGGGCGGAGACCGAACGGTTCCCGAGCATCGGCTTGCAACCTCGCCCGCGCTCGCGGTCTCACGACCGTTTCCCGCCGACTTTCGACGCTCCTCTCGCAAGACCGGACCGAAATCGACGACCGACTTGGGCTCGACGATCGGCGCCCCCGGCACCGGCGCCGGTCGAGCCCTCGCCCGCGCGTCCCCCCACGAAGCTGCGGCGGCTCGCCCTTGTCTGCCGTTGGTCGACCAACCGCTCACCTCCAAGCGCCGCGAACCGTCCTCTGGCCTGCGCGCAACCGGAACCGAGCGGACCAACGCTGCGGCACGAATTGACGCGAAAGGCCTATAGTCATATTCTGAGGCTCACGATCACATCGCCGGAGCCCGCCCATGCCGTCCGCCGCGCCCGTCGAACCGACCGCCCGCCCGCGCTCGCCGGCGCAGAGCGAAGCCGCCCGGCGGAACGGCGCCCGCTCGCGCGGGCCCGTCAGCCCCGAGGGCAAGGCGCGCGCGTCGCGGAACGCGCCCCGCCACGGGCTCTGCTCGACCCGCAGCCTCGCCCCGGGCGAGGACCCCGAAGCCTTCGCCGTCCTGCTCGCCGACCTCCGCCGCGAGGCCGCCCCGCGCAGCCGCCTCGAGGCGCTGCTGCTCGAACGGCTCGCCCTCACCTTTTGGAAGCTCGCCCGCTGCGACCGGCTCGAGGCGACGCTGGCTACGATCGAGCCGCACTGCCCCACCGGCCGCCTGTTCCCCGACCCGGGCCTGCCCCGGATCCTCTCCCGCGTGCCGGAGCTTTCGCTCCTCGTCCGCTACCAGGGGCAGCTCGGCCGCGACCTGCAGCGGCTCCTGAAGCTCGTGGGCGACCCGCTGCTCGACCGCATGGCCGAGGCGGACGAGCCCGCACTCAATGCGCCGGCCGAGGAGGACACACCCGACGGCCGCCGCTCCCGCGGATCGGCGGAGGACCATCGACCGCCCCCGCCCGTGTGGCCGGCGCATAGCTGCCCCCTTGTTGAGGCAAAGCTGATACAGTAGGTCGGCGCGCGTGCCCGCGGGCGAGGCGTCAGCCCCGGGGGTCAGGGAGGGAGTGCGCATGCGGATCGCTCGTTTCCTCGCCCATCTCGCCGCCGTCGTCGGCTTCGTGAGCGGTGCGGCGGCCCAATCGGACAATCCCCTCGAAGAATATCGTCGGCTCTTGGCCGACCCGTTCGCCAATCCGGGTTACCTCTTCGTCGATCGCGGGGAGGCCTTGTGGCACCAGAAACGCGGGCCCAAGAACGCCTCGCTCGAGCAATGTGACCTGGGCTTGGGGCCGGGGGTCGTCGAAGGTGCCTACGCCCGTTTGCCTCGCTATTTCGCCGATGCCGACCGGGTCATGGACCTCGAGACCCGTTTGATGTGGTGCATGGTCAACCTGCAAGGGTTCGACGAGGCCACGATCAAGAAGACCGCCTTTTCCAAGCGCGGCGGCCAGTCCGACATGGAAGCCCTGGTCGCCTACGTCGCCGAGAAATCGTCCGGAATGAAGTTCGAGATCCCGCTCGAACACCCCAAGGAGAAAGAGGCCTACGCACTCGGCGAAGCCGTCTTCTATCGGCGGAGCTCTTACTTCGATTTCTCGTGCTCGACCTGCCACAGCCAAGACGGTCGGCGGATCCGCCTGCAAGAGCTCGGCAACATGACGCGACAAGAGGATGCGGCGCGCGCCATGACTTCGTGGCCGACCTACCGCGTCTCGCACGAGACCTTGCGGACGATGCAGCATCGGATGTGGGACTGCTTCTGGCAGATGCGGATGCCCGACCTCGACTACGGTTCGGAACTGAGCGTCGCGCTCATCACCTGGCTCACCAAGAACGCCGAGGGCGGCGAGCTCGCCGTCCCGGGCATCAAGCGCTGAGGAGGCCGACAATGCGCTTCGTGACCGCTGCCGCCCTTTCGGCTTGTCTCGCGGTTCCTGTACTCGCCGCGGAGATTCCGGGATTGCCGACCATCTCTGTCGAGCGGCGTGAGCAGGTGGTGCGGGACGGTTTCCGCTACGACAAGCTCGCACCGGAGCTGAAGGCGCGGATCGAGCAGGACGATACGCAGCGTCTGTGCACGGAATACCGTAACGAGCCCCCGCCCGAGGTCGCCGCGCGGATCGAAAAAGCGGCCCTCGAGGCGATCGTTTTCCCGGAAGACGGCAAGTTCCTGGGTGACTGGAAGAAAGGCGAGGCGCTTTCGCTCAGCGGCTACGGGCTGCGGATGGGCGACGATCCGAAGCGCCAGGTCGGAGGCAATTGGTACGCCTGCCACGAGATGGCGCCGACCGAGCTCTCCTACGGAACGCTCGGACCATCCCTCAAGGGCTACGGCAAACTGCGGGACTTTGCGCAAGACGCCATCAAGGAGGCATACATCAAAATTTACAATCCCAACGCGACCGTCGCGTGCTCGACCATGCCGCGGTTCGGCACGAAGAAGATCCTTTCGATCGACGACATCCGCCACGTCCTGGCGTTCCTGTTCGATCCGAACTCACCGGTGAACCGGGTGGATTGAGCGTCGCCCAATCGGCTCGCCACCGGGTCGCTCGGGCTCGCCTCCCCGAACCGGTCGAGCCCGTGCGATCTTCGGATGGCTTCCCACGGCCGGCGGTGTGGCCACCCCGGGGCTCGTTCGGCGGCCACGGCATCGTTTGGTGCGCCCGACAGGATTCGAACCTGTGACCCCGGGATTAGGAATCCCGTGCTCTATCCTGCTGAGCTACGGGCGCGCCCGGGCGGGACTATACGGGTCGGCCGCGCGCCGCGGCAAGCTCGCCCGGCGCTCTCTCCTGCTCGGGCTCGCAGCGACCCTCCTCCCGGCGCCGGCGCGTGCCGGCGAGCGGGTGAGCGGGGCCGTGGTCGACGGCCCCGACCGGCTGCGGCTCGAGGACGAGCGGATCGTGCGGCTGGTCGGGCTCGTGGTCCCGGGCGATCTCTCGCCGGCCCCGGATGGCCCCGAGCGGGTCGCTGCCGCATGCCGGCGGCTCGAGGAACTCGTGGCCGCTGGGCCGCTCGAGCTCGAGGCGCTGGGCGAGGACCGGCTCGGAAGGGTCTTGGCCCGGGTGCGCACCGCCGACGGCCGGTTCGTCCAGCACGAGCTCGTCGCGGCGGGGCTCGCCTGGGCGTTCCCGGACGGGCTCGATCGAGCGAGCGCCCGCGACCTCCTCGCCGCCGAGGCCGAGGCACGCCGGGCCCGCCGGGGGCTCTGGGCGGAGCCGAGCCTCGCCGTGCAAGACGCCGCTCGGGTCGCCGCCGAACCGCCACGCTTCGCCGTGGTCGAAGGCACGGTCGTGAGAATCGGGCGGAGCGAGGCCTTCACTTGGCTCGATTTCGGTGCCGGTCGCCGGCGTGGCTTCACGGTGCGGATCCCGGCGACGGCGCTGCCCGCCTTCCGCCGCACCGGGCTTCCGCCGGATCGCCTCCTCGGCCGTCGCCTGCGCGTGCGTGGCTGGCTCTTCGAAGCCGGCGGTGCCATGATGGAAGTGGACGACGCGTTGCAGATCGAGGTGCTCGAATGATGCCGAGGACTCGGTTCCGGCGCACGCTTGCGCTCGGCCTTCTCCTCGCGCTCGCGGCCTGCGCCCCGGTCCGCAACCCGGCAACCGGCGAGCTGCAATACACCTCGCTGACACCGGCCGACGAAGCACGGATCGGCCGCGAGCAGCATCCGCGGGTCCTCGCCGAGTTCGGTGGTGAGGCCAAAGAGCCGCGGGCACGCGCTTACGTCCAAGAGATCGGACAAAAGATCAAAGCGGTCTCGGAGCTCTCCCGGCAGCCCTTCACCTTCACCCTGCTCGACAGCGACATGGTGAACGCCTTCGCGCTGCCGGGCGGCTACGTGTATGTCACGCGCGGCCTTTTGGCACTCGCCGACGACGAGGCCGAACTCGCGGGCGTGCTCGGTCACGAGGTCGGGCACGTCACCGCCCGGCACACCGCCCAACGCTACGACCGGGCGATGCTCGGCCAGCTCGGTGCGATCGCCGCCACGATCGCGGGCGGGATCCTCGCGGGCGAGGCGGGGGCCCAGCTCGGCCAGGCCGTGGGCGGCACGCTCGCGACCGCCTACGTGCAGGGATTCTCGCGCGAGCAGGAGCTCGAGGCCGACCGGCTCGGCATCCGCTATCTCGCGCGAGCGGGCTACGATCCCATGGCGATGGCGAGCATGCTCGATGCGCTCGAGGCCGAGAGCCGGTTGCGCGCCCGCCTCGAGGGGCAGAGGGACACGGTCCCGGACTGGCTCCGCAGCCATCCGCGGACCAAGGATCGCATCCGCGAGGCGGCGGCCGCGGCCGCGACCAAGGAGGGTGGTAGCCGCGAGCGCGAGCGCTTCCTCGCGGCGATCGACGGGCTCACCTTCGGCGAGAGCCCGGCCCAGGGCTTCGTACGCGGCACCCGCTTCATCCATCCGGAGCTCGATTTCCGCTTCGAGGCCCCGCCGGGCTTCACGCTGATCAACCGGCCGAACGCGGTGATCGGCCGGGCGGGGGACGGCCGCTTCCTCCAATTCGACCTCGGCGAGGCGCAGCGGAGCGTGGATCCGGCGACCTACCTGCAGCAGGAATGGGTGACGAAGCAACGGCTCGAGCGGGTCCGTTCGCTCGCGACCCAGGACGGCCGGCGGGGCGCGCTCGGGCTCGGACGGGTGGTGTTCCGCAACAAGCCGGCCGCGGCGATGTTCGCGGTCGTCGAGAGCGGGCGTCCCCGGCAATTCTATCGCTTCGTACTGCTCCGCGAGGGCGGGCTCTCCTCGGCCGATCTCGCCGCCTACGAGGCCACGGTCCGGAGCCTGCGCCGGCTCGATGCCGCCGATCGCGCCGAGGCGCGGCCCTACCGGATCCGCATCCACACCGTCCGGCCCGGCGAGAGCGAGGCGAGCCTCGCCGCACGGATGGCGATCCCGAACGGGGCGGAATGGTTCGCCGTTCTGAACGACACCGCCCGGCGGCCGGTCCGGCCGGGTGAGAAGGTCAAGCTCGTGCTGCGCGAGTGAGCCTCGCGACCGCCGCCGGCCATTGTGGTGGGACGGCCGGCGGGCGATAGAGCCGGGTGAACCGCCGCGGCCGCCCGACCGCGGCCGAGAACGACGCCTGGAGGAGACCCGAGAATGGCCCGGCTCGACGTGCTGAGCGGCAGCTTCGACAATGGGCGGGCGCCTTTGCGCGGCCTGCGCCGTGCCGAGGTGACGAGCTTCTCGCCCACCGAGGTGACGCTCACCGCCGGCGCCTCGGTGTTCACGATCGCCGGCAGCGGCTTCAGCCAAGATGCGAGCGGCAACTTCACCGGCGGCACCGTGACCGGCATCGCCGAGCGCAGCCGCGGGGTGCTCCTCTACACCTTGAGCGAGCTCACCATCCCCGCGGTCGATCTGGCCCGCTGGATCGACCGGAACCGCAACGCGGATTTCCTCGAAGCGGCTTACGGCGGCAACGACATCTTGAACGGCGGCAACGGCAACGACCGCCTCTCGGGCTTCGGCGGCGACGACGTGCTCAACGGCAACGCCGGAGCCGACGCGCTCGACGGCGGCGACGGCGACGACCGGCTCGACGGCGGGAGCGGGGCCGACCGGATGAGCGGTGGGAGGGGCGACGACACCTACCTGGTCGACGATCTGCGCGACCGGGTCCAGGAGGCGGCGGACGGCGGCACCGACACCGTCGAGGCGAGCGTGAGCTTCACGATCCCGCGGAACGTCGAGATCCTCCGCCTCACCGGCACCGCTGCCATCGACGCCACCGGCGGCAGGGGCGACGACCGGCTCGAGGGCAACGGCGGGCAGAACAGCTTGGACGGCGGCCCGGGCGACGACGTGCTCCTGGGCGGGGCCGGGGCGGACCTGCTCGTGGGCGGGCGCGGCGCCGACTGGTTCGTGATCGATACGCTCGCGGGTGGGGTCGACACGATCCGCGATTTCGACGCGCGGCGTGGCGACGTGCTCGATCTGTCCGAGCTGATCACGGCCTTCGACGGAACGCCCACCAACCACGTCCGGCTCACCGGCTCGGGCCGCGCGGTCCTGGTCGAGATCGACGTCGACGGCGGCGGCAACAGCTTCGTGCCGGCGGTGACGGTGCGCGGCGAGCTCGGTCTCGACGTCGACGCCCTCGTCGCGGCCGGAACGATCGTGCTCACCTGAGGGTCGAAGGGCCGGGCTCGTCGACGGCGGCGGCGACCGCCTCGGCGATCGCGCGGGTGCCGGAGCTACCGCCGAGCTCGACCGGACGGATCCGCCCCTCGGCGAAGACCCACTCGACCGCCGCCTCGACGAACCGGGCGGCTTCGCGGCAGGCTTCGATGCCCCGCGTCCTGCCGAGCCAATCGAGCATCATCGCCGCCGAGAGGATCATCGCGGTCGGGTTCGCGATCCCCTTGCCGGCGATGTCCGGGGCGCTGCCGTGGGCGGGCTGGAAGAGGCCCCTGTCCCGACCGAGATCGGCCGTGGGCGCGAAGCCCATTCCGCCCACGAGGGCAGCGCCGAGATCGGAGAGGATGTCGCCCATCAGGTTCTCGGTCACGAGCACGTCGAAGTCCCAGGGGCGGCGAACGAGGTCGAGCGCGGTGGCGTCGACGTAGCGGCAGCCCACCGCGATGTCGGGGTGGAGCTTCGCCCGCTCGAGGAAGACCGCGCGGAAGAAGGCCATCGAGCCCAGGACGTTGGCCTTGTCGACCAGATCGACCCGGCCCTTGCCGCCGCGGCCCTTGCGTTCGCGGGCGAGCGCGAAGGCCATGTCGAACAGCCGCTCGCTCGCCGCGCGCGTCACCACGAGCCGGTCCTCGGCCCGATCGGCGCTCACCGCGCCGCGGCCGCGCCCAGCAAAGAGGCCCTCGGTCTGCTCGCGCAGGATCACGAGGTCGATCGCCCGGGCGCGTGGATCGGCGAGCGCCGAGGGCACGCCCGGTAGCAGGCGGATCGGCCGCACACCGGCGAACAGGCCGAGGCGTTCGCGCAGATCGAGCTGGGGGGCGATCTCCCGGCCGTCGGGGAGACGGACGTGGGGCAACCCCATCGCTCCGAAGAGGATCGCATCCGCCGAGGCGGCCCGCTCGAAAACCTCCTCGGACATCGCCACACCCGTCCGCCGATAGGCCTCGGCGCCGGCCTCGAGGTGGGTGAAGGAGAGGCGGAAGCCGCCGACCCGGCGCTGGACGGCCTCGAGCACGCGGAGGGCGGCCTCCACGACCTCGGGCCCGATCCCGTCGCCGGCCATGACGGCGATGTCGAGGGTGGCCTCGTTCACGGTCGGTCCCCCTTCAACCCGGCCGGGTGCGCTCGCGCGCGAGCCGGCGCTTCTGGATCACGCTGATCACGAGCACGACGACCGTCACGAGCGCCACGAGGATCGTGCACACGGCGTTGATCTCGGGCGTCACGCCGAGCCGGGCTTGGCTGTAGATCCGCATCGGCAGGGTCGTGGCGCCGGGGCCGGTGGTGAACGAAGCGATCACGAGATCGTCGAGCGAGAGGGCGAAAGCCAGGAGCCAGCCGCCCGCGAGCGACGGCGCGATCAAGGGCAGGGTCACGAGGCGGAAGGTGCGCAAGGGCGGGGCGCCGAGATCCATCGCCGCCTCCTCGAGCGAGCGGTCGAAGGTGAGCAGGCGTGCCTGCACGACGACCGCGACGTAGCAGGTGGCGAAGGTCGTATGCGCGATCGTCACGGTCCAAAAGCCGCGCGGCGCATCGAGGCTCACGAAGAGGAGCAGAAGCGAAAGGCCCGTGATCACCTCGGGCATGACGATGGGGGCCACGACCATGCCGGTGAAGAGCGCTTTGCCCGGGAAGCGCTGGATGCGGACCAGCACGATCCCGGCCATCGTGCCGAGCAGGAGGGCGGTCGTGGCGGTCACGAAGGCGACACGCACGCTCACCCAGGCGGCGTCGAGGAGCTGCCGGTTGCCGAGCACCGCCTCGTACCAGCGGAGCGAGAAGCCGCCCCAGACGGTGACGAGCTTCGAGGCGTTGAAGGAGAAGACGACGAGGATGACGATCGGCAGATAGAGGAACGCGAAGCCGATGCTCAGGGCAGCGAGATCGAACGGGCCCGGGCCGCGGCGCATCGGGCCTCAGCGCAGCCGGGCGAGCGCCTGTTGGCGCTGGAAGAGGACGATCGGTACGACCAACAGCAAAAGCATCGCGATCGCCACGGCCGAGGCCAAGGGCCAATCGCGGTTGGCGAAGAACTCGAGCCAGAGCGTGCGTCCGATCATGAGCGTATCGGCCCCGCCCAACAGATCGGGGATGACGAACTCGCCCACGGCCGGAATGAAGACGAGGAAGCAGCCGGCCGAGATGCCGGGCCGTGCGAGTGGCACGGTGATCCGCCAGAAGGCCACGAAGGGCCTGCAGCCCAGATCGACCGCGGCCTCGAGCAGGGAGGGATCGTGCTTTTCGAGGTTGGCGAAGATCGGCAGGATCATGAACGGCAGGTACGAATAAACGATGCCGATCAAGACGGCGGCCTCGGTGTTGAGGATGACGAGCGGGCGGTCGATCGCGCCGATGCCGAGGAGGAGCGCGTTCAACAGCCCGTCGTCCTTGAGGATGCCCATCCAGGCGTATACCCGGATCAGGAACGACGTCCAAAAGGGCAACATGACGGCGAGCAGGAGGAACGGCCGGACCCGCGGCGAGCAGCGCGCCATGCCGAGGGCGATCGGGAAGCCCACGAGGAGGGTGAGGAGCGTGGCGGTGGCGGCGATCCGCAGCGAGCTCGCGAACGCGGCGAGATAAAGGCCGTCCTCGAAGAGCGTGACGTAATTCTGCACGCGCAAGCGGATCGCGAGGTAGAGCTCGCCCGCCTCCTCGACCCATTCCAGGATCGGCAGATAGGGCGGCTGGGCGAGGGCCGGCTCGCTCAAGGAGAGCTTCAAGACGATCAGGAACGGCAGCAGGAAGAATAGCGTGAGCCAGGCGAAGGGCACGGCGATCAACAAGAGCCGCCCGAGGGCGAGCCGATCGCGGTCGGAGGGTCCGCTCACGACCGGAGCACCACGCTCGCATCCGGCCCCCAGAAGAGCCAGACCCGATCCTCCCAGGTGATCGGCCGCTCGATCAGCCGGAGCTTGTTGGCCTCGGTCGCGCGCAAGAACAGGCCGTTGTCGAGCCGGACGTGGTAGACGGAGACGTCGCCCAGATACTCGATGTCGAAGACCTCGCCCGTGACACAGTTGAAGCCGGTCTCGGGCGGCGGGCTCTTGGCAATCGACATTTTTTCCGGGCGCACCGCGACCCAGAGCGGCTCGCCCGGAAGGGCCGGGACCGGCCGGTCGGTCACGATCTCGATGCCGAGGGCCGGGGCGCGCACCCTCATCGTGGAGCCGTTCACGCTCGCAAAGCGCGCCTCGATCAGGTTCACCTCGCCCACGAACTCGGCGACGAAGCGGGAAGCCGGGTATTCGTAGATCTCGCTCGGTGTGCCGATCTGGGCGATCTGACCGTCGCGCATGATCGCCATCCGCGAGCCCACGGTCATCGCCTCTTCTTGATCGTGGGTGACGATGACGAAGGTGAGACCGAGTCGGTCTTGGATGTTGACGAGCTCGAGCTGGGTCTGATCCCGCAGTTTCTTGTCGAGCGCCCCGAGCGGCTCGTCGAGCAAGAGGACCTTGGGCCGTTTCACGAGAGCCCGGGCGAGTGCCACCCGCTGCTTCTGACCGCCCGAGAGCTGATCGGGCTTGCGATCCTCGAGGCCTTCGAGGCGGACCAATCGAACCACTTCCTCCACGCGCTCGGCGATCTCGGCGCGCGGAAGACGCTCCTGCTCGAGGCCGAAGGCGATGTTCTTGCGCACCGAAAGGTGCGGGAAGAGCGCGTAGGATTGGAACATCATGTTGACCGGCCGCCGCCAGGGTGGGACGTCGGTCATGTCCTGACCGTCGATCACGACCCGGCCCGAAGTCGGCCGTTCGAGCCCGGCCAGGATGCGCAAGAGCGTGCTCTTGCCGCAACCCGAGGGACCGAGCAGCGCGAAGAACTCGCCCTTGAAGATGTCGAGGGTGACATTGTCGACCGCGTAGACCTCGCCGAAGGTCTTGGTGACGCCCTGGATGCGGACGAAGGGGACCGCCTCGGGGTCCTGCCAGGGCTCGATCCGCGGGCGGGCCTCGCGGACCGGCCGCGCCGTCGTCACTCCTCAGCGGCCCTTGGTGACGCTGGTCCAGAGCCGCGTGAGCGCGCGTTGGGTGCGCTGGTCGTGCGGCGTGATGACGAAGAGCTTCGCTTTGATCTCGGGGGTCGGGAAGAGGTTCGGATCGGACGCGACCCGTGGATCGACGAGTTTCATGCCTTCCCGATTGCCGTTCGGATATGTGACCAAGTTCGAGGCTTTGGCGATGACCTCCGGCTCCATGATGTAATTCATGAAGCGATGGGCGTTGTCAGGGTTCGGCGCGTCCTTGGGAATCGCCATCATGTCGAACCAGAGCAGCGCGCCCTCTTTCGGGATGACGTAACGGATTTCCTGCTTGCGCTTGGCCTCGGCAGCGCGCTGCCGGGCGATCCCGGCGTCGCCCGAATACATCATGGCGATGCAGATGTCGCCGCCGACCATGGCGTTGATCGTCTCGGAGCTGTGGAACTTGCGGATGTGCGGCCGGACCTTCTTCAAGGCATCGGCCGCCTTTTCGAGCACCTTCGGATCCTTGCTGTCGGGGTCCTCGCCCAGCCAGCGCAGCACCGTGGCGAACACGTCGTCCGGGGCGTCGAGCATGTAGATACCGCAGTTCTTCAGCTTGCCTGTATATTTCGGATCGAACAAATAGTCCCAGGAATCGATCTGGTCGGTGCCGAGTGCTTTCTTGACCTTCTCGACGTTGTAGGCGATCCCCGAGGTACCCCACATGTAGATGAAGGCGTGGCGATTGTCAGGATCGAACTTGGCGACCCGCGCGTGCAGGTCCTCGTCGAGGTTTTTCCAATTCGGTAGCTTGCTCTTGTCGAGCGGCTGGAACACACCGGCCTGGATCTGCCGAGCGAGGAAGGTCGCGGTCGGCACGACGATGTCGTAGCCGGTCTTGCCGGCCAAGAGCTTCGTCTCGAGGATTTCGTTGTTGTCGTAGGTGTCGTAGACGACCTTGATGCCGGTCCGGGCGGTGAACGCCTCCAAGATCGCCGGATCGATGTAATCCGACCAGTTGTAAATCCGCACTTCGCCGGTCGCGCGCGCCGGGCCGGGCCCGGCCAGGACCACGCTCGCGAAGGCCAGGACGACAGCCAGGGCCGTACGCATCGGGCCGCCTCCTCACGCGCTGGGATCGGGGACCGCGGAGCACCCCGCGCAGCAAGCGATGGACCAAGCGGCCCGAAGCGTCAACGGGATCGCCGGCCGGCCGAAAGCCGCGGCCACGGCTGCCGTGGCGGCCCTGGGCCGCCCCTCGCGCGATCCTCACCGTGAAGTCGAAGCGCGAGCCTTCGCCACCCGCGAGCATCGTGGGCTCGCCGGGCTCGAGGTGCCGCTCGGGTGTCGCGACTCCGAGGATGGCGGGCTACAGGGGCTCAAACCGCACCCAGGGCGGGGCGAACCGAGAGATGGCTGTCGACCGAGACCACGCCCTCGACATTGCGGGCAGCCAGGACGAGCGCCTCGGCCTCCGCCGCGGAGCCCACGAAGCCCCAAAGGTGCACGACCCCGTCGCTCACCACGATGTTGACGTAGGGCTGGTAGCCGAGGCCCGCTTTGTCGAGCTCGGCCATCAACTTCTCGCGGATCGTGCGGTCGTCGAGCTTGGCCTCTCGCGGCGGCGCCAAGGCCAAGGCGCGCAGCAGGTCGGCGCGGCTCACGATGCCGACGAGCTTGCCGTCGCGGACCACCGGCAACCGCTTGACCTGCTTCTCCTCGAGCAGCCGGGCGGCCTCGGCGAGGGTGGCCCCCTCGTCGATAACGGTCACGAGGTCGGTCATGATGTCGCGGGCGAGGCGGCCATGGGCTTTGACATACTCCTCTGCCCGCCGCTCGGGGCTCGCCAGGAGCTCGAGCCACCAGCTCCTCCGGCGGCCGTCGTCGGTGTCCTCGAGCCGGCGGATCAGGTCGCCCTCGCTCACGATCCCGAGCACGCGGTTCTCCTCGTCGATCACCGGGACGCCGCTGATCCGGTTCTCGACCAAGAGCCGGGCGATCTCGCTCACCGGCGCGTCGGGCCGCACCGTGATCACCTTGGTCGTCATGACGTCTCGGACCTGCATCGCCCAGCTCCCCGTCCCCGCGCCGCGTTCTGCCGCTTGCCCGGCCTGTGCTGCGCAATCTATCCATGATGCTGCGGACCGGGGAAGGGGAGGCTCGGCGTGACCGCTCTGCGTGACGAGACCGTGACGGTGCTCGGGGACTGGCCGCGGCTGCGCAAGGATCCCGCGAGTTTCGCCCTGCGGCCGAACCTGGTCGACTACGAGGCGACGCGGGCGAGCTTCTCCTGGGATGCGGCACGCGCCGGGCTCTCGGGGCTGCCCGGCGGTGGGCTCAACATCGCCCACGAGGCGGTCCACCGGCACGCCGCGGGGCCGCGCGCGAGCAAGACGGCGCTGCGCTGGATCGGCAAGGACGGCAGCCGGCGCGAATTCACCTACGCGGCGCTCGCAGCCGAAGTCCGCCGCTTCGCGAACGCTCTCGGGGCGCTCGGCGTGCGTGCGGGCGAGCGGGTCTTCCTGCTCTTGGGACGCATCCCCGAGCTCTACGTCGCGATGCTCGGCGCGCTCTCGGCCAAATGCGTGGTCTCGCCGCTCTTCTCGGCGTTCGGCCCGGAGCCGATCGCGACCCGGATCGGCATGGGCCAGGGAGTGCTGCTGGTCACCACGCCCGAACTCTACCGCCGCAAGGTCGAGGGGATCCGCGCGAGCCTGCCCACCCTCCGCCAGGTGATCCTGGTCGAGCGGGCGGGCGAGGCGGAGCCGCTGCCCGGGACGGTGCGCTGGGCGGAGCTGTTGGAGGGTGCGTCCGACGATTTCACGGTGCCGGCCACCGATCCCGAGGACCTGGCCCTCCTCCACTTCACGAGCGGCACCACCGGCCGACCGAAGGGCGCCATGCACGTCCACGGGGCCGTACTGACCCACCATGTCACCGGCCTTTACGCCCTCGATCTGCACGAGGACGACATTTTTTGGTGCACCGCCGATCCGGGCTGGGTCACCGGCACGAGCTACGGGGTGATCGCCCCCTTGGTGCACGGCGTCACCAACCTCGTGGTCGAGGCGGAGTTCGACGCCCAGACTTGGTATTCCATATTGGCCGCCGAGCAGGTCACGGTCTGGTACACCGCCCCCACGGCGATCCGGATGATGATGAAGCTCGGCGCCGAGGCGGTCCGCGGCTACGATTTGTCGAAGCTGCGCTTCATGGCCTCGGTCGGCGAGCCCTTGAACCCGGAAGGCGTGATGTTCGGTGTCGAGGCCTTCGGCCGGCCGTTCCACGACAATTGGTGGCAGACCGAGACGGGCGGCATCATGATCGCGAACTACGCCGCGATGGACGTCAAGCCCGGCTCGATGGGTCGGCCACTGCCCGGGATCGAGGCGGCGATCGTCCGGCGCGAGGCGGACGGCACGCTGCGCGTCGTCGAGGAGCCCGGGGTCGAGGGCGAGCTCGCGCTCAAGAAAGGCTGGCCCTCGATGTTCCGGGGATACCTCGGTGAGGAGGAGCGCTACCGCAAATGTTTCGTGGGCGACTGGTATCTCACGGGCGACCTCGCGAAGAGGGACGAGGAGGGCTATTTCTGGTTCGTCGGTCGCGCCGACGACGTGATCAAGTCGGCTGGCCACTTGATCGGACCGTTCGAGGTCGAGAGTGCCTTGATGGAACATCCGGCCGTGGCCGAGGCGGCGGTGATCGGCAAGCCGGATCCGATCGTGGGCGAAGTGGTCAAGGCGTTCGTCGCCTTGAAACCGGGCTTCGCCCCGTCCGAGGACCTGCGCCGCGAGCTCCTGGGCCATGCGCGCAAGCGGCTCGGCCCCGCGGTGGCGCCCAAGGAGATCGATTTCCGCGATACCCTGCCGCGCACCCGCTCGGGCAAGATCATGCGTCGGCTGTTGAAAGCGCGCGAGCTGGGTCTGCCCGAAGGTGACCTCTCGACCCTCGAGAGCGACGAGCGGCCGGCCGCGGTCGAACGGCCGCCGAGCCCGCCTCCGGCCGGAGCGGGCCCGTGAACCCCAAGATCCGGCTCGACCGCCAGCGGCTGTTGGACCTGTTGCGGCAGATGATCCGCATCCGCCGCTTCGAGGCCAAGTGCGTCGAGCTCTACCAGGCGCAGAAGATCCGTGGCTTCCTCCACCTCTACGACGGTGAGGAAGCGGTCTCGGTCGGCGTGATGGCCGTGCTGCGCCCCGAGGATTGGGTCGTGGCCACCTACCGCGAGCACGGCCAGGCCTTGGCCCGTGGCATCCCGATGCGCCCCTTGATGGCCGAGATGCTCGGCAAGCTCGAGGGCTGCTGCCGGGGCCGTGGCGGCTCGATGCACATCTTCGATGCCGCCACGCGCTTTTTGGGCGGCAATGCGATCGTCGGCGGGGGCCTGCCCTTGGCGGTCGGCACCGCCTTGGCCGACAAGATGCAAGGCCGTGCCGCGCTCACCTGCTGCTTCTTCGGCGAAGGTGCGGTCGACGAGGGCGAGTTCCACGAAAGCGTGAACCTGGCCGAGCTCTGGCGGCTGCCGGTCCTGTTCGTCTGCGAGAACAATCTCTACGCGATGGGCACGCCGCTCGCGATCGCCGAGGCCGAGACCGACATCGCCAAGAAGGCCGCCTGCTACCGGATGCCGTCGGAGGCGGTCGACGGGATGGACGTGGTGGCGGTCGAGGCGGCGGCGGCGCGCGCGGTCGAGCGGATCCGCGCGGGCGAGGGGCCGGCCTTCCTCGAATGCCGCACCTACCGGTTCCGCGCGCACTCGATGTTCGACGCCCAGCTCTATCGCAGCAAGGAGGAGGTCGAGGCCTGGCGCCGGCGCGACCCGATCGAACGGCTCGCCCGCTGGATGGCCGAGACCGGCCTCTTGCACGCGGGCGAGCGGGAGAGGCTCGAGGCCGAGATCGACCGGGAGATCGAGGATGCCGTGGCCTTCGCCGAGGCCGGGAGCCTCGAGCCGGTCGAAGAGCTCGAGCGCTTCGTGCTGATGGAGGACGTGCCGCAGGACCGGCTCCTGGTCGGAGGCGGCCCTTGAGCGCGCCCCCGACGACCTATCGCGAGTGCTGCAAGCAGGCGATCCGCGCCGCGCTCCTGGCCGACCCGCGGGTCTTCCTCATGGGCGAGGACGTCGGCCGCTACGGCGGCTGCTATGCCGTGAGCAAGGGCCTGCTCGAAGAATTCGGCCCCGAGCGGATCCGCGACACACCTTTGTCCGAGAGCGCCTTCGTCGGTGCCGGGATCGGTGCGGCGATCGCCGGCATGCGGCCGATCGTCGAGATCATGACGGTCAATTTCTCGCTCCTCGCCCTCGACCAGATCCTCAACAACGCCGCCACGATCCCGCACATGTCGGGCGGTCAGTTCGCCGTCCCACTCGTGATCCGGATGGCCACAGGCGGCGGTCGCCAGCTCGCCGCGCAACACAGCCACAGTCTCGAAGGCTGGTACGCGCACATCCCGGGCCTCAAGATCATCGCACCGGCGACGCTCGAGGACGCCCGCTACATGCTCGCCCCGGCACTCCTCGACCCGAATCCGGTGCTGATCTTCGAGCACATCGTGCTCTACAACATGGAGGGCGTGCTCGACCCGGCCGTGACCTCGGTCGACATCGAAAAGGCGGCGATCCGTCGGCCGGGTCGGGACGTCACGCTCGTGACCTACGGCGGATCGCTCTTCAAGACGCTTCAAGCGGCCGAGGATCTGGCCCGCGAAGGGATCGAGGCCGAGGTGATCGATCTGCGCGTGCTACGGCCGCTCGACCAAGAGACGATCCTGGCCTCGGTCCGCCGCACCCGACGCTGCGTGATCGTCGACGAGGGTTGGCGGAGCGGGTCGCTTTCGGCCGAGATCGGCATGCGGATCGCCGAAGAGGCGTTCTACGAGCTCGATGCGCCCTTGCGCCGGGTCTGCTCGGCGGAGGTGCCGATGCCTTATGCCGGCCATCTCGAGCAGGCGGCCCTGCCGAGCCGCGAGCGGATCGTGGCCACGGTCCGCGCCCTCCTCCGGCCCGGGAGCTGAAGGCCGTGGGCCTGTTCCGCATGCCGTCTTTGGGTGCCGACATGGAAGCGGGCACCCTCGTCGAATGGCTCGTGAAGCCCGGCGACAGGGTCAAACGCGGCCAGGTCGTGGCGGTGGTCGAGACCCAGAAAGGCGCGATCGAGGTCGAGTGCTTCGAGGAGGGCACGGTGGAAGAGCTCCTCCTCGCCCCCGGGCAGAAGGTGCCGGTCGAGACCCCAATGGCGCGGATCCGCGCAGCCGGCGAGGCGCCCGGCCCGGCCGCCGTGCCGCCACCTCCTCCGCCGCCTACCCCCGCGGCGGAGCGCACCGAGTCGCGACCGGCAGCGGCACCGTCGGCCGCCCCGCCTCCGCCGACACCTCCCTCCGCCGCGCGGCCGGCAGGGCTCAAGGTCTCACCGGCGGCGCGTCGGCGGGCCCTCGAGCTCGGCGTGCCGCTCGACCGCGTCCACGGGACGGGTCCGGACGGAGCGATCACGGTCGCGGACGTCGAGGCCGCGGCCCGGGGTGCCGTGGCCGAGGCCCCCTCCCCGCCGCCGACGCCGGCCGCCGCCGTCCCGCCCGTGGCCGAGCCGGGCAAGCCCGTCGCGCGCCGTGGCTTCGACCCGGTCGAGATGCGCAAGGCGATCGCCGCGGCGATGAGCCGCTCCAAGCGCGAGATCCCGCACTATTACCTCACGAGCACGGTCGCGATGCACCGGGCCCTGGCCTTCCTCGAGGCCACCAACCGCGAGCGGCCGCCGCCCGAGCGGCTCCTGCCCGCCGTACTGTTGCTCAAGGCGACCGCGCTCGCGCTTCGCGAGGTGCCACAGCTCAACGGCTTCTGGATCGACGGGGGGTTCCGGCCGGGGCCCGGGATCCATCTCGGCTGGGCCATCGCGCTGCGCGGCGGTGGCCTCGTCGCTCCGGCGATCCACGATGTCGACAAGCGCCCACTTCCCGAGCTCATGGCCGCCTTGCGTGATCTCGTCGGCCGAGCCCGCAGCGGTGGGCTCAAGAGTTCGGAGTTGGCCGACGCGACGCTCACGATCACGAGCCTCGGCGAACGTGGGGCCGAATCCGTGCTGCCCGTGATCTACCCGCCCCAGGTGGCGATGGTCGGCTTCGGCGCGATCGTCACCCGCCCCTGGGTCGACGAGGCGGGCGGGCTCGTCGCCCGGCCCGTCGTGCAGGTGAGCCTCGCGGCCGACCACCGGGCGAGCGACGGACATCTGGCCAGCCGCTTCCTCGCGGCCATCGCCGACCATCTGCAACGACCGGAGAACCTATGAAGCGCGAAGAGCTCGAGCGCATGGTGGCCGAGGTGCTCGCGGGTATCGCGCCCGAGGCGGACCTCACCACAGTCGCGGAAGGCGAGGATCTGCGCGACGCCCTGGACCTCGACTCGATGGACTTTTTGAACCTGGTGATCGGCCTGCACGAAAAGCTCGGGATCGACATTCCCGAGGCCGACTACCCGAAGCTCTTCACCAAGAGCGGTCTTTTGACCTATCTCTCGGCCAAGATCGGCGGCTGAGGGGAAGCGGGGCGAGCACTGGAGCGGGTGATGGGAATCGAACCCACGACATACAGCTTGGGAAGCTGTCGTTCTACCACTGAACTACACCCGCCCGCCCTTCTGTTTAGGGTGTCGGCCGGCGTTTCGCAACTCCCTTCCGCAAGAACGGAGCCTGTCGCTCGGTGCTCGTGAGCCTACCGCTCCTGCTGCGGGTGAGGGTCCTCGACCCGGCCCGGCTCAGCGGGCTCGCTCGCCTCGACGTGCTCTTGCTCGAGACACTGCCCAACGATGCCGCTCTCGATCGGCTGCCGGCGACCGACATCCTCGCCGTGCTCGCGGCCGAGCCGGGCGCGATTCTGCCCGAGGGGCTCGTTCCCCGAGTGCTCGGGCCGGCGGCGCAATGGGGCTCGGACCGGGCCTTTCTCTTGGAGCTCGCAGCGAGGGTTGGCGGCCCGCCCGATGCGCGGCGCTGGCTGCAGATGCGCGATCCCGGAGAGTTCGGTGAAATGTTCGCGAGCCAGCCGGTGGCGGCCGAGCTCGAAGCGCGCGGCGCTCGGATCGTCGGTGGGCCCTCGCCACCCGTGTTCACGACAGAAGGCGAACTCTTGACGCGGTTCTGAGCCTTCGCGGGCGGTCCTTTCTCTTGCGGCCCGGCCTCACTACCTTGAGGCCGGGCGATGCGGAGGGCGCGCGCCCGACCGCTCCGTCGCGAGCCGAGAGACCATGCCGACCGTCAACGACATCCGCCAAACCTTCCTCGACTATTTCCGCCGGCACGGGCACGAGGTGGTGCCCTCCTCGCCGCTCGTGCCGCACAACGACCCGACGCTTCTGTTCACCAACGCCGGCATGGTCCAATTCAAGAACGTCTTCACCGGCGTCGAGCATCGCCCCTACAAGCGCGCGGTCACCGCACAGAAGTGCGTGCGTGCCGGCGGGAAGCACAACGACCTCGACAATGTGGGATACACTGCCCGGCATCATACGTTCTTCGAGATGCTGGGCAATTTCTCGTTCGGCGATTACTTCAAGGACGTGGCGATCGAGCTCGCCTGGAACCTGGTGACCCGCGAATTCGGACTGCCCAAGGACCGGCTCATGGCCACGGTCTACGCCGAGGACGACGAGGCCTTCGAGCTCTGGAAGAAGATCGCCGGGCTGCCGGAGAGCAAGATCGTCCGCATCCCGACCTCCGACAACTTCTGGGCGATGGGCGATACGGGGCCGTGCGGCCCCTGTTCGGAGATCTTCTACGACCACGGGCCCGAGGTTCCGGGTGGCCCGCCGGGCTCGCCGGATGCCGATGGCGACCGGTTCATCGAGATCTGGAACCTCGTCTTCATGCAGTACGAGCAGGTCGACAAGACGACGCGCGTCCCGCTGCCCAAGCCCTCGATCGACACCGGGATGGGGCTCGAGCGGATCGCCGCCGTGCTCCAGGGCAAGCACGACAATTACGAGATCGACCTCTTCGAGCGGATCATCGCCAAGACGGTCGAGCTGACCGGCACGCCATTTGTCGGTGACAAGCGGCCGTCGTTCAAGGTGATCGCCGACCATTTGCGGGCCGCGGCCTTCCTGGTTGCCGACGGGGTGATGCCGGCCAACGAGGGCCGCGGCTACGTCTTGCGGCGGATCATGCGGCGCGGCATGCGCCACGCCCACCTCTTGGGCGCCGAGGAGCCGCTCCTCTGGCGCCTCGTGCCGACGCTCGTGGCCGAGATGGGCCAAGCCTATCCCGAGCTCGGTCGCGCCGAGCCGCTGATCCAGGAGGTGCTCAAGCTCGAGGAGACGAACTTCCGCCGAACCCTCGAGCGCGGCCTCAAGCTCCTCGAAGAAGAAACCGGCAAGCTCCCCCGCGGCGCGCCTCTACCGGGCGAGGTCGCCTTCAAGCTCTACGACACCTACGGCTTCCCCCTCGATCTCACGGAGGACGCGCTCCGCGCCCAGGGCCGGAAAGTCGACCGCGCCGGCTTCGATGCGGCGATGGCCCGGCAGAAGGCGGCCGCCCGGGCCGCCTGGAAGGGTTCGGGCGAGGCGGCGATCGCACCCGTCTGGTTCGAGATCAAGGAGGAATGCGGGGCGAGCGAGTTCCTGGGTTACACGACGACCCGTGCGGAGGGCCGCTGTGTCGCCCTCGTGCGCGAGGGGCGGCGGATCGAGCGGGCGCGAGCCGGCGAGGAGGTGGCGCTCGTCGCCAACCAGACCCCGTTCTACGGCGAATCGGGCGGCCAGATCGGCGATACCGGTATCATCCGAACGGCCGAGGCGCTGCTCGAAGTCCTCGACACCAAGAAATATCTGGGCGACCTCGTGGTCCATTTCTGCCGGGTCGAGCAGGGCGAAATCCGCGTCGGCGCCGACCTCGAGCTTCGGGTCGACGAAGCGCGGCGGGCCAAGCTGCGCCGGGCGCACTCGGCGACCCACCTGCTGCACGCCGCGCTGCGCCGCCATCTGGGCCCGCACGTGGCGCAGAAGGGCTCCCTCGTCGCTCCCGACCGGCTGCGATTCGACTTCAGCCACCCCAAGCCCTTGAGCGCCGAGGAGCTCGCGATCGTCGAGCGCGAGGTCAACCACTATCTGCGCCAGAACGACGCCGTGACCGTACGCATCATGGCCCGCGAGGAGGCGATCGCGTCCGGCGCCATGGCGCTGTTCGGCGAGAAGTACGGCGAGGAGGTCCGCGTCGTCGCGATGGGCCGCGAGGAGGACGGGCGGCCTTACTCGGTCGAGCTCTGCGGCGGCACGCACGTGGCGCGGACCGGCGACATCGGGCTCGTCCGGTTCACGGGCGAGAGCGCGGTCGCAGCCGGGATCCGCCGTATCGAGGCGGTGACCGGTGAGGCCGCTTTCGAGCAGACGGCGAGCGAGCACCGGCTGCTCGAGGAGCTCGCCGAGCTGCTCCGGGTCGGTATTCCCGACCTCCTCGCGCGGGTCGCGAGCTTGCTCGAGGATCGCCGCAAGCTCGAGCGCGAGCTCGCCGAGACGCGCCGCAAGCTCCTGGCCGGCGCCGTCGGCCCCGCAGACGGGATCCGGCTCGTGGGCGATCTCAAACTCGCCGCCCGGGTGATCGAGGGGATTCCGCCCAAGGAGCTGCGCGGCACGGCCGACGCACTCAAGAGGGAGCTCGGCTCCGGGGTGGTGGCGCTGGTCGGCGTGAACGAGGGCAAGGCCGCCGTCGTGGTGAGCTTGACCCCCGACCTGGTGGGCAAGCTCGACGCCGTGCAGCTCGTACGCGCCGGGGTCGCCGCCGTGGGTGGCCAGGGTGGCGGTGGGCGGCCCGACTTCGCCCAAGGTGGCGGGCCCGACGCGGCGCGCGCGGCCGAGGCTCTCGCGGCAATCGAGCAGGCTTTGGCCGCCGTAGCCTGAGCGGCCCGTTTCCGCGAACGCGACGTCGCTATCTTGTGGCTCTCGGGCCTGCCCGACTCCTGGCGCCTCGGCTGGGCGGCTTTCGCCCGCGCGCTTGAGCGCGGCGCAACGCGCCTCGGTTCGGCCCCGCTCGCGGGCTTCGCCGGTTGGCTCGCCGACGATCTCGAGATCGGCCATCCTTCGAGCCTCACCATCGAGCAAGCGATCGCCGCTTCGCTCGAACGGCCGGTGGCCGCCGAGCCGCTCGCGGCGACCCCCTTTGCACGGCTCTTGCGCATCGGCCCGCGGCGCGCCTGCCGTCGTCCTCGGTTGTTGCTCGTCGCCCCGTGCTCGGGCTACGCCGCTTCCGTCCTGGCCGAGCTCGCCGCGATCCTGCTCGAGGTCGGAGAGCTCGCCGTGCTCGAATGGCGCGACGCCCGGCTGGTCGCGGCGGAGCACGGCCCCTGGGGCGCCGCCGAACAGGCAGCCGAGACCGGGCGGGCGGTCGCCCACTTCCGCCCCGACCTCGTCGTCGCCGTCTCGCAAGCGGGAGACGCGGCACTCGCCGCCACGCTCGCCGCACGGGCGACCGGCAACGGCCCGGCGGGGCTCGTGCTCCTCGGCACGCCTACGCTGCCGGAAGTCGAGCCCACGCCGCTGCAGCGAGCGCTCGCACTCCTGCCGGAGGCGACGCTCGCAGCACTCTGCCTCGAGGAGGTCGGAGCCGGTTGGCCGGGAGCGGGCCGGCAGGTCTTTCCCGGCCGCTTGCAGCTCGCCACCGTCGCGGCTTCCGATCCGTGGGCTTACGGTGCGGTCCGCTTGGGTGCTCTGGCCGAGCGTCTCGGCGGCCGCCTGGGCTCGCAAAGCCGGGCGCTCGGCCAGCTGCACGCGCTCCAGGACGTGCCGGGCGAACTCTGGCTCGATCTGGTGGCCCGGCTGCGCGGCCCGACCCCGGCTTTTCCCGAAGCCACACGCGAAGCGAGCCGGGGGTTGGCGCTCCTCACGGTCGAGGCCGAGGCGGACGCGCTCGTGGGCCGCGGCCAGACCCACGGGCTGCACGCGCGTCTCCTACCGGGAGGGCCCCGTGCCGCCTTCACCCTGGCCGGGGCGGCCCATCACGAGCTCTTCACCGGTCCCCGCTTCCGCAAGCAGCTCGCACCGCGGCTCGTCGCCTTCGCCGATCGGCTGCGGGGCGGTTGATCCGCCGTCTCGGTGCCCTTTCACTCCGGCCGCGACCGCTTCGCACCTGCCTCGGGTCGGCGCACCTCCTCCGGCGTGGCCCGTGATCGAGCCGGACATGGCGGTCGGGGCCGGGCGGGCCCGACCCGTCGCGATCGAGTTGGGAAAGAACGGGCCGACCCCTCCTAGCTTCCTTCGACCGGATCCCAGAGCACCACCCCCCGCAGCGCTGCGGGGTGGATCACGATGACCGGCCGGCGGGCGATCAGCCGCGCACTCATGGTACGTCCCGACCGCAGCCATGCCTGCACGCTGGCGGTCGCGGTTCGCCCCGGGGTGCACTCGATCGACCTGCCCAAGATGTCGACGCGGCGCCCCGCGAAGCCCGCGTCGGCAGGATGTCGGCCGAAGCGCGAAGGGCCGAAATCCTTTTTGCCGCGGCGTCGGTGGGGGAACGGCCGCGCCGGGTGCTCCGCGAAGAAAGCCCAAACGTCGAAATCCTTCACGCCGTGTCGATGCCGAACGAAATGCTCGGCGGCACCTTGGCACAGGCAGAGCATCAACAGCCGATCATGGTAACAACGTCCCGTCTCCGGACGCCGCTCGAAAAGCTCCCGCAGATCTTCGATGGCCAAGTTGGCCAATCTTTCCAGGTCACGGGCATCGAGAAGCTCGAACGAACGCGCCGCAACGTCGGACAAAGGGATGTCATCCTCCTTCTCGGGTATTTTTCGGAAACACCGGGTAACGAACCTGCGCCCATTCCTCGAACGGCTCGTCGAGTATCGACGCGGTGATCGCGTGGCGGCCGTCCCTGGTCGCGCAAAGTCCGACCGCTCCGACGGTCCAGGGGAAAATGCAGAACTTCGCACCGCCGACGGCTTTCGTGGTCCAACAGGGGGATCGGCTCGGGGAACCCGATCCCCCGGCTCGGATCGGGCTACGGCCGATCCTCGAGAAGCCCGAGCCGAGTTGCGGCGCCCCGCCTTCGCCGATCGCGCAGGAGGGGTCGATCAGCCGCGCCGGCGTGCCTTCGCGCCGACCGCGCCGGGTTTGCGCTCGGGCCGCCAAACCCTGCCCTCCGGGTCGAGCACGCCCTTCGTCAAAATGACATTGGCCCAGGGCCGACGCTCGAGCGTGGCGACGATCGCGACGCACTCGCGCGCCGTCTCGTAGAAGCGGAAGCGTTCGATCCCGCTGGTCGGCCAGGTGCCCGCGACCTCCTCCATCATCCGCACGAAGTCGGTATGCGCCGGCTGTAGCCGGCCGGGCTCGCCGTCGGCCTCCATGAAGCGCACCGGGGCCTCGACGAAGCCGTCGAGCGGCAGGACGGAAAGGACCGCCCGGCCGGCGCGGACCAGGTCCTGGTCGAGGCGGACGGCGGGTGGGCCCAGATGGAAGGCCGGGAAGTTGGCATCCACGAGGGCGATCGTGTCGCCGTGGCCCATCTCGCGAAGGATCGCCAAGAGCTCACCCGGGAGCAGCGGGTCGATACCGATCAGCATGGGGGTTCTCCTCGGAGGTGGGCGTGCTTGACGGACCGCCCCGCACCGCCGAATGATCGAGTGTGGGCGGCCGCGGCTGCCGCATCGAGCGGATCATGGCGAAGAAAAAGGCGAAGCGCGGCGACAAGCCGGCCCGGACGGCGCGTTGGACGGTGCGCGGCGTGCCGCCGCGGCTGCAGAAGGCGGCCGGTGATGCGGCGCGTGCCCAAGGGCTCACCCTCGGTCAATGGCTCACCCGGCTGCTCGAAGAGGGCACGGCGCGCGACGCGCCGAACGGCGCCGGGCCGGCCACGAGCTGGGCCGAGGCTATCGAGGCGCGGCTCGCTCGGCTCGAGGCGCGGCTCGGCGAGCCGACGGCCGCGGGCGATGCACCCGGGCGCGAACCCGCGGCCCCGCTCAGCGGATCACCTCGCGCCGGCGGGTGAGCTGCACGGCTTGGCCGCGCTTCGCACTCAGGGTCCCACGATTGACCCCGAGCCAGCCGATCTCGCCGAACAGCCGGCCGTATTCGATCTTCGGGCAGCGGTCCATGACGACCCGACAGCCGGCCGCTTCCGCCCGGCGCGCGGCCTCGTCGTGGCGGACGCCGAGCTGCATCCAGATCACCCGGATGCCCTTCGCGAGCGCCGCCTCGACGATCGCCGGGACCTCCTCCGAGCGGCGGAAGATCTGCACCATGTCGGGGACGACGGGAACGCTCGCGAGGTCGGGATGGACGGTCTCGCCCAAAAGCTTCTGCCCGGCGTAGCGCGGATTGACCGGGATCACCCGGTAGCCCTTGCCCCGCAAATAGAGCATGGCGAAATAGGATGGCCGCATCTCGTTGGTGGACGCGCCGACCATCGCGATGGTCTTCACGTCCAGCAGGATCTTGCGGATGTAGACGTCGTCGTAGACGAGCGGCGCGTCGGCCATCGAGGCCTCCGGGGCGTGGTTACCCTCGGATAAAGGGTCGTAGCGGCTCCGATCAAGGGTCGGGCCAGCGACAGTGCGGCGTCTCGCCCCGCAGCCGCGCGGCCCGCTCGAGCCGGCGCGTCGCAGCCTCGATCCGGCCGATCGCTTCGAGGGCGCGGCCCCATTCCTCGAACGCGCAATGGAGCCGGCCGTCGCGCCGGGTGGCCTCGCGAAAGGCGTCGATCGCCTCGTGCCGGGTCTCCGCGAGGATCGACCAGGCGATCACGAGCTGGATCGCGACGATCGCGCCGCTGACCAGGGATTGCGCAAAGCGTCCAGGGTGGGGCCGAGCCGGCCGAGCGCGCCGACGATCCGGGCCCCGGGGCGCCGCGGCGACTGGTCGGCCGGAGGCACCACGCCCGGCGCCGCCGCTGAGAACCGGGCTGCGGCCTCCTCGAGCCCTTTCGTGGCATGTCGCGCGTCGCGCGGGCCCACCCCTCGAAGGGGCCTCGACCGCCAACAGGCGTCCGTCCGAAGTCCCGATCAACTCCGAGAGGAAATACCGCTCAGGCGCCGCACCAGACCGGGGCCCGCTTCTCGAGGAAGGCGTCGATGCCCTCGGCGGCGTCGCGGGCGAGCATGTTCTCGGTCATCACCCGCGCGGTGTAGGCGTAGGCCTCGGCCACCGGCAGCTCGAGCTGGCGATAGAAAGCTTCCTTGCCGATCTTGAGAGTGAGGGGTGACTTCGAGGCGATGGTCCGAGCCATCGCCTCGACCTCGGCGTCGAGCCGCTCGTCCGGCACGACCCGGTTGACGAGGCCCAAGGCTTTGGCGGTCGGGGCATCCACGAGCTCGCCCAGGAGGAGCATCTCCATGGCCGCCTTGCGGCCGACGTTGCGGGCGAGGGCGACCATCGGCGTGGAACAGAAGAGGCCGATGTTGACCCCGGGGGTGGCGAAGCGGGCGGAATCGCCGGCCACCGCCAAATCGCAGGTCGCGACGAGCTGGCAGCCGGCGGCCGTGGCGACCCCGTGGACCCGGGCGATCACCGGCTGCGGCAGGGCCAGGATCGTCTGCATGAGCCGCGCGCAGGTGGCGAAGGTCTTCTCGTAGAAGGGCCGCTCGGGCCGGGAGCGGAGCTCCTTGAGGTCGTGCCCGGCGCAGAAGGCCGGCCCGGCCCCGGCGAGGATCACGACCCGAACCGCGGGATCGGCGCGGACCGCCTCGAGCGCGTGGAGCAACGCCTCCATCATCGCGAGGGAGAGCGCGTTGCGCGCGCGCGGCCGGTTGAGCGTGAGCCGAACGATCCCGTCCCGTTCCTCACGCAGGAGAACAGGCTCATCGCTCGCCTGGATCATGACGACTCCTCCCCACGCTTCCGCGCCGGGTATAGCGCGGCCGGTTCGAAACGGGCCAGCCCGGGCCTAGGCTCGTTCCGCAGAGCGCGCTCGGCCGTGATCGCCGCCCCGGCAGCATTCGACCGCCTCGTCCGGAGCCGTTGCGGCGACGCAGGCGCAATCGTCACGATGCTCGTCGAGAAAACGCTGCACAGCCTCGCGGACGAGCTCGCTCACCGTCCGCTGCGAGCGGGCCGCGAGGATCCGGAGCCGGCGATGGTCCTCGGGCCGGAGGCTGCAGCTCGTCCGGAGAGGAGACGCGCGCGGCGTGCGGGCCGGGCGAGGGGCCGAGGCAGGTCGCATGATCGGGTCGAGGAGCGGGGTGCCGTAGGTGTCGGGAAGCGCCCGGGCCTCGCCCTTGCGCGCCAGGAGATCGGCGGTGAGCCGCGCGGTCCTCATGCCGTTTCTCCGAGCTCGGCCGCGGGCAGCGCATCTTCGCCCTCGATCTGCCGCCGGCCGAAGCCCACGGGCACGACACGGCGGCGCAGGAACGCCTCACGGTTGGCGATCTTGACGAGCCGGTCGCGAACGTAGCTCCACAACGCGACGATCTCCTGCGCCGACGGGCTGTCGGGATGGGTCTCCATCACGGTCCGCCCGTCGATCATCGAGCTCGCCATGATCACCTTCTGGGCGATCGGGACCGGCGCGACGGTTCCGTGTTGAGAGAGCGCCACGGCCGCGTCGGTCGTGAGCCGCGATCGGGCATTGGCGCCGTTCACGACGAACACGAGCGGCCGGCCGGCGCGCTCGGCGAGGTCGAGGGTCGCCCGGACCGCCCGCAGATCGTGCGGGCTCGGCCGGGTCGGCACGAGGATCAAGTCGGCGAAGTGTATGACCCGGGCGATCGCGGCGCTCGCCGCCGGTGGCGTGTCGACGAACAGGTAGCGGAAGCCGCGGGATCGCAGCCGGGCGATGTCGTCCTCGAGCGAGCCGAGCGTGGTGCGGGCAAAGTCGGGGCCGGGCAGCTCGCGGGCGTTCCACCAGGCGGCGAGCGAGCCCTGCGGGTCGCAGTCGAGGACGACGACCGGGCCGTCGCCGGCGAGATGGGCTTGGACCGCAAGGTGACCCGAAAGCGTGGTTTTGCCGGAGCCGCCCTTCTGCGAGCAGATCGCGACGATTTGCATGGCTACCGCTCCGAGGGCGCGCGGCCGTCACCGCCACGCCCGGGTGGTCGACGCCCGCAGTGTGGCGCAGCCGGCTTAACGTTCCGTTGACGAACGAAGGTGAGCCCGTGTTCACCCTCTCCGGGCCGGGGGACACGGGGCGCGAGGGTGGCCGGGATGACGCGTGGGGCGATGACGGCCGAGGAGTTCGAGGTTCTCGCCACACAGGGCGTCCCCTATGTCGGCCTGCTCGGCTGTCGGGTGCGGCGCTTCGAGCCCGGCCGGGTCGAGGTCGAGCTGCCGTTCCGCGAGCTCCTGGTGCGGCCGGGAGGCACAGTGTGCGGGCCGGCGCTCTTCGCCCTCGCCGACATCACCCTCTACGGCGTCGTCTTGTCGCTCATCCGGCCGGGTCGAGCTCGCCGTGACGACCGATCTCACCATGCATTTTTTGAGCAAGCCGCGGCCCGGCGATCTTGTCGGCGAAGGCCGGATCCTCCGGCTCGGGGCCCGGCTCGCGATCGGCGAGGTGGTGATCCGCAGCGTCGGGCGGAGCGAGCCCGTGGCCCATGCGGTCGGCACCTACGCGATCCCGGAAGCCCGTGGCGAGCCGTCCGGCGGCCGGGCGTCGCGCTGAGCCGAGCACGGCCAGGGCCGAGCGTCGCGACCGTTGACAGGCAGCGGGCAGGAACTTAGACACGCGGTCCGCGCGGGCCCGCTCGGGCTCCGCGGTGATCGAATTCGTGCCGCCGAGCGGCGAGACCGCGGCGGCCTGGGCTCGGGGTTCGAGAGCGATGGCCACATATTCGGCACGGCCGGCGGAGATCGAGCGCGGCTGGTGGCTGATCGATGCCGACGGGCTGGTGCTCGGCCGGCTCGCGACGTTGATCGCCAACCGGCTCCGCGGCAAGCACAAGCCGATCTGGACCCCGCATCTCGACTGCGGCGACCACGTGGTCGTGATCAACGCCGAGAAGGTCGCGCTCACCGGCCAGAAGCGGCAAAAGAAGGTCTACTACCGGCATACGGGCTATCCCGGGGGGATCAAGGAGACGACTGCGGCGAAGATCCTCGACGGGCGGTTCCCCGAGCGGGTGATCGAGATGGCGGTGAGCCGGATGATGAGCCGCGGCCCGTTGCAGCGGGCGGTGATGCGCAAGCTCCACGTCTACAAGGGCCCCGATCATCCGCACCAAGCGCAAAAGCCGGTGCCGCTCGACGTCGCGGCGATGAATCGCAAGAACAGCGTCAAGGAGGCCGCGCATGGCTGAGACCGCCCGTTCCTTCGCGGATCTGGCGCGGTTGCGGCCGGCCGCCGCCGAGCCCGTCGAGCTCGAGCGCAAAGAGCCGAAGCTCGACGCTTTGGGCCGCGCTTACGCGACCGGCCGGCGGAAGAACGCGGTGGCCCGGGTGTGGATCAAGCCCGGCAGCGGCCGCTTCACCGTGAACGGCCGCGACATGCCGGCCTATTTCGCACGGTCGACGCTGCAAATGATCATCAACCAACCGTTCGAGGTACTCGACCGTCGTGGCCGCTACGACGTGTTCTGCACGGTCAAGGGGGGCGGGCTCTCGGGCCAGGCGGGTGCGGTACGCCACGGGATCAGCCGGGCGCTCGTGAACTTCGACCCGACGGTCCGACCGATCCTCAAGTCGAACGGTTTCCTGACCCGCGACGACCGCGTCGTCGAGCGCAAGAAGTACGGCAAGCGCAAGGCCCGGCGGAGCTTCCAGTTCTCCAAGCGCTGACCGGTCGGCCGCGCCCGGTCGGCGCGGCAGAGATCGGCGGCAGGCCGCACCGTACCGAGCGGGTCGTGGTCGCACGAGGGGGTGCGGCGTGCTCTTGGTGTTGGGCTCGATCAACGCCGACCTCGTCTTCGAGGTCGAGGCGTTGCCGAAACCGGGCGAGACCGTGCTCTGCCCGGGCTGGCGGCTGGCCCACGGCGGCAAGGGCGCCAACCAGGCCGCGGCGGCGGCCAAGCTCGGTGCGCGGGTCCGTTTCTTCGGCCGGGTCGGCCTCGATCCGTGGGGCCCGGTGCTCCGCCGGGGGCTCGAAGAGGCCGGGGTCGAGGTCGGTGGCCTTGCGAGCTCGCCCCGGCCCTCCGGCACGGCGGTGATCGCCGTCGACCGGGCGGGCGAGAACCAGATCCTGGTGGCGAGCGGCGCCAATCTCGACGTCTCGCTCGACCAGCTCGACGACGCCATGCTCCGCCCGGGCACCACGCTCCTCTGCCAGAACGAGATCCCACTCCCCGTCACGCTCGCCGCGCTCGAGCGGGCGCGCGCGGCCGGGGCGCGCACGATCCTCAATCTGGCGCCGGCGGCGGCGGTGCCTCCCGGGGCCCTCGAGCCGGTCGATCTTCTGCTCGTCAACGAGCACGAGGCGGCGGCCCTGCTCGGTCGGGAATGCGAGCCCGAGGCGACCGCGGCGGCACTCGCCGGACCGCGGCGGACCTGCGTGCTCACCCTCGGCCGTGCGGGGGCCCTGGCCGTCGGCCCCGAGGGCGCGTGGCGCGTTCCGGCGCTGACGGTCCGGCCGGTCGACACGACCGGTGCGGGCGACGCCTTCGCGGGCGCGCTCGCGGCCTTCCTCGATCTGGGCCTGTCGCTGCCCGATGCGCTCGCTCGGGCGAGCGTGGCGGCCGGGCTCACCTGCGAGCGACTCGGCGCGCGCGAGGGTCAGCCCGACCGGGCGGCCGTCGAGGCGCGGCTCGCCGAGCTCGGCCCGCCGGTCCCCATCACGGCGGCGCGAGGGAGCTGATCCGCCGAAGACCGCGGGGCGTAAGGTGCGGTGTCCGAGGCGAGGATGGCGGAGATGATGCGACGAGCGCTCTTGGCCCACGCGGGGGCATGGCTCGCGGCGCCGATCGTGGAGGCCGCGGCGGCGCCACCGACGACCGAGTTCCAGGTCTTGCGCAACGGCCGCGACATCGGCCGACACCGACTCGCAATCCGCCGCGAGGGCGGGGATGAGCTCTGCGCGATCGAGGTGGAGCTCCGGGTCGGCCTCGGGCCGATCACCTTCTACCGCTACACCCACGAGAATCTGGAGCGCTGGCGGGCCGGCCGGTTCGTGAGCTTCGCGAGTCGGACCGACGACAACGGCACGAAATACGCCGTGCGGGCCGAGCGCGCCGCCGACGGCATCGCCGTTCAGGGCGCAGACGGCGCCTTCCTGGCGCCGGCCGAGGCCTGGCCTACCACCTACTGGTACCCGGGCTTTCTCGACCGCGGCGCCTGGGTCGACACCCAGTTCGGGCGGCTCCGACGGGCTCGGGTCGTGCCGGGCGGCGAGGGCGTCGTGCCGGTCGCCGGCCGCGAGGTCACGGCGCGTCGCTTCCGCCTCGAAGGCGATCTCGCCCTCGAGCTCTGGTACCGGGACGGGCATTGGGTCGGGCTCGCCGCGACCGCGCCGGACGGCTCGGCGCTCATTTACCGTCTGCTCAGCGAGCCCGCGCTCGCCCTCGCCGACCTCGGGTGAGCGCGCTCCGCTATCTCTTCGCCGACCATCTGAGCCGCACCGTGTCGAGCCTCGAGGGGCTCGACCCGGCGCGCGACGTCGTCTTGATGACCGAGGTCGCGGCCGAGTGCACCTACGTGCCGCACCATCCGAAGAAGATCGCCTTCTTGCTCTCGGCCATGCGCCACTTCGCGGCCGAGCTCCGCGCGGAAGGCATCCGCGTCGACTATGTCCGGCTCGACGATCCGGCCAACACGCAGAGCTTCGCGGGCGAGATCCGCCGCGCGGTGGCCCGCCATCGGCCGGCGCGCATCGTCGTGTGCGAACCGGGCGAGTGGCGGGTGCTCGAGGAGGTGCGGAGCTGGGAGGCGGCGCTCGGCGTGCCGGTCGAGGTCCGCCCAGACCGGCGCTTCCTCTGCTCGACCGAAGCGTTCCGAGCCTGGGCGGACGGTCGCCGCGGGCTGCGCATGGAGCCCTTCTATCGCTGGATGCGGCAGCGGACCGGCCTGCTCCTCACGGCCGACGGCGAGCCCGAGGGCGGGCGCTGGAATTTCGATGCGGAAAATCGCGAGCGGGCGCCCGAGGATCTCGTCTTTCCGAGGCCTCTCCGTTTCCCACCCGATCGCATCACCAGCGAGGTCCTGGATCTCGTCCGAGCCCGCTTCTCGAGCCATTTCGGCAGTCTCGAGAACTTCGGCTTCGCGGTGACCCGGACCCAGGCGCTCGTCGCTCTCGAGCATTTCCTCGCCCACGCCCTGCCGCGCTTCGGCCCCTACCAGGATGCGATGCGCGCGGGCGAGCCCTGGCTCTTCCACAGCGCGCTTTCGCCCTATCTCAACACGGGTCTCCTCCTGCCCGAGGAGGTCTGCCGGCGCGCCGAAGCCGAGTGGCGGGCCGGCCGCGTGCCGCTCGCGAGCGCCGAGGGCTTCATCCGCCAGATCCTCGGCTGGCGGGAATATGTCCGGGGCGTCTATTGGCTCTTCATGCCGGACTATGCCCGGCGCAACGCCCTGGGCGCCGATCGGGCCTTGCCGTCCTTCTATTGGACCGGCCGGACCGAGATGGCCTGCGTCCGCCAAGCGGTCGAACAGACCCGGCAGGAAGCGCTCTCGCACCACATCCAGCGGCTCATGATCACCGGCAACTTGGCGCTCCTCCTCGGGGTTCGGCCGGCCGAAGTCTGCGCCTGGTACCTCGCGGTCTACGCCGACGCCTTCGAATGGGTGGAACTCCCGAACACGCTCGGGATGGCGCTGCACGCCGACGGCGGGATCATGGGCTCGAAGCCCTACGCCGCCTCCGGCGCCTACATCGACCGGATGAGCGACCTCTGCCGCCATTGCCGCTTCGACGTGCGGCAGAAGAACGGCCCTCGGGCCTGCCCGTTCAACTATCTCTACTGGGACTTCTTGCTCACCCAACGGGAGCGGCTCGGGCGCAACCCGCGCCTCGCTCAGGTCTACCGGACCCTCGACCGCTTCCCGGCCGAGCGGATCGAGCGGATTCGCGCCGATGCGGCGCGTTTCCGTGCCGAAGCTTGCGGCGGGGCCATTGAGGTGGCGGTCACTCGGCCGCCGCCAGGAGAGCCCCCTCCGCCGTGACGCTCGCTCGCCCGGCCTCGACCGGCAGCTTGTGGAAGACGATCACCGCCTGGCCGACCTCGATCCCGAACTTCGAGAAGGTCGAGCGGTTGAGCAACGTCTCCTCGTCTTGCAGGAGCATCCAGTCGTCGACCGCGAACGACCAACGCGAGCCGCCGATCGGCAAGGTGAAGGTGTAGCGCCACTGGGCGGCCCGACCCACCGCGACACCGGTGGCGGTGCCGACGAGATCGGAGGCGCGGCCCTCGTAGCGGCCCGGCGCGAGGCGGCGGATCGTCCAGCTGCGCCGTTCCCGCTCGCCGTCCTTGTAGAAAAATTCCTCCTCGAGGGTCAGCGTGTCGCCCTCGACCCGACCCGCGATGTCGACCCGGAACTCGCGGCGGATCCGCCCGAACCGGTCCTGGAAGAAGCCGTGGCCGCGGGTCCGCCCGGCGAAGAACGTTTCCGGCAGGAACGCCGGCCCGCTGCCTTCGAAATCCTCGGGTCGCATGGGCGAGCATCCTCCGCCGACGAGCAGGATCGTCAGGAGCAGGATACGCAGCACGCGGCCGATCCGATCGCCGCGGCCGGCCCTTTCGGCTCGGACGGTGCCGCCCTCAGCCACGCTCGAGCCGCACCTGACGGACGTCGATCGAGCCGGTGCGGAAGCCGGTCTCGCAATAGGCGAGGTAGTAGCGCCACAGGCGGCGGAACCGCTCGTCGAAGCCCCGGCCGCGCAGCTCGGGCCAGGCGGCCTCGAAACGAGCGCGCCAGAGTGCGAGTGTGCGTGCATAGTCGGCGCCGAAGGTCCGCTCCGCGGTCGGAACGAGGCCGGCGCGACGATATTCTCGATCGAGCGCCGAAGGGCTGGGAAGCATACCGCCCGGGAAGATGTAGGTCTGGATGAAGTCGGGGTTGGACCGATAGGCCTCGAACCAGGCATCGGCGATCGTGATGAGCTGCAGGCCGGCCACCCCGTCCGGTTCGAGACGATCGCGCAATCGGGCGAAGAACACCGGCCAATAAGCTTCGCCCACGGCCTCGATCATCTCGATCGAGGCGATCCGGTCGAAGCGGCCCTGGGTGTCGCGGTAATCCTGGAGTCGGATCTCCACCCGATCGGCGAGGCCCGCCTCCTGGACCCGACGCCGGCCGTACTCGGCTTGCGCCGGCGAGATCGTGATGCTCGTGACCCTGGAACCGAATTCGCGAGCGGCCAGAATCGCGAACGCGCCCCAACCGCTCCCGATTTCGAGCAACCGGTGGCCGGGCCGGAGGTCGATCAGCCGGGCCAGATGGCGACATTTGGCGAGTTGCGCTGCCTCGAGATCCGAAGCCCCGTCCTCGAACAGGGCTGAGGAGTAGAGCATGGTCGGATCGAGCCAGGCGGCGAAGAAGTCGTTGCCGAGATCGTAATGGGCGCGGATGTTGCGGCGTGCCATCAGCCGGTTGTTGGCGCGCAGGGCATGCCGGAGGCGGCGTAGCAACGCCATCGCGCGACTGCCGTAATAGCTTCGCCCCAAAGCCTCGGCGTTGCGATCCAACAGCTCGAGCAGCGCCACGAGATCGGGGCTGTCCCACTCGCCCGCGACGTAGCTCTCGGCGAACCCGACGCTGCCACCCAGAAGCGTGCGCCAAGCGAACCTGGTGCTGTGCAACTCGAGATCGGCCGAGGGCCCGGGCTCGGCGCCGCGCAGGAGCCGTACCGTGCCGTCGGGCAAGACGAGGCGCAGGCTCCCGCGCCGCAGCGCTTCCAAGCGCTGGACCAAGCGGCGGAGCAGGAGCCCGCCCGACACGGCCCGGGCCGGGGGAGAGAGGCGCTCGCCGGCGCCCGAGCGTTCCATGGTCGTGCCGATCCCGAAAACCTCCATCAGGGCGCGGCGCGCGGTTTCGAGGTTTCCACCTCACGTGGAAAGTAGGGCGCTCCCTTCAGCCACAGTCGCGCCGCCTCCCAATGAATGCCGCCGATCACCTTGAGCGTCATCAACGGATCGCGCAGCAGACAGCGCAGCAGCTCGCGGTCCTCGAGTGGCCGCCGCTCGCCCGTGTGGCTGGCCACGAGCTGGGTTCCCTCCGCGACCGTCTCGCGGATCGCGAAGGCGAGCCGTTCCCCCGGCTCGCGGAAGCGGAAGGCATAGTGGGCCTGCATCGGGATGAACGGCGAGACGTAGAAGCTCTTGGGGCAGCCGTGCGCCACGGGGATCCGCAGGTCGTGGCGCGGCGCCGCCGGCAGCACGTAGGTCGTCTGTTCGCCGAAGGTGTTCTTGACCTCGTAGACGACGCCGACGAGCCGCTCGCCGTCGTAGCCGAAATAGATGCTCAAGGGGTCGAAAACGTAGCCCAGGATCCTCGGGAAGCAAAGGAGCCGGATCCGCGGCCGCTCGGGCACGATCCCCTTCTCGGCCAAACGTTCGAGGGCCCAGGGAAGCAGCGGGCTGCCGTCGCGCGGTCCGTGGTCGCGCTGGTGGAAGGACAACAGGTTCGGCCGATCGACGGAGAGAAGCCGGAGATGGCGCCCGAGGATCGGCAGCTCGTCGAGGTCGAGAAGCAGCGAGAAGACGCGGTAGACGAAGCGGTGCTCGAAGGGCAGCCGGCGATGGTGCATGATCCGGCCGCGGTAGAGACACGAGCGCAGCTCGCTCACGCGACCCGCGCCCCGACCATCGGCGCGGCAACAGTTTCGCCGGCGACCGCGCCAGTCTCCCAAGGCGGCCGCACACCGAGCGCCGCCGCCGCCTCGATCGCCGAGCGCAAACCGTCCTCGTGGAAGCCCCAGCCCAGCCAGGCCCCGGCATAGTCGACCCCGCCCCGGCCGCGGATCCGCGGCATCGCCGCCTGGGCGCGCAACGCCGGGCCGTCGAGGATCGGATGGGCCCAGTAGAAGGTGCCGTGCACGAGTTCGGCCCGTGGCTCGTGCGGCGGGTTCAGCGACACCAAGATCGGTTCGTCCGTGTCGAGGCCCTGCAACCGGTTCATCCAATAGGTCACGCTCGCGGGTGCCGTGGGGTCGGCGCCGGCTGGCGCGAGGTAGTTCCAGGCCGCCCAGCAACGCCGGCGACGCGGCATGAGCGCGGGATCGCGGTGCAGAACGGCCCGGTTCGGCTGGAAGCGGATCGCGCCCAGGATCGCGCGCTCGTCGGGGTCGGCATCGACCAGCATGGCCAAGGCCTGGTCCGCATGGCAAGCGAGCACGACCCGATCGAAGCGCTCCACACCCTGGCCCTCGACCGCGAGCTCGACCCCACCCGCCACGCGGCGTACCGCCCGGACCCGGGCGCCGAGACGCAGCTGGCCGCGCAAGGGGGCGGTCATCGCCGCCACGTAGCGGCGCGAACCGCCGACCACGGTCCGCCAACGATGATGGCCGTCGATCCCGAGAAGACGGTGGTTGTCGAAGAAGCGCAAGAGACTCGCGGCCGGCATCTCGAGAATGCTCGCCGGCGGGGCTGACCAGATCGCCGCGGCCATGGGCACGAGATAGCCGCGCACGAAGCCGGGGCCGAGCCGAAGCCGCCGCACGAATTCCCCGACGGTCGCGGGATCGTCGGGTGTGCGGGCGAGGAAGCGGCGGCCGGCGCGGTTGAACCGCGGGACGTCGAGCAAGAGACGCTGGAAACGCGGCCGCAGCAGGTTCACGGGCTGGCCGAACAGACCGCGTAACGAATGGCCGGCATATTCGAAGCGGCCGTCCTCGAGGCTCACGGCGAAGGACATGTCGCTCCAGCGGGTCGGTACACCGAGCTGAGCGAAAAGGCGCGTCAAGTTCGGATAATTGTACTCGTTGTAGACGATGAAGCCGGTGTCGACCGGCAGGGTTCGATCCGCGAGGTGCACGTCGACCGTGTGGCTGTGCCCACCCAGCCGGGCTTCGACTTCGTAGAGGACGACGTCGTGACGGCGGTGGAGAAGCCAGGCGGTGGCGAGCCCGCCGATACCGGAACCGACGATCGCGATCCGCACGAGACCTCCCGATCGGACGACCGGGGGCGCCCGCCGGCCCCGGGGGAGAACGAGCCGGCGGGCGCGTTGCCGGTCGGCCGACAGCCGTCACGACAACCTGTTCTACGAAGGCCGGCCTGGCGCAGATCACCCGGCTGCCCGTCTCACGTCCGGCCGCCCCGCTGGAACGGGGTGAACCGGACGGGGAGAACGCGGCGGAGTTCGAGCCGATCGCCCGGTCGGCGGACGACGACCGTGAGATGCTGCACCCCGTCGGGCGGGCCCAGCGGTAGGACGAGCCGGCCCCCCTCCGCCAGCTGGGCCAGAAGCGGCGGCGGCAGATGGTCGACCGCCTCCTTGACGATGATCGCCGCGAAGGGCGCCCGCTCGGGCCAACCGTTGTAACCGTCGCCCTCGGCGAGGAACAGCCGGTCGGCCGGCAGGTCGGCGAGCAATCGCCGGGCGAGTGCCGCGAGTTCCGGCAAGATTTCGACGGACGTGACCCGCGCCCCCATCCGCACGAGCAAGGCCGCGAGATAGCCCGTGTCGGTGCCGGTCTCGAACACGGAATCGCCCGGCTTCACCTCGGCGAGATGCAGCATGAGCGCCGTGAGGAAGGGGTCGGCGAGGTTTTGCTCGGGATGGACGGGAAGCGGCCCCGGTCCGTAAGCCCGGTCGCGCATGGCCGCCGGCACGAAGGTCTCGCGCGCCACCTCGCCCATCGCTTCGAGCACTCGCGGGTCGAGCCGGGCCACCCCGGTGATCGACGCCGTGTGTGCGGCCTCGGCCTCGATGCGCCGGACCATTTCGGCGCGGGCCGCGGCAGGGTCGAGGGGCGCGGCCGCGGCGGCCCCGGCGAGCAGCGACGCCCCGAGAATCGACGCGCGTGCGAGCGACAGCAGGATACGCATGGGCGAGCCTCCCGACGGTCGGCGGCGCGCTCGCGGGCCCGCTCAGGCGCCGAGCGCGACGCGATCGTCCGTCAACATGGCCTCCAGCTGCTCGGCTGTCAGCGGCTTGGCGAAGAGATAGCCCTGCGCCTCGTCGCAGCCCTCGCGCAACAAAAAGTCGCGCTGCGCCGGGGTTTCCACCCCTTCGGCCAGGACCTTGAGGCCGAGAGTTTTGCCGAGGTTGATGATGGTCCGGGCGATCGCCGCGTCGTCCGGGTCGTCGGGCAGATCACTCACGAAGGACCGGTCGATCTTGATCTTGTCGAGCGGGAACCGCTTCAGATAGGCGAGCGACGAATAGCCGGTTCCGAAATCGTCGAGAGCGGTGGTCACCCCGAGTGCGTGCAGGGCCTCGAGGGTAGCGACGGCACCTTGGCGGTCGCGCATGAGCGTACCCTCGGTGATCTCGAGCTCCAGGGCCTCGGGCGGCAGGCCGGTCGCCCGCAGGACGCGCTGTACCGTGTCGACCAGGTCCTGATAGGCGAACTGGGCGGGGGAGAGGTTGACCGCCATGCGGCCGATCGGCAAGCCGGCGGCCCGCCAGCGCGCTGCTTGGGCGCAGGCCTCGTGCAGGACGAACTCGCCGAGCTCCAGGATTTGCGAGCTGTCCTCCGCAACCGGGATGAAGCGGTCCGGGGAAACCTGACCGAGCTCGGGATCGCGCCAGCGCACGAGAGCCTCCACGCCCACGAGCCGGCCGGTGCGCAGCGCATATTGCGGCTGGTAGGCGAGCTCGAGCGTGCGGTTCTCGAGGGCGATCCGCAGCCGCGCCTCGATGAGTTTGCGCTCGCGCAGCCGCGCGTTGAGTTCGGGTGAGAAGAAACGGAAGGTACCGCGCCCGGCCGCCTTGGCGGCGTAGAGGGCGATATCGGCCTGGCGCAAAAGGTCGCCGGGCCCGAGATCCTCGCCGCCCGAGAGCGCGATCCCGACCGAGGCGGTCGAGAACACCTCCCTGCCGGCGATCCGGTACGGGGAAGCGAGCACCACCGTGACCCGAGCGGCGAGGGCCGCGGCCGTCTCCGGCCCCTCGACCTCGTGTTGGAGGATCGCGAACTCGTCACCGCCCAGCCGAGCTACCAGATCGGCCGTCCCCACGAGCCCGGCGAGGCGGCCGGCCACCTGGCGGAGCAGCTCGTCGCCGGCCTGATGACCGAGCGTATCGTTGAGGCTCTTGAAGTCGTTGAGGTCGATGCAGTGCAGCGCAACCTTCCGGCCGCGCACCCTGGCAGCGCCGACCGCGGCAGCGAGCCGCTCGTCGAACAACAGTCGATTGGGCAGCCCCGTCAAATAATCGTGGAGCGCCATGTGGCGGATCCGACCCTCGGCCTCGACCCGCTCGGTGACGTCCTGAGCGGTGCCGAGTACGGCGACGGGACCACCCTCCTCCGACCGGTCGAGCTCCGCTTCGAGGCTCAAATAGCGCAGAACGCCGTCGACCCGCCGCAGGCGGAGCGTGACGCTCATCCGGCCGTCTCCCTCGGCGACCAGCCGAAGGAGCCCGCGCAGTTTCGGTCGGTCCTCGGCCGGGACGGCCCGCAGCACGTCGCGCAGCCGCACCGGCCCGGCGCAGATCGACCTTCCCAACAGACGATGGAGCTCCTCCGAGCCCTCGAGCGTGGGGCTGCCGGCGAGCCAGCGCCAGGACCCGACCCGGGCGATCGACTGGGAACGCTTGAGCAGCGCCTCGCTGCGCTGCAGGCGGGCGGTCATCCGGTGCCGCTCGGTGACGTCTTCGGCGAGCGTCAAAAGATAGCGGCAGGCCTCCGCCCCGTCCGGCACGGCGACCTTGCGGACCCGGTGCCACCGCCGACGGTCGCCCGACCCCTCGGCCAAGAGCTCGTCGACCGGGCGATCGGGCGCGGCCCGAACCCGCTTGTCGAGGATGGCCAGCGCCGCCGCCAGTCGATCGCCGGGCGGTGCTTCGACGATCCTCGCCAACAGGCCCTCCCGCGCCGCCGGGTTGGTCAGCAGCACCTGCCCGGAGGCTGCGTCCGCCACCGTGAGCGGCCAGGGCAAATGTCGGACGATCGTGTCGAGGAAGGCCCGGCTCTGGGCGAGCCGCTGCTCGGCGACGATCCGCTCCGTGACGTCGTGATGCAGCGCCAAGACGTGGCGCGGCTCGCCGTCTTCCCCGGGCACGACCACCTCGAGAGTCCTGAGCCAACGGCGTCCGGCCGCCACGTCCACCGCTTCGGTCCGATCGGCGACCGGACTTTCGCCGCGAACGAGCCGCGCCTCGTCGGCCCTTCGCGAGGCGGGGTCGCCGAGCCCGAGTGCTTCCAACGGCTGCCCGAGAATCGCCTCCGGCTGCCGGCCGAGGAACCGGCAGAACGAGGGGTTGACCCGCACGAGGCGGCCGGTCGCGATCTCGCGGACCGCGAGCATGGCGGGCATCGTGTCGAAGAGCGCGTCCAAGAACCGATTGGCTCGGGCGAGCGCCTGCTCGGTCTCGACCTCGTGGGTGATGTCGAGGTTGAAGGTGAGGATGTAGCGCGGCCGGCCCTCTTTGTCCGGTACGGCGAGCTTGCGCGAGAAGAACCAGCGGGTCCGGTCGCCGAGTTGGCGGGGGAACCGACGGTCGACCGTGGCCCCCGGCGTCTCGAGGAGCCGGCTCTCCGCCTCGTCGATCGCTGCAGCGAGTTCGGGCTCGTAGAGGTCGGCAGCCGAACGGCCGATCAGATGGTGCGCCGGGAGGTCGCCGAGCACCCGATCCGTGCCGGTAGCGAACAGGAAACGACGGGTCGCGGCATCCTTGAGCGAGATGAAACCCGGCATGTAGTCGAGGATGGTCTGGACGAGTGCCCCGTCGACGGCGATGCCATCGGCGGTCCGCAGCCGCTCGGTCACGTCGTCGGCCAAAACGAGCAACGCCCGCGGCGGCGTGCCGAGCGGGATCCGGTGCAGGCGCAGCACGCGCTTGTCGGCGCCGCCCAGATCCTGCACGTGATCGACGCAGCCGAGGGTCTCGCCGGCGAGCGCCCGGCGGTCGAAGTCGGCGATTTCCGCCGGACGCAATCCCGGCAGCCGCTCGTCGAGGCGTCGGCCCACGAGCTCGTCCGGCTCGGCGGCGGCGAGCTCGGCCATCCGACGATCGACAGCGATCACCCGCCGCTCACCGTCGAGCAGCGCCCAAGCGAGCGGCAGCCCGCGGAGCAGGGGTCCGAAGCGGACGAGGGGATCGTCCGTGTAAGGCGGCTCGCAGCCGGCCGGGCGGAGAAAGAGAAGGCCGCCCCCGTCGAGCGGCGCGTAGCCCGCCTCGACCTCACCTCCCGGGCGGAGCATCAGGCGGCCACGGAAGGGCCGACCGGCCCGGCGCGCCCGGGCCAGGCGCCGCGCCGCCGGATCGGGACGCAAGAGCGCGCCGAGCGGCTGCCCCGCCACCGGCCGCAACAGCTCGCGAGCGGCCGCGTTCGCCGCGACGAGCCGGCCGCGGCCGTCGAGCATCACGGCGGGATCGAGGCTTGCCGCCAAAAGCGCCTCGGCAGCCTCCGAGAACGATGCCGCCGCTGCCGACGGCCGGGTGTTCGGGTCGCGTGCCACGCGCCCCAATCTGGCCCGACGTTCTTAAAGAACGGTTGACGCCGCGGCTCGGCGGCGCTCGGCTCGAACGGTCCCGCCGAGCGCGGGGCCGTTCTCGGGAGGCCCGAACCGTGCCGACGATCGCCGCCGTCGAAGCAGGCTGCTACCGGATCCCGCTACCCGTGGTGCTGTCCGACAGCACGCACGGCCGGATCCCCGCGTTCGAGCTCGTGACGGCGCGGTTGCGCGACGCCGAAGGTGCCGAGGGCACCGGCTACACCTACACGGTCGGCACCGCCGGCCGGGCGGTCGTGGAGCTGATCGACCGCTACCTGGCCCCCGTCCTGGTCGGGCACGACGCGGGCCGGATCGAGCAGCTCTGGCAGCGCATGTGGTGGACCCTCCATTATGGCGGCCGCGGCGGCACCGTGAGCCTGGCCGTCTCGGCGGTCGACATCGCGCTCTGGGACCTCGAGGCCAGGCGCCTCGGCCGGCCGCTCTGGCGGCTCCTGGGTGGCCACGATCCGGCGGTGCCCGCCTATGCCGGCGGCATCGACCTCGACTTCCCGCTCGACGCACTGCTCCGGCAGGCCGACGCGTTCCTCGCCGAGGGGTTCCGGGCGATCAAGATGAAGGTCGGCCGGCCACGGCTTTCCGAGGACGTCGAGCGGGTGCGGGCGATGCGCGAGCATCTCGGCCCCGACTTCCCGCTCATGGTCGACGCCAACATGCGCTGGACGGCCGACCAAGCGATCCGCGCGGCCCGCGCGCTCGCCCCCTTCGCCCCGGTCTGGCTCGAAGAGCCGACCATCCCCGACGACATCGCCGGCCACGTGCGGATCCTGCGCGACGGCGGCCTGCCGGTCGCCACCGGCGAGAACCTGCACACGCTCCACGAGTTCGCGAACCTGATCGCAGCGGGCGGGGTGAGCTTCCTCGAGCCCGACGTCACGAATTGCGGCGGGATCACGGTCTTCATGAAAATCTGCCACCTGGCCGAGAGCTTCAATCTACCGGTGACCTCGCACGGCGCCCACGACCTCACCGTCCACCTCCTGGCCGCGGTGCCGAATGCGAGCTGGCTCGAATGCCACGGCTTCGGGCTCGACCGCTACATCCTTGAGCCGTTCGAGCTGCGCGACGGTAAAGCGATCGCCCCCGATCGGCCGGGGCACGGGCTCACTTTCGACTGGGCCGCGCTCGAGCCGCTCCGGGTCGCCTGAGGCGCCCGAGCGCTCAGGCAGCGTCGGCCGTGGCCTCGCGCGCGGCCGGGCTCTCCGGCCGGCTGTCGACCAAGAGGAAGGGCGGCCGTGGCGGCACGGCGAGCGCGCTCACCCGCGGCGGGGTCGCCCAGCCCACCGCGCCGAACCGGCCGCTCGTCGAGAAGGGCCGCCATTCGGGCAGCACCTCGCCCGTGTCCTCGCAGACCCAGGCCGGGTCGGGTGTCGCCTCGCCCGCTTTGGCGAGCCAGGACTGGACGGTCGAGGCAGGCGCCCCGGCGGCCCGCTCGAGCTCGGCCATCAGCCGGCAGGCACGCGCCGTGCCGCCCTTGGCGAGCGCCACCTCCAGATGCTCGCGGGCCTGGTCGAGCCGTCCGGCTAGGAGCGCGAGCTCGCCGAGTGCCAAGCGGGTCTCGACATGGTCGGCGGCGCGCGCTCTGAGCCGCTCGAAGCGGCGCAACCGCTCGCCCGGCCGCTCGTTCGGGGCGAGGTCGGCATAGGCCCGGGCGAGCTCGGGGTGCGGGGCGATCTGCCAGGCGTCCTCGACCAGCTTGCGGGCCTCTCGATCGCGGCCGAGCCGGTGCGCGATCCGCGAGGCGTGGGCGGCGGCCGGGGCGAAGCCGGGCAGCGCTTTGAGCGCCCGACGCTCTTCCTTGAGCGCGTCCATCGGCCGCCGCTCCGCCTCGAGCTCGACCGCACGCAGATGGTGGAGCGCGGCGCGGTAGCGGGCCACCTCTTCGGGCCGGGCGAGCCCGAGCGTCGCGAGCCGGTCGACCACTCCGAGCGCCTCGGCCCAGCCGCGCGCCCCGGTCAAGAGCTCGAAGAGCGCGCTCACGGCCCAAGGCGCATCCGGCGCCCGACGGTAGGCCCGCCGCGCGAGCTCGAGGGCTTCCTCGCGGTCGCCCGCGCGCATCGCCTGGGTCAACAGGCCCCGGAGCCCCATGAGCTCGCTCTCGGGGGCCTCGAGCATCCGCCGGAAGCTCCGCGCCGCCGCCCGGTCGTCGCCGGCGATCTGCGCCGCCTGGGCGTCGAGGAGGAGCAGCGGCGGCGCCTCGCCGAGCAGCCGCC
>Ga0308415_1000033_pt1 | contig 49544 bp, 49 predicted proteins | sample HotsprSampleOS55_FD_203465 | JGI IMG/M metagenome (GOLD analysis project Ga0308415, IMG submission 203465) | Hot spring phototrophic mat microbial communities from Octopus Spring, Yellowstone National Park, Wyoming, United States - 20090730_OS55 ... | reverse complement strand
AGCAGATCAAAGATCTGCTTCCGGAACTGGGAGAGGGCGCTGGCATCCACACCTTACATAATGCCTCATTTCTGGGATCGCTGCAAGCGCACTCTCTCAATTCCACCAGTTAGTCCAAAGTCCAGTGATTTTATTTTGACCTACAAAATCAGAAAGCAGGGAAGGCCGGCTCCTAACAGCGCCACATTGACAGGTCTCTCGGATCTCATATCTGTGTAGAGGCCAACCCTCTATAGTCTCAACCTGCAGATGATAATCCCTTTTCCATTGATGTTCTTTCTTCTCCGTCTTACCAACTGTACCACAACGCCTACAAATCTGCTCCCTTACACAAGGACTTCGCTCAACCCACTCCCATGTATGTTCCCTTTCTTCAACCTGGCCTGTCGCACCACAACGCGCACAAACCTGCTCTCTGATGCAGGGAGTTCGCTCAATCCATTCCCATTTGTGCACAGGCCCTACAGTCTTTCCAGGTGCTCCACAGTGCACACATTTTTCCCGAGCCTCGCAGGATTTCGGGCCAATGTAAACCCTTTTCCACTCGTGGACTCCGAGCGTGCAAAGTAAGCGCATGACACACCCCCTGCGCTACTTACGGCGCTGGGTACCTGACGCTGTCTATTCGCCCCCCAGGTTCATTATCAGCCGACATCTGTAGCGCAGGCCGCCAGACCTGTGTGCAGGCTAATAGCCTGCGTTACGCTTGTGGTCAGGACTTACGCAGTTGGGAGGATCACTCTTGGAGTTTTGCCCGGCAACTGTTCTTCCTCCCAGCGGGGAGAACGTGCCAGGCACTTCCAGAAGTGCCTGGCACGTTCGGAAACAACTCAACTGCGTAACTCCTGGTGGTTTCAAATAGTTCACGGCACCTGGATGAACAGGAACACCGGGTCCACCCGGTCGTTCACCGAAGAAATCTCCACGTCCTCGTGGATGAGGCCGGCCCAGCAGTACTGGGGGTTGCGCTTCCCCTCCACGCTCACGAAGCGGATGCCGCCGGTCACCACCGCGCGGGTGAAGGGCGGCAGGTACAGGTGGCCCTCCTCGTCCTTTACCAGCACGCTCTCATCTCCCACCGCCCAGCGCCAGGGGTAGTTGATCAGCGTGTTCTCGCAGTGGATGCCCACCCGGAAGACACCGGATTGGATGGTCTCCCCCAGCGTGGCATAATTCTGGTTGCTATCGTAGACCGTGCCGGGGGGCGGGCCGCTGGTGCGGATAGGGGTGGCGCTGTCGTTCTCCACCGTCAGCGTGAACCAGAGGGTCTCGCCCAGTGCGACGCTCTGGGCCGACCACTCCACCTCGCCGTTGAGGATGTAGGCCCGGGGCACCCCGCCGTTCTTGATGGTCAGGGTGGACGTGGCGACCACCCGCTGCCCCATCGCGTCCTGCACCTCCGCCCAGACGGTGTAAGTCCCGTCGGGTGGGGGTTCGGCGCCCAGGTCCACCCCGGCGTCGTAGTCAAAGGTGTGCAAACCCCGCTCGCCGGGGCGGGCCGGGCTCCGCTCGTCCTCCGCCACGTGATACCGGACGTCGTCGGTCCCGTCCGCCCGCAGCAGGTACACGACCAGCGACACGTAGGGCTTGGTCACGAAGACGTTGAACCGTGCCCGGTCGCTGATGCCGTCCCGGTTGGGGGTGAAGACGGGGGGCGAGACGGTGAAGTTGCGCAGTTCCGGCAACGTCGTGTCGGCATCGGCGATGGTGAGAGTGCCGGTGACCCGCTCGGTGTGACCATTCGCCTCGGTGGCCTCCACCACCCAGGTGTAGACGCCGTCCTGCAGCACCCGGTGGGTGACGGTGAACCCCTCAAAGGTCTCGCCGGGAAGCGTATAGCCGTCCACGATGCCGGAGAAGTAGACGGAGTACGGCTCCCGCTCGCCGGTGGGGGCGCGGGGCTGACGGTCCCGGAAGACGTAGCGGTTTCCCGCCTCGTCCAGGAAGTAGATGGACAGGTTCGCCGCGCGGGCCAGCCGGTAGCGGATGACCAGCACGTCGTCCTGGCCGTCGGCGTTGGGGGTGATGCGGTCTTTGGAGAAGGAGACGTCGGAGAGCAGGGGCTGTTCGCCGCACCCCGCCAGCAGAAGCGCCAGTATCAGGGCCCCGAGGGCCGGGAGCAGAAAACAGGTAAGTGGGTGAACATGTTGGCCGCTCATAGCGATGGAGATTATAACACGGAAACGGCAGAGTGCCAATGGAAAAGGGGCGAAAGCATGGGAGCAACTACCTGGACGCGGCAAAGATATGCCCTTGCAGCGCAGGCCGCCAGGCCTGCATACAGGCTGACAGCCTGCACTACTTACCTGCAAACCGACAAACCGATTCGGGCAGGCAATTACGGGGGGTGCAAAATTGCGGGACAACCCGGTTCTGAGTTGACAAATTGCCCTTTCCGGCTATACTCTGGCCCGAATGGAGACCTTTGTGCTTTTCTTGTCTTTCGCGTATCTATCACGTGTTTCAGGAGAGAAGCATGGTCAACCTGGACGATCCGAAACTCTACGAAGAGCAGGATCCTCAGCGGATGCGGGACCGGATTGCCGAACTGCCGGTCCACTGCGCTGATGCCTGGTGTCTGGTGCAGGAGTTCTCTCTGCCGGAATCGTACCGACAGGTGCAGAACCTGGTGGTGCTGGGGATGGGTGGGTCGGCCATTGGCGGCGCGCTGGCGGCCGCGCTGGTCGCCGATGAGAGTCCTGTGCCCATCCTCTCCGTTGGTGGGTACGACCTGCCCGCCTATGCGGGGCCGGAGACTCTGGTCGTGGGTTCCAGTTACTCCGGCAAGACTGAGGAGACCCTTTCCACTTTTGAGCAGGCCCTGGAGCGGGGTTGTCGGCTGGTGGTGGTGGCCACAGGCGGTGATCTGGCTGCGATGGCTGAGGAGAGAGGGATTCCCCTGCTTCGCTTCTCTCCCTGCCTGGCCCCCCGGGCTGCGATTGGCTATTCGCTGATACTGCTGCTGGGCATTCTCTGGCGCGCCGGTCTGATCCGGGATCCCGGGGATGACCTGGACGAAGCGATTGCAGTGGTAGAGGCCTGGCAGCAGGAGTTGCGGCCGGAAACCCCGACGGTCTGGAATCCAGCGAAGCGTCTGGCGGGGCAACTGATCGGACGGTTGCCGGTAGTGTACGGCGCGGGATTTCTGGCCCCGGTGGCCCGACGATGGAAGAGCCAGTTCAATGAGAATGCCAAACAGTGGGCTGTTTGGGAGGAGATGCCGGAACTGAACCACAACGCAGTGGTGGGATACGGAATCCCTGCGGGAGTACGGGACCAGGTATATGTGGTGATGCTTTGCTCGTCTCTGGACCACCCCCGGGTGAAGGCCCGCTGGCAGGTAACCCGGGAACTGCTGCTTCAGGAGGGAATAGCGCCCGATGAAATCCGGGCAAGGGGAAACAGCCGACTGGCCCAGATGCTCTCGCTCATCCACTTCGGGGATTATGTGAGCCTTTATCTGGCGATGTTGAACGGGGCCGACCCCACCCCGGTGCCACCGATTGACTACCTGAAGAAACGGTTGGCAAAGATGGGGAATTTCGTATAGCCTGAAGTTTATCTCAAAGAAACTGAACGAAGGGCAACCAGTCATCTTGTTTCCTTTAATGACTACACGAAATGGTCGCGGGCCCGGGAAGGATGACGTCAGCCAGCGCATGAAAAGTTACCGCAGGATAAATCCGGCAGGATAAATCCGGTGCTACATCGCAACCACCCTCCCCCATATCGTTGCGAGCCGCTGAAGGCGGCGAAGCAATCTCAACTTCCATACGAACTGAGACTAATGAAGAACTTCTGTGACACCTGTGAGAGGATTGCTTCGGCGGCTAAGGCCGCCTCGCCATGACGACCGACAGGCAGGTGGTTACGCTCCATCAAAACAATCAACACAAGCAATGCCGCCAGGGAGTTGCTGTGATGACTACACGAAACCGACCGCGCCGGGAGCCCTGAAACGCGATGGGGGCGAGTGACAACACCACCCGCCCCCATCGCGTTAGCAGGACGTATGGGCCGCGTGTCAGAAAGAGACCACTACCGAAGGGCCAACTCCGTCTGACGGTCAAAAATATGCATCCGGTCCATATTCAGGACCACCCGCATCGTGATGCCCACCCGGGCCTTCGTCCGGGGATCAAAGCGACCCAGGAATTCGTAGTGTTCCGTATCCAGATAGGCGATGACCTCGTTCCCCATCAACTCGGTCACCGCCACCCGCGCCTCCACCGCCGCCGCCGAGATGCCCGGCGGGACAAAATCGGGGTCGTGGACATCCTCGGGCCGGATACCGAAGACAATCTCCTTACCCAGATACGGCCGATAGATCTCTTGTTTGGCCATTGGAATGGGCACGATAAAATCTCCGGTATCTATGGTGACCACTCCGTCTATGCTCACCAATTTCGCGTTAAAAAAGTTCATTGCCGGGCTGCCAATAAATCCGGCCACAAAGATGTTGGCCGGGTAGTCGTAGAGGTTCTGGGGTGTATCTACCTGCTGGAGAACCCCCGCGTTGAGCACGGCGATCCGGGTGCCCATGGTCATCGCCTCCACCTGGTCGTGGGTCACGTAGATGAAGGTCGTGCCCAGGCGCTGGTGGAGTTTGGAAAGTTCGGCGCGGGCCTGCACCCGCAGTTTGGCATCCAGGTTGGAGAGGGGCTCATCCATCAGGAAGACGGCCGGCTCCCGGACGATGGCCCGTCCCACCGCCACCCGCTGCCGCTGACCGCCGGAAAGTTGTTTCGGTTTGCGGTCCAGGAGATTCTCAATCCCCAGGATGCGCGCCGCCTCCCGCACCCGCCGGTCAATTTCCTTCTTGGGGACTTTGCGCAGTTTCAGCCCAAAGGCCATGTTCTCGTAGACAGTCATATGGGGATAAAGCGCGTAGGACTGGAAGACCATCGCGATATCCCGGTCTTTGGGCGGGACGTCGTTCACCAGCCGGTCCCCGATGTAGATATTGCCGGACGTGAGTTCCTCCAGCCCCGCCAGGAGCCGCAGTGCGGTCGTCTTGCCACAGCCCGACGGGCCGACGAAGACCAGGAACTCCCCGTCCTCAATGTGGATGGTCAGGTCGTTGACGGCGATCACGTCCCCGAACCTTTTGGTGACATGGTCGTATGTGACGCTTGCCATTGTTCCTCCTTGTGCAGATTTTACAGATTGCAGAATCAGGCCAGCAGAACCCGTACACCGGTTTCGGCCAGGTCCCAGAGGGGGGCCGAGTCGGCCTCGCGGGCGGTGACGATGACATCGGCATCGGTGACCGGCCCGATGTAGGCCGCCGCCACCCGCCCCACCCTTTCCGGCGGCACCAGTACCACTACCTGTAGCCCCCGCTGAAAGAGCATCCGCGCCAGTTCCGCCTGAGAAAGGCGGTCGTCCGTCAGACCCTCGGCGGCATCCACTCCCCCCAGTTCCAGGACCACCCGATCGGCGCGCAGGGTCTCCAGCGCGGACCGGGTCAGGTGACCGGTCAGTTCTCCCTCCGCACGCTCCAGTTGCCCCCCGGTCAGGATAAGGGTATGAGAGGTATGGTCGGCAATCTGGCGGGCGATAGAGAGGCCGTTGGTGATGATGGTCAGCGGGGGATGCTCTGAGAGGGCGCGAGCGACCTCCAGCGTCAGGAGGCCGGGGCCGATGAAGACGGTCTCCCCCGCCCGCACCAGGCCCGCAGCGGCCCTCCCGATTCGCACCGGGACCGCATCGGGGGACGGTGGGGAATCCGTCGGGGGATGCGTGGCGACAGCGCCGCCGCGAATCCGCCGGGCCAGCCCCTGGGCCTCCAGCCACTCCAGGTCCCGACGGATCGCGGGCTCAGAAGTCCCGAAACGGGCCGCCAGGTCGGCCACCCGGACCGCGCCGCTCCGGGCCAGCAGGCGAGCGATCTCCGCCCTTCTCTGCGGGGTCGGTGTTCCCATGCAGTTTGATTATACAACAGAAGGGAATTTTTGCCAAGCGGTTTTGTTCTGAAAGCGTTCGTTTCCGTTCGGTTGTAGAATGGAGTGGCCATCATTCCGTTCCCATTTCCAGCATTCCCAGGTAGATCAAGGACTCCAGATCCTCCAGCGCGTCGGGGACGTACCGGGCAACGGCAGCCCGGACCCGTTCTCGTTCCGACTCTGAGGCCAGGCCCAGCATCCGGGCCAGGTCGGCTATGTCCTGAAGGCGGGAGGCCTCCAGTTTCATCAGCACCAGGTAGGGGAGGTCCAGCACGGGCAGACCCGTCGGGTCCACACGCGGGGCTGCCAGTGCTTCCTCCACCCACGGGGCATCTCCCAGCAGAACATCTATCGCGACCCCATCGGGGGAGCAAACGGTAAATCCGGGAACTGCCAGAGAAACGCCATAGCGGTAGCCCGCCGTCTCCAGGCGATTCCGCACCGTCTGCTCGTCCTCCCGCCGGATCAGGATGTCCAGGTCACGGGTGGCCCGTTCTGGCATGTAGAGACGGGTCGCCACGGCCCCCACCACGGCCCAGGGGATTCCTTCCAGCACCGGACGAAGGTCTGGCCATTGGGTCATCGGTCCGCTCCGCAATCGTTCCGGCAGGCTGCCTGTGCCGGGCCGGGCCCGGCGGCGGGCCATTTCCAGCACCCATCGCCGCCGCTGGGTCGGCGAAGGACGACGGTCGGCAACAATACGACGGCCAACCGGCCTGTCCAGGCGCTCCAGGTCACGAATGGCGGCGTCCAGGATACGGACGGAATACACAGCGCTACTCCAGACTCAGTTTTCGCACAACCTCATCCAACGGCTCGCCGCGCTCTCCAGCGGCAACCGCCTGTTTCTGGCTATAGACTATTATAATGTAAAGTCAACGGGAAGCCAAATCTAACAGGCAGGCGGCTCCCAAAATCGTTGGAAGCCCAGAGGATGCAGGCCAACGGCAAGCAGTTGGCCTACATCGGTTACCGGCGGCGGGCCCGGCGAGGGAGGTCGGCAGGCTCCAGGGCAATGGCCTCCCCGGCAAAAAGGCGCGCCGGCCCGACTTTCGGCTCGTCCAGCCCGCGCGCCCGCCGCTCCTCGCAGATACGGCAGTTCGGCGGGCACTCAAACCGGTAGTCGTCCGGCTCCGTGTAGCGGGCAATGACCCCCTCGTAGTTGCGGAAAATCGCCACCCGGCCGTTCCATGCGATGAGATAGCGGGGGTTCACCGGCGTCTTCCCGCCGCCACCGGGCAGGTCCACCATAAACTCCGGCACGGCGAAGCCGGTGGTGTGGCCGGAGAGGTGCTCTATGATCTCAATCCCCCGCGCGATGGTCGTCCGGAAATGGCCGATGCCCAGGGAGAGGTCGCACTGGTAGAGGCGGTATGGGCGAACGCGGTTCTCCACCAGTCGCTGGCAGAGTTCCTTGATGACGTACGGGCAGTCGTTGACGCCGCGCAGGAGGACGGTCTGGTTGCCCAGGACAAAGCCCGCGTCGGCCAGTTTCGCCAATGCCTGCCGGGCGCGCGGAGTCAACTCCCTGGGGTGGTTGAAGTGGGTGTTGATCCAGACCGGCTGGTATTTCTTCAGCATGTTCACCAGTTCATCGGTGATACGCTGGGGGAAGGTGACCGGCGCGGCCGTCCCATAGCGGATAATCTCCACATGGGGAATCTCGCGAAGTTTCGCCACGATGTACTCCAGGCGCTCGGTGGAGAGGGTGAACGGGTCGCCGCCGCTGAGGAGGACGTCCCGGACCTCCCGGTGCTCCCGGATGTAGGCGATGGCGGCATCTATCTCCGCCTGGGAGCGGGGCATGTCGGTCTCCCCGGCATAGCGACGGCGGGTGCAGTGGCGGCAGTACATCGCACACTGGTCGGTGACCAGCAGGAGCACCCGGTCCGGGTAGCGGTGGGTGAGGCCGGGCGCGGGGGAGTCGGTGTCCTCGTGGAGGGGGTCCCGCATGTCCTCCGGGCGAACAATTTTCTCGTAGAGGGTGGGCACAGCCCGCTGGCGAATGGGGTCGTGGGGGTCGTTGGGGTCCATCAGGCTGGCGTAGTAGGGGGTGATGGCCATCCGCAGCGTCCCCAGCGATTCCTCAATCATCGCCTTCTCTTCCTCGGTCAGCGGGATGACGCGGGCCAGTTCCTCCACGGTGGTGATGCGGTTAGCCAGTTGCCAGTGCCAGTCCTCCCACTGCTCCCAGGGCACGTCCTGCCACGGGGGCGGCGGGGTGCGGCGTTCGGTGAGTTCCAGATCAACGGGCATACTTCCTCCTCTTCCTGATGCCGAACCAGCGCCAACGGCGCCGACGGAAGTCGTCCTTCCTGGGCCTGCGGCCGGGGATCGGCCTTCGCCGACCGCTGCTCTCAAACCGGCCCGGCGGCCAGCGCCACACCGGCCAAATGGCCGGCGCTACAGCGGCCCGTAGCGCAGGCTATCAGGAGGGAACCGGCCTGGCGGCCGGCGCTACGCGGTAACACAGGCTGTCAGCCTGTACTGGCCAGACCCATCAGGGCAACGGGGGTACGGGGGCCGGAGATGGGTACGCCTGAAGGGCCAGTTCGTCCCAGTAGCCCCTGCTGTTGACCGAACCGTGGGAAAAGATGGACTGTCCCCTTGCCCCCAACTCCCGGCTGGCCTGGATGCGGTTGATGGTGTCGTCAAAACAGGCGTAGCCACCGTGAATGCCGGGGAAGACATACCGCCCTCCGGCGTCGGCCAGGAAGTCCGCCACCAGCATGCGGAACCGTTCCAGTATCCAGACGGTGTTGTCCGGACAATTAGACGAGGGATTGGCAGGATAGATCATCGGCATGATGGCGTCTACCCAGCCCTCGCGCAGCCAGCGCTTGGAGTCCTGATAGTAGTCGCTGTACCCCTGGCTGAAGGAGGGCCATCCCCATTTGTTCTGGTACACTCCCCACACGGCCGCCGTCACCCAGGCATTGGGCCGGTGGGCCTTCACAATCTGATACGTCTCCCGGACCAGCCGGTTGACCTGCTCCCGCTGCCAGTCGGCCCGGGACCCGTCGTTCGGAAACGAGGGCGTGAACGGGTCGTAGGAGTAGTTCCGGCCCGGATAGCGGACCAGGTCCAGATGGACCCCGTCCAGGTCGTAGCGGGTCACCAGGTCGGTGACAACGTTGAGAAAGTGGGAACGCATCCCCTCCCAGGCCGGGGTGGCCCAGAGGTACGACAGGCAGGTCATCAGGTTCATCGGGTTGCCGCCCGAATCGTACACCCGCCATGCGCTCCAGGAGATGCCGTTCCCCTGCGAAAAGGCCCAGAACGGATGAAGAGGTACCGTGCCATCCGGGGGGGCGCCAATCTTACAGAGCCAGGTCGGGTAGACGTTCAGGTAGGCGTGGACCTGGAGGCCGCGGGCGTGGGCCGCCTCTATCAGCACCGCCAGGGGGTCAAAACCGGGATCGGTGCCGAGGGTGTTGGAGACGGTTCCCGTCAGGCGGGAGGACCAGGGCTCGTTCCCTGGGGTGTAGAAAGCGTCCCCCACCCCGCGCACCTGGAAGAGCAGGACGTTGAAGTGGGCGGCGGCCGCCTGCTCCGCGATGGCCACCAGGGCTGACGGCTGCGCCCAGGTGCCGTCGGCGCGCGTCCAGTCAAAGCGGGTGACCCACAGGGCCCGGAATTCCGGCGATGCCCCCCTGGTCACCATCGGGAGATACACGAAGAAATCGCCCGCCGGGGCAACGGTGGCGGGCGACGATGGCGGCAGGGGGCGCGGCCAGGGTTCGGCCGGCGGCGGAGGCTGGCGGTCAAACCCGTTGCGGATGTACCAGTCATCCCCGGTTTCCGGGACGGCACTCCGCTGCGCTTCATGCCTCGTTGCGAACGAGACGGGCAAGAGCACAGGCGTCAGGACCGCCACCAGGCAGAGCAGTACGATGCCGATCAGCCATCCCTTGAAGACCACCGTTTCCCCTCAACGCGACTCACTTTGCCGGTCTGTAGCGCAGGCTGTCCAGCCGTACCAGCCTGGCGGCCTGCGCTACAGCGGCCCGGTAGCGCAGGCTGTCAGCCTGTACCAGCCTGGCGGCCTGCGTTACAGCGGCCTGGTAGCGCAGGTGGTCCGCCTGTATGCAGGGCCTGGCGGCCCGCGCTACAGCGGCGGCAGGGAGTCCATTCCGGCATAGCGGGCCAGCCGCTCCACCATGGACCGCAGTTCCCGCTCCTGGTCGGGGTCCATCGGCGGGCGCTGGTAGGCGGCCAGCAGTTCCCGCACGCGGGCCTTCGCCCGGGCAAAGGTGTCCAGACGGCCCCCCTCCTGCCAGGCCCGGATGGAGCCCCGCTCCAGCACCGCCGAGGGCAGATACTGCTCCTTCGGGAAGAGCTGGCGGGTGATTTTCTGCTTCAGGAAGTCACCCCGGAAACCAATGGACTCAAACATCTCCAGCGCCAGGGTGTCGGTGTGGACCTGGATACCCTCCACCAGCCGCAGGGCCATGCCGACCGCCTCGGCGTCCACCACCAGTTTTTCCGCACTCTGGCAGGCCAGGAAGTCCAGCATGCCGGCGCCGGAGATCATGTTGATGCCGCCCAGCGCGCCGATGACGGCGGTAATGCCGCTCTCCAGCCCTGCCTGAGCATCCACCACCTTGGCGTCGCTGGCGCCCAGGTAGGTGTGGGTGGGCAGGCCCAGAGACTTGCCCACCTGCGCGTAGGCGACATCTATCATCGCCGTCTCTATCGCGCCCATGGGGGTCGTGCCGTGGCGCATGTCAAAGATGGCCGGCGCGCCGCCCCAGACGATGGGTGCTCCGGGCCCGGCCAGTTGGTGGATGACAATACCGCTCAGGGACTCGGCCGCGTGCTGGACGACAGAACCCAGGATGGTAACCGGCGCCGTCGCCCCAGCCAGGGGCATGGAGACCATCTGGGCCGGGACACGGGCGCGGGCCAGGTCCATCAGGTTGCGCGCGCCGAACTCGCTCCAGATGAGCGGCGGCGACGGGCAGACGTCAAAGACCGCCAGCGGCTTCTGGGCCAGTTCTTCCCGTCCGCCCGCGAAAATCGCCAGCATGTCAAACATGTGGTGGGCCGTCGGAACGGAGAAGGCCCCGGTGACGATGGGTTTGGCAGAATAGAGGAGGACAATGTAGAGCCGGTACAGGTCGCCGATGGCCTTGGGGACCTCGTTGCAGACGACGGCGGTGGACTGGGCGGCGTACTGAGGGAGCATCTCCGCCACCTGGACCAGGCGGACCAGGTCGGGGGTCTGGGAGGGGCGGTGCTCCAGAGTGTCGGGGTCCAGGATGTGGACGCCAGAGGAGCCGGGGTCAAAGTGGACGGCGTCGCCGCCGTAGCGGACGACGGGCTCTCCGGCCCGGTTGTAGAGGTAGAATTCCCGCAGGACGGTCTCCAGGGCCCGCCGGACCAGGGCCTCAGGGATGCGGACCACCTCGTTGGCCTCATCTACTTTCGCCCCCGCCTCTCCCAGCATGCGGCGCGCCTGGGCATCCTGGACTTTCACACCGTGGGTCTCCAGCAGGTAAAAGGCCTCGCCCAGGATGTGCTCTATCAGGTCGGGGGATAAGAGTTCCAGTTTGGGTTGCATGGGATGCTCCTGAAACGTAAAACGTAAAACGTAAAACGTGAATCACGTTTTACGTTTCACTTATCACGCTTTTTCAATGATGCGCTCCAGTTCGGCCGAGAGTTGCGGGTCCAGCGGTTCCGGCTGGTGGGTCTCCAGAATCTGGCGAGCCATGGCCCGCGCCCAATCGCGAGCGCCGTCCCGCTTCGCTTCCCACTCTTCGTAGGGGCGCCGGTCCATAAACTTCGGCACCCACAGTTCCCGCATGTGCTTCCGGGTGTGCTTCTGGGCCAGGAAGTTGCCGCCCGGTCCCACGGCCCGGATGACGTCCAGGGCCAGCGTCTCATCGTCCACCACGATCCCCCTCATCATATGGTAGACGATGTCAAAGATTTCGCAGTCCATGAGCATCTGTTCGTAGGACCAGATGCGGCTGCCGTGGAGAAGGCCGACGCCCAGGAGCATGTCGGACATCACGACGCAGGCCATAAAGGTGGAAAGACTGTTCTCAATCCCGGCCTGCCAGTTGGGCTCTTTGGCGCCGGTGGCGAAGGAGCCCATAGAGAGGGGGACGTTGTAGAAGTCGGCCAGGACGTTGGAGGCCGCCCCGAAGAGGAAGTCCTCCGGGCCGCCGCCGGTATAACCGCCCGTGCGCAGGTCCATCGCGGTCTGGGCGGCAGCGTAGAAGACGGGTGCGCCGGGGCAGGCCAACTGGATCATCGCCAGCGCGCTGATGACCTCCGCGTTGCCCACCACCAGGTTGCCCGCCAGGGTGGCCGGGGCGGTGGAGCCACAGGAGGTCATCGTCATAAAGCCGACGGGGATGCCGGCCTCGGCGGCCACCAGCGCCGCCTCCAGGGTGCCGGGGTCCTGGCCCAGGGGCGGCGCGGTACAGAGAGCGTAGGAGAGGACGGGACGCCGACGCAGTTCCTCCCGCCCGCCCGCGATGAGGGCCGCCATTTCCACCGACGCCCGCGCCTCCCGCTCCGAATAGATACTCTCCGTCTGGACGTGTTTGGTGGTGTTTTCCCATGCCGCCTTCAGTTCGTAGAGGCCACGGGTCTCCGGGGGACGGTCCTGAGCGGAAACCGGTATCCAGATAAACGCCACCTCCTCCAGGTAGTCGGCGACACGGGCAATCTCCGCGACGTCCTTCAAAGTGGACCGCCGCCGCTCTCCCGTGTAGAGGTCCAGGACCTGAACGCCACAGCCGTCGGTGCCGACATAGACGTGGTTGCCGTCCAGGGGAAGGTCCTGAGCGGGATCGCGGGCCGCCAGGGTGTAGACGGGCGGGGCCTTCTTCAGGGCATCCTCAATGAGATGGCCGGGGGCCCGGACAATCATCGTGTTCCGGTCCACCTGCGCACCGTGGGCCTCCCAGACATCCAGGGCTTTGGGGGACGGGAAGCGCACTCCGACGGTCTCTATGACCTCCAGAGTGGCCTCATGGATGCGCCGGACGTCCTCCGGGCTGAGAATCTCCAGTTTCAGACGTGGGTCGCTGATGGATTTGATGGGTCGCGGCATAGGGCTCCTTTACGGGTCGCAGGTCGCACGTCGCAGGGCGCAGGGCGCAAGGCACAGGGCGCAAGTCGCACGTCGCAGGGCGCAGAAATACAGGCTAAAGCCTGTGCTACTTGCCCAACAGTTGTCGGGCAACGGCGACGGCGCCGATGGCGTCCTCGCTGTAGCCGTCGGCGCCGATCTCCTGGGCCCAGGAGCGGGTAACGGGCGCGCCGCCGACGATGACCTTCACGCGGGAACGCAGGCCGGCGTCCTCCAGGGCTTCAATGACGTCCCGCTGGCGGACCATGGTGGTTGTCAGCAGCGCGCTCATGCCGACAATGTCGGCGTTCACCTCGCGCGCCTTCTCCACGAAGGTCGGCACCGGCACATCCACGCCCAGGTCGTAGACGCGGAAGCCGCCCACGGAGAGCATGGTCGCCACCAGGGTCTTGCCGATGTCGTGGATGTCGCCCTCCACGGTGCCGATGACAACGGTCCCCAGGGTCTGGCGCTGACCACCCCTCCGGGTGATCTCCGGTTCCAGGACGGCGATGGCCGCCTTCATCGCCTCGCCCGCCAGTACCAGGTCGGGGAGGAACATCTCGCCCTTGCTGTACTGTTCGCCCACGTAGTCCACACCGGGAACGAAGCCCTTGTTGATGGCCTCCAGAGGGTCTATTCCGGCCTCTACGGCCTTCCGGGCCAGGTCGGCCGCCACATCGGGGTCGCCGTCAATGATGCTCTGGGCCATGGCCTGAAAGAGTTCATCGCTCATCGTTGCCTCCGGGTTTCAGGGTTGCAGGGAGTAGGGAGTAGGAAGTAGGAAGTAGGGGGAATGGCATTCCCCATACTCCCTACTCCATACTCCCTACTCCCAATATATCACAGGACGGGGCGGATGTCAAGTTGGAGAATTGAAAAACAAAGAAAAAAGGTTGCGTAGGATTGAAAAGTGTGTTAAAATGGGCGAAAGACGTTGATAATCGTATTGGAGATGGAGGATACAGATGAACACTGGACAGATTCCCGAAATGAAGGAAATTCTTCCGGGCCCTCAGGCCCAGGAGGTGGTGGAACGGAGCGACCGGGTGGTATCGCCGTCGCTGCCACGGGCGTACCCGCTGGTGGTGAAGCGGGCGTACGGGTGCACGGTGGAGGATGTGGACGGTAACCAGTTTCTGGACTGCATGGCCGGCATCGCGGTCTGCTCCACGGGCCACTGCCATCCGCGCGTGGTGCGGGCGATCCAGGAGCAGGCGGAGCGGTGGCTCCATATCTGCGGCGCTGACTTCTACGACCCGCAGTACATCGCCCTCGCGGAGCGGCTGGCGGCCATTGCGCCGGGGGACGAACCCAAGCGGGTCTTCCTGGGCAACTCCGGCGCCGAGGCAGTGGAGGCGGCACTGAAACTGGCCCGTCACCACACCAGGCGGCCGTACGTCATCGCCTTTTTCGGCGCATTTCACGGCCGGACGATGGGCGCGGTCTCGCTGACCGCCAGCAAGCCGGTCTACCACCGGGGCTTCGCGCCGCTGCTACCGGGCATCGTCCACGTCCCCTACGGCTACTGCTACCGCTGCGCGTACAACCTGACCTATCCGTCCTGCAACCTGGCCTGCGTGGACTTCATAGAGGAGACGCTGATGGGCCGGTCGGTGCCGCCGGATGAGGTGGCGGCGATTTTTGTGGAGCCGGTCCAGGGCGAGGGCGGCTACGTGGTCCCACCGGACGGGTGGCTGCAGAAACTGCGCGCGCTTTGCGACCGCTATGGCATCCTGCTGGTGGCCGACGAGGTGCAATCGGGGATGGGGCGGACGGGGAAGTGGTTCGCCACAGAGCACTGGGGCGTGGTGCCGGACATCCTCTGCGTGGCGAAGGCGCTGGCCTCCGGGATGCCGGTCTCGGCAATGGTCGCCCGGGAGTCGGTGATGACGTGGCCGACCGGGGCGCACGGGAGCACCTTCGGCGGCAACCCGGTCGCCTGCGCCGCCGCTCTGGCGACCATAGACGTGATAGAGCAGGAAGGGCTGATGGAGAACGCGGTCCGGGTGGGCAACCGTCTCCTGGACGGACTGCGCGCGCTGGCCCGGGAGGTGGAGCAGGCCGGACGCCCGCCCTTCATCGGCGACGTCCGGGGCCTGGGGCTGATGATCGGGGTGGAACTGGTGCAGGACCTCCAGACCCGGGCGCCCGCCCACGACGAGGCGGAAGAAGTGATGATAGAGTGTTTTCGCCGGGGTTTGCTGGTGCTGACCTGCGGGGCCAGTTCCATTCGCTTCGCGCCGCCGCTGGTCATCACGGAAGCGGAAGCGGACCGCGCGCTGGCGATGTTCGCGGACGCGCTGCGGGCGGTGGGCCGCTAAGAGGGCCCGCGGGCTGAAGACGCGTCGGGGGCGGGGGGGGGGGGGGGGGGGGGGGGCGGCTCCCCCCCCCCCCCCACCCCGCCCCGCCCTCATCGCCGCCGCAACAGGGCGAAGAGGATCAGGATCAGGCCCGCCAGGAAGAGGGCACCGATCCAGAGCCAGTCCAGCAGGCCGCCGAAGCCCAACCCCAGGACCGCCCCAAACAGCACCAGGATCACCGCCGGGATATAGGCCCAGGAATGCCGCGCCAGCAGGGCGACCAGCAGAAAGGTCAGGCCCAGGCCCAGGAAAAAGACACCACCGGTGTCTATGTTGCCCACCCTTCCCGGGAGCGCGGACACCGCGGCCAGGGTGAACAACACGCCCCCTGGGATAATGGCCCACCAGTGCTGACGGTTGGTCAGGTAGATGACCCAGAAGGCCAGTCCGATTCCTCCCAGAAAGGCCAATCCGTCCAGGCCTTCGGGCAGAAACGCCGCCGCCCCCAGCCCCAGTAGAAGGAATCCCGGAATCGCCGCCCACCATTGGGCGCGGGGATTGGCGAAGAACACGTACAGAAAGACTGCCCCTCCGCCGACGCCGGCAATGCCCCAGAACAGGTCAATCCCCGGCGGAATGACCCCGACCCTCTCCAGAAGCGAAATCGCCCCGGCCAGAATGAGCAGCAGGCCCACGATGATACGCCAGTCTATCCGTCTCATGAGTCCCTCCTGTTAGTGAACGGTGACCGAACTGACACCGGCCTCCAGATGCAATTCCACCCGATACGCCACGTTGTCGTAATCAGCAGACTGGTAGATACCCTCTTCCAGCCGGGGGAACCGCTTCTGGTCAATGTGGCGCGCGGAGAGGCCGTCCTTGAAGCGGATGCGGGCCGCGACGCCCTCAGGAATCTGCACGTTCAGGAGCGCCGCGCCCGCCTCCACGTCCACCAGAGCATTGGCCACGCGCGCCGGTGGGATCAGCGTGACATTGCTGGCCCCGGTCTCCAGTTTGCAGTAGGTAATGGGCAGGTCCCGGAGATCCAGCGTCATCTGACTGGCACCGCTCTCCACGCTCAGGGTGAGCGGAATCTCATCGGTGAGACGGAAGCACCAGACCCCGCTTTCCGGCCCGACGACAGGTGCAAAGGAGGGGCCGCACTCCACCTTCACGGACAGACGGTCCCCCTCTATGCGGCTGGAAACCTTCATGCCGGTACCCCGGTTGACCGTCAGCGCGGCACCCGGTGGCGCCCCGCCGGTCACCTCCATCTGCCCGGCCCCGTGTTCAATCTCCACACTGGCCTGCCGGGCCCCCTGCAGGTCTACAATGATGACTTCCTCTCCGGATACCGGCCGCGCGGGGATCAGAGCGCTGACCACCAACCCGATGCCTGCCAGTAAGAGAAACCCGGCCCAGAAATACCCCAGTACATCGCCGATGACCCCCAGGGCCTTGAGGAGAAAACAGAGGGCCAGCCAGATCAACACAGCCCCCCAGAACAGAAGCCAACGCTGTGAACTGGACATCTTACCCCCTCCTGGAGCGGGTCAGGCCCCGCACGATGAACCAGAGGCCCAACAGGAAAAAGAGAGCCGCCAGCAGGTAGTCCCTGTACGGTCCCAGAACGGCCAATCGGCCAAACACGACGGCGAAGAACAGGAACATGATGAGGCTGATGAGGATCAGATTCAGGCCGCTGCGGACCGACTGCCGGAAGTCCTGACCGAGAAGGCCCGCCAGAATCGTGCCCACCCCGACAAAGCCCGGGATGAGCGACCAGACGTAGGCCCACGATTCCCAGTCGCCCGTCGCGTTCTGGTAATAGAGGATGCCGCCGATGCCGGCAACGATGCAGGCCGGAACCGCCATCCCTGGCGCGCCGACCAGCAGGCCGATGAGCAAGATGACCCCTCCGGCGATGACGACCCACATCGGCCATTCAAAGGACGGGATGAGGGCACGAAGAGGGGGATAGAATCGGAGTGCGGCCAGAAACGCCGCGATCAGGATGAGGAACAGGCCCAGGGCCAACTGAGTACGGGCACGGCTATCCATAGGACCCTCCTTTCGCAGTGATTGACCACTGACCACAGACCACAGACCACAGACCAACGACCAATATGCAGGCTGACAGCCTGCGCTACTCCTGTCGTCTGTGGTCTGTCGTCCGTCGTCTATATCTACGTCTCATCCTCCCGAAAAGTCGCGGGGATTTCGGGGGCATTCGGCCCGGAGATGCTCTCTTCCACCAGCGCGCGGGCGAAAATCAGGAAGCCCGTATGGGCCACCATTCGGTCCTCCGGGCGGAAGCGCGCGGAGACCGCCTTGTAGGGCCGCAGCAGAATCTCCTCCACCTCCACCAGCCCCCACCGGGGCGATTCCAGCGCCGCCAGCAGACGGGTCACCTGATTGGCCGTGGGCAGCAGAGAGCCCAGATACCCCCCGTTCGCCAGCGCCGCGTGGGCCTGGTCCAGATAGTCCCAGGGATTGGGCAGGTCCAGGAACAGCGCGTCCACGCCGACCTCGTCAAATCCCTCTGCGATGTCGCGCGTCTTGAACTCCACTACGTCGGCCAGACCCAGCCGCTCCAGGTTGCGGCGGGCCAGTTGCTGCATCTCCGGGCGGACTTCGTAGGAGTAGACCCGTCCATCGGGCCGGACGGCGTGGGCCAACACTGCCGTCAGTGCACCGCTGCCGCTCCCCGCCTCCACCACCCGACATCCCGGCCCGATGTTCATCTTGAGCAGGATATACCCGGCCTCTTTGGGATAGACAATCTGGGTGGTGCGGCGCAGGCGAAGGATCAGATCGTGGAGCGACGGGGTCAGCAACAGGAACGGTTGCCCGGTATGGGAGACCACCCGGCTCCCCCAGGGACAACCGATAAGGTCGTCGTGGACCAGGACTCCCCGATGGGTATGGACGGCCTGTCCGGGTTCCAGACGAACAATCTGCCAGCGGCGGTCCGGGCCTATCAGCAGGGCCAGGTCTCCCGCACGGGCACAGGAAACGGGTCTCTCGGTCATCACCCTCCCGCGATCAGATGAATCACCCGCACGTCGGCACCCTCGGGAATCTGGCGGGTGGAGAATTCTTCTTCTGGGATAACCTCTCCATCAATAGTGACAACAATGGCAGGGAAGGTGTAGCGGAACCGGCGCAGGAGTTCCGTCACCGTCAGCCCGGGTTCCCATTCCATTTCATCCCGATTGTTGACCAGAATTCTTCCCATTAACACTCCCCGTCCACGGTGAGGTAAGTACTTGCCAGGATAAATCCTATTCTACAAATCCCTACCCCAATTGGTTTGCAGATAACGCGCAGGCTGTCAGCCTGCGTACAGGCCTGGCGGCCTGCGCTACAGGGGCGGGCCTTCGCCAGAATTATGTATGGCGCTTGCCCGGAGTCTCCCTGGTAGGCAGTTACATTACTATTAACGATAAATCAGGAACTCGGGGAATACCCCCAGGCCGATGGCCCCGACCGTCGCCAGCAACAGCAGCAGGTCCACCGCCAGAGAGGCCCGAGGCCGGGAGAGATCGGGCAGCAGGGCATGGGGCAACATCCGCAACAGGCCCACCACCAGCCCCGCCGACGCCAGCAGTAACGCCAGCACCGTCAGCGGTTGCTCCGGAAAGAGGAGCCGGTATAGCCCCCAGCGGGAGACGAACCCCACCGTGGGCGGGAAACCGGCCAGGGAGAGCAGGCCCGCCGCTGCGGCCACTGCCCCCCAGGGCGACCGCCCATGCTCCGCCCCCCCCGTAGCGCCGACCGCCGAGAGCCCCGCCGCCATCGTCAGTACGCCCCAGGCGCGGGTGAGCATCATCGCCCGCTCCAGTTCCAACCCCACCGCCCCACCCCTGCCCAGGGCCAGCACCAGCATACCCGTATCCACCATCACGGCGTACCCCAGCAGCGCGCCCCAACCCCGCCGGGTCGTGCCCAGTAACCCACCGATGACCACCGTCCCGACGCCCAGCGCGGTCAGAGCAGAAGACCAGTAGGGGGACCGGCCCAGCCAGGGATACGTCTGCAGGTAATCCAGCAGGAGGAACCACACCGTCCCCCCGACAGCGGAGAAGATGAGGGCCACCGATAGGGGGGATTCCCGTCGGGCCAGCGCCGGCACCCAGGGGTGAAAGGGGACCAGTCCCAGCATCAGGGCGAACGAGAAACCGATGAGCACACTGGCCGTATTCAGCAACCCGGTCTGGTCGGGGGTCAGGGCGTACATATCCAGCAGCCAGTGGGCAACCAGCGGGCCCGGCAGTGCCAGGACGAAAAAGGTCAGATACCGCGCCCCGCCCATCCCGCCGCGCAGGAGAAGGACGGAGAAGGCCACCGCCAGTTCCAGAATCAGCACCGCGTAGACCAGCGGACGGACGACCAGGGCCGCCGTCAGCAGCGCCAAGGCTCCTAACCCCACCGAGGCATAAAGTTCCCCCGATTCCAGCGGCCACGCCAGCAGGAAGAGAGCCGCGCTGATCAGGAAGAGGAACGTCAGCCCGACCTGAGCATCGGGTCCCAGAACTACAGAACGCCCCAGAAATGTCACCGTCTCCCCCAAGACCCATTCTCGTCCTCCGAACACCAGCGTCAGGTCTGGGGGGATCAAAGCGATTCCGAACCCCAGCACGGCAGAGACGATTGCGGCCAGCATAAGAGACACCCGTCGCCAGCGGCGCAGGAAGTACGTCAGGACCGAGGTCAGCAACAGAAGCCCGATTCCGATCAGCGCCAGCATCGTCCTGTCCTCCTACTCCGCCCGGGCGAGGGTCAGGTAGGCCACCGCGAAGGTGACCAGAAATTGGATCAGCCCCAACAGCCCCGCCACCACCAGGCTGGGCTCCAGAGCGCCAAAGAAGAGGTCAAACCCGTTCAGAAAGACCAGCAGTCCTATGCCCACCCCCAGAGGGGTTTCGGCCATCCCGGCCAGAAAGAGCCCCGTCACTGCCAGCAGGTAACAGGACAGACCGACCAGAAAGGATACCTGAGGCAACGGGAAGCGAAGGGAACCGGCGTAGGCAATCAGCAGAGCGGCAAAAAGAGCGCCCATCCGCAGAGGAACGTCCTCCCGCCAGCGGAGCAGGTTCCTCCATCGGAAACGGCCCCCTTTCTTCTGCTCCCCAGTATTGTTGATATTGACCTTCGTTGCCTCACCCCCTCCCGCCGCCTGTCCGGTCACCCCCAGGGCCAGGCAGACCACCGCGCCGATGAGGAGTTTCACCAGCACCACTTCGGGCCGGATAACCTGGGTGTGGAGCACGCCGACAACGAAGTACGCCAGCGCCATCCCGACCACCCGAAACAGCCAGCGACGGGTCACCAGCACCAGGCCCAGGGCCACCACCAGTACCACCACCGCCGGGGGCGCGGCCAGCGCGGAGATTCGCTCTACCCACTGAAGAAACTGCTCCATCAGCGCCTCGTCACCACTACCAAAATCAGCACGAACGTCGCCAGCGCCCAGAGGACGGCGCCAGGCCCTTCGGCAACGTCAGCGACCGCGTCTAAGAAATCCGTCACTCTCCCTACACTCCGAACCAGAAGCCGCCCGGCCCACTCCCACCGCAGGGAGTCCACAGCGGCCCGAAACGGACCGTGCAGGAGCAACCGCCGCCGTTCCCCAACCACGAAGAGACCGCCACCCGCCAGTCCCCCGATCACCCAGGCCCCCCACCCCGCTCCGGTCGGGGTTCCCTTTTGGGCAGACCCCCAGGCCAGGGCCAGCGCGATGACCGGGACAATCAACCCCGCTGCATGAGCCATTGCGGGGAGTATCCCGACAGGCTCCTCCTCCGCCGCCGTCCGTATGACCTCCTTCGCCAATGCCGCCGTCAGCAGGACCTGCCCGAGGAAGAAGAGAAGGGCCCGCAGCGCATCCGGCGGGGAGGGGATTCCACCCGAAATCAGCGGGGCAGCCAGAAGCGCCAGACCGCCGATGACGGAAGGCACCGCCCACCCCGGCGCGGCCTTCTGCCATCCCCGTCCCAGGTAGAGGAGGGTCAGGCCCAGGGTCCAGGCGGCGCCCCCCGCCGCCCAGGCCGCCGCGCTTCCCGCCCGCATACCGGCCCAGAGGATTCCGCCCGCCGCCGCCATCCCGACCCAGACCGTCCGCTGGTCCGGGTCGGTCGCTCCCCAGGCCAGGAAACTGCCGATGACGAACGTCGCCACCGCCAGCACCTCCAGCAGAGGCCAATCGGGGATGGATACCCCGGCCTGTACCGACATGCGGGCCAGGAGCCCCCAGGCCAGAAGCGGCTCCAGCAGCAGTACGGCTGTTGCGGGGTGGCCCCGCCGCATCTCCGTCGGGACGACCAGATGGAAAGGATACAGGCCCAGCCGGATCAGGGCCGCCAGCAAGAGGGCTGCGCCTTCCCAGCCATCGGGTGTCATCAGTGGCCACGAGAGACTGCTCCCGGCCCTCTCCAGCCCCAGCGCGGCGGTCCAGAGCAGGGCCGTCGCCGCAACACCGCTGCCGACGCCCCAGGCTACCCGCCCAGCAGGAAGCCCCGCCGCCGCCATCCCGACCCCCCAGGCCAGATCAAATCCGGCCCATGCCAGCAGAACCGTCAGCAGATTCTCCCCCCAGAGAGATGCCAGGCCCAGCGTCAGCATAGAGAGGATCGCACCGCCCGTCGCCAGACGCAGACCCGGCGGCCTGCTCATCTGGACCAGCGCGCTGCCTGCCACCGCGCCGGCCCAGGCCAGCGCCAGCGGCCAGACCGCGCGGTCTGCCAGCAGAACCGGGAAAGTGCCAAAAAGGGAGAGCGGCTGCCAGCGGGAGAGGAGAAACGGACGGGGGTCCTCCCAGGGAGCAAAGAGGACCCCTAACAGCGAAAGCCCCGCACCCAGCGGCAGCACATAGCGCCGGTAGGGCTGCAGGGGAGAAATGTAGGCTACCAGCAGCAGGGCCAGCACCCCAGCCAGGGGCGCGGTCAGCGCAAAGGTCGGTGCAAAGGGCATTGGACCTCCGATTCCGGACCAAGGTATGCCCCTGTAGCGCAGGCCGCCAGGCCTGCACGCAGGCTAACAGCCGGCGCTACATTACTGGCAAACCGATTCAGGTAGGGAGTTACCATTCCAGCCAGTTCGGGCTCTCATTCTAACATAGAACGGGAGATTGGGCAAAAGGCAATTAAAACCCCGAAATTGGGGCACACACGTCAAAGGGGTGTGTTCCAATTTCGTTGGGCTGGACCGTCGGCCTTTCCGCCTGGCCGTAAACGGCCTCGGGCAAAGGCGAGGCGCTAAAGCGTCCCTCCCCGCCCTGGCAACCCGTGTTTCCGAAAGGCTACCGAAGGGAGCGGGCGCTTCCAGCGCCCTGCGCCACCTCAGCCAGGCCGTTTACGGCCTGGCCTCTGGGCCCCGACGATTTTGGGACACACCCCGTCAATCTTGCCTCTCCCCCATTCCGTGCTATCATGCAGGGCCAGGAGATCAAAATGCCCGCCGAACGGCCTCAAATGGTCAAACTGAGCAAGTTTTTGTCCCTCATCCTCCGCCATCAGCCCGAACGGTTCGGGCTGAAACTGGACGAAGAGGGATGGGCGTCCCTGCCGGAGGTGCTGGAAATCCTGCACGGGCTGCCCAATTTCCGCTGGGCCACCCGCGCCGACGTCCTGGAACTGGTGGAGAAGGGGAGCGGCGACGGCAAGCAACGATTTGAGGTGGTCGGGGAGCGCATCCGCGCCCGCTACGGCCACAGCGTCCCCCTCCAGGCCGACCTTCCACCCTGCACCCCGCCGGACCGTCTGTACCACGGCACCTCTCCCCGCGCGCTGAAACACATCCGGCAGGAGGGGCTCAGGCCCATGCGCCGCCAGTATGTCCACCTCTCCGCCGATCCGGAGACGGCGGCCCGGGTCGGCGCGCGTCACGCTCCCAACCCGGTCGTCCTCACCGTCCGCGCGGCGGAGGCCGCCAGGGCGGGCATTCTCTTCCACCAGGCCGACCCGTCCACCTATCTGGCCAAAACCATCCCGCCGGAGTTCCTGGAGTTCCCGGAGGAGTCATGAAACTGACCGACCGACAGACCGCCGAGGGGATTCTGTATACGGACGAGTACCAACTCACAATGGCCCAACTCTACTACCGGATGGGCCTTCACGAGAAGTGGGCGCAGTTTGACTACTTCTTCCGCAGTTACCCCAACTACGGCTCCCACCGGGCCGGTTACTGCATCAACGCCGGCCTGGAATGGCTGGTGGACTGGATGCAGGAGGCCCGGTTCCGGGAGGAGGACCTGGCCTATCTGCGGGGCCAGGTCGGGCGGACGGGGCGCCGCCTCTTCGCGGACGACTTTCTGGACTGGCTGCGGAAGAACGGGCATTTTTGGGCCGTCTCTATGCAGGCCATCCCCGAGGGACGGGTGGTCCATCCCAACGTCCCCCTGGCGGTGGTGCGGGGGCCGCTGGCCATGGCCCAGATTCTGGAGACCCCGCTCCTCAACTACCTGAACTACCAGACCCTTATCGCCACCAAGGCGGCGCGCATCCACGAAATCGGTCGGGGCCGGACCCTGCTGGAGTTCGGCCTGCGGCGGGCCCAGGAGCGGGCCGCCCTCGCTGGCGCTCGGGCGGCCCTCATCGGCGGCGCCGACTTCACCTCCAACGTCGGCATCTCCCACGTCCTGGGCTATCCCCCCAAAGGCACCCACGCCCACAGCATGGTGCAGATTTTCATGGCCCTGGGCGAAGGGGAACTGGGCGCCTTCCGGGCCTACGCCGACGTCTACCCGGATGATTGTCTCCTGCTGGTGGACACCATCAACACCCTGGAGAGCGGCATCCCCAACGCCATCCGCGTCTTTGAGGAACTGCGCCGCAAAGGACACGAGCCGGTCGGCATCCGGCTGGATTCCGGCGACCTGGCCTACCTGAGCATCCAGGCCGCCCGGATGCTGGACGAGGCGGGGTTCCCGAATACCGTCATCGTCCTCTCCAACCAACTGGATGAACTGGTCATCTGGGAAATCATCACCCAGATTCAGAAAGAGGCACCCCGCTACGGTGTGGACCCGGACCGTCTCATCAACCGTCTGGTCTACGGGGTGGGGACACGGCTCATCACCTCGGAGGGCGCGCCCGCGCTGGATGGGGTCTACAAACTGGTGGCCGTGCGGGATGGCGGGCAATGGGTCCCGGCGATCAAAATCTCTGAGACGCCCGAAAAGACCCTCAACCCCGGCGACAAGCGGGTCTGGCGGCTCTACGACCGGCGCGGGAAGGCCACCGCCGACCTGCTCAGTCTGCAGGACGAGGACCCCCGGCAGATGGACCGGGTCGTCCTGCGCCATCCCACCGACCACACCGCGTTCCGGGTCCTGGAGCGCCAGGATATCTCCGAGGTGGAACCGCTCCTGGTGGACGTGCTTCATGAGGGCCGACTGGTCTACGAATTCCCGTCCATTGAGGACATCCGCCGTCTCCGCCAGGCGGACATGGAGCGGCTGGACGCGGGGGTCAAGCGGCTCATCAACCCCCATGTCTACCACGTCTCTCTGACCGAGGGGCTGTGGAACCTGAAGCAGGAATTGATCCGGAGGGCACGGTGAGGCGGGAGCGTGAAACGTGAAAAGTAAAACGTGAAATCGTGGAATTAAGGAGGAAACGATGACCACAAAAGCACAAGTTACCTGGATTGGGCCGGGGCTGCGGCTGGTGGGAGAGGCCGGAGGCCCCGCCATCATCCTGGACCACGCCCTGGAAGGGGAAGACCGGCCCGAGACCGGCCCCACGCCGATGAAGGTGGTTCTCATCGGCCTATGTGGTTGTACTGCGATGGACGTGATCTCCATCCTGCAGAAAAAGCGGCAGCCCTTCACAGGCCTGGAGGTGCACGCCACCGCCGAGCGCGCGGGCGACCATCCCAAAGTCTACACCCAGATTCATCTGGAGTACGTCGTGAAGGGCAAGGGGGTGGACCCGCAGGCCGTGGAGCGGGCCATAGAACTCTCCCAGAGCAAATACTGCTCCGTTTCGGCCATGCTGGCCAAAACGGCCACCATCACCACCTCGTACCGGATTGAGGAGGGATAACCTTTGCGGCGGCCCCTGGCCGCCGCAAAATGGTTTTAACCCCCCACCGCGTAGAAACAGAGCATCACGCTCCCATACCGCCGCTGGTCCACCAGAACCAGATGGCGCAGGAGCAGGTCCTGGTACTCCCGGGGGTGAATCTGCGCGATGGCCCGGCCATCGGCGGCCAGCCAGCCCAGAGCGGCGTCTATGGCCTGGAGCGTCGCCGCCCAGAGGCCTTGATACTGGGGCGGGGCGATGTAGATGTAATCAAACGGTTCCGGCTCCCCGCGCAGAAAGGTGAAGACGTCGGCCCGGACGACGCGCGCCTGGCCTGCCAGTCCGGTCAGCGCCAGGTTCTCCCGGATGATGCGCAGGGCCGCCGGACTCCGCTCCACAAAGACTGCCTCCGCCGCCCCCCGGCTGAGCGCCTCAATCCCCACCTGACCCGTCCCGGCAAAGAGGTCCAGAAAACGGGCCCCCACCACGCCGTCCCCCAGAATGCTGAAGAGAGCGGACTTGGCCCGGTCGGTGATGGGACGGGTCTCGCCCCCCGGCACCGATTTCAGTTTGCGGCCTTTGGCTTTGCCAGTGACGACGCGCATGGGCGTGAAACGTGAAAAGTGAAACGTAAAACGTGAAACGTAAAACGTGAAACGTAAGGGGCTACGGGTCGGCGGCCTCTATGCGTCGGAGGATGAGGGCCAGGACTTCGTCTATGGTGAGGCCGGTGGTGTCTATGACAACGGCACCGTCGGGGACGCGGAGAGGGGAGACGGCGCGGTGGCTGTCTATCTCGTCTCGGCGGAGCATCATCGCCAGCACTTCCTCGTACGTGACCGACTCCCCCCGGGCCTGCCGCTCCAGCCAGCGCCGCCGCGCCCGCTCCTGGGGCGTCGCATCCAGGTACAGTTTCAGGTCGGCATCGGGCAGGACCACCGAGCCGATGTCCCGCCCGACCATGATGACCCGACCGGCGGCGGCGATGCGCCGCTGATGGGCGACCATCGCCCTCCGCACCCCCGGATAGGCGGAGATGACGGATACATTAGCATCCACTTCCGGCCTGCGGATGTCCCAGGTGACATCCTCCCCGTCAGTCAGGACGGTGTACTGGCGTCCATCGTCCACTGTAGGCAGGGTAATGTCAATGTGGAGTTCCTCCGCCAGCGCGGTGATGGCGGCCTCACCCTCCACCGGCACCCCGCGCGAGAGTGCCACCCACGTGACCGCGCGGTACATTGCGCCGGTATCCAGATACAGGTAGCCCAACCTCTGGGCCAGCAGATAGCCAATGGTGCTCTTCCCCGATGCAACAGGGCCGTCTATGGTGATGGTGGATGGGAGCATACGGATTCCGCGTTGTCGGTGAAATCTCTGCGTGCTCGCAACTATCTATCCTGATCGGTTTGCAGATACCGTAGCGCAGGCTGTCAGCCTGCATGCAGGCCTGGCGGCCTGCGCTACGGGGGCATACCTTCGCTGACGTCTTTTATGGCGCCTGCCCAGAGGCCCCCTGGCAGGTAGTTACGCGTACTCTGTGTCTCGGCGGTGAGTTTCTCTACGTCCGCCCTTTAACGCCCGTATCTCCGCCGGGGTGAGAGGTCGCCACTTCCCCGGCGGCAGGTCGCCCAGACGGACCGGGCCGATGCGGACCCGGATCAGGCGAACGACGGGATGGCCCAGAAGGGCCGCAGTCCGCCGAATCTGCCGCTTCCGCCCCTCCCGCAGCACCACCCGCAGCCAGGTCCGCTCCTTTGTCCCCTCCTGCTCTTTCCGCAGGACGGAAACCCAGGCCGGCGCGGTGGGTTTGCCGTCCAGTTCCACCCCCCGCCGCCACCGTTCCAGCGTCTCTTCGGTGGGGTGCCCCTCCACCAGGACGTGGTACTCCTTCTCGTGGCCGAACCGGGGATGGGTGAGCCGCAGCGCCAGGTCGCCGTCGTCGGTGAGCAGGACCAGCCCCTCACTGCGCAGGTCCAGCCGTCCCACCGGAAACAGCCGCGCCGGGTGTTCCACCAGGTCCAGGACGGTGGGCCGGCGGCCTGTGCCGTCCCCCTCGTCGGAGAGGACGCCCGGAGGCTTGTGCAGGGCGATGTAGGTGAACTCGCGCGGCAGGCGAATGGGCCGACCGTCCACTTCAATCCGGTCCCGCCGGGGGTCCGCCTTCTGTCCCAGGCGGGCCACCTCGCCGTTCACGGTCACCCGCCCCTGCCGGATCAGGTCCTCGCAGACCCGCCGGGCACCGAACCCGGCACGGGCCAGAATCTTCTGCAGTCGCTCCTCCATCGCGCATCGCGTATCGCAAATCGCGTATCGCTGATCGCAAATCGCTATTTCCGTAACACCCGGTCGTAGGCCTCCGGTCGGCGGTCCTCAAAGACGGTCAGGTAGCGGCGGGCCTTCTGGATTTCCCGCAGGTCGGCGCGGGCAACGAGCAACCCTTCCTGGTCGTCCCCCTCCACCAGCGCCCGGCCCCAGGGGTCCACGACCATGGAGTGCCCAGGGAAGACGGCATCTCCATCCACGCCGACCCGGTTGCAGGCAGCGACGAAGAGTTCGTTTTCCACCGCCCGCGCGCGGGCCAGCAACAGCCATGCCTCCAGCCGCCGGACGGGCCACTGGGCCGGCACCAGCAGGAGGCGGGCCCCGGCCACCGCCAGCGCCCGGCTCAGTTCGGGGAAGCGCAGGTCATAACAGATGATCACTCCCACCGGTCCCCAGGGGGTGGAGCAGAGGACCGCCCGGTCGCCGGGGGCCAGGTAGCGCGGCTCGTTCATCAGGCGGAAGAGGTGAATCTTGCGGTAGGCGCCCAGGAGCGAGCCGTCGGGGGCGTAGAGGACGGCAGTGTTGGAGACGCCGCCCTCATGCCGTTCCAGCAACGAGCCGCAGAGGTAGAGGCCAAACTCCCGCGCCATCGCGGCCATTTCGGCGAAACCGCCCTCGCCCAGGGGGGCCGCCCATTCGGCCGCCCGCTCCAGGTCGTAGCCGTGCAGCCAGAGTTCGGGCAACAGCATCAGGTCGGCGCCGGCCTCCCGGGCCTGCGCGGCCAGTGCCCGCGCCCGGGCCAGGTTCCGCTCCGCCTGGCCCGGCGGCACGTCCATTTGCCCCAGCGCGATGGTCAACTCCGCAGTCATCCGGCTCCCTCCCCCACACGGATTCGTCCTCACACAAAGACACAAATTTCCCTCACACAAAGACATAAAGGCACAAAGAATTATTTTTTATTCCCTTTGTGTCTTTGTGTCTCCGTGTGAGATTCTTCTTCTCACACAAAGACACAAAGGCACAAAGAATTATTTTTTTATTCTCTTTGTGTCTTTGTGTCTCCGTATGAGATTCTTCTTCTCACACAAAGACACAAAGGCACAAAGAATTATTTTTTTTATTCTCTTTGTGTCTTTGTGTCTCCGTGTGAGATTCTTCTTCTCACACAAAGACACAAAGGCACAAAGAATTATTTTTTATTCTCTTTGTGTCTTTGTGTCTCCGTGTGAGATTCTTCTTCTCATACAAAGACACAAAGGCGCAAAGAATTATTTTTTAATCCTCTTTGTGTCTTTGTGTCTCCGTGTGAGATTCTTCTTCTCACACAAAGACACAAAGGCACAAAGAATTATTTTTTAGTCTCTTTGTGTCTTTGTGTCTCCGTGTGAGGTTCTCCTCTTACACCAGCGAGCGGCGCGGGGTTCGTCGGCCTTCCCGCTGGCGCCGCTCCCGATTCGCCCGCGCCGCGCCCCGAAACGCCTCCACGTTCCGGATCACAGGCCGCCCCGGCACCTCCAGCGTGGGCCGGATCAACTTTCGCAACCGGTCCAGATGCTCCCGGGTCACCGGAGCGTCCCGTTCCGCCAGCCCCTCGGCGGTGTTGGCCGCCGCCAGGGCCCACGTCCACTCGTCCCGCAACTGGTCGGCCCGGACGTGATAGTGCTTCCGGTCCCACACTTCCGCTGACTTCAGGGCATCCTCCCAGGCCGCCCGTAGCGTCACCCCGATCACTGAGAGCAGGTCCTTCGCCAGTTCCTGGTCGTGCAGGACTCTGGGCAGATGAACCAGCAGAATTTCGGCGACAATTCGCAGATGCTTCTCCCGGTCCGCAACGGTCATAAACTCACGCTCTCACGTCTTACTTTTCACGCCTTACGGTGTACAATCGCCCCGCGAGGCTTGCGATGAACCGTTCCTGTGTCCTGGGATTCATCCTATTGGACGGCGCCAGGCTGGTGGGAATGGGACTGGCATTCTGGTTGTGCGACCGGGTGTTGCAGGATAAATCCTGCGCTACAACGGTTGCCCGGGCTGGCGGCAACCGGAGACGGCGCTACTCGTAACTGTTCAGGCTTCCTCACCCCACCCCCGCCGCCTGCGGCGGTAGCGGCGAAGCCGCTGGGGGAGGGGTGAGGCTAAACAGTTACCGCTACTCTACATAGTAGGCCAGGCCCAGGGCCCCCGGTCCGGCGTGGACGCCCAGGACCGGCGTGACGGGCTCAATGTAGACCTCCACGCAGCGGAACCGGGCCAGGATTTCCTCCTTCAGCCGCTGGGCCTCCTCCACAGCGCCGGTGTGCAGAATGGCAATGTGGACCGAGGCATCCCCCACCCGCTGGGCCAGGGTATCCAGCAGTTGGCGGATGGCCTTCGCCCGACTGCGCGCCTGTCCAAAAAGGCCCACGTCGTTGTTCGCGACGCGCACCAGGGGCTTGACCTGGAGCAGGTTGCCCACCATACGGGCCGCCCAGGCCAGCCGTCCGCCCCGGACGGCGTACTCCAACGTCTCCAGGGCCGCGATGAGGTCCACTTTCGGGATGGCCGCCCGGGCCCGCTCCACCACCTCCGCCAGCGACGCGCCAGCGGCGGCCGCGCGGGCCGCCGCCAGGACGACAAACCCCTGGGCCATCGCGATGGTCCCCGAATCCACGACCTCTATCGGGTACGGCGCCAGTTCCGCCGCTGCAGCGCGCGCCGCCTGAAACACGCCGCTGTAGCGGCTGGTGACGTGGATAGAGACGATAGACCGGGCCTTCTCCTGAAGTCTCCGGTAGAACTCCAGAAACTCCCCCAGCGAGGGCTGAGAGGTCTGAAGCCGCCGGACCCGCTCCTTCAGCCGCTGGAAGAACTCCAGCGGCTGGATGTCCACACCGTCCCGGTAGGACTTGTCGTTCATCTGGATCCAGAGGGGGATGATCTCCACCCCCAACTGCTGGGCCAGCGGCCGGGGCAGATTGGCCCCGGAATCGGTCGCGACAACCACCTCTTTCATTGTACTCCTTTCTTCTCACACAAAGACACAAAGGTGCAAGATTTACCTTTGTGTCTTTGTGTCTCTGTGTGAGGAAACGCCCTCCCAGACTTCCAGGATGGCCCGGCGCAGGAGAGATACCACCTCGTCTATCTCCGTCTCGGTGATGACGAAAGGCGGCGCCACCATAAGATGGTCGCCCAGGATGCCGTCTATGCCGCCGCTCCCCGGGTAGATGATGAGCCCGTGTTCAAAGGCCCGGTCGCCCACCCGGCGGGCGAATGCCACCTCCGGCAGAAATGGCGCCTTCGTCTCCCGGTCGGCGACGAACTCCACACCCCACATCATCCCAACTCCGCGCACGTCCCCCACGCAGGGGAGGTCCGCCAGCGCCTCCCGCAGTCTCCGGCCCAGATACTCCCCCCGGACCGCGGCCGCTGTCACCAGGTCGTGCTCCTCCAGGTAGCGGAGGGTCGCCAGCGCGGCCGCCGCGCCTACGGCGTGGTGGGAGAACGTGCCACCGTGATTGAAGTCGCCGTGGGCCTGGCGAATTGTCTCCACATCCGCCCCCCGGACAGCGACGACGGAGAACGGGAAGTACCCGCCCGTGGATCCCTTCCCCATAGTCATCCCGTCCGGGCGGACGCCAAAGTGCTCTATCCCAAACCAGCGCCCGGTGCGGCCGAATCCGGTCATCACCTCGTCGGCGATGAGGAGCACCCCATAGCGGCCGCAGATTTCCCGGATAAGGGGCCAGTACCCCTCCGGCGGGACGACAGCGCCCAGAGTGGCACCGCTCACCGGTTCGGCGATGAAGGCCGCCACCCGCTCCGGCCCCTGGCGGCGGATTTCCACCTCCAGCGCCCGCGCGCAGGCCAGGTCGCAGGTTGGGTAGGTCGCTCCGAAGGGGCAGCGGTAACAGTACGGGGGCGGGATGTGGGGCTGGTCCCGCAGCAGAGGGGCAAAAAGGTTGCGCATGGACGGCTTGCCGGTAACGGCCAGCGCTCCCAGGCTGAGGCCGTGGTAGGAACCCCAGCGGGCGATGACCACGTCCCGGGCCGGTTCGCCTCGCGCCACGTGGACCTGACGGGCAAACTTGATCGCACCCTCCACCGCCTCCGAGCCGCTGGTCAGGTAGTAGAAGCGGGGGTCGTCCAGAGGTACCCGTCGGCTCAGGGCGTCGCTATAGGCCTCCAGGCCGGGGGTGGTGAAGAGGGTGCCGTGAACGTAGGCAACAGCGGCAGTCTGTTCGGCCACCGCCCGGGCCACTTCCGCCACCCCGTGGCCGATGTTCACCGCCACCGGCCCGCCGGACGCGTCTATGTACCGGCGGCCGTCGGCGTCCCAGATGTAGATGCCCTCCCCGCGCACCGCCTGGGGATGCGGGAACGACATCCGGCGGCGGAAAACGTGGGGGGAATAGACCAGAGCCACTATGAAACCTCCAGTACCCGAAAGGTGATGGGGCCGGCCGGCGCGTCCACCGTCACCACATCCCCGGCCCGGCGGCCCAGCAGGGCCTGGCCCAGGGGGGATTCGTGGGACACTTTCCCGTTCAGCGGGTCGGCCTCCGCTGGCCCGACAATCCGGAAGACCTCCGGCGTCTCCCTCCCCTCCTCCAGAACAGTGACCTGGCTGCCCAGGTCCACCACGCCCGCGGGGCCGTTGGCCTCAATGAGCACGGCGTTGCGCAGCATCATCTCAATCTGCTGGATGCGCCCCTCCAGGAACGCCTGCTCCTCTTTAGCCGCGATGTAGTCGGCGTTCTCGGAGAGGTCGCCCTGCTGGATGGCCCGGCGCAGGATGCGGGCCAGTTCGGGCCGCCGCACGTTCACCAGATATTCCAGTTCCCGGCGTAGATTCTCTATCCCTTCAGCCGTCAAAAAAACCGGTTGCTGCATACTCTTCTCCTGTACCTCCAGGATACTGTAATCCTACCGCAAAACCCGATTTTGGCAAGGCCGTATGCTCACAGGTTTTCTTATTTCTCACACAAAGACACAAAGGCACAAAGATAAAAAGTTTTTTCTACTTTGTGTTCTTTGTGTCTTTGTGTGAGGATCAGCCGGGTTGCGCCAGCGCCGTTTTGTGGTAGATTGTCGGTACGCTGGTAGATGGGTAGATGGCAGATTGGTCATTGGTCATTCCGTCATTGGTCATTCTCTCATTGGTCATTCCCCATGCGCCGTTTCTGGATGCTCATCTTGCTGACTTTGCTGGCCTTCGGCCTGCGCGCGGGTTTCCTCACCGCCCAGTCCTTCTGGCGGGATGAGGTGGACGCGCTCTGCTACGCGTACGAGTTCCCCCACTTGCTGTGGGAAGCGCTGGCGCCGGAGCGGGTCGGGGACCTGCGGACCCCCTGTGCCTGCCCCCCGCCTCCGCTGCCCACCGACTGGGCGGCGGGGACGCTGCAGGAGCGCGTGGTCGGGTTGCTGGGACCGATGATCCGGCAGAACGGCCCCCTCTACTACTTCCTCCTCCGGGGATGGGTCGCGCTGACCGGATACACCGAATACGCCCTGCGCTTCTTCTCCCTCCTCTTCGGTGTCCTCTGCGTGCCGCTGACTGCTGCGTTGGGTACCCGCCTGCTGGGCCGGACCGCCGCTACTTTCGCGGCCGCGCTGATGGCCGCTTCGCCCTACATGGTCTGGTACGGGCAGGAAGTCAAGATGTACACCCTGGTGCCGGCCCTGGTCCTCCTGGCCCTCTACGGCCTGCGGCGGGGGATGGATGAGGGGGGAGTCTGGTGGGCTGTCCAGGTCGCGGCCACAACGATGCTCCTCTACACCCACATCTGGGGCGCGCTGCTGATCCCGCTGCAAATGCTGTGGCTGCTGGTGGAATGGCCTCGCTGGCGGCCCCGCTGGCGCGGCGCGCTGGTCGGGATGGCACTGCTGACCCTCCCCTACCTGCCGCTGGCCCTCTGGCAGGCCCCGGCCGCCCTGGTTCGGCGGGAAACGGGATTCCCCTACCGTACGTTGGGGGAGATGGCGCTGATTCTGCTCAACGGCTGGAGCACGGGGATTCTGAGTCGGGGCTGGCCGTGGGGCGCGCTGGCCTGCGGGGGGACGGCCGCGCTGGGGCTGGCACTGGGCCTCTCCCGCCCCGCCGCCTGGCGAACGGCCAGGGATGAACAACCCGTGGGGGGGCAACCGCAAGGGTTGCCCCCACAGGCGCCTGCCCTACATTTCCTTGCCCTCTGGCTGACGGTCCCCCTGCTGGTCATCTGGCTTATCTCCCTGCGTCAGCCGCTCTTTACCGACCGGTACCTCATCTGGTGTGCACCCGCCTTCTACCTGCTGGCCGGCCAGGGCTGGGCAGTCTTGAAGAAAACCACGAAGACACGAAGGCACGAAGGCAAAAACTTTTTCAACTTCGTGTCTTGGTGTCTTTGTGGTTTAATATTCCTTATCTTCGCTCTGAACCTGCACGCCCAGGCCACCGTTCCCATTAAGTCGGACGTTCGGGCCGCCGCCGCGTATGTGGAAGCCCGCTACCAGCCTGGGGACCTGCTTATCTTTCAGATTCCCCACATCCGCTATACCTTTGACTACTACTTCGGCCCGACGGATTACCTCTGGGCCGACGGGCTCTACACCAACCATCGCGCCGAAGGGGGGACGTACCGGTTATCCGAAGAGGCCGCCGGTCGGTGGATGGCTCTGATCGTCGGAAACCGCGCCAGGGTCTGGCTGGTGGCCTCAGAGGTGGAGATGTGGGATGAGCGGAATCTGGTGCAGGGATGGCTGGAGCGAACGTTCGTCCGGGCCGACGAGGCACACTTTACCCGGATAGGGGTGTACGGGTATCGTAGATGATTTGAGGTCAGCGCCTGGAAACGTTTGACGGTATCACCCACCTGCAGGGCCGGAGAGGGCATTATTTGCAGACTGTTCTACCTTCTCCACCGTCTCCTCTTCTTCAGATAAGAGCAATCTGACCCGCCGCTTCTGATAGGTCTCGTAGTCGGGCACCAGCCGGTCGTATTCTCCCTCCATAAGGGGAGAGGAGATCATAAAATCCGCCGACGCCCGGTTGCATGCAACGGGGATGTTCCACACCACCGCCAGCCGCAGCAGAGCCTTTATGTCCGGATCGTGCGGCAATGGCTCCAGGGGGTCCCAAAAGAAAACCAGAAAATCAATCTCACCATCCACAATCTTGGCGCCGATTTGCTGATCCCCTCCCAGTGGGCCGCTTTGGAATTTCCGGACCTCTCTGCCCAGTTCCTTTTCCAATATCTCTCCAGTCGTTCCCGTCGCATACAGGACGTGGTGCGCCAGAAGGTCGCGATTGAACCTTACCCATTCCAGAAGGTCCTGTTTCTTGTTATCGTGAGCGACCAGCGCGATTCTCTTCTCCTGGCCCATAGGGATCTTCCGGACCTTCATATCTCCCTGCTCCTGTCGTCCCACCGGTCCGCGGCGGTCTACTCTGCCGATTCCAGAAACCGCGCCAGGAACTCCACCCGGCGCCGTTTGGCGTCCACCACGTTCTCTGTCTTCAGGAAACTGTGTCCCTCGTCCGGATAGAGGACGAAATCACATTCCTTCCCCAGCGCCCGCAGAGCATCCCGCGCCTGGATGGACTCCTGCGCCGGACAGCGCGGGTCGTTGGCCCCGCAGATGAGTTGGACGGGGGCCCGGATGCGGTCCAGGAAGAAGAACGGGGAGCGTTCGTAGTAACGGTCCCGGTCTTTCTCCGGATCGCCGAAGTTCTCCCGGTCCCACTGTTGCAGGTCCTCCCGCTCGCTGGCGTATTCGGTGAACCAGTTCAGGAACGGTACGACGGCCGAACCGGCTACCCAGCGGTCGGGGTAGCCGGTGAGCGCGGTCATCGTCAGGTAGCCGCCGTAACTGGTGCCGGTAACGGCGATGCAGGCCGGGTCCGTCAGACCCTCCCGGACCAGATAGTCAGCGCCGGCCACGACGTCGCGGGTATCGCCGCCCCCCAGGTCAAAGCGGTTGGCCAGTTGCCACTCCCGTCCGTAGCCCGTGGAGCCCCGGTAGTTGGGAGCCAGCACCACCCACCCCCGGCTGACCATGTGCTGGACCAGCGGGTCCCAGGTGACCTGAGCCAGCCACGTTGGGCCGCCGTGGACGTAAACGACCGCCGGGGACGGCCCCTGGGTGCGCGGGCGGTAGAGGAGCGCGGGCACCTCCCGCCCGTCCAGGCTGGAATAGCGGACCTCCTCCGGCATCACAAAGGGGGCATCCTCCAGATCGGGCGGCAGCGAATGGGTCAGTTGGCGGAGGCGACCGTCGGGCAGATGCAGCAGCCACAGGTCAGGGGGACGCCGGGGATTATCAAAGACGAAGAAAAGATGGTTGCCGTCGGGTGTGAAACGGGGGAAGGCATAGACGCCCGACTCCACCTGATAGGACCGCACCTGGCCGGACGACAGGTCGGCCACTTCCAGCCAGTTGACCGGCCCCCGGCTGTGCACCCAGGCCAGGCGGGAACCGTCCGGAGACCACGCCGGGTGGTCGCGATCGCCCTCGCCTTCCGTCAGCCAGACGATTTCTCCGGATGCCCGGTCCCAGAGGGCAACCTGGAAGCACCCGTCCCGCTCTGCGACGCAGGCCAGGCGGGAACCGTCGGGGGACCAGGCCGGATGCTTCGCGCAGAGCGGCCCCTCGGGCCCGGCGACGGGCCGGGGCTCCCCACCCTCCGCCGGAACGACAAAGATGCCCGTATCCTGCCCGCGCGTCATGCAGACCACTGCCAGGTGCTGTCCGTCCGGCGACCAGACCACTGCCAGGTCGGAGTACGGGAGCGTCAGGACAGGACGGGGTGACTCGCCCTCCACCGGCAAGACGTATGTATCCATCCGGCCCGCGCGGTTGGAAATGAAAGCGATGTGGCGTCCATCGGGCGACCAGGCAAAAGAGGGAGCGATCAGGTCAGGCGTTTCGGGGGTCAGATTGGTGTGGCGGGCCGTCTCCCAGTCGTAGAGCCAGATGTCGTACTGCTCGCTGCCGTCCAGGTCCAGAACGTAGGCCAGGCGGCGGCCGTCGGGAGACCAGCGGGGAGCATGTTTGGCCCCCGGCCCCTCGGTAGCCTGACGAGGCGGCAGGCCCCCATCGGCCGGGACGAGATAGACCTCCCACTGCCCGGTGCGGTTCCATGAAAACGCGACCTCCGCCCCGTCGGGCGAAGGGTCAAAGAGTTCGTCCACATAAGGGACGCGGAGGAGTTCGTCCAGGGGGAGAATGGGATGATCGTTCATATCTTGTAGAGGGGACAATCTGGGATTTTGCGACGGCGGCCAGAGGCCGCCAACGTGCCAGGCACTTTTGGAAGTGCCTGGCACGTTCGGAAGTGGTACAACTGCGTAACTCCTGCCTGCTATCTCTGGGTCCCTTCGCCATTAAACCCCCGGCCGATGCCGCGATAGACGAAGCCCAGCGAGCGGACGAAGGCCGGGTCGTAGATGTTCCGCCCGTCCACCAGGACCGGACGGCGCATCCGGTCCCGAACCCGTGCCAGGTCCAGGTTCTTGAACTCGTTCCAGTCGGTGACGACCACAATGGCGTCGCACCCTTCCGCCAGGGTGTATGGGTCAGGGGCCATCTCCACCTCGGGCAGGATGCGGCGGGCGACGTCCATCGCCACCGGGTCGTAGGCCCGCACCCGCCCACCCTCGGCGAGGATGTAGCGGGCAATGTCTATAGAGGGTGCTTCCCGCATATCGTCGGTATTGGGCTTGAAGGCCAGGCCCAGGAGCCCCACCACGGCGCCGTCCAGCGTCCCCAGCGCGTCCCGCAGTTTCTTCACCACCAGGCGACGCTGGTAGGCGTTGATGCTCATCACTGCCTGCAGGAGTTGGGGCTGGTAGCCGTTGCTGAGGGCCATGTGCGCCAGTGCCTTCACGTCCTTAGGGAAGCAGGACCCGCCATAACCAACCCCAGCGTCCAGGAACATCCGCCCGATGCGGGGGTCATAGCCCATGCCGTTGGCGACCTCTTTGACGTCCGCACCGACCGCCTCACAGATGGCGGCAATCTCGTTGATGAAGGAAATACGGGTCGCCAGGAAGGCATTGGAGGCATACTTGATCATCTCCGCCGTGCGCAGGTCGGTAATGACAATGGGCGCCCGTAGTGGCAGGTGGAGTTGGGCCACCTTCTCTGCTGCCTCCCGGTCCAGGGAGCCCAGAACGACCCGCGCCGGGTTCATAAAGTCGCTGATGGCGGAGCCCTCCCGCAGGAACTCCGGACAGGAGACGACAGAGAACTTCACCGAATCCCCCCGGCGGGCCCGAATGATGTCCGCCACCCAGTCCCCGGTACCCACCGGCACGGTGGACTTGTTCACAATGACAAGGGGATGGTTCATTACGTCGGCGATGGCTTCGGCAGCCGCACGCACGTGTCGCAGGTCTGCCTCGCCGTCCACCCCCTCCGGTGTCCCCACTGCAATGAAGACAAACTCTGCGTCCCGGATGGCCTCTGCATAGGAGGTGGTAAAGAAGAGACGCCCGGCGCGGACGTTCCGCTCCACCAGTTCCTCCAGGCCCGGCTCGTAAAAGGGTATAACGCCCTGCCGCAGTTTCTCTATTTTGTCCTCGTTGATGTCCATGCAGGTCACCCGATTGCCCAGGTCTGCAAAGCAGGCCCCGGTGACCAATCCGACATATCCGACGCCGATGACCGTGATGTTTCTCACGACTTCCGTTCCTCCGTATCAAGATGTCTGACGAGAAGAATAATACCATAAGGGATAAATTTGGCAACCGGGCAGATTTCCTCCTGGCGTTTCCACTTGGAAGAATGACAAATTCCAGGTATAATATGCCCCACACGAGAAGCACGGATAGAAGGGCAGAGCAATGGCCGACTCACCACCGATTCGCATCCGGCGCGCCCGTCCGGCCGATGCGGAGCAAATTGCTGCGTTTGTCAATCGGGGACGCCCCCAAAAGCCCATAACGCCCGATGAGGTCCTGCAACGGTTTGGCTCTGTCGGCTTCCTGCTGGCAGAGGCAGATGGCGATTTGGTCGGGCTTCTGGGATGGCAGGTGGAGAACCTGGTGGTGCGCGTGACGGACTTCCTGATTTTTCCGGCCCGCCTGAGCCCCTCCGTGGGTCGGGCATTAATCGCGGCTATGGAAGAAGCCGCCCAGGAGTTGATGTGCGAAGCGGCTATTCTGATTGTTCCGACCAATGCCCCGCCAGAAATTCTCCAACTCTGGGGGACTTTTGGCTATCAGCCCCGGGACATCGCCAGTCTCCCCCGCGCCTGGCGGGAAGCCGCGCGGGAGGCCAATCCACTTCGGGACCAGGTCGTGCTGAAACAACTCCGGGCCGACCGGGTCCTCCGGCCGATCTGATCCAGACACCCAATTCTACCCACCTTCTCCACAGGGAGGTAAAATGTCCAAATTGACCACGTTCGTTCAACACCATCCCCGGCTGACTGCCTGGATTGTCCTGGCCGTCGGCATGGTGGCCATCCTGGTCTGGTCCGCCCGTGATGTGGGCCTGCTGCCCGGCCAATGGGCCGCACTGATCATCGCCACCATTGGTGTGGCCGGGTTGTGTGTATGGATTATCGGCTGGGAAGATGAGGAGAAGGGCAAGGAATCCGGCGCTGCGAAGGAATCGTAAATTCATTTCGGCCTGCATCGGGTAAGCCTTTCCAGAGCCTCAACGATGACAGCGCCAGGGGGATACATTGGGAGCCAGCGCGGATGGAGAGTAGCACCAGCCATCAACCTGGCCTCAACGATGACAGCGCCCGGGGATACATTGGGAGGTAACTGTTCAGGCGGTGACTGAAGTCACCCTTTTCGGATCTGCGGCTGGTGGTCGGCCTTCGCCGACCACTTTAAAGGGAGCCGGCCTCCGCCGACACCCCTCAGGCCAAGCCCTCGGGGCGAGGCCTGGCACGAAGTGCCCAGGGAGGACGATTCCATCGGCCTGAATAGTTACGTTGAGAGAACCGGGGGTTTACCGAATCTGTGATTAATACCAGACGACAAACGAGGTCGGAACCGTGACAGTTTGCATACCAGCCTGCACGGTGACCTCTATCACCACCTTCTGCCCGGATGGAAGCCCGGAAAAATAGAACGTCAAACTGGAGATTCCCCGGGAATCGGTAGCGTTCATCGGGTAAACCACTGGCCTGTCGGGGAAGCGAATCGTCGCTGTCGCCAGGACTCCCCGCATCGGCTGGCGCCCGGCGTTGGTCACATAGAGGTAGACGGTCTGGTACCCTTCCCGACCGGTGACCGGGTATCGCACAAAAGCATAGGCCCGAATAGTCGCCCCCTCAGCAGGGGGAGCGATAACGGCGGGCTGAGCCGAAAGGGGCTGGGGCTTCCGGTACTCCTCAGGCACCCCAAATTTCTGGATATACGCCATCCCCAGTGCTCCGACGACGACCCGGTCCCCGCGCGGTCGCTCTGGATGCCATTCCAGCCGGGTACGCTGAAAATACTGAACAATCCGCCCATTCTCCACCAGCGGCTCCGAAATGGGGTAACCGAAGACGTCCAGACCACCGTTTTGATCATAGAAAGTGAGAAACGCGTAGGATACGGTGTGCCCGGTCTCCGGAAAGTACCGCTGGAAGGGATTCCCCCGGGGAGCCCGTTCGGGCGGGATGGGCGGCGTCCGTTTCCCCAATTCCTCCCCCAACAGACCCAATTGGACCCTGTAAGGGACCGGGTTTTCCGGATGCCACTCCATCCGTACGTTGTCAAAATACTGTACCCATAGTCCCAGCCGGGGGTCGTAGAACACTTCTGTTTGAGGATAACCGAAGATACGGCTTCCCCCGTATTTCCGGAAAAATTCCAGAAACGGGCCTTTGATATAGTGGCCCGTCAGTTGGAAGTATTCCGACTCCCCCTCCGGGAAGGCCGGTTGTCCGTTCGGCGAGGCAGCGACGGGAGCGACGAGCCAGACCAGCACCACCAGCCCAACCAGAATTCCCAACTTTCCTATCCACGATCCACGATTATCCGCCATCGCTCCTCCCCCTGTCACCTCTCTATAATATATATTTTATCTCTGAAGACAGGTACTGTCAATCCCCCAAAAGTCCTATCCCTTGCACAGGGTGACTGGGAGTCTGCTGCAAGATTGCTTCCAATCCAGGTACATTGAAAGCCCCGTATATCCGATTTTGCCTCATTGAGCAGGTACGATAACAAAACGAAACGCTCCCTGGAACCGGTCTTCTATCCAGATACGCACCTCATAAGTGCCGGGATCATACCCTCCCGGCCTCCGGTAATACAGAAAGGTTGTCCCCTGTTCTCCCACCATGTACGGGCAATCGGGCATCCGTACCCACCACAGACAGGTATTTCCATCCAGATATTCCCCCTCCCGATACCAGCCGTAGGTCCAGGTCGCGCCCCGGTTCATTCCCTCGTAGCGGATAAAGGCGTAGACCCGAAAGTCCCCGGCGGTAAATTCGGTGCCGGGATGTACAGGCCGGCCATTTTCCTCCCCCAGAGCGAAGGTCTCCAGGGTAATCCGGGCCTCCGGGCGGGCCGGAACGGCGCCGGGCAGGGGCGAGAGGGCCGTCTCCGGCATCGGGTAGAACGGGGTTGGCGTCGGTGTCGGAAATGGGGTGGCCGTGGGTGGAGGTATGGTCGGCGACGGCGCTGGAGAAGGGGTTGGTGTTGCCGTCGGGGACGGCTGCGGTGTTGCCGTTGGTGACTCCGCCCCTGCTACAGATGTTGCTGTTCCGCTAACCGGAGGGGGGCTCACTGCCCGCCAGCGCTGCTGAATGTAAAAGGTACTTCCGCTCAGAATCAACGCGACAACCGCCACCAGAAGCCAGCGAACGCCGCTCCGCCGGGCAGCCTCCCGCATAAAGTAATAGGGAGCCACCCGGGCGTGGCGGAATTTCAGGATACTGACCCCCACGGCCAATATTGTCAGGGCCAGCAACCCAATGGCCAATCCAGAAACCAGGGGAAGAGCAGACCATTGCGGCACGATGGTATATCCCCTTTCCTTGTATGTAATATGCCAGGCGCTTCTGGAAGTGCCCGGCACGCTTTCTCATTGACACTGAATCGCTTCCGGCTTTAAAACGCCGATGAAGGGGAGATTGCGATACGCTTCGGCAAAATCCAGCCCGTAGCCAACAACGAACTCATCGGGGATTTCAAATCCGACAAAGTCCAGGGGAACATCAACCTCACGTCGGGAGGGTTTGCTGAGCAGGGTGCAGATGCGGAGGCTGGCCGGGTGGCGGGTCTGAAGGTTGCGGGTGATGTAATCCATCGTGCGTCCGGTATCTATGATGTCCTCAACGATCAACACGTGGCGCCCCTCTATGCTTCGTTCCAGGTCCAGCAGGATGCGCACCACTCCGCTGCTCACCGTCCTGCTACCGTATGAAGAGATGACCATAAAATCCACTTCGTGACGAAACGCCAGATGGCGGGTCAGGTCAGCCAGAAAAACAAAAGCCCCCTTCAGAATACAAACCAGAAGGGGAAAATCTTCATCGGTGTACAACCGATTGATCTCCTCAGCCAGAGAACGCACCCGTGCCTGGAGCACGTCCTCGGGGATCAATATGTTCGCCACGTCGTCATAGAGGCTCATCGATTGCTGATTCGTGATTCGTGATTCGTGATGACTGATCGCGAATCACCCTGCCCATCGCTGCTCATTGATAGGCAACAGCATAAGCGATCCGCGATCTGCGATCCGCGGTTATTCCTGCAGCACGACCGGGCGCCCCTGTTTAAAGGCCTCCAGTTGGGCTTCCAGTTCGGCCCGTCTGGCCGCTGCGGCCTCCTGCCCTTTCTCTATCAGCGTCTGGGCCCAGGTGCGAATCCGCCCCCGCAACTCTTCTCCACCGTACGGTGCCAACAGGATGCCCAGGACGGCTCCCACCAGGGCTCCACAGAGCAGACCAGCCAGGAACCCGATCAGTTTTCGCATGTCTCTCCTTTCAGCGAAAAATCTGGTGTGCTCTTATTATATCTCTTTCAGGCTAATTGACAAGGGCTCTCCGGAAGGACCGGGCGCATCAGCGCTCTAATCCTGTGCGTCCGTAGTCAGGCACGAAGCGCCAGCGGAGTGCCGTTTGGGGCCTTGCTCAACGCCACTTCGCTGCGCTTCGTGGCTCACTACAAGTGTTTTCATCCCCCCACTGGCATTTCTGACCAGGAGGGCTATAATCTCATTGCAGAAAACCTGGAGGTCCAACAATGAAAGCAATGATCCTTCGCTCACCTCGCCCTGCAAAGGAATCTCCGCTGGAGATGACGGACCTCCCTCTCCCGGAGCCGGGCGCAGAGGAAATCCGCCTGCGCGTCCAGGCCTGCGGCGTCTGCCACACGGACCTGCATACCGTAGAGGGGGACCTCCCATTGCCCAAACTTCCCGTCGTTCCCGGCCATCAGGTCGTGGGGATTGTGGACGCGGTCGGAGAGAGGGTCAGCCGGTTCGCCATTGGTCAGCGGGTGGGAGTGCCCTGGCTTTACCGGACCTGCGGCGTCTGCGAGTTCTGCCAGCGGGGGATGGAAAACCTCTGCCGTCAGGCCCGCTTCACCGGCCTCCACGCCGATGGGGGCTACGCCGAGGCGATGGTCGTCCATCAGGATTTTGCCTATGCGCTTCCCGAGTCGTTCTCCGATGAGGCGGCCGCGCCGCTGCTCTGCGCGGGCATCATCGGCTACCGCGCGCTACGGCTCAGCGGAATCCGGCCCGGCGACCGATTGGGGATGTGGGGGTTCGGCGCATCGGCCCACATCACCCTGCAGGTCGCGCGGCATTGGGGATGTGAGGTCTACGTCTTCACCCGCGGCGAGGGACACCGACGGCTGGCAAAGGAACTGGGCGCCGCCTGGGCCGGTGGCGCAGAAGACGTCCCCCCTGTCCCGGTCCACGGGGGCATCATCTTCGCTCCTGCCGGACATCTGGTCCCGCAGGCGCTACGGGTCCTGGAACGGGGCGGGACCCTGGCTCTGGCCGGAGTCACTATGACTCCCATCCCGGAACTGGACTACGACCGTCTGCTATATTGGGAGCGGGTGGTGCGCAGCGTCTCCAACTTCACCCGACAGGACGCAGCGGAATTTCTCCATTTGGCCGCCCTAATTCCCGTCCGGACCACCGTGCAGACCTTCCCACTGGACGCCGCCAACGAAGCGCTCCTGGCCCTGAAGCGAGGACAGATCAACGGCGCGGGGGTGCTTGTTTTGTAGGCACGGGGTCGCAAGTCGCAGGTCGCAAGTCACAGGTCGCAGGTCGCAAGCAGCAGGTCGCAAGTCACAGGTCGCAGGGAATCTCCAATTGTAGGACAACTGCTCGCAGTTGTCCTACAAAGCTACAGTTGCGGTTTCCGGCGCGTGTGGTAAAATATATTCTCACCGGGTGGAATGGCGAATCTTGGTGGAGGAACCCATGCCTGTCTCAAACGAGGAATTGCGGAGTCGTCTACTTCAAGAACGAGATTACCTGCTGGAACAGGTGACACGACCGGGCGAAAACGAGAATCGTGGAGCCGGCTACGGAAACCACATTGCCGATGATGCCACAGAGACGTTTGAGCAGGCCAAAGAGGTCTCCCTTCAGCGCAACGAGACCTCCTTGCTCTGGCTGGTGGAACACGCCCTGGAGAAATTTGAACTGGGTACCTATGGCATCTGCGAGGCATGTGGTGCCCCGATTGATCGGGCCCGCCTGAAGGCGCTTCCCTACGCTCTCTACTGCCTGGGATGTCAGGCTCAGATGGAACAACGCCGGTAAGGGCAACATCGGGTCCCGCCCCAGAGGTGTTTCGTTGTCCGGTCTCAAAAAACTGGTCCTGCCCGCGATTGTCGGAACAGTCCTTGCCCTGGACCAGATCAGCAAATCCTGGGTGGTCGCCCACATGGACCTGGGCGAATCCAGAGAATTGGCTCCCTGGCTGGCTCCCGTTTTTTCCCTGACGTATGTGACCAATACCGGTATCGTCTTCGGCCTGTTCCAGGGTATGGGGGACGTCCTCATTGTAGTCGCTCTGATTGCCGTTGGCGCTATTCTCCTCTACTACCGCCATCTCCCTCCGGGCCCGCTGGTCCTGCACATCGCCCTGGGCCTGCAGTTGGGCGGTGCCCTGGGCAACCTGGCGGACCGGCTGACGCGCGGGGCCGTGGTGGATTTCATAGACCTGAACTTCTGGCCCCTCCACCACTGGCCCATTTTCAACGTCGCCGACACCTGTATCGTTGCTGGAGTCGCCCTGTTGTTGCTGGTGATGCTGACCGACAAAGAGTGTCAATCTGCCCCTGAGGAAAGCACCTGATTTCTGCGTTGGCTGCTGAGCCGCCACGATTGCCCCATCGGTGTAGCGCTGGCCGCCAGGCCGGTAGTATACAGGCCGACAACCTGCGCTACAGGCACGGATCTTCCGGATAGCGGGTCATCGCAAAAATCATCCGCCCAGGAGAACCATTGACCGCAGAGACCACCTTTGCCGTGCCCCCGGAGGAAGCGGGAGAGCGGTTGGACCGGGTCCTGGCAGACCGGTTCCCCGATCTCAGCCGCGCCCAACTGCAGCGGCTCATCCGCTCCGGCGCCATCACCGTCAACGACACTGTCGTCCGGCCGGCCTGCCGCCTCGCCCCCGGCGACCTCATCACGGTGACCTTCCCGGAAGAACCGACCGTCCGCCCAGAACCGTTCCCGCTGGACATTGTGTATGAGGACGAGCACCTGCTGGTGGTGAACAAACCGGCGGGGATGGTGGTCCATCCGGCCGCGCGGATGGTCAGCGGGACCCTGGTCAACGCCCTGCTGGCTCACTGCCCCCAGGTGGCCGACGTGGGCGGTTCGGACCGGGCGGGCATCGTCCACCGGCTGGACCGGGAGACATCGGGGCTCATTGTGGTCGCGAAGAATCCAGAGGCCCACGCGGCTCTCCAGAGGCAGTTTAAGCGCCGCCTGGTCCGCAAAACCTACGTCGCGCTGGTGGAGGGTCAGGTGCAGCCCCGCGAGGGCATCATTGAGGTCCCCATCGGGCGGGACCCGAAAGACCGGACCCGCATGGCCGTCTCCCGGACGGGCCGTCCGGCGGTGACGCAGTATCGGGTTGTGGAGATCTTCCCCCAGTACACGTTGCTGGAGGTCCGCCCCCACACCGGGCGGACGCATCAGATACGGGTGCATCTGGCCTGGCTGGGCTACCCCGTGGTGGGAGACCGCGTCTACGGGCGGCGGCGCCAGACGCTGATGCCGGATCGCCATTTCCTGCATGCCCGCGACCTGGCCTTTACCCACCCGGTCACGGGCGAGAAACTGGCCCTCTCCGCCCCCCTCCCGCCGGAGTTGGCATCTGTGCTGAACCAGTTGCGGCGAGAGAAAGGTACACGGTAAACGGAGGCCAATCGTTTCTATGTCGGATGACCTGCTCCAACGGGTTGTTCCGCCCCCCGAGCCGGCAGGGCCGGGCTTCCGATTGCGGGCCGCCCGGGAGGCCCGGGGGCTTTCCTACCAGGACGTGGAGGCCGCCACCCGCATCCGCGCCCGGTACCTGGAGGCCCTGGAGACGGGAAAATACGACGTGATGCCGGGGGGAGAGGCCCAGGTGCGCGGCTTCCTGCGCCGCTACGCGACCTTCCTGAACATCCCGCCGGAAGAGATTATCGCCCTCTACGAACGGGAGACCCATCGGGCAGCGGCCCCCATCTCCCCCCCGCCTGCCCCGGTTCGCTCCCCTGCCTCCCGACCGTCCCCGGCCCCTGCGGCTCGCCCGCCAGCCCGGGAACCCATCGCCGGACGTCGGCCGCGCACGCTATATCTGCTGGGCCTGCTGGCGCTGATCGGGGCCGTCGCCCTGGGGGCAGTATGGCTGGCAACGCACCCGGAGCAGGTGTTCCCCGGCTCCCGGCCCACGCCGACGGCGGGCGCGCCCCGCCCGGTCGCCTTCCCCTCGCCGATGGCGACTGCCACTCCCGCCATTCCCGCCCCGCCGACGTCCGTCCCGACTCCCGCCGCGACGCCCACGTTCCCCGTCTCCACCAACGGCGTCACCCTGACCCTGGAGGCCCGGGAGCACGTGTGGGTGCGGGTGACGGTGGACGGCTTCACCGCGTTTGAGGGCATGCTCTCCCCCGGCGCCCCCCAGACCTGGGTGGGCCAGGAGATGGTGATTGTGGAGACCGGCAACGGGGCCGGAGTGGTGGCCGTGGTGAACGGACAATCCCAGGGCCCCCTCTGCGGTCGTGGCGAAGTCTGCGCGCGCGGGTGGGGGCCGGAGGGGGAGATTCCTGTCAGCCCGTGATGCGGATTGCGGATTGCTGATTGCGGATTGCTGATTACAAATTGGAAGGAGGTGCATCATGCGACCGTGGCTGAAGGCCGGATTGATCGGGGGTGGAGTGCTCGCTCTCCTGACCATCCTTGCGAACCTGGGAACTCTGCTATCCCCGGAAGTCAGCACCATCATCAGTTGTTGTCTCTGCATCCCCCTCCTGCTGGCCTACCCGGGGACGGGCGCACTGGCGGCCTACTGGCTGACGCCGCCCCGAACGGCCGGAGAGGGGGCAAAGGAAGGGGCCCTGGCGGGCGTCATCGCCGGAGCCCTGAGCGGGTTAGTTTCCGTGATTCTGGCTCTGATTATGGGCGCCGCTGGTGCTTATCAGCAGATGCTGAGCCAGTTGCCACCGGAAACGCTGCGGGCGCTGGAGGAAATGGGGCTGAGCAGCCTTTACACCTCTGGCGGGATGACCGCCCTTAACTGCGTCGGTGGCATCTGCGGCATCCTCTGGGCCGTCGCGATGGGGGCCGCCGGAGGGGCCATCCTGGCCGCCGCCAAACGGGATTAACGGAATCCACGCAAACCTGCCCGAAACTCTGTAGCGCTGGCCGTCCGGCCGGTACAGGCGAACCGCCTGATGGCACTGACTTCTTCGTAGCGCAGGCTTTAGCCTGAAATACAGGCCTGGCGGCCTGCGCTACATTCTTTCCCATCAGCCATTGGGTTGATCTCTTGTGCTATCAATGCGTCGGGAATCGGCCAACGGTATCGTCTTCTATCAGTTTGAGGGACTGGACGGCGCCGGCCTGACCCACGCCGTCCTCACCCGCCTGGGCGGGGTGAGCCAGGGGCCCTTCGCTACCCTCAACCTGGGCCATACCGTCGGCGACGACCTGAACGCGGTCCAGGAGAACCACCGTCGGGTCTTCGCCCTCTTCGGCGTGGACCGGGGACAGGTGGTCAGCCCGTATCAGGTCCACAGTGCCCACATCCGGTTCGTCGGGCGGGAGCACGGCGGCACCGTCCAGAACGGCACCGACGGCCTGCTGACCACCTCCCCCGGCCTGATGCTGCTCTTCCGCTTCGCCGACTGCGTCCCGCTCCTGCTCTGGGACCCGGTCCATCGCGCCGTCGGGCTGGCGCACGCCGGATGGCGCGGGGTGGCGGGCGGCGTCGTCCGGGCCGCCGTGGAGGCGTTCGTCCGCCATATCGGCAGCCGTCCGGAGGACCTCTGGGCCGGCATCGGGCCGGCCATCGGCCCCTGCTGCTACCAGGTGGGGCCGGAGGTGGTGGCAAGTGTAGCGCAGGCTTTCAGCCTGCGTCCCGACCTGGTCCACCACCGGGCCGACGGTCTCTACCTGGACCTGCCCGGCGTCGTGCGGGCCGAATTGGAGGCCCAGGGCGTCCGCCAGATAGAGACCTCCGGCATCTGCACCGCCTGTCGCACCGATGAATGGTTCTCCCACCGGGCCGAGGGCGGGCGGACCGGACGATTCGGCGTATTGGTGATGCTGGACCGATGACTCCCTTCTGGTTTGACCTGGTCGCCACCGACGGCCGCGCCCGTGCGGGCATCCTGCACACCCCCCATGGTGACGTCCCCACTCCGGTCTTCATGCCGGTGGGCACCCAGGGGACGGTCAAGGCCGTCTCCCCGCGCGACCTGAAGGACCTGGGGGCGACGATGATTCTGGCCAACACGTACCACCTCTACCTGCGCCCCGGGGATGAGCGCATCGCCCGCCTGGGTGGACTGCACCGGTTTATGGCCTGGGACGGCCCCATTCTCACCGATTCGGGCGGGTATCAGGTCTTCAGCCTGGCCGCGCGGCGCCAGGTAGACGCCGACGGGGTCACCTTCCGCTCCCACATAGACGGCTCCGAGCACCGCTTCACGCCGGAGAAAGTGATCGCCATCCAGGAGAACCTGGGGGCGGACATCATCACCTGTCTGGACGAGTGCGCGCCGCCGACGGACTACGAGTACAACGTCCACGCGCTGGAGCGGACTCACGCCTGGGCCCGGCGGTGCCGGGAGGCCCACCGCCGCGCCGACCAGGCCCTCTTCGGCATCGTCCAGGGTGGGGTCTTCCCGGACCTGCGGGAGCAGTCGGCCCGCTTCATCACCGGCCTGGGGTTTGACGGCTATGCTATCGGGGGGCTGAGCGTCGGCGAGCCCAAAAAGCAGACCTACGCGGTGCTGGACCTGCTGGACGGTCTTCTGCCCACCGACCGTCCCCGCTATCTGATGGGCATGGGCACGCCGGAGGACCTAGTAGAAGGGGTGGCGCGCGGGGTGGATATGTTTGACTGCGTTCTCCCCACCCGGATGGCCCGCAACGGCGGCGCGCTGACCCGTCACGGGCGGATCAACCTGCGCAACGCCGGCTACGCCGATGACCCCAGCCCTCTGCTCCCCGATTGTACCTGCTACACCTGTACCCACTTCAGCCGGGCCTACCTCCGCCACCTGATTATGGCCAACGAGATTCTCGGCGCGCACCTTCTCACCATCCATAATCTTCACCTGATGCTCACGATGGCCCGCGAGATTCGGGAATCCATTCTGAGGGGCCAGTTCGCGGCCTATCGGGCAGCGTTCTGGGAGGGCGCGATCCCGTCTTTCAGCAGGCCATCTGGTGGGGAAGAAGTAGAATGAGTGTTGATGCGGTCGTCGGGTGTGTCCCAAGGGGTTTTGGGGGGGGGGGGGGAGGCCCCCCCCCCCGA
>Ga0308415_1000031_pt1 | contig 50832 bp, 41 predicted proteins | sample HotsprSampleOS55_FD_203465 | JGI IMG/M metagenome (GOLD analysis project Ga0308415, IMG submission 203465) | Hot spring phototrophic mat microbial communities from Octopus Spring, Yellowstone National Park, Wyoming, United States - 20090730_OS55 ... | reverse complement strand
AACGTTGCTGTATGTCGTGATCAAAGGCTTTCGTGTCGAACGATTCCGACGGGATCCCGATTATCTTTGCGTTTGGATGGTGTTCGCCGGTGTCGCGGTCGCGGCCATGGTCAGTGTCGATCTCGCCTCGCAAGCCTCCCTGTTCGCCGCAATCGGCCTGTTGACCTTACCCGGTACCGAGTCGAGCCCGGCGCACGAACGAGCGTGGGCAGCGAAATGAACCCGGCTTCGGCCAGCTTCCCTCGACGCGACGACGGCACGTCGCCGGGCGAGGGCATTCTGTACTCGATCCAGGCCCTACGCGCCGTCGCCGCGTTTCTCGTCTGTCTCGCCCACACGCTGATCGAAACCGACGCCTTTCCGGGTCACGGTGCTTTGCCCGCCTTCGGCAAAAACGGGCCTCTGCCCGCAGGGGTCGATCTCTTCTTCATCATCAGCGGCTTCATCATGTTCTACACCTCGCGCCGGGGCTTCGCCCAGGCCGGCGCGGCCCGTGATTTCCTCATCCGACGGCTGACACGGATCGTGCCGCTCTATTGGTTGTTCACGACGTTGATGATCCTCGCCACGTTGCTCGTGCCCGACCGCCTCACCAAAACGATGTTCGACCCTTGGTGGGCGATCCGTTCGTTCTTGTTCATACCGGCGATCAGTCCGCGTGGCGAGGTCGGCCCGATCTTGGCACTCGGTTGGTCGCTCGAATACGAAATGTACTTTTATTTGTTGTTCTCGTTTTCCCTGACGTGCCGAGAAAATCGGGGTCTCGTGATCTTGGGCATTACCCTCGGGGGCATCTGGGCGGTCGCCCGCCTTCTGCCGTTGCGCGAGATCGGCCTCGTTCGTTTCCTGGCCAACCCGGTCGTCTTCGAGTTCCTTTTGGGCGTCGCCTTCGCGCGTTGCTGGCTCGATGCGAAGGGTTCGTGGCGATTGGCGATGTATTCTTGCTGGTCTATAGGGACGTTGTTCGCCTATCTCGTCTTGGGACCTCTTGTCGATCACCGGCTCGTCCAGTGGGGGCTACCCTGCCTGTTCGGGTTCGTGATCGTCATGGCTGCGGCCGATCTCTTCGGATCGCGGTGGTTTCGGCCGCTCCACCTTCTGGGCGACGCGTCCTATGCCTTGTACCTCAGTCATCCCTTCACACTCGAATGCGTGAAATGGGTGATGATCAGTTTCTGGCCGAATATCGATGCGCCGATTTACCTTCTCGCCGGTCTGGTGGCCGCTCACATCGTAGGTGTCGCGGTCCACCGCCTCGTCGAGCGACCGGTTCTCCTGCTCCTGCGCGCTCGCCTCCCCTCTGCCGCAGAACGAAGCAAGTCGGTTGACCTCCGGCAGCGACCTACCGGGTCTCCGATCGCCGTGCCCGATGCGAAACCGTTCCCTTCGAACATCGCCATCACCCGGTCGACCCACACCGACGAGCTCTCCGCCGGGTCGGCTCCGGAGACTTCGACCGACACGATCGGCCTGGTTCGGTAGGGTGGCACCGATTGGCCTCGGCAGATTCGTCGCGGCTCCACTCTTTCATCCGGCTCGACGTGCCGAACCGATCCAGGCCGGTCTAGGTGGGCACGCATCGGAACGAAACGGCGAACTGCCGTCGTTTCCGTTCCCGTGACGGAAACGGTAGATCGCCCGACATCGGGCCTACCAGGATCACCGACGCTTCGCCATCGGTGAACGACGGCTCGCCCCGGCGCGCTTCGATCGACACGACACGGTGTACGAGTGGCGCGATGTGCTGCAGCTGCTCTTGGTAAAAGACGAACCGATGCACGGATCCGATCGGCTTCGGCCAGCCCTTTCACGATCGTTGGACGCGTGCATCGACACGGAAATCCGCGCACCGTACACCGGTCGATCGATCACTCACGAGCGATTCCACACGTCCGAGGTCTGCGACGGACGATCTCGGCAGGCACTGCCGATCGGAACACCCGACCATCGGGCAATGCGACAGGCGTCGCCGTCAATTCAAATAATACTTTGCCGAATGCTTGTAGTAACCCGTCCGATCATGATACCCGTACTTGGCATGCTTGTCGAGGTCGACCCGGGTCAGGACGATCCCCTTGATGTCGGCGCCGAGCTCCTGGAGAGCTGCGACCTCGTCCTGGACGAGGGCGGCCGGGGTCTTGTTCCACTGAACCGCGTAGACGACCTGGTCGACCAGCGGGGCCAGGATCCGCGCGTCGGTCACGCTCGCGACCGGTGCCGTATCGAGGATCACGAGATCGTACCCCGATCGGCAGCGGGCCAGGAACGCTCGCATCTCCTCGCTCGCCAAGAGCGCGATCGGATTTGCGGTCTGACCCTTGACCGGAAGGAAGTGGAGGCCCGTCTCCTCGTCGGTCTGGATCGCTTGCTCGAGTGCGCATTCCCCGCGCAACACCTCGAGAATGCCGTGCGGAAGCTGCCAGCCGAGGTTGCGGTGGACGGAGGGATGCCGAAGGTCGAGATCGACGAGCAGCACCTTCTTGCCCGAACGGGCGGCGAAGACGCCCAAGGACACGACGAGCGTGGTCTTGCCTTCCTCGGGAAGGCTCGAAGTCACCAACACGACGCTGCCACCACCGGGCTTCGGCGGCGTGGTGGCGACGGCCACGAACACCGCACCGATCGCTTCCGCATAGAACGAGAGCGGCTTCTCCAGGAGATAATGGTGCGGCTTCTGCCGCCGGCGGATGCGTACCTCGGGAACGAGGCTCAACATCGGCAGCCCGGTGAGCTTCTCGACCTCGCGCGCGCTCCGGAACCCCTTGCCCAGGCTCTCGAGCAGCAACGCGATCGCCGAGGAGATCAGGAAGGAGCCCGTGAGCCCCACGAGCATGTAGATCTTGGGGCCGAACGAGCTCGGCACGAGGGGCGGAGTGGCCGGGCTCACGATCCGCGCATCCGCCTCGACGAGCCGCTCCTCCTCGCGGGTTTCTTTCGAGCGCTGCAGGACCGACTGGTAGAGCTGACGCGCGGCTTCGGCCTGCCGCTCGAGTTCCTTGAGCTTGACCTCCGCCTGACGATCCCGAGCCGAGCGCCCCTTCACGTCCGCGAGCTGGCTTTCGAGGGTCGCGACCCGGGCCTGCACCACCCGGACGTCGTTCTCGAGCTGGGTCGCGAGCCGGTCGATCTCGACCCGGACCTTCGCCTGGAGATTGGCGCGGTCGCGCTCGAGCTGGACCATCCGCGGATGGCGCGGCCCGAACTGGGTGACCAATTCCGCCTCCTGCCGGGCGAGCTCGACTTCCTGGGCCCGCAGATTGACGATGACCGGCGAAGCGGCGATGTCACTGATCGCATCGAGCCCGCGGCCGCTCGCCCGGAGTTCGCGAATCAGCCGCAGCTTGGCCTGGCGTTCGGCGAGCTCGCCCCGCGCTACGATGAGCTCCCGATTGAGCTCGCTCAGCTCTTGCTCGCCGAGCGTCACGCCCTGGGCCTCGAGCAGGCCCTGCTCGGCCCGGAAGCTCTCGACCGCCCGCTCGGCCTTCTCGACCTCAGCGCGCAGGGCCTGCAGCCGCTCTTCGAGGAAAGAGGAGGCTCGGCCCGTGGCGCCGAGCTTGCTGCGCCGCTGGCCGTCGATGTAGACCTCGGCCAAGTGGTTGGCGATCTGCGCAGCCTTGGCAGGGTCCTCGGCGCTGACCTCGAGCTTGATCAGATAAGACACACCGTCGTTCAGGACCCGCACGTGTTCGGCGAGAACCGCCGCGACCAGATCCTCGACCGAACGATCCGCGATTTCGGCCTCACGCGGCCAGGTCGTGGGTTCGCCGGCGACGCCGATCGCCACGAGCCAATCGCGCGGCAACAGGCTCAACACCCGCTCGATCAGGAGCCGTGGCTCGAGCCCCGGCCATTCCGATCGATCCTCCCGCAGCAGCGGGTTGAACTCCGGGTCGGCAACGAGGCCGAGCTCCTCGACGGTGCGGCGAAGATTGGTGTGCGCGGTGATCACGCCCATCTCGGTTGCGACGATTTTCTCGTCGACCGGCATACGGCCGACCACTTTCTCGATGTTGAGCACGCGATCTTCGCGTGGATCGACGACGATCAACGCGCTCGCGGTGTAGGCCGGCACTCGCTGTTTGCCGAATGCCCAGCCGACCGTCGCGCCGATCAAGCTGAGCAGGAGAATCAACCACTTCCGTCGCCAGAGAATCCCGAAGAAGGAAACAACGTCCACCGAATCCGTGCCGAGTGTCACGGGATGGGTCGACGGAACGTCGACCTTGACGGTGGTCACGTCTCGCATCGATTGCGGCTCGCGTGGTACTTCCTCGGCCGGCAACCCTATATGCACATTCCCGAGGGCAGGCAAGGGAACCGACCCTGCAGCGCGCGGCGAGCTTACTTCGGTGCATCGTGCCGTAACGTGAACGCCGCGCGTCGCTCCGGACGGATCACGATCCGAAGGAACGGATCCACATCTCTCCGGACCGCGCATCGCGACGGACCGCCGCCGGCGCGGTACCCCTCGGAGATCTCCGCGTGAAAGTTCTGGTCGTCGACCCTTCCCTGTTCACGCTTCCCTACGACCGGGCATTCTGCAGTGCCCTGGCCGCGGCCGGAGCGGAGGTGACCCTCGTGGGCCGGCCCCTGCGGGCTCTCGAGGCGATCGAGCCGCGGGGCTTTGCGTTCCTTCCCCTGTTCTACCGCAGGAGCGAAGGTTCGGCTCGAAGGGGGATCCTCAAGGGTCTCGAGCACGCGGCCGGATTGCTCTCCTTGGCGCGCTTGATCGACCGCGTCCGACCCGACATCGTCCACGTCCAATGGCTCGCTCTACCTCTCTTGGACCGTCTCCTGCTCGCCGCTACGGATACCAAAACCCGTCTCGTCATGACCGCGCACAACAGCGGCTCGGTCCACATGGCGCGCAGCCGCCTCCAGAACCTCGGCCTGCGCGGGGCGCTCTCCCGTTTCGCGGCGATCGTCGTGCACACCGAAAAGACTCGGGCTTGGCTTCGGGGCCAGGACATCCCCTCCGATCGCATCCTCCTCCTGCCGCATCCGCCGCTCGATCTGCCCGCTGCGGACCACCGGGAGACGGTGGCCCCGGCAGCGCCGGGAACGGTGACCATCCTCTTTTGGGGTGCGATCAAACCCTACAAAGGCCTCGACCTCCTCGTCCGTGCCGTCCTCGACCACTTGCCTCCCGAGGCCAATCTCCGCGTCGTGATCGCCGGCCGCCCTTTCTTCGACCTCGCCCCTCTCCTCGCCGAGATCGAGGCCTCGCCCTGGCGCGACCGCTTCCTGTTCGATCTCGGGTTCCTGCCCGAAGCACACCTCGCGGCTCGGATCGCCGCGGCCGACATCGTCGTCTTCCCCTATCGCGAGATCGACGGCAGTGGCGCTCTCGCGGCGACGGCACGCTTCGGCAAAGCGATCGTCGCGACCGCCGTCGGCGCGTTCGCCGAACCACCCGCGCGCGATTGCCTCGAACTCGTCCCGCCCGGGGATCCGGTGGCTCTGGCCGAGCGTTTGCGTGCGCTGATCGAGTTGCCCGCGCGACGCCGCAAAGCTGCCGCCCGGGTGGCGCGCCTGGCCGAGCTCCTACCGTCCTGGGAGCGGTTCGCAGCGGCCTGTCTCGCTTGCTACGAAGCCGTTTCGGGACGCTCGCCGAGCGGGTTCGGAACCGACCTCGGCTCCGGGCCGACGAGGCCGGCTCCCCTCTCGTCGCGACGCCACACCCGCCAACCGGAACGGTCGTAAACCAGCCGCCAGGACCCTCCGGGTGGAGCTCGTTCCCGGAGATCGAGGAAAGCGCGATTCACGCGGTCGCGTTCGGCTCCCGGACGTCGCGGATCGGGCACCGCGATTTGTGGAACGGTCGGCCGGCGGGCGATCAGCTGCTCGAGAAACAGCGGATCGGGTGGGAGGACGAGCCGATCGGCACGACCGAGCGCCGCTACCACCGGCATCCCGAACCGCTCGTCGAGCAGTGTGGGAAGACCGTCGGCGAGGAACGCGGCGAGTGCGCGCTCGCCCGGGTGGGGCTCGGGCAGCGGACGATGGAGGAGGGCCATTCGCCAGTGGGCGATCTCCCCTTCGTCGGAACGGGCCACCCACACCCACGCGCTCACCACCCCGACGAACAACAGGCCCAGCGCGGTCGCCCGCTGCGGGCCGGTACGACACTCGGCCAAGACCGCAACGACCGGAGCGGCCGTGAGGCACAGGAATCGAAGTGGGTGCCCGGAACAGCCGAGGATACTCGCCGTAGCGAGGCCGGCGAGGGGAATCGTGCACGCTCCCACGAGCACACCGGCGAGACGAAGGGGAACGCCCGGTCGAAGGACGTACCATCCGACGAGGGGCGAACTCACGAGCAGGAGGGTCGCCCCGACGGCACCGAGGACGTGTTCGCCGTCGGGCCCGAGCCACGATCCGGGTTCGGCGGTGGTGAGATCGCAGACGCCGGATCCGAGTGCCACGAGAGCGGCTGTCCATTCGCCGGTCGAGGCCCAACCGAGCCAGCTCGAGAGCGCGAGCATCCCACCAACCGGCACGAGAAGGACGAGCAGAAGCCCGCTCGGTGCTTCGCGGATCATCTTGGCCGGCACACTCCCGATCACGAGGGGCAGGAGTGCGGGTGCACAATAGACGAACCGCGGATCGATCCACGACCAACAGGCGATCACGAGCGACAGGGACACGACGCGACGCGCCGCCCTCTCCTCGGCCAAGTGCCGTATCGAGGCCGTGACGATCGCGAACGCCGACAGAGCCAAGATGTCGGGTCCCGTCCGCGACAGAGCCCACAAAGTGAAAGGGTGGACGACGAGCAGGGCGATCGCCCAGCTCCCCGATCGCGCGGTCCACCCCGTCGACCGCAACCACTCGTACCATTTCCCCAAGAGAACGCCTCCGACACCCACCGCGAGTACCGGAAGGGCGGCGAGCGTCGTCGGTCCACCGAGGATTTCGAGAAGGGCCCCCAACTGGAGCCACGGCTTCGGCTCGACCAGGGCGAGACCTTCCTTCACGAAGCCCGGCACGTCCCGGGCCATCACCGCCGTTGCGCGTAGCGCCACGAGCTGCGGATCGATCCAACCTCCGGCTACGAGCCACGCGCCCGACGCGGCCACGACGAGGGCACCGAGCGCGGCTGACGCCCACCCGTGGATCACGCGGCCACTCCGAGCTTGGCCGCCGCGATTTCCGCAGCCGTGGTCTTGCTGATCCCGTGGCGGGTCTTCTCCCAGTGGAAGGGACATCGCACGAGCTGGATCACCGCCTTCCAACCGGCGATCGACATCAAGATCCAATACAACGGTACGGTCAGCGCCCAGACCGTCAGATCGAACCGCTCGCGCTTGACGGGCGCGATCGCCGAAAGATAAATCAAAATACTGTTGCCCAGGATCAACGCGAGTATCGATGGATACATCAACCACGGCGGGAAGATCGCTTCGAACGATGTCGATCCGGTCGCGATCCACAGCAGGAACGTCACCCAAAGGATGGGGTTCACCAGTGCCGCGACTACAGTTCCTCCCACGAACAGATGGAACGCCAAAAAGCCTCGTAGTCCTACGATCTTGGCGAACCGCAAGGGTTTCCGCATGTGGACGAGCCACGTCTGCATGTAACCTTTGAGCCAGCGGGACCTCTGTCGGATCCAATTCCCGATGTGGCAATTCGCTTCTTCGAAGGTGGTCGAATCGATCACGCCGACCCGATAGCCCTTTTGCGCCAGACGGATGCCGAGATCGGCATCCTCCGTCACGTTGAACGGATCCCAACCGTGCAGTTCGCGCAGGACCGACGTCTTGAAGTGATTCGAGGTCCCGCCGAGCGGGATCGGCATCCGAAATCGGTCGAGGGCAGGAAGCATGAGGTCGAACCACAAACTATAATCGAGCGTGAACATCCGAGTCAACCAGTTTTCCTTGTCGTTGTAAAAATTCAAACGCGCCTGAAGACATACCGTGTTCGGCGGCGACTTACGGAACGAGACGATGGCTTTCTTCAGCTGATCCGGCTCGGGTTTATCTTCTGCATCGTAGATCACGAGGTACTCGCCTCGGGCGAGGCGGAGAGCGTAGTTGCACGCTTTCGGTTTGGTGCGCGGATGGGACGGCGGCACGAGAACGATTTCGAAAATGCCCTCGAGGCCCAGCGCCTTGGCCGCCGCGATGGTCTCGTGGTCGTCGGCTTCGAGGACCAACTTCACGTCGAGCTTCGCCAACGGATAATCCAATTTGCGGAGCGCGGCGGCCAGGATCGGAAGAACTTCGGGCTCTTTGTACATCGGGACGAGAACCGAGTAAGTCGGGAGCTCTTCCTCCCGCAGAGCATCGAGTTCGCCCCGGTCCACCGCGGTATCGATGCCGGGCAGGACCGCACCGGCCGTGGCGAGGAACGCTTTGAACGCGACGCTCGCGAGGAACGCCACGAGCAGGAGTCCGTTGAGGACGAGAATCGTCTGGAGCGGCGCGGCCGCCAGGCCGAGCAGAACGGCGCTCACGACCGCCCAACCGACGACGAGCTGCGCCGAGGTGAAGACCGTGCGAGCCGAGCAGTCCGGATCGTGCGCGGCGAGGTCCTCGATCGCGCTCCGCGTGAGCTCGTTCGCGAACCATCTTTGGAAGGTGGCGAGCAGATCGAACGTGCTCGTCACCGCGACGACAGCGGGGGTCGTGGGGTGCCGAAGGGCGAGGCGAGCTGGCAGGGCTTGCGGCTCGGTCGTCGCCCAAACCGTCCGACCTCGAACCCTCCGCCAAGGAACCGCTTGCCAGGCAACGTACGTGTCGAGTTCGTTCGGATCGAGAAGATCCGGATCGACCGGAAATCGCCGCAAGTCGAGAAATGGCAAACCGAGTTGCCGTGCCAAGATGCGGTACAGATCGAGCGGGCGCAAGAAGCCCAGGGCGACGAGCGCCCGACCCAGTGGAACACGCCACCGCCGCGCGTAAGCGAGCGCTTCGTCGAGCTCGGACCGTTCGACGAGCCCGGCCTCGAGGAGTTCTGCGCCGAGGGGACGGGGAACCGCCTCGTTCGCCGATCCGCCGGCAGGGATCGAAGCGGCGGACACGTCAGGCTCTCCGGCGGAGAACCACGACCAAGCACGCGGAGAGCGCCGCCCAGAAGGCGAGGATCAGCCCCCACCGCCACGGTGCCAATCGATCGAACCAGGAGATCGCTTCGGGGTAGGCGACACGGATCACCGTGTCGCGGGTCGTTCGCAAAGCGATGCGCGTACCGGATCGGTCCCCGACGACGAGGTCCTCCCGATCGAGCCGGTCCCCGGGCCAAGATGGTAGCTCGGGTTCGAGCCCGGCGAGCTGGAGACCGGGCTGCTCGCCGAGACGAACGAGTTGCGTTACGGCGATGTTCGTCCCCGGTGCGATTTCGAGCAGCGGCCCGCTCGCGCGACCGACCAGGGCGACGCGGCCTCGGTCGAGTCGCAAGGGCGCGACGAGCTCGGGGCGAGCCACCCCACCCACTAGCAGGAACGGTCTTTCCGGTCGCAACGGATCGTCGCCGTCGATCGGGATGACACGACCTGGTGCCCCCGGACGGAAGAGGTGGCGGCCGATGCCCACGAGGGTCGTGAGCAGGTTCGTCGGACGGTCGAGCCGATCCCGCTCGACCAGGAGGGGCGTTTCTTCGTCGAGCAGGGCTGCGAGCTCGGCGAACGTGCGAGGGTGCCGCGGAGCCGCGCCGAGGATCAGGTACGAGCTCGCGAGCAATTGGGCCGGGAGCTGCGTCGGTCGAGAGGTACACGGATCGGCTTCGGCTTGGCGGACGAGCTCGACGCGCAGCTCCGGAGCGAGGCGAACGTCGCGCTCGGGGAGCTTCAACCGTAAACGGTGCGGTCCGGGACCGTCCGGCAACGGACCCGTGTGCAAGAGCTCTTCGTCGAGCCAAACCGCAGCCGAAACCGGCCGTCCGCCGGAGCCCGCAGGGGCCGCCACATCCAGAACCACGCCGACCGGGACCCGCCCGGCCGGCAACCGGACGAGGGGTAGACCGAAGCGCCAACCTCCCCGCTCGCCGATCCACCGCGTTCGCAGCTCCGCCCCGAGCTCTCCGAGCGACACGGTCTCGACCTCCGGCTCGGCGTGCGGTCCCGAGGAGACCAGGTTCGTGTCCGTTCCGGCCGCGAGCGAGACGAGGCCGGTGCGAACCAACCGATCGAGCGCCGGACCGGCTCGCGGGTGAACGAACAGGACCGATGCTCGCCCCGTTCGAACGAGCGACAGATCGTTCGTTCCACGCGGAAAAAGGGGCTCTTCACGGTCGCCGACCCACGCTCGTTCTTTCATGTGAAAAGCGACGATTTCGGGATCGCCGATCACGACGTGGGGTGGTTTCTGCGCGACGGCATGCTTTCCGAACGACCGCCGATCGGCCCCTTCCACCTGGTCGGCAACGGGGAGGAGTCGGCCGAATTCGCCGGCGACGAGCGGCGGCGAGCCTTCGAGCTCACGGTACAGGATCTCGCGGCCGGAGCGGGCGAGCGCGAGACCGACGAGCAGTGCGGTATGGAAAACGTCCGCTTCGCCCCGGCCCGAAGCGACCGCGATTTCGACAGTCCTCGGCAGCGTTTCCCAGAAATTCCAAATCTCGCCGATTCGGCGCGTGTCGACGACGAGTTCGAGACCGCTCCGCGGCAGGATCCGTACGAAGCCCGCAGCCGTCCGATCGTCCACGCAACGATCGTCGGCCAGGCTCCCACGCAGTTCGAAGTCGACCCGGACGAAAGGCTCGCGCAGATCGCCGGGCTCGAGCGGCAGGACGACCTCCCTCCCTGCCCGACGCAACAGATCGAGCGCGAGGACACTCCGGTCCCTGACCCGGACTTCGAGCACCGCCCGCTGCCACGTCGGCAATTGGACGTCGAGAAGAAGGCGAAGCCGACCCGATTCGGGGCGGGACGCCGCCAGGGTCGGGAAGTGCACACTGCGCGTGTCGACGGTCCCGCGCAGCTCAAGCCCCTGCTCGAACCCCAGCCCAGCGAGGTCGAGTTCGACCGTTTCTCGTTCGGTCTTCGCCCGCAAAGCAGGCTGTGCTCGAACGGTGGGATCCCCTGCCAAAAGAGAACCGAGCAAGAGCGCGAACCCGAGCCGCACGGGACAGACCCGCGGGCGCATCGATCGTCGAGACGTCATGGCCGAAGGTTCCTTGCGCCTTCGCGCTCTTTTTGGGGAACGAACCTTACCATCGAGTTAACGCTCGGGGCGAGCCTTTGTTCTGATTATCTGCCTTTATTCCTCGGGATTTGGTCGCGCTCGGCCTGTGGTGCCGAGGCCGGGGATCGGCACGCATCCGCTCTGTTCGGGATCGAACGCCGCACCGGACGATCCTCCGGGAGATGGTCGCGCCGGTGTTCGGGACTTGGTCGCGCGCCTCGTTCTCCTCCGGGATTTGGTCGCGATCCCCCGGGAGATGGTCGCGCTCGCAGCCGTTTCGTCCTCCGGGAGGTGGTCGCGCTCCGCTGCGGATTCGGGAGTTGGTCGCGCGAGATTCGGGACTTGGTCGCGCCTCTATGAGGAATCAAAAAGAATCGTGCAAAATAAGAAAGGCAGGCGCCGACGCGACCAAATCCCGAATCGACACGAGTGGCGCGATGCTGGTATCCGACCGAACGGGACGGTCGATCCTGGCAGGGCGCCATGGCTGCCGAACACGAGCTCATCATGCGTGAGGGGCTGGATGCGGCATTGCGTCGGGCGAGCAACGCGCGTGAGCGTGCGCAGCTCCGACTCGCCGCCGACATCCTGGTCCAGGAAGTCGAAAATCCGGCCGCCACTACGCACCTCCATTCGATCCTTTGCACGATCTACCTGCCGCACCGGCGGACCGAGCCGGACCTCGCCTGGCAACGCTCGAACGGCGAGGGCGCCACCCTCATGATCCAGCCGACCAAGGACGAACAGGGTCGTTATTACGGTGTGCCCTACGGCGCGACCGGTCGACTCATGATGATCTATCTGCAGAACGAAGCCTACCGGAACCGCTCGCGGCAGGTCGAACTCGGTCGGTCGATGCACGCCTGGTTGCGGGCGATGGGTGTCGATTCTTCGGGCAAGGGATACCGCGCGGCCCGCGAGCAGGCGCTGCGGATCGAACGCTCGCTCGTCACCGTGGCCTATGTCGGCCCGAATGGTAAGGAACGCTGGCAGGACACGATCATCCGTGGCTCTTTCAACCTCTTGCCACCGGACGAGAGCGGCGGTCGCCAGCAGGAGCTCTTCCCCCAACTCATCCAGCTCTCGGAAAGCTTCTACGAAGCCTTGATCCGCCATCCGGCCGTGCTCTTCGAGCCGGCGATCAAGGCTCTCGCGGGCAAGAGCTTGGCCCTCGACGTCTATCTCTGGCTCGCCTACCGGCTGCACGCCCTCGAGCGGCCGACCCGGGTCGGCTGGAAAAGCCTGCACCAGGCCTTCGGGCCGAACTACGACCGGGAACGGGACTTCCGTGCCAAGTTCAGGGAAGCCCTCAAGGAAGCGCTCCTCGTCTATCCCCAGGCGATCGTCGACCTCGTCGAGGACGGCGTGCAGCTCCATCCGTCGGCACCTCCCGCACCACCCCGCACCGTCCATTATCTGGATCTGCGCCATCTGGATCTGCGCCGGCTCGCTCGGCGTTGACGGGTCGGCATAGGAAAAGATACTCCGGGAGATGGTCGCGCCCACGGGATCGCCGCGAGCTCCGAGGGAGGGGCTCGCAAATGCTCTTCGAGAGGGTACCCGCGAGCTGCATCGACGCGCCGAGCGGACCGGGGTGATCGCCGAACTGCTCGCCGGCCGGATCCGCCCGACCGCTTATCTCCTGTTCGTTTTCAACCTGTTGCCGATCTACGCCGCCCTCGAAGCAGCCCTCTTCGACCAGGCGCATCTGCCGGCGCTCGGAACCCTCTTCCGTCCCGAATTCGCGCGGAGCCGGCCGCTCGCTCGGGACGTCGCGGTTCTCGCCGAGCGGTCACCGGCCACGCCGCTGCGTCTGTTCGCGGAAAGCGTGGCCCATCGCCGGCGGATCGAGGTGATCGCCCGGACCGTTCCGGAGCGACTGCTCGCCCACGCCTATGTCCGCTATCTGGGCGATCTGAGCGGCGGGCAGGTTGTCCGTCGGCTCCTCGCGCGGACCCCCGGCATCGGACCCGAGGCGGTGCGGTTCTACGAGTTCCCGGATCTCGACGATCTCGCCCGGGCGAAGTCCGCCTATCGACGGGCGATCGACGAGGCGGGACCGCATCTGCTCGACCCGGCCGGGGTGATCGAGGAAGCGCGCGAGGCCTTTCGGCTCACCATCGCTCTCGCCCGGGCGGTGAACGCGGCCTCAGCGGAGCCTCAGGCCGGGTCTCGGCCGCCCTCGCTCATGTGAGCGACGATCTGCTCGAGCAAGGCAGTCGCCCGGCCGAGCGAGGCGCGCACGCTCTCGAGCATGTCGGAAACCCGGGCGAGGTCGGCGCCGTCGGTGATCTCGAGCGCCGCGAGCTGGGCGTTGCCGACGATCGCCGAGAGGAGCCGGCGGAACAGGAGATCGGCCTCGCTCTGGAGGCGGCTCGCGACGAGCCGATGGCGCTCCAGGATGTCGGCCTGTAGACGGTGGCGTGCAGCCTGGGCGGTCCGCTCACCGCTCAGGTCCGAGAACATGAGAACGAAGCCCAAGAGCCGTCCCGGTGGGGCGAAGACCGGATCGGCACGGACCGAGAGCAAGAGCGGCTCGCCGCCGAGCCGCGCGAGCTGGATCTCGGCCCGCCAGGTCCGCCGGTCCTCGACGAGGTCGCGCAAGCCCAGGCGCGCCGCGTCGGGGTCGGTCAACCGAGCCGGCAACTCGTCGAGCCGGCGGGGCGGTTGTTGGTCGCCGCCGAAGAGGGCGTGCAGGCCGCGATTGGCCATCAAGATTCGCCCCTGCGCGTCGGCGATCAGCACCGCCTGCTCGGCCGTGTCGACCTGACGGCCGATCTGGTCGAGCTGATCTTGGGCGATCAACAGGCGGACGGCGCGGAATTGGAGGATCAGATCGCGCAGCGTGTCGCCGATCAGCCGGGCCGCGGCGAGGTCGGCCGGGCTCCAGGGATCGGCGGTGCCCTGCACGAGCTGGTGCCATTTGGCGAAGGAGCGCCGCGGCGAGAGATCCTCGGGGCTGTCGCCCACCTCGACCGGCTTGAAGGGATTGCCACCCCAGGTGACCGTGCGGACCCGCTCCGGGCGGAACCAAACCAACCACTCGCCCGCCAGCGCCGAGACGCTCACCGCGAGCAGACCGCTCGCGCTCGCCCGCAGGGGCTCGAAGGCGGGCTCGTCCAGCCCCAAGGACGCGGTCGCGACGATTCCCTCGGAACGCCGGCGGTCGAGCCAGGCGCCGATCGCACGCAGCTCCGCAGTGCCCGGCACCTCGCCCACGCTCGATACCTGGCCGTCGAGCAGGAGTGCCGCACCGGTCGCGCCGACCGGCTGGAGGAGCGGGGAAGCACCTTCGAAAAGCGCCGAGCGCCAATCGCCTTCCCGGGCGATCGCTTCGTGCATTCGCTGTTCGAGCCGGCGGACCGAGAGCTCGGCTTGCGCTTGGAGGAAACTCTCGAGGGCGGCGATCCGGGTCGCCACCGTCTCGGCCAGGAGCTCGCAGACGGCCCGGACTTCGTAAGCGACCCGCCTTGGCTCGTAATGATGGCAGGCGATCAGCCCCCAGAGCCGGCCGCCGACCACGAGCGAGGCGACGAGCGTCGCCGCCACGCCCATGTTCTTGAGGTAGCGGATGTGGATCGGTGAAATGCTGCGCAGGAAGCAGAGCGACATGTCGAGGTCGCGGCCGGTCAGTGGCGACAGGCGCGGCTCGATCGGAACCCGCTCGGCGTCGACGTCGACCAGCACCCGGATCCGGTTGCGCTCGTAGAGCCGGCGAGCGATCTGCGGGATGTCGGAAGCCGGGTAGCGGTTGCCGAGATAGGGCTCGAGACCGGGCTCGCGGCGCTCGGCGAAGACCTCGCCGTGGCCTTCGGCATCGAACCGGTAGACCATCACCCGATCGTAGCCGGTGAGATCCTTGAAGATCCGGGTGGTCTCCTCGGCCAAGCTCTTGAGCGAGGTGCAGGCGAGGATGGCGCTGGTCGCCGTCTCGACGTGGTGGGCGAGGTCGACGGACGGGCCGGGCCGCTCGAACTCGAGCACGAGCCCGGCCTCGGGTGGACGATGCAGGACGACGTCGAGCGGTCGGCCGTCGATCCACACCGGTCGTCGCAGCACGACCGGTAGCCGATCGAGCGGCTGGCCGAGCCGGGCGCGGACCTGCTCGGCCAGATCGGCGGAGAGAGCCACGAGCGAGCGGCCCGCGAGCGGCCCCTCGAGGCCCAGGAAACCGGCGGCGTTGGCACTCTCCTGGAGGACGAGCAGGTCGGGCTCGCGGACCACGAGCAGCGCGCCGTGCGGTTGGATCGAGCCCGCGAGATGGATCGGCTCGCGCTCGCAGTTCGAAAGGTCGGCTTCGCCGAAAGCCGGGGCGAGCGGAGCCGCGCCGGTCATGCGGGGAGATCTCGGCTCATTTCTCGACGGTTCCCTCGCCCTCGTGTGCCGAGCCGTCCCCCTCGCCCTCGCCGCCCCCGTCGAGGCCGTACCGTTCGAGCTTGGCGTAGAGGCTCTGGCGCGAGAGGCCCAAGAGCGCCGCCGCCGCGGTCCGGTTGCCACCGGTTTGCTCGAGCGAGGCCAGGATGTGCTGACGCTCGAGCTGCTCGACCGCTTCGCGGACGAGCTGTTGCAGCGGTACGCGGCCGAGGGCGAATGTCGGTAAGGTCGGGCTTCGGATCGTCCGGGCTTCCGAGCGTGCGCCGCCCGCCGGTGCGCGAAGGTCGCGCAGGATGAGGAGGATGGCGCCGTCGCGCCGCTCGGCCTCGCTAACGGCCGTGATCTCGACCTCCGTCTCGCCGCCGAGCTCGCCGCGGATCGTGGTGAGGAAGCCGCGGATCGTACCCTGTCGGCGGATTTGCTCGAGCAGGAGGTCGCCGCCGGCCCCGGGCCGTTCGAGCCAGCGGCCGAACGGCTCGCCCACCACGCCCTCGAGACGTCCGTGTTGGACGAGGTCGAGGAAGGCGCGGTTGGCGTGGCGGATCAGGCCTTCGCCGTCGAGCAGCACGAGGGCGTCGGGGAGCCGCTCGAGGAGGATCTCGAGCCGGGCGGAAGCGCTGCCCTCGAACGTGAGCGGCGCGCCCCCCACCGGGGCGAGCTGGAGAAGGAAGACGTAGCCGGGTTCGGCCACGATCGCGGTGGCCCGGGCGAGCCAGGGGTGGGCTTCGGGGCCGAGATGGAGGAGCATGCCGGGCGAGCGTCCCTGCTCACGGACCCTGAGGAGCATCGCCTGGAACGCCTCGCGGTCGGCCGGAGCGATCTCCTGGAGGAGCTCGCGGCCGTGCGGCGCGAGGCCGAGAGCGCGGATCGCCACGGGATTGGCCTCGAGGATCTCGAGGTCACCGGCGCGGAGCAGGAGCACGGCCTCGCTCGAGGTGTCGAACAGGAGCCGATAGCGGGTCTCGACCTCGCGCAGTTTCCAATAGTCGCGCTCCATCGCCTGCTGTGCGGCGATCAACCGCGACTGCAGCTCGGCCACCGCGCGCAGGCTCCGGCCGACCGCGAGGAGCCCGGCCCGGCCGCCGAGCCGGATCGTGGTGTACTCGATCGGCAGCTCGCGGCCGCTCGGGAAGCGCTGGTTGACTTGACGGAAGGCCGAGAGCCCCTCGCTGCGTGCCTCTTCGACGATCCGCCGGATCTTGCCGGAGCCCGCCTCGTCGACGGTCTCGACCCAGGGCCGGCCGAGCCAGGGATCGACCCGCTCGGTCGACACCTCGCCCGCGAGCGTGACCTTCTGGATCACGCCCTTGAGGTCGAGGACGAGGGTGATGTCGGGTTGGTTGATGCTCACACCGATGCCGGGTCGCGGATAGACCGAGTGAACTGCACCGGCCGCGGCCGCGACACCGCGTCCGATGCGATCGCAGCCAGTCTAGCGCGGCTGTTGCGACAGAGCCACGAAAACTGCGACAGCGTGCGGCGGAATCCGACTCAGCCGGAGGGCTCCGACCAGCGACCACGCAGGTCGACGAGATGGGCGAGCAGGGCGGCGGCGAGCCAGAGCAGGAGGAGCGCGTGCGAACCGTCCGGAAGCGCGGTCCGCAAGGCCGCGAGCAGGAAGGCGCCGGCGAGCAGATTGGGCAGGAGCCGCCGAAGAGCCGGGCCGCGACCGGTGCGTCGATGCCACAGCGCCAGGCCCACCGCTTCGGCCCCGAGGAGGAGGAGGAGGATCGCGTCGATCGGGTGGAAGCTCGGCATCGCAGCCGCGCTCAGCGAGCCGCGAGGAAGGGGGCGTTGAGCTCGACGATCGCGAGATTGAGGACGGCGGCGAAGGCGACCCAGGCGAGATAGGGCAGGAGCAGCCAGACGGAGGGCCGGCTGAAGCGACGGAGAACGAGGACGAGCACGAGGATCGAGATCCAAAGAGCACCGACCTCGAGCAAGGCCCAGTCCGGCCGGCGCAGCCGGAAGAAGAGCACGCTCCAGAGGAGGTTGAGCCCGCCGTTCAAGAGGAAGAGTTCGACCACGTTGCGCCGATGGAGGGGGTCCGGGGCGCGCAACCAGCCTTCGACCGCAGCCGCGGCGGCACAGGCGTAGATCACCGTCCAAGCCGGCGCGAAGAGCCAGTCGGGAGGTTGCCAGGGAGGCTTGCGGAGTGCTTCGTACCAGGGACCGAGCTCGGTCGCGAGGCCGCCCAGGACGGCCACGCCCAAGGCCGTGGCGGCGGCGTAGAGGATCGCTGCACGCCGGTTCGCCGGTGCCGCGTCCACTGGTTCAGGCCGGGACCAGCCCCGAGAGATGGGCGAGGTTCTTGAAGAAGATCCGGACGTGGGCGAGCGGCCGGGCCTTGACCAGCTCCTTGTTCATGTAGGCGTCGAAGGTCAGCTCCTGGACGTCCTTGTCGCGGCAGATGGCGACGAACCGCTCGCGCCGTTCGTCGCTGCCGTACCAGTAGCGCTGCATGATGCCGAGGATCCAGAAGACCGCACCGTGGGCCCGCAGGAAACGGCGCCGGGCGCGCGCGAGGGCGCGCGCGTCGCCGGTCGCGAGTGCCTCGTCGACCGCCTCGGCGGCGAGCCGGCCGCTTTCCATGGCGTAGAAGATCCCCTCGCCCGAGGCCGGCGCGACGACCCCGGCAGCGTCACCGGCGAGCAGGACGTCGCGGCCATTGTCCCAGCGGCGCAGGGGCTCGAGCGGGATCGGTGCGCCCTCGCGGCGGATCGTGCGAACGGAATCGAGGCCCATCCGGCGCCGATAGGTCGTGACCGATTCGCGGAGCGGGAAGCCCTTGGCGGCACTGCCGGTGCCGATCGAGAAGGTCGGCCCGTGCGGGAACAGCCACGAATAGAAGTCGGGCGAGAGGCGGCCGTCGTAGACGACGTCGCAGCGGCCGTCGCCGTAGTCTGCGAGCCCGTCGGGCGGGCGCTCGCAGACCTCGTGATAGGCGAACACGAAGCGCCGGTCGGCGGCTTCGGGGATCGCCTGGCGGGCGACCGCCGAGTTGGCGCCGTCGGCGCCGATCACGAAGCGGGCCCGGGCGCTCACGAGCGGGGCCGAAGCGGGAGCACCCTTGGCCCGCCAGAGGACGCGGACGAGCCCGTCCGGAGCGTGCTCAAGTCGCTCGAAGGTCCCGGCGGCACGCAAGGCACCGGCGGCGGCCGCCCGCTCGCGCAGCCAGGCGTCGAACACGTCGCGGTCGACCATACCGACGAAGCCGCCTTCGATGCCGATGTCGACGGCGCGTCCCTTGGGCGACACGATCCGGGCACAGTCGATCCGAGCGACGAGCAGCGTAGGGGGAATCGCGAAGCGGTCGACGGCACGGGGCGGGATGGCGCCGCCGCAAGGCTTGATCCGGCCCTCGCGGTCGAGCAGCAGGACCGACCGGCCGAGCCGGGCGAGATCGGTGGCGGCGGTCGCACCGGCGGGGCCACCACCGACCACGATCACGTCGAAGATCGTCTCGGGACGCATCCTCACCTCCCGCCGCTCGCGACCGGGAGAGGCCCGCTCGGGCGGCTCGCGATCTCCTCGCGCGCCGCGGCGATCGTCGCGGCGAGCCGGGCGGCGAGGAGGAACAACAGGGCTTCGAGGGCGAAGACGAGCGCGTAAGCCGGAACGGCCGAGCCGAGCGCGAGCCGACCGAGATCGGCCACGACCGTACCGAGGAAGCCGCCGAGCGCGAAGGCGATCGCTTGGGCGGCACCCCAGAGGCCCATCCGAACCCCCTCCCCGCCACTCCGACCCTCGCCGGCGAGCGCCATCATCGAGCCGATCGCGGCGATCGCGAACGCCCCGTTGGCGACGCCGAGGGCGAAGACGGTGCTGCGCAGCGGGAACGGCGGCCCGACCCAACCGGCCACCACGAGGCTCGCGAGGGCTGCGGCCGACGCGAGGCAGCCTCCGATCGTCCAAAGTCGGAGGGTGGCGGGCCGGCCGCCGCCGAGCGTGCCGGCGACCGCGACCAGGATCATGCCGGCGAGCACGCCTGCGTGCTGGATCCCAGAAAGCGTCGTCGTCTCGCCCGGGGAGAGGCCGAAGCGGAGACCGGCGAAGGGCTCGAGGACCAGGTCTTGGGCGCTGTAGGCGAGCATCGAGAGGAAGACGAAGATCGTGAAGCGGCGGGCCCGCTCGTCCCTCCAGACCTCGGCCAGGGCCGCACGGAAGCGGGGTCGTGTGGCCCGCTCGACGGCCGCGCGGACGCGGCCCGGGCCCTCCACGCCGAGCACCGCTACGGCACTCAGGAGAAAGGCGAGGAGGCAGACCCCGCTCGTGATCAGGACGAGGCGCGCGAGCGAGAAGGGCTCGAGGAGGCGACCGACGATCCCGGCGGTGAGCGCGAAGCCCGAGATCATCATCATCCAAACGATGGTCGCGGCGGCGGCGCGGCGACGGTCGTCGACCCGGGCGGCCAGCAGCGCCAAGAGGGCGGTGCCGGCGCTGCCGACCCCACAGCCGATCAGGAGGAAGGCGAGGACAGCGAGGAGGAGGCCGGCGAGCGCGTGCTCGGCAAGGAGCGCGGTGGCCAGGGCGGCGAGCACCCCACCGCTCGCGAGCACGGCCATCCCGCCGACGATCCAGGGGGTGCGCCGGCCGCTCACGTCGGAACCGTGGCCGAAGCCGGGTCGGGCGAGCTGGACCGCGTAATGGAGCGCGACGAGCGCACCGGGCAGGGTCGCGGGCAGGAGGAGCTCGACGACCATGACCCGGTTCAAGGTCGAGGTGGTCAAGACGACGATCCCGCCGAGCGCGCTCTGGACCAGGCCGAGTCGGAGGATCCCGAGCCAGCCGAGCGGGGTCGACCGCGCCGGGCTCACGAGAGGGCTCCGAGCGTGGGCCGGACGGCGAGGGCCGCGGTCATCATGCCGAGCACGTAGAGGCTCGTGCCGGTCGCGTTGTACCAAGGCGCGAGCTCGCGCGGGCGGCGCAGCAGCCGGGTCATGAGCGCGAGCTGGGCCGTGAGGAGGAGCGCGATCAAGGCGGCATGCCAGGGCCGGCCCCAGGCGACGAGGAGGGCCACGACGAGGAGCTGGGGGACGGCCATGACCAGGCAGGCGAGCCGGGCGGCCCGCTCGACCCCGAGGCGAGCCGGCAACGAGCCGATCCCCATCGCCCGGTCACCCTCGACCGACTTGAAGTCGTTCAAGGTCATGATGCCGTGGGCGCCCGAGCTGTAGAGGAGCGCCAAGGTCACGATCTCGGGCCCGGGCGGGGCGGCCAGCACGACCGCGGCCCCGGCGAGCCAGGGCAGACCTTCGTAGGACAGGGCGGCCGCACCGTTGCCCCACCAGCCGTTCCGCTTGAGGCGGAAAGGCGGGGCGCTGTAGGCCCAGGCGAGGGCCAGGCCGAGGAGCGCCGGGGCCAGGACCCAAGGGCCGAGTGCCGTGGCGACGAGCAAGGAGAGCAGGGTCCAGAGCCAGGCGATGTAGAGGCCCCAGCGGCCGGGGATCCGACCCGAGGGGATCGGGCGATGCGGCTCGTTGATCGCGTCGACCTCGCGATCGTACCAGTCGTTGGCGGCCTGGCTCGTGGCGCAGAGCAAGGGCCCGGCGAGCAGGAGGCCGGCCAACAGGAGCGGCCAGCGCTCGCCCAAGGGGACGCCCGCGGAGACGACACCGCAGGCGAACGCCCACATCGGCGCGAACCAGGTGACCGGCTTCAACAGCTCGAGCACGGCGGCGGGCCGAGGGGCGATCATGCGGCGATCTAAGGATGGCCGCCGCGGACTGTCAATTCCGCTTTACAGAAGGTCCGTCAATCGGCACGGCGAGCCGGTCCGTCGGCTTCCTCCGCGTCGAGCTCGCCCAGGCCGTAGCGGCGCAGCTTGACGTATAGGCTCTGACGCGAGAGGCCGAGGAGCTCGGCCGCCGAGGCCCGATTGTCGCCGGTCATCTCGAGCGCGGTCTCGATGCACAGACGCTCGATCACGTCGGTGGTCTCGCGCACGATCTCCTTGAGCGGGACCTTGCCCACGAGCTCGGCGAGCTGGTCGGCTGAGCGCGGCAGGCCCCGCTCGTCGCGCCGGGGCCGGGCGAGCCGCCGGCCGACGTCCCGCAGCGCGAAGCCGAAGCAGGGCTGCTCGCCGGTCGGTACCGCCACCCCGGTGATCTCGACCTCGCTCACCGTGCCGTGCTCGCCGCGCAGGGTGGTGGTGAACAGCCGGACGAGCCCGTGCCGGCGCAGATTGGCGGTGAGCACCGGGAGGTCGATCCCGGGTCGGCCGAGCCAACGGTCGAGGGATTCGCCGAGGGCTTGCGGCTCGGCGGTGAGCTCGGCGAGCTGGAGGAAGGCGGTGTTGACGGCGAGGATCCGGCCGTCCGGTCCGGTCACCACGAAGCCGTCGGGGATGCTCTCGACCACCGCGAGGAGCCGAGCCTTGGGCTCCGGCAAGGCGATCGGTTGGGCACCGCTGCCGATCGGCACGAGATGGACGAGGAGGAGCGGGTTCGTGCCTTGCGGGAAGAGCGAGGCCGAGACCAGGACCTCCTCCGCCCTGTCGACGAGCCGGGCGCGGACCGTGTTGGCCCGTCCGGTGGCGCGGATCCCGGCGAGCAGGGCTTGGACGGTGAGCGCGCTGTCGACCGCGAACGCCTCGAGGAAGCCGCGACCGACCGGCTCGCCGAGCCGTGCCGCGAGCATCCTGCCGGCGGCCGGGTTGGCCTCGAGGATCTTCTGGGTCGTCGCCTCGACGATCAGGATCGCTTCGGAAGAGGTCTGGAAGAGGAGCCGGTAGCGGGTCTCGATGTGCCGCAGTCGAGCATAGTCGCGTTCCATCGCCTGCTGGGCGTCGACCAATCGGCGTTGGAGGGCGGCCACCGCGCGCAGATCGCGACCGAAGGCCAGCAGCCGCGGCTTTCCTTCGAGACGGACGACCCGGTAGAGGATCGGCAGATCCGGCTCGCCCTCGAGCGGGTGGTTGATCTGGCGCCAGCGGGGCCGCGTGGCTCCGGAGGGGTCGCGCAGGAGCGCCTCGACCTTGGGGCGGCTCTCGAGCGTGACGGTCTCGAGCCACGGTCGGCCGATCCACCGTGCGCAGCCGAGGGCGGCGAGATCTTCCTCGCTGCAGGCGAGATCGCGGATCACGCCGTCACGGTCGAGGCTCAAGACCAGATCGGCGGCCGCACCGACGAGCGAAGCCGCCGTCTCGCCGTCGAGATCGCCGAGCGCATCCTTCGGTGAGCGGAAAGCGATCACCGGGATCTCGAAGCCTCGCTGGCGGATCGACAGGACCGTACTCTCAAGGGCTCTTCCAAGGGCTCATCGACCACGCCTCAAGCCCGTTGGACCAAGAGATCGAGCAGGGCTCTCGCCTGGAGCGGCGCCCGGCGGGCGTCGCCGGCCCAGGCATCGGCCCCGACCAGGGCTGCCCGTTCGGGCCGCTCGTCGAACACCACGCCGCCCACGAGCACGCCGAGCGCGCGGTTGCGCGAGACGCGGCGGATCGTGTGGATGGTGGTCGCCACCGTGTCGAGCTTGCCGAGCGAACTCGCCGAGATGCCGACGATCGCGAACCATTCGCGATGGACCAGGGTGGTGATCTCCTCGGCCGAGAGCGCGGGCCCGCCGCTCACCAGCCAGCCGGCGCGACGGAAGAACTCGGCGGCCATGGTGAGACCGAAGGCGTGCTGCTCGCCCGGGGCCGGGACGAGCAGGATGCGATGCTCGGGCGAAGGCGGCAGGGCGTCCGCTCGAAAGAGCACGCTCAGGCCGTGCAGCAGCTGGTGCAGCCGCCAAAGGCCGATCGTGACCTCGGAAAAGGTCCGCCGGTCTTCCTCCCAGAGGACACCGAGCCGCCGCGCAGCCGGCGCCAAGAGCTCGAGATAGAGGCTTTCGACCGCCACACCGCGCGCCCGGATCCGCTCGACGAAGGCCTCGATCACCGGCAGATCCCGCTCGACCACGAGCTCGGCGAGGGCTTCGACCTCCTGCCCGGTCGGAGCGCGGCCGGCCGGGCCGGGCGCGGCGTGGCGGGCGGCTTCGGCGCGACGGGCCAAGACCAAGCGCGGGACGATCTCGCGCTCGACGAGGCGGGCGAGCCGGCCCGATCGATCGTCGCCCTCGAGCGCGCCGACCGACGGCCCGTCGGCCTCGGATCGGAGGGCGGGCACGGGGAACCGCCGGACCTCGTCGTCCAGGGCTCGTTGCGGCAAGTCGGCCATGGCTCGGCCCCCCCGATCGACAGTGTCGGCTTACACCCGATGCGATGGCGATCTCAATTCGCTTTCTCCCGGTCCGGCGATTTCCCCGTAACGGGCGAACGGCCGACGAATCGATCGCCTTTCCGGAGAGTCTCGTTCCGTCCGATCCTGGTCTGCGCGCGCCCGGGGCAAATGTCAATCAATGTTTACGTCAGGAGGAATTGACAGCCTCCGCGACCACGCCTAGCCTTTCCCGAGCATCGCCACACGAAGCCGAGCCGGGGCTCGAGGGGAGGGTATGCGGACAGCGCCGACAACGAGAACCACCGCACGGCCGCTCTACAGCCCGACCGAGCGCCGCCGGCGCGACGCCTCGCCTTGGACGGTGGTCCAGGGCGTGCTCGCCCCCCTGCAGTTCCTCGTCTTCCTCGTGAGTCTCGTCCTCGTCGTCCGCTACCTCCTGACCGGCGAGGGCTTCGTGCTCGCCACCGTCTCGATCGTCCTCAAGACGATCGTGCTCTACGTGATCATGATCACCGGTTCGATCTGGGAGCACGACGTCTTCGGCAAGTGGCTGTTCGCCCCGTCCTTCTTCTGGGAGGACGTGGTCAGCATGCTCGTCCTGGCCCTCCACACGGCCTACCTCGTGGCACTCTTCGGCGATCTGCTCGATCCGGTGGGGCAGATGCTGCTCGCGCTCGCAGCCTACGCCGCGTACCTGGTGAACGCCGGCCAGTTCGTCTGGAAGCTCCGCCGCGCTCGGCTCGAGGGTAAGGTGGAGCCGGCGGCTGTGCGCCTCGCGGAGGCTGCCGGATGAGCCCGGGCTGCGCCGACGCGCCGATCCACAAGGAGCGCGGTCAGCGCGAGGTCTTCTGCGGCTTGACCGGGATCGTCTGGCTGCACCGCAAGCTGCAAGACGCCTTCTTCCTGGTCGTCGGCTCGCGCACCTGCGCCCATCTCCTGCAGTCGGCGGCCGGCGTCATGATCTTCGCCGAGCCGCGCTTCGCGACCGCGATCATCGGCGAGCGCGATCTGGCGGGCCGGGCCGATCTCGACGACGAGCTCGATCGGGTAGTCGGCCGGCTCCTGGCCCGCCGCCCCGACATCAAGCTCCTGTTCCTGGTCGGCTCCTGCCCCTCGGAGGTGATCAAGCTCGACCTCGCCCGGGCGGCGGCGCGGCTTTCCCGCGCGCACGCCCCGGCGGTGCGGGTGCTCGCCTATTCCGGCAGCGGCATCGAGACGACCTTCACCCAGGGCGAGGATGCTTGCCTCGCCGCCCTCGTCCCGACCCTGCCCGAAGCGCCGCGCGGCACACCACCCTCGCTCCTCGTGGTCGGGGCCTTGGCCGACATCGTCGAGGACCAGCTCCGCCGCCTGTTCGAGGCGCTCGGCATCGCGCCGGTCCATTTCCTGCCGCCGCGCCGGTCCGCCGAGATGCCGCCCGTCGGGCCCGGGACGCGGGTGCTCTTGGCCCAGCCCTGGCTCGGCGCGACGATGCGCGCCCTCGAGGAACGCGGGGCTCGCCACCTTCCCGCCCTGTTCCCGCTCGGTGCCGAGGGGACGACCGCCTGGCTCGCCGCCGCCGCAGCGGCCTTCGGCGTGCCCGAGGGGCGTTTCCGGGCGATCACCGAGCCCGGGGCCGAGCGGGCGCGCAAGGCGATCGAGCGGCAGCTTCCGCTGCTCGCCGGCAAGCGGCTCTTCCTCTTCCCCGATTCGCAGCTCGAGGTACCGCTCGCGCGGTTCCTGCATCGCGAGCTCGGGCTCGTCCCGGTCGAGGTCGGCACACCCTATCTGCACCGCGCCCATCTCGCCCCGGAGCTGGCTCTCCTGCCCGAGGGTACGCCGCTGGTCGAGGGTCAGGACGTCGACGCCCAGCTCGACCGCTGCCGGACGCTGCTCCCCGACCTCGTGGTCTGCGGCCTCGGCCTCGCCAACCCGCTCGAGGCCGAGGGCTTCACGACCAAATGGTCGATCGAGCTCGTCTTCACCCCGATCCAAGGTTACGACCAGGCGGCCGATCTCGCCGAGCTCTTCGCCCGGCCGCTGGTCCGCCGCACCCGGCTGGTGGCCTGAGCCATGGAGCTCACGCTTTGGACCTACGAAGGACCGCCGCACGTGGGCGCGATGCGCGTCGCGACCGCGTTGTGCGACGTCCACTACGTCCTCCACGCCCCGCAGGGCGACACTTATGCCGATCTCCTCTTCACGATGATCGAGCGGCGGCCGGCTCGGCCGCCCGTCACCTACACGACCTTCCAGGCGCGCGATCTGGGCCGCGACACGGCCGAGCTCTTCCAGAACGCCTGCCGCGCCGCCTTCGAGCGCTTCCGCCCCGCCGCACTGCTCGTCGGTGCCTCCTGCACCGCCGAGTTGATCCAGGACGATCCGGGGGGACTCGCTGCGGCGCTCGGTCTGCCGGTGCCGGTGATCCCGCTCGAGCTGCCGGCCTACCAGAAGAAGGAGAACTGGGGGGCGGCCGAGACCTTCTACCAGCTCGTGCGCGCGCTCGCCGGCCCGCACGCGCTGCCGCCCGGCACGAAACGCCCGCCGCGGCCCGAGGGTCGAAAGCCGCGCGCCAACCTCTTGGGCCCGACCGCCCTCGGCTTCCGCCACCGTGACGACCCGCAGGAGGTCGAAAAGCTCTTGGACCTGTTGGGCGTCGAGGTCGCGGTGGTGGCCCCGCTCGGCGCCTCGGTGGCCGACCTCGCCCGGCTCGGCGAGGCCGATCTCAACGTCGTCCTCTATCCCGAGATCGCGCTCCCGGCCGCCCGCTATCTCGAGCGCACCTTCGGCCAACCCTGGACGAAGACGGTGCCGATCGGGCTCGGCGCCTCACGCGACTTCCTGCGCGAGGTCGCGGACCTTTTGGGCCTCGACCCCGAGCCGGCGATCGCCCGCGTGGCGCCGCGCGCCCGCTGGTGGTCGCTCTCGGTCGACAGCACCTACCTCACCGGCAAGCGGGTCTTCGTCTTCGGCGATGCCACCCACGCGATCGCCGCGGCCCGGGTGGCGCGCGAGGAGCTCGGCTTCGAGGTCGTGGGCCTCGGCACCTACAGCCGGGAGTTCGCCCGCGAGGTCCGCGAGGCCGCCCGGGCGATCGGCCTCGAGGCGCTCGTCACCGACGATTACCTCGAGGTCGAAGCCGCGATCGCCGAGCTCGCCCCCGAACTCGTGCTCGGGACCCAGATGGAGCGGCACGTGGCGAAGCAGCTCGGGATCGCCTGCGCGGTGATCTCCGCCCCGGTCCACGTCCAAGACTTCCCGGCCCGCTACGCCCCGCAGATGGGCGCGGAAGGCGCCAACGTCCTGTTCGACACCTGGGTCCATCCGCTGATGATGGGCCTCGAGGAGCATCTCTTGCAGATGTTCCGCGAAGACTTCGAGTTCCACGACGGAGCACCACCCTCGCACCTCGCCGCGACCGCGCCCGCCCGTCCGCGCCCGCCGGCCGAGCCCGTGTCGGCAGCGGCGGAAGGGCCGGTCCGCTGGACCCCCGAGGCCGAGAAGGAGCTCGCCAAGATCCCGTTCTTCGTCCGCGGCAAGGCGCGCCGCAACACCGAGCGGTTCGCCCGCGAGCGACGCTTGCCCGCGATCACCCTCGAGACGCTCTATGAAGCCAAGGCGCATTTCGGTCGCTGAGCCCGCGCCCGGCCCGGCGCACCTCGGCCCCGAGGCGGCGATGCGGGTCGTGATCGTGACGATGGACGATCACCTCGCGACCGCGCTGGTGCAGGCCCGGACCCGGCTCGCCCGCACGCTGCCGGGCCTCGAGCTCGAGCTCCACGTCGCCGCGGATTGGGCGCACGACCCGGGGGCCCTCCTTCGCTGCCGGGCGGCGATCGCCCGGGCGCACGTCGTGATCGCCGCGATGCTCTTCCTCGAGGAGCATTTCCGGCCGATCCTGCCCGACCTCGAGGCGCGCCGCGACGAGCTCGACGCGCTCTTGGGGATCCTCTCCGCACCCGAGGTCATCCGCCTCACCCGGCTCGGCCGGCTCGCGATGGACGGCGGTGGGAGCGGTGCGCTCGGCCTGCTCAAGCGGTTGCGCGGCGAGCGCAAGGATCGGCCGGTCTCGGGTGCCCGGCAGATGGCGATGCTGCGCCGGCTGCCCCAGCTGCTCCGCTTCATCCCCGGCAAGGCCCAGGATCTGCGGGCCTATTTCCTCGCGATGCAGTACTGGCTCGCGGGCTCGGCCGAGAACCTCGAGGGCCTCGTCCACCTCCTGGTCGATCGCTACGCCCGAGGACCGCGCGCCGGCTTGCGCGGCCGCGGCGAAGTCGCCCCGCCCGCGATCTATCCCGAGATCGGTGTCTACCATCCGCGGCTGCCCGGGCGGATCGGCGAGCGCGCGGAGGATCTGCCGCGCGCCGGTGCCAAGGGCACGGTCGGGCTCCTCCTGCTGCGCTCCTACCTCCTGGCCGGCAACAGCGCCCATTACGACGGGGTGATCGGCGCACTCGAGGCCCAGGGTCTCTCGGTGATCCCGGTGTTCGCCGCCGGGCTCGACGCGCGGCCGGCGATCGAGCGCTACTTCCTCGACGAGCGGGGCGGCAGCCGGATCGACGCGCTCGTCTCCTTGACCGGGTTCTCGCTCGTGGGCGGGCCGGCCTACAATGACGCGAAGGCCGGCGAAGAGATCCTCGCCCGGCTCGACGTCCCCTACATCGCCGCCCAGCCGGCCGAACTCCAGCCGCTCGAGCGCTGGGCCGCCTCCGAGCGCGGCCTTCTGCCGGTCGAATCGACGATCATGGTGGCGATCCCGGAGCTCGACGGCGCCACGGGCCCGATCGTCTTCGGCGGCCGTTCGGAAGGCTCGGGGACGCCCTGCGAGGGGTGCGAGCGGCACTGCCGGTTCGAGCCGGGGCCGGTCGCGCGGACCATGCAGCCCTGCCTCGAGCGGGCGCACACGCTCGCCGCCCGGGTCGCCCGGCTCGTGGCGCTCCGCCGCACGCCACCGGCCGAACGGCGGCTCGCGATCGTCCTCTTCTGCTTCCCGCCGAACGCCGGTGCGGTCGGCACCGCCGCCTATCTGGGCGTCTTCGAATCGCTCCACAACACGCTGCGGGCGCTCGCCGAGGCCGGCTGGCGGGTCGAGCTGCCGGAGAGCGTCGAGGCGCTGCGCCGACGGATCCTCGAGGGTAACGCCGCCCGCTTCGGCACCCCCGCCAACGTCCACGCCCGCATCCCGGTCGACCAGCACGTCCGCCGCGAGCGTCATCTGGCCGAGATCGAGGCGCAGTGGGGCCCGGCCCCCGGCCGCCAACAGAGCGACGGCAAGAGCCTCTTCGTGCTCGGCGAGCGGTTCGACCACGTGTTCGTCGGGGTCCAGCCGGCGATGGGCTACGAGGGCGATCCGATGCGGCTCCTGTTCGCCCGCGGTTTCGCGCCCACCCACGCCTTCGCCGCCTTCTACCGTTGGCTCGCCGAGGATTTCGGGGCGCACGCCGTCCTGCATTTCGGGACCCACGGGGCGCTCGAGTTCATGCCCGGCAAGCAGACCGGGCTCTCGGCGCGCTGCTGGCCCGACCGGCTGATCGGGACCCTCCCGAACTTCTACCTCTACGCCGCCAACAATCCCTCCGAAGGGCTGATTGCCAAACGCCGTTCGGCGGCCACCCTGGTGAGCTATCTGACCCCGCCGCTCACGCATGCCGGGCTCTACCGCGGCCTCGCCGAGCTCAAGACCTCGCTCGAGCGGTTCCGGGCGCTACCCGAGAGCGAGCGCGAGGAACGGCGGCGGCTCGCCGAGCTGATCCAGGCGCAAGCGGCCGCGGTCGAGCTCGCCGAGGCCGAACCGGCTTGGCCCGAAGAGGCGATCGCGAGCCGCGTGCAGCGGCTCGGCGAGGCGATCCTCGAGCTCGAAACCACCCTCGTCCCGCACGGCCTGCACGTCGTGGGAAAGCCTCCCTCGGCGGAGGAGCGGGTCGACCTCTTGCTCGCCGTGGCCGAGGCCAACCACGGCGCCGTGCTCGAGCGGGAGGTCGTCGGACGGCTCGTCGCCGGGCGGCCGACCCCCGAGGTCGAGCCCGAGCTCGCCCGCGAGCTGCGTCGGCTCGACGCGCTGCTCGCCCGCGACCACGAGCTCGAGGCGATCGTCCGGGCCCTCGACGGCCGTTTCGTCCGCCCAGTGGCGGGCGGCGATCTCTTGCGCGACCCTTCGATCCTGCCGACGGGCCGCAACCTGCACGGCTTCGACCCGTTCCGGATCCCCTCGGCCTTCGCCATGGCCGAAGGGGCCCGCCAGGTCGAGCGGCTGCTCGCCCGCCATCTGGCCGACGGCCACCCCCTGCCCGAGACCGTGGCCCTCGTGCTCTGGGGGACCGACAATCTCAAGACCGAAGGGGCCGGCATCGCCCAGGCCCTGGCGCTCTTGGGCGCCCGGCCACGCTTCGACTCCTACGGCCGGCTCGCCGGCGCCGAACTCGTGCCCTTGGTCGAACTCGGCCGGCCGCGGATCGACGTCGTCCTCACGCTCTCCGGCATCTTCCGCGATCTCTTGCCCCTGCAGACCCGGATGTTGGCCGAGGCGGCCTGGCTCGCGGCCGCGGCCGACGAGCCGGTCGAGCGCAACTTCGTCAAGAAGCACGCCCTCGCCCATCAAGCACGGCTCGGCTGCGATCTCGAGACCGCGGCCCTGCGCGTCTTCTCCAACGCCGAGGGGGCTTACGGTGCCAACGTCAACCTCCTGATCGACAGCGGCAGCTGGGCGCACGAGGACGAGCTCGCCGAGACCTGGGCGAAGCGCAAGGGCTTCGCCTACGGCCGCGACGGCCGGCCGGTCGAGCGCGCCGAGCTGCTCGAGCGGGTGCTCGCCCATGTCGAGCTCGCCTACCAGAACCTCGAATCGGTCGAGCTCGGGGTAACCGCGATCGACCAGTACGTCGACAGCTTGGGCGGGCTCGGCCGGGCCGCCGCCAAGGCCCGCGGCACGCCCGTTCCGGTCTACATCGGCGATCCGACCCGGGGTGCCGGCACGGTCCGCACCCTGGCCGAGCAGGTGGCGCTCGAGGCGCGCACCCGCCTTCTCAACCCGAAATGGTACGAAGGCATGCTGCGCCACGGCTACGAGGGCGTGCGACAGATCGAGGCGCACGTCACCGCCGCGGTCGGCTGGTCGGCGACCACGGGGCAGGTGGCTCCCTGGGTCTACGAGCAGGTGAGCCGGACCTTCCTGCTCGATCCCGAGATGCGCGAGCGGCTCGCCCGTCTCAACCCGACCGCCTCCGCCCGGGTCGCGAGCCGGCTCCTGGAGGCGCACGACCGTCGCTACTGGCAGCCCGATCCGGCCACCCTCGAGGCGCTGCGCCGGGCCGGCGAAGATCTCGAAGATCGGCTCGAGGGGATCGGCGTGGAGATGGCCGCATGAGCGTCGTCACTCTCTCCCGGCTGCGCGAGCGCGTCGACCGCGGCTGCGGCGACGGCGAGGGCAGCTGCCAGGTCCATCAGGACCCCGGGCTGCGGATCGGCCGGGCCAAGGTGTTCGCGGTCTACGGCAAGGGCGGGATCGGCAAGAGCACGACCGCCTCCAACCTCTCGGTCGCCTTCGCCAAGCTCGGCAAGCGGGTCCTGCAGATCGGCTGCGACCCCAAGCACGATTCGACCTTCACGCTCACCAAGCGCCTCGTGCCGACCGTGATCGACGTGCTCGAGCAGGTCGATTTCCACACCGAGGAGCTCCGGCCCGAGGACTTCGTTTACGAGGGCTATGCCGGGGTCCTGTGCGTCGAGGCGGGCGGGCCGCCGGCCGGCACGGGCTGCGGCGGCTACGTCGTCGGTCAGACCGTCAAGCTCTTGAAGGAGCATCATCTCTTGGACGAGACCGACGTCGTCCTGTTCGACGTCCTGGGCGACGTGGTCTGCGGCGGCTTCGCCGCACCCTTGCAGCACGCCGAGCGGGCGCTCGTGGTCGCTGCCAACGATTTCGATTCGATCTTCGCGATGAACCGGATCGTCGCGGCGATCCTCGCCAAGTCGAAGAACTACAAGGTCCGCGTGGGCGGGGTGATCGCCAACCGCTCGGCCGCGACTGACCAGATCGAGCGGTTCGCCTCCCGGGTCGGCCTCGATCTCCTCGCCCACTTCCCCGATCTCGACGTGATCCGGCGCTCGCGGCTCGCGAAGGCGACGCTCTTCGAGATGGAGCCCTCGCCCGAACTCGCGGCCGTGCAGCGCGGCTTCCTCGAGCTCGCCGAGACCTTGTGGGCCGGGACGCCGGAATCGGCCCCGGTGCCGCTCAAGGATCGCGAGATCTTCGATCTCTTGGGGTTCGAGTGATGAACGGCGTGGCCTCCCCCGCCCTCGCGAGCCGCAGCTACCTCGCCCGCCGCGGCGAGATCTTCGACTATTTCGACCGTACCGCGGCCGAGGCCTGGGCCGCGCTCACCTCCGAAGCCCCCGTCGGCCGGATCCGCGCCACGGTGCGCGAGGGCCGTGCGCGGATGCGGGCCGTTCTGCTCGACTGGCTCGGCCCGGATCTGCGCGGGCTCACGATCCTCGATGCGGGGTGCGGCACCGGCCTCTTGGCGGTCGAGCTCGCCGCGCGCGGGGCCGAGGTGACGGCCGTCGACCTTTCCCCCCGCCTCGTGGCCCTCGCCCGCGAGCGGGCGAGCGGCCTGGCCCTTCCGGGGCAGATCGAGTTCCGGGCGGGCGACATGCTCGATCCGGCCCTCGGCCGGTTCGATCGGGTGGTCGCCATGGATTCGCTTATCCACTACGCCACGGCCGACATGGTCCGAGCACTCGCCGGCCTCGCCGCGCGGAGCGAGGGGGCGGTCCTCTTCACCTTCCCGCCGCGCAACCCGCTGCTCGCGTTGTTCCACGGGATCGGCCGGCTGTTCCCGAAGCGCGAGCGAGCGCCTTCGATCGTGCCGGTTTCCGAACGGGCGCTGCGCCGGGCGCTCGCCGCCGAGCCGGGGCTCGCGCATCGGCGGCCCGGCCGGACCGTGCGGGTCGCCCACGGCTTCTACACTGCGCAAGCCTTGGAGCTCGTCCCGGCATGAGCGCGCTCGACGCCCGTCTGGTCGAGCTCTGGCGCCGGCTCGGGCCTCGGCTCCTCCCCTTCGCCGATGCCGCGACCCCCGAGCTGCCCCTGCCGCGCCTGCTGCGCCTCTCGCTCTTCCAGGTCTCGGTCGGCATGGCGACCGTGCTGCTCGTCGGCACCCTCAACCGGGTGATGATCGTCGAGCTCGGCGTGCCCTCGAGCCTGGTCGCGGTGATGGTGGCGCTGCCGGTCGTGGTGGCGCCGTTCCGGGCGCTCGTGGGCTTCCGCTCGGATACCCACCGCTCGCTCTTGGGCTGGCGTCGCGTGCCCTTCCTCTGGATGGGCACGATGGCCCAGTTCGGCGGCTTCGCGATCATGCCCTTCGCCCTCCTCGTGCTGACCGGCGAGGGGCATTGGCCGGCCTGGGTCGGCCAGGCCGGTGCGGCGCTCGCCTTCCTGCTCGTGGGTGCCGGGTTGCACACGGTCCAGACCGTGGGCCTGGCACTCGCCACCGATCTGGCCCCGCGCGAGAGCCACCCCAAGGTCGTGGCCTTCCTCTGCTGCGCGCTCCTCCTCGGCATGCTCGGCGCCGGCGCCGTGATGGGGGCCTTGCTCGCCGCGTTCAGCCCGCTCCGGCTGATCCAGGTGATTCAGGGAGCGGCGGTCGCGACCATGCTCCTCAACCTCGTGGCCTTGTGGAAGCAGGAGCCGCGCGATCCCGCCCGGACCTCCTTCGACCGGCCCGAGCAGCGCTTCGCCGAGGCCTGGGCGCGGCTCGACGGCGACGGTCGGGCGACCCGTCGCTTCGTCGTGATCGGCCTCGGGACCGCCGGCTTCGCGATGCAGGACGTCCTGCTCGAGCCCTATGGCGGCCAGATCCTGGCCCTTCCGGTCGGTGCCACGACCGCGCTCTCGGCGCTCTTCGCGGCGGGCGGGCTCGCCGGCTTCTGGACCGCCGCCAAGCGCCTCGAGCGCGGGACCGATCCTTGGCGGCTCGCGGGCTTCGGGGCGCTTCTGGGGGCTGCGGCCTTCGCCCTCGTGAGCTTCGCCGCACCCTTGGCCTCACCCGGGCTGTTCGCGGTGGCGGTCGTGCCGATCGGCTTCGGCGGCGGGCTCTTCGCCCATTGCACGCTCACCGCGGCGATGCGCGCGGCGCCGCCCGGTGAGGCGGGTCTGGCGCTCGGCGCCTGGGGGGCGGTGCAGGCGACCGCGGCCGGGCTCGCGATCATGAGCGGTGGGATCTTGCGCGATCTCGTGGCCGGGCTCGCGAGCCGGGGTGCCCTCGGCCCGGCGCTGGTCGATCCGGCCGTGGGCTACGTCTTCGTCTACCAGCTCGAAATCGTGCTCCTGTTCGCCACGCTCGTCGCGATCGGCCCCTTGGTCGGTCGTACGGTGGAGGCCCAGCGGTTCCGGGCCGCGCACGTGCCCGGCTAGCTCGAGGAGGGTCCGATGGAAGTCGGCGCGATCACCGGATACATCGACATCGCCCAAGTGACGCTCTACGCGTTTTGGATCTTCTTCGCGGGGCTGATCTTCTATCTGCACCGCGAGAACAAGCGCGAGGGTTACCCGCTCGAATCCGAGCGTTCGGCCTACGTCACCGTCCAAGGCTTCCCGCCGATCCCGGAGCCCAAGACCTATCGCCGGCGCGACGGGCGGACCGTCCAGGCGCCGACCGGCAAGGGCGACACCCGTCCGGTGGCGGCGGTGCCGGCCTTCGGCCATCTGGGTGCCCCCCTCGTGCCGACCGGCGATCCCTTGGCCGACGGGGTCGGCCCTGCGGCCTATGCCGAGCGTGAGGAGGAGCCGGAGCGAACCTGGGAGGGTGAGCCCTTGATCGCCCCGGCCCGGCTCGTTCCCGGCACGACGGTCGCGAAGGAGGACGCCGATCCGCGCGGCATGCGGGTGATCGCCGCCGACAAGAGGGTCGCCGGCACCGTCGTCGAGCTCTGGGTCGACCGCTCCGAGCCGCAGATCCGCTACCTCGAGCTCGAGACCGCGGAAGGCGGTCGACGGGTCTTGATGCCGATCAACTTCGCCCGGATCGACCCCCGGCGGCGCGAGGTCCGCACCCGTGCCCTGACCGCGGCGCAGATCGCGCGGGTGCCCGGGATCGCGAGCGACTCGCAGATCACCAAGCGCGAGGAGGATCGGATCTGCGCCTATTGGGCGGGCGGCTTCCTCTACGCCACGCCCGACCGCCAGGAGCCCTTGCTGTGAGCGAGCGCGCCGCGCGCCGTCGCCCGGCGGCGGTCCTCGAGCACGGGGCCGAGCCGATCCCGGGCCTGCCCGAGCCTCTGCCGCCGGGTGAGCGGATCCTCTGGCGGGGCCGACCGGTCTTCGCCTCCCTCGCGCGGCGCGCGTTCCATCTCCGCGCGGTCGCCGGCTACTTCGTCTTGCTCGCGCTCTGGAAGCTTGTCACCGGACTGTACGACGGGGCGGGTTGGGCGGCGGCCGGGCTCGACGCCTTCGGCCTCGTCGTGCCGGCGGGCCTGGCGATCGGGGTGCTGGCCCTGCTCGCCCTGGCCTATGCGCGCAGCACGATCTTCACGATCACCGACCGGCGGGTCGTGATCCGCTTCGGCGTCGCCTTGCCGATGGCGGTCAACCTGCCCTTCCGGCAGATCGCGGGCGCGGCGGTGGCGGTCTTCCGCGACGGCACGGCCGATCTGCCCCTCACGCTCGCCGGTCCGGACCGGGTCGCCTGGCTGCATCTCTGGCCCTTCGTCCGGCCTTGGCGGCTCCGCCACCCCGAGCCGATGCTGCGGGCCGTCCCGAACGGGGCCGAGGTGGCGCGGATCTTGCGCACGGCCCTCGAGCAGGCGGCCGCGGCGCGGACCGCCGAGGCCTCGGCCGAGGGCCGTGAGGCGGCCGCCGCCCGAACCGGCCCACTCGCGGCGGCGGCCTGAGGAGGATGGCGCCGATGACCCCTCGTCCCGTCCGCGACAATTCGGTCCCGCGCCGGCCGCTGATCGCTGCCGGGCTGCTCGTCGGGTTCTCGCTTCTGGCCGCGACGACCGCCCGGCTCACCGGGATCGGTCGGGTGAGCCTGCCGGAGGCCGAGATCGTCGCGATCCGCGAGCTCCGCTTCGTCGACCGCCCCGACGGCTCGGTGGCGGTCCTCGAGCCCGCCGACGGCAGCCCGGTCGAGATCCTGCCGGCCGGCACCAACGGCTTCTTGCGCGGGGTGCTGCGCGGGCTCGCCCGCGACCGCAAGCTCGCCGGGCTCGACGACGGCCCGCCTTTCCGACTGATCCGCTGGACCGACGGTCGGCTCTCGCTCGACGATCCGACCACCGGCCGGCGGGTCGATCTCGGTGCCTTCGGCCAGGGCAACGCCCAGGCCTTCGCCCGCCTCGTCACGATCGGGAGGTCGCAGCCATGATCGCCGGCTGGCTCACGAGCCGACGGGTTCTCGAGGTTCCCTGCTCGCTCGATCTCGAGGAGAGCTTCGAGAGCCTGCACGCCTACGTCGATCTCGAAGGGGTCGAGATCGAGCCGGGCGACGAGGTGATCGTCCACGATCCGCCGACCGGCGTGCCCTATGGCGAGCGGCTCGTCTGGCGCGGCCGGGCGACGGTGATCAAGGCGAGCCCGCTCGAGCGCTTCTGGATCCGGCTCTCGAGCCGGCTCGAGCTCACCGAGCTCTACGAAGTCGGCTTCCAGACCTGGAGGACGCCATGAGCATCCAGCTCCGCGAACGGACGACCGCCGCACGGCCGATCAACGAGACGACCCGCAAGGCGCTCACCAACACGGTCTTGAGCCCGCGCTTCTACACCACCGACTTCGCTGCGATGGACCGGCTCGACGTGAGCGCGGTACGGGCCGAGTGGGACGCGCTCATCGCCGAGATGCGCAGCGACCCCAACAAGGGCCACTTCGTGCGCGATGCCGATTGGGAGAAGGAGCGCCGCGCGCTCGCGCCCGAGCTCTACAAGGAGTTCATCGACTTCCTCGTGAGCTCGGTCACGGCCGAGTTCTCGGGCTGCGTGCTCTACGCCGAGACCAAGCGACGGATCGCGAATCCCGACATCCGTGAGCTTTTCAGCTTGATGGCTCGTGACGAATCCCGGCACGCCGGGTTCATCAACGACACCCTCAAGGATTTCGGTGTCGGGGTCGACCTCGGCTTCCTCACCAAGGCCAAGAAGTATCACTTCTTCAAGCCGAAGTTCATCTTCTATGCGACCTATCTCTCCGAGAAGATCGGCTACGCCCGCTACATCACGATCTACCGACTGCTCGAGCAGAATCCGGAGAACCGCTTCCACCCGATCTTCAAGTGGTTCAAGAACTGGTGCAACGACGAGTTCCGCCACGGTGAAGCGTTCGCTCTCTTGATGCGCGCCGATCCGAAGCTCACGAGCGGGATCAACAAGCTCTGGGTCAAGTTCTTCCTCTTGGCGGTCTACGCCACCATGTACGTGCGCGACCATGCCCGCCCGGAGCTGCACAAGGCCTTCGGGATCGATCCGACCGACTACGACTTCCGGGTGTTCCGGATCACGAACGAGATCTCGAAGCAGGTCTTCCCCTTGACCCTGCCGATCGACGACCCGCGCTTCAAGGCCGGGCTCGATCGGCTCGTGGCGATCAACCGGGCCCTGGGCGAGCTCGAGGGTGCGAGCGGGATCGGCGCGACGTGGCGGCGCAAGGCGCTCGCCCTTTCCGCGGCGACCACGCTCCTCCGGCTCTATCTCTTGCCGGCGCAACCGAACCCGCTGCCCGAGCGGGTGCGGCTGCAGCCGGCCTGGTAGGGGCGGGAGCGGGCCCTTGGGCGAGCCGATCCTGGCCGTCCTGTTCGTGCTGGTCGCCTGGTGGTCGAGCACGGGGGCGATCCTCTGGCTCGACCGGCTGCCGCGGCGGACCTTCCCTTGGAGCTTCGCCGCGGTCTCCGCCCTGGCGCTCCTGGCCCTTTTGGGTCTCGCCGCGAGCCGCGACGGCGAGGGGCCGGCTGCCGCCTATCTCGCCTTCGCCTGCGGTCTCGCGATCTGGGGCTGGAACGAGACGGCGTTCCTCCTGGGCTATCTGACCGGGCCGCGCAGCGAGCCGAGCCCGCCCGGGACCTCGACCGGCTGCCGGTTCCTCCACGCCGTCCAGGCGATCCTCTGGCACGAGCTCGCGCTCTTGGCCTCGGGCGCGGCGATCCTCGCGGTCACCGTCGACGGCACCAACCGCACGGGCCTGTGGGTGTTCGTGGCCCTTTGGCTCTTGCGGACCAGCGCCAAGCTCAACCTGCACCTGGGTGTGCCGAACCCGGGCGACGGGCTGTTGCCCGATCATCTCCGCCATCTCGCGAGCTTCTTCGCGCGGAAGGCGATGAACCCGCTGTTTCCCGTCTCGATCACCCTTGCGACCCTGGCGCTCGCCCGGCTCGCCGGCCTCGCGGTCGAGGCGCCGGCCGAGAGCCTCGAGGCCACGATGTGGACCTTGTTGGCGACGCTCACGGCCCTCGGTCTGTTGGAGCACTGGCTCCTGGTCCTGCCGGTGCCGGAGACCGCGCTTTGGGGCTGGGTGCTCGAGGGCCGCGACCACCACCGTCGACCGCTCGCGCCGGCACCGCTCCTGCCGGCCGGCGAACCGGTCGGCCGCGCTCCGGGGAGGACGGCATGAACTACCAAAGGTTCTTCGAGAGCCAGCTCGACGGCCTGCGCAAAGAGGGCCGCTATCGGGTCTTCGCCGACCTCGAGCGGCACGCCGGCGAGTTCCCGCACGCCACCCTCTGGCGCGACGGCCGCCGGCGGCTCGTCACGGTCTGGTGCTCGAACGACTATCTCGGCATGGGCCAGCATCCGGCCGTGCTCGAGGCGATGCACGCCGCCCTCGACCATTGCGGCGCCGGCGCGGGCGGGACCCGCAACATCTCCGGCACCAACCATTTCCACGTCGCCCTCGAGCGCGAGCTCGCCGATCTCCACGGCAAGGAGGCGGCCCTTCTCTTCACCTCGGGCTATGTTTCGAACTGGGCGACGCTCTCGACCCTGGCCGCTCGCCTGCCCGGCTGTGTGGTGCTCTCCGATGCCGGCAACCACGCCTCGATGATCGAGGGGATCCGCCACAGCCGAGCGGAATACCGGATCTTCGCCCACAACGACCCGGCCGACCTCGAGCGCAAGCTCGCCGAATTCGATTCCGAACGGCCCAAGATCGTCGCCTTCGAATCGGTCTATTCGATGGACGGCGACATCGCGCCGATCGGCGCGATCTGCGAGGTGGCCGAACGCTACGGCGCGCTCACCTACCTCGACGAGGTCCACGCCGTGGGGCTCTACGGGCCGCGGGGCGGGGGCGTGGCCGAACGCGACGGGGTGATGCACCGGGTCGACGTGATCGAGGGCACGCTGGGCAAGGCCTTCGGGGTGATGGGCGGCTACATCACCGGAACGGCGGCGCTCGTCGACTTCGTGCGCAGCTTCGCCTCGGGCTTCATCTTCACCACCGCCCTGCCGCCGGCGATCGCCGCCGGGGCTCTGGCGGCGATCCGCCATCTCAAGACGAGCGAGGTCGAACGCGCCCTGCAGCGCGAGCGGGTGGCCCTCCTGCGCCGCCGGCTCGACGAAGCCGGCATCCCCCACAAGCCCAATCCGAGCCACATCGTGCCGGTGATGGTGGGCGATCCGGTCCGCTGCAAGGCGATCAGCGACCTCCTCCTCGAGCGGCACGCGATCTACGTCCAACCCATCAACTATCCGACCGTGCCGCGCGGCACCGAGCGGCTCCGGCTCACACCGAGCCCGCTCCATTCCGAGGCCGAGGTCGAGCGGCTCGTCCGCGCGCTCGTCGACGTCTGGGCGGCGACCGAGGTCCGTCGCGCCGCCTGAAAGCTCGACGAGGCTCAGACCCGGGCGGTCTCCTCGACGGACGGGAAATCCCGCCGCTCGAGCCGGGCGAAGAGCTCCAGGACCCAGACGAGCCCGCGGGTCTCGCGTGGGCTCGGGAGAGGCGCCCGGGCCGCCGCCTCGACCAGGAAGGCGGTCTCCGGCAGCGGTGGGGACAAGTCGAGCCCGCGCGCGGGAGCCTCGCCGCCGAGGAGGGCTGCGAGAACGAGCCGCAGCTTGCGGCGGGCGGGGACCATGGTCCGGCCGCGCAGCGGGTCGAGTCCGCGCCGGCGGAGCTCGCGGCCGATCTCGGCGTAGAGCGCGCGGGCGGCGCGGATCCCCGGCCGACAGCTCGCCGGCAGGCCCGGGATGCCGGTCGCGGCGCGCAGGTAGAGCCGCTCCGCCTCGCCGAGCAGGCGGTCGAGGACCCGGGCGAGCGCCGGCGAGGCCTCGGGCCGGGCGAGGAAGGCCTCGGGGTCGAGCCCCTCCGCCTCGAGCCAGGCGAGCGGCAGATAGAGCCGCCCGGCCCGGGCGTCCTCGGCCACGTCGCGGGCGATGTTGGTGAGCTGCATCGCCACACCGAGATCGCAGGCCCGGGCGAGGACGGCCGCATCCCGCACGCCCAGGAGGACCGTGATCATGGCCCCGACCACGCCCGCGACCCGTGCGGCATAGGCCCGGAGTTCGGCGAGATCGCGGTAGCGCCGACCCTCGAGGTCCCAAGCGAAGCCCTCGAGGAGCGCTTCGGGCAGCACCCGCGGCAGGTGCAGGCCGAAGACCAGATCGGCCATCGCCCGGTCGACCGGGTGCGGCCCCGGTCGACCGGCACAGATCGCCTCGAGCCGGGCGCGCAGGGCCTCGAGCCCGGCGCGCGGGTCGGCCGCGCGGTCGACCAGATCGTCGGCCACCCGGCAGAAGGCGTAGAGCGCCTGGGCCGGCAGGCGTGCCCGCTCGGGCAGGAAGAGCGAGGCGAGGTGGAAGCTCTTCGAGCCGTCGCGCAAGAGCGCCCGGCAGGCGGCGAGGTCGGCCGGGCTCGCGAAGCCGGTCTCAGGCCAGGGCGGCAGCATCGGGCACGATTCGGTCCAGCACCTTGGCGGAGGACAGCACGCCCGGGATCCCGGCGCCGGGATGGGTCCCGGCACCGACGAGGTAGAGCCGGTCGAGCTCCTCGCTCCGGTTGTGCGGGCGGAACCAGGCACTCTGGGTGAAGAGCGGCTCGAGTCCGAAGGCGGCACCGCGATAGGCGCCGAGCCGATCGCGGAAGTCGAGCGGGGTGAAGATCCTCGAGGTCACGAGGTTCGCTTCGAGCCCGGGCAACAGCGTGTCCTCGAGGAAGCGGGCGATCTTCGCGCGATAGGGCTCGGCCTCGCGGGTCCAGTCGACCGCCGCCTCGAGATTGGGCACCGGGGAGAGGACGTAGAACGCGTCCATCCCGGGCGGGGCGAGCGCGGGGTCGGTCGCGGTCGGCCGGTGGAGATAGAGGCTGAAATCGGCGGCGAGCTTTTTGTGGACGAAGATGTCGGCGAGCAGGCCCTCGTAGCGCGGGCCCAAGAGGATCGTGTGGTGCGGGACGTCGGGGTACCGTCGCCGGGTCCCGAAATACCAGAGGAAGAGGCTCATCGAGGAGCGGGCGCGCGCGAGCTTGCGATCGGTCCAGCGCCGGCGCTCGAGGCCGGGGAGGAGCTCGCGGTAGGTGGTCGCCGAATCGGCGTTCGAGACGACGATCTCGGCTTCGAGCGTCTCGCCCGTGGCGAGCTCCACACCGCGGGCGCGCCGGTCGCGATGCAGGATCGCCACGACCGGGGCGTTCGTGCGGAGCTCGCCACCCAGCCGTTCGAGGAGCCGGACCATGCCGGTGATCAGCCGACCCGTGCCGCCCATCGCGAAATGCACCCCGAAGCGCCGCTCGAGATGGGCGACCAGGGCGTAGACGGCGGTGGTCCGCAACGGATCGCCGCCGATGAAGAGCGGGTGGAAGCTCGCCGCGATGCGGATCCGAGGGTCGCTTAGATAGCGTCCGGCAAGTCCGTCGACACTACGGAAGGCGCCGAGGCGAACCAAGTCCGGGACGATCGCGAGCATCGCCCGGAGCCGATCGAACGGCCGGTCGGCGAGCTCTTCGAAGCCCTTGCGGAAGATCGCCTCGCTCTTCGCCAAGAAGCGCTCGAAGCCGTCCACGTCCTCGGGCGAGAGCCGGGCGATCTCGGCTGCCATGCGGGTGGGATCGCCCGTGCAGTCGAGCGTGCTGCCGTCGGCGAAGCACAGCCGATAGAAGGGGTCGAGCGGGCGGAGCTCGACATCCTCGGCGAAGCGGGCGCCGGCCTTGGCCCAGAGCTCCTCGAAGAGGAAGGGGGCGGTTACGATCGTCGGGCCGGCATCGAAGGTGAAGCCGTCCTGGCGGAAGACGTAGGCCCGACCCCCGGGCGCATCGAGCCGCTCGCAGACGGTCACGGCGTAGCCGCGCGCGGCGAGGCGGATCGCGGCGGCGAGCCCACCGAAGCCGGCGCCGATCACGACCGCCCGCGCTCGCCCCTTCATGCGCCGGCGATCCCGAGGGCGGCCGCCCGCTCGAGGATCACGGCCGCGATCGTCTCGGGCGCTTCCTCGTGGGCGAGATGGCCGAGGCCCGGCAGGTAGAGGAGCTCGGCGGCGGGTACGAGCGCCGCGACGCGGCGGGCGGCGGCCGGTGGGACGGTCCGATCGTTGCGGCCGACGAGCAAGAGGAGCGGGGTCGAAAGCCGCGGCAGGTCGCGGGCGAGGCTCTCGAGGTCCCAGCCCGCCATCATGGCGAGGGCGCCGGCGACGTGGCCGGGGGCGCGGGCGAGCCGGCCGTAGAGCTCGAGGGTCCGGGGGTCGAGCCGCGAGCCGGTATCCCGCAGGAGGTTGGCGACCAGGGTCGGGTCGATCGTGGCGTGCCAGGCGAAGAGCTGCGGCACGAGCCCGCTCGAGGCGGCGAGCTTGGCCATCGGCGAGAAGATCAGGCCCGCCAGGCCGTCGAGCGGGACGAGCGCACCGTTGAGGGCGACGACGAGCTTCGCGGCGAGATGCCCGTCGAGGGCCATGCGGGCGAGGATCGCCGCCCCCGCCGAGTGGCCGACGGCGAGCACAGGCGCGGCTTCGAGCGTCGCGAGCAGCTCGGCGAGGGCCGCGGCCATGCCGGGCAGCGTCGTGCGCGCGGCCGGCAGGGGGTCGGTGAAGCCGTGGCCGGGCAGATCGGGGACGATCACCCGGAACCGCTCGGCGAGGCGGGGTGCGAGGCCGGCCATCGAGTGGCTCGCCGCCCCGGTGCCGTGCAGGAGGAGGAGGTCGGCCCCCCTCCCCTCGCCGAACAGTTGGACGTGCCAACGGATCTCGGCGGCTTCGAGGAAGCGGCTCCGCTCGCGATGCGGCCAGTCGCGGCCGAGCGTTTCCCAGTCGGGCCGCTCGAGGGTGTCGCCGGCGAAGGGCGGACAGGGCCATACCGGGCGACCGAGCAGAGCGAGCATCGGCTCAGGCCTCGCGGGCACGGCGCACCGCCGCCGCGAGCCCGTGCGCATCGGCCCGCGGCAGCGCGAGGTAGCGAGCCCCCATGGCCTCGGCCAAGGCGCGGGCGCGCGGCTCGGGGCGCGGGCTCGTGTCGATCACGAGCGCGGCGAGCCCGCGCGCCTTCCAGGCCCGGGCGGCGGCGAGCGCATCCGCTTCGCCGCGCTCGCGGCCGGGCGTGCCGTCGCGGGCGACGTTCGCTCGGCCGTCGGTCAAGAGGACGGCGATCGGGACTTCCTCGCGGCGGCGGAGGGCGAGCGCGAGGACGAGCCCGGCGTCGAGGGCGGCGGCCAAGGGTGTGCCGCCGCCGCCCGGCAAGGCCGAGAGCTCGCGCCGGGCGCGGGCGAGGGAGCGGGTCGGCGGCAAGAGGAGTTCCGCGCTTTTGCCGCGGAAAGCGAGGAGGGCGACCCGATCGCGCCGGACGTAGCACTCGGCGAGCAGGAGCTCGACCGCACCCTTGGCTTCGGCCAGGCGATGGAGCGCGGTCGAGCCCGAGGCGTCGACCAGGAAGAGCGTGGTCGAGCGGACCGGACGGACGCGCCTCTCGACGTGGAGGTCCTCGGGGCGGATCAGGATCCGCCGCGCGGGATCGGAAGGCGCGGTGCGGCGGCGCAGCGTCTGCCAGGGTGCGGCGGCTCGGAGCGTGGCGAGCAGCGCCGGTCGGGCGCCGTCGCGCGGGCGGCCGGGGCGCACGCCCACCGGCCGACCGTGGCGCGGATCGCGGCGGAGTTGGAGACCGCGCCCCCCTCCCCCGGCACGACCGAGCCAGCCCCGTTCGGCCAAGCGATCGAGCGTGCCGGGCGGCAGCGCCGCGCGGACCGCGTCCGCGAGGATCTCTTCGGGCAGCCGATCCTCGCCACCCGCTCGCGGCTCCTCGGCCTCGGGTTCGTTCGTCTCGTTTCGCGGCGCCTCCTCGGGTTGCGGCACGACCGGTAGGACCAGGGCACGCGGGGCGAGGACCAGCCGGGCGGCGACCGCCGCGTCGTCCTCGCCGATCGTGGTCCGGCCCCGAAGGGCGGCGTGCGCCCGAGCGGCGGCGAGGGCGAGCAGGGGGGCGCGCAAGGAGCCTATGCCAGAAGCGGCGGCGACCGTGGTCAGGGCCTCGAGGATCGGCTCGGGCGGGGCGAGGCGCGGCAGGAGCGCGCGGGCGGCGGCGATCCGACCGGCATCGATCGGCGGTTCGGGCAGCCGGCGGCCGAAGAGCGCATCGAGCCGCAGGTGAAGGGCGAGCCGGTCGGCGAGGGTCGCCACGACCCCTTCCTCGGGGTCGATCCCCTCGTCGAGGGCGAGCAGGGCGAAGCGGGCCGGAAGGGTCCGCTCGAGCCCGTCCCGGGCGAGCCGGAGGCATCCCGTGTCGAGGGCGGCGGCGAGCCGGGCGGCGAGCCCCGGGTCGGCCCGCTCGGCCATGGTGAGCAGGAGGAAGCCGCCGTCCGTCTCGGCCAAGAGGCCGCGTTCGAGAACCGGGCGGCCGGCGGTGAGGGTGGCGGTCGGATCGAGCCCGCCCAACAGCCGATCGTCGGCGATCGCGGGCGGCAGCTTCCGCCAGGGGGTCCCGGCCGGGAGGAGGCTGCGCAGATGCGCGAGCCAGCGGTCGCGGAGCGGGCCGGGCCGGCCGCGCAGCACCGCGCCGCCGAGGCCTTCCGGATCGACCGCGAGCAGGACCGCGGCGAGAGCCGCGTCCGCCGCCGGATCGACCGCCGGCAGCTCGGGTTCGTTTCGGGGAAACGCCGCGGCCGGGGGTGGTGCCGGGCGCCGACTCGGGACGGTCGTGTCGATCATCCGAGGACCTCGGCGATCGCTCGCTCGATCCGGGCGGTCGAGCCGGTCTCGTCCAAGGGATCGCGGCGCAGCCGGTGGCGGAGCGCCATCGCCGCCACCGCGCGGAGCTGGTCGGTGCCGACCGTCGTGGCACCGTCGAGGGCAGCCACGGCGCGCGCGGCGCGGACCAAGGTGAGCTCACCTCGCAGCCCGTCGGTGCCGAGGGCGAGGCAGAGCCTGGCCGCCTGCTCGAGGACCAGGTCGGGTGTGACGAGGTTCTCGAGTTGCTTGCGGGCGGCCAGGATCCGCTTGCGCAGGGCCGTGGTCGGCCGCCGCCAGGCGGCGAGGAAACCTTCCGGATCCCGCTCGAAAGCCTCGCGCCGCCTGATCACCTCGACCCGGGTCGCGAGGTCCTCGGGACTTTTGACCTCGACCGCGAGGCCGAAGCGGTCGAGGAGCTGGGGGCGGAGCTCGCCCTCCTCCGGATTGCCCGAGCCCACGAGCACGAAGCGGGCGGGATGGCGGATCGAGAGCCCCTCCCGCTCGACCAGGTTCTCGCCCGAAGCGGCGACGTCCAAGAGCAGGTCGACGAGATGGTCTTCGAGCAGGTTGACCTCGTCGATGTAGAGGAAGCCTCGGTTGGCGCGCGCGAGGAGGCCCGGCTCGAAGGCTTTCTCGCCGTGCACGAGTGCCCGCTCGAGGTCGAGGGCGCCCACTACCCGGTCCTCGGTGGCCCCGAGCGGCAGATCGACCACCGGGACCGGGACGGATCGGGTCCGGCCCGCAGCGGCCGCGGCCCGCCCCGGGCAGCCGACCGGGCAGCCGGCCGGAGCGCGCGCCGGATCGCAATTGTAGGGGCAGCCCTCGACCACCTCGATCGGCGGCAAGAGCTCGGCCAAGGCGCGGATCGCGGTCGACTTGCCGGTGCCCCGTTCGCCCATGATCAAGACGCCGCCGATGCCGGGATCGACCGCGGCGATCAGGAGGGCGGTGCGCATTTCCTCCTGGCCGACCAGAGCCGCGAAGGGAAAGACGCGGCGCAACGGCGGAGATCCGCGCGCGACCGATCGGCTCAATCGCGCTCGACCATGCCCTCGGCTTCGAGCCACATGGTGAAGTCGATGATCACCGCGGCCAGAAGCCCGAGCACGTAGACGCCGAGGCCGGCGCCCGGGCTCGTGAGGCCGGCCACGATCGTGGTGAGGGCCACGAGCACCCAGACCGTTGCCGGGACGGTCATCTGGCCGGCCGGCAGGCGTACCTTGCCGAGCGGCTCGGTGGGGAGATTCCTACCGTCCCAGCTCATCCGTCAGCCTCCTTCGACAGCGCTGGTGTCAATCGAGGTAAACGAGTCGAGACATCCCGTCCACCGCGACGCATCATCCCTCCCCCGAGCGACCACGCAAGGAGAGGTTGCGGCCATGGAGCCCGGCACCATCGTCCTGCTCGAGGGCCTGTTGGTCCTGGGCGGGGTGCTCGCCTTCGCGATCTGGCAGCTCCGCTCGGTGCGGCGACCGGCCGCTCCGCCGCGGCATACGGAACGGCAAGAGGAGCTGGACCCAGGGCCGGGCGAAGCGGTCGAGCGAGAGGGTCTCGTGGATCGCCGGCAGCGTGTGGCCGGCGAGCCGGGTCGCGAGCAGGGCGCGGGCGTAGAACGGCCCGTCCTCGAGGCTGCGGACCAGCCGCGCCCGATGCCCGGGGTCGACCCGGGTCGATCGGGCGAGCCCCCAACGCGAGCGGGGTAGCGGCTGGCGCGGCGGCGGCGCGAGCGGCTCGAGCCCGCCGTCGCGGCCGGCGCGCAGCGCGAGCGCGAGGATGCTGCCGTCGCGGCGGGTGCCTTCGTAGAGAATCACGGTTTCCTCATCGTCGCCGGCCCGCGACCAGTCCCAGTAATGGAAGCGGGTCTCGAGCGGCTCGAGCCCCTCGTTGGCGTCGAGATAGCCGGATCCCGTGAAGCGCAGCGCCGGCTCGTCGAACACGACCTCCACCCGGGCCCGGGGGGCGATCGGCCACCAGCGGTGCGACCCCTCGGCCGCGAGCAGGGCGATCCGGCCGGGCAAGGCTTCCGGCCACAGGCGGATCCGCCCACGCAGGCGGCGGGGCCAGGGTGCGGTCCGTTCGTCGACCTCGAGCCGGAGATCGTCGCCTTCCCAGGCGAGCCGGCTCGGGCCTACCCGGAAGGAGGTGGCGTCGCGGGCGATCGCCGGTAGCCCCCGCTCGGTCATCGCCCAATAGCTGCGGCCCGGAGCGTAGAGCGCGAGATTGACGGCACAGTGGCGCTCGGCCGGGGCGCTGCCGAGTCGCCGGGCGAGCGCGTAATAGGGTGAGAAGACCGAGCCCAGGAAGACGATCGCGACGAGGCCGAAGCGGCCGTCACCGCTCAGCGCGTCGAGATACCACCAGCGATAGCCGCCGGGCGGGAGGGGTGCGTCGAAGCGCGGTCCGCGAGCACCGCCCGGGCCGCCTGCCGGCCCGAGAGGATCGCCATCGGTACGCCCGGGCCCGGATGGACCGTCCCGCCCGCGCAATAGAGGCCCGGCAGTCGGGTCCGGACCCCCTGACGGGCGAACGCCGCCCGCCAGCCGTGCGGTGCCGGGCCGTAGAGGGCTCCCCCGCTCGCCGGGAAGGCCCGGGCGAAGTCCGAGGGTGTCGTGACCCGCATCGCCCGCGCTTCGATCCGCAGGCCCGCTCGCTCGAGTTTGTGACGGACGCGGTCCCAACATGCCGCGATCTCCGCTTCGGGAAAGGGTCGACGATCACCCGTGGCCGGGGCGTTGACGAGCAGGAGGAACCGCTCCTCGCCCACGGGCGGAGGCGCTTCGGCGGCCGGTCGATCTTGGGCGCAGAGATAGACGGTCGGATCCGAGGGTAACCGCTGTCGCTCGAGGATCTCGGCGAACTCGCCCGGATAATCGGCCGAGAAGAGGACGTCGTGATGGACGAGCGGCCCGTCCGTGGCGCGCCCGACCACGCTCCAGACCACGGCCGAGAGCGAGCGACCGCCGGGGGCTCCGCCGTCGACCGCGCGGGCCGCGGCGGGCCCGAACAAGCCGGCCGCGAGGGCGGCGACGTCGGCGTTCACGATCACCGCCTCGGCCGCGAGCTGCTCGCCCGAGGCGAGCCGCACACCCCGGGCGCGGCCGCCCTCGACCAGGATCTCGGCGACCTCGGTGTCGAAGCGGAAGATCGCACCGCGCGCCTCGGCGAGCCGCGCGAGGGTGCGGGCGAGTGCTGCGAGGCCGCCCTCGACGAGCCACACGCCTTCGAGCTCGGCGTGCACCACGAGCATCAGCGTGGCGGGGACGAGGAAGGGCGAGCCACCGCAATAAGTGGCGTAGCGGGCGAAGAGCTGACGCAGGCGCGGATCGCGGAAGATCTCGCCCAGGACCTTCCACATGGTCTCGAACGGGCGGATGCGCGGCAGCTCGGCGAGGCCGCGCAGGCCCACCCCGCCCAGAAGGCCCGGCAGGCTCGGTTCGATCGCGCGCAGGAACGGCCGTTCGAGGATCGTCCAGATCTTCGCCGCCTCGGCGCGGAAGGCACGGAACCGGCGGGCTTCGGCAGCCCCGGCGAAGGCGGCGATCGCCGCCTCGCTGCGCGCCGGATCGGCGAAGAGATCGAGCTTCGAGCCGTCCGGCCACCAATGCCGGGCGAGGATCTCGGCGCGGCGTGTGGGCAGTTCGACTTCGAGCCGGGTTCCGGCGGTGGCCAGGAGCTCGTCGAGGAAGACGCGCAAGGTGAGCACGGTCGGGCCGGCTGCGACCTCGCGGCTGCCGACCTCGAGGGCGCGCATCTTGCCGCCCGGGCCGCTCGCCCGCTCGAGGACGGTGACCGCGCAGCCGCGGCAGGCGAGCTCGAGGGCGGCGGCGAGGCCGCCCGCGCCGGCGCCGACGACGAGAATGCCGGGTTTCGCCGCGGGCATGGGTTTCTCCTCGTCGCTGTCTATAGAAAATGACACACACTTGTGACAAGTTGAGTTGACAGATCGGCCGGGACCTAAGGGAGGCGCCGATGGATCCCCTGCTCCGCATCGACCGGGCTCTCGAGGCGGCACTCGCCCGCGCCGCCGGCCGCAGCTGCCCGAGCGGGCTCGCCGCGGCGCTGCGCTACGCGGTCTTCCCGGGCGGGGCGCGGCTGCGGCCACGGCTCTGCCTGGCCGTGGCCCGGGCCTGCGGCGAGGACGACCCGGTCCTCGCCGAAGCGGCGGCTTCGGCGGTCGAGCTCTTGCATTGCGCCTCCTTGGTTCACGACGACCTCCCCTGTTTCGACGACGCCGCGATCCGCCGCGGCAAGCCGTCCTTGCATCGGGCGATGGGCGAGCGGCTCGCGGTCTTGGCGGGCGACGCCTTGATCGTGCTCGCCTTCGAGCTCCTGGGCGAGGCCGGGGCGCGCCGGCCGGACCGGCTCGCCCCGCTCGTGAAGGCCCTCGCCGGCGCGGTCGGTGCGCCCGGCGGCATCGTCGCGGGCCAGGCTTGGGAGTGCGAGCCGCGGCTCGATCGGGTCGAATATCACCGCCAGAAGACCGGGGCGCTGTTCGCCGGAGCGGCGATGCTCGGGGCGCTCGCCGCCGGTGCCGAGGCCGAGCCCTGGCGGGTCTTCGGCGAGCGGCTCGGCCTCGCCTATCAGGTCGCCGACGACATCCGCGACGTCGCGGCCGACCCGGTCGAGCTCGGCAAGCCTACCGGCCGCGACGCCGCGCTCGGCCGGGCGAGCGCGGTGCGCGAGCTCGGTCTCGACGGTGCCCTCCTGCGGCTCGAGGAGCTCGTCGCCGGGGCGGTGGCGGCGATCCCGCCCTGCCCCGGGGCCGCCGATCTGCGCGCGCTCGTCGAGCACGAGGCCCACCGTTTCTTGCCGAAGAGCCTCGTGCGCGCGGCCGCCTGAGCGCCGATCGAGGTCCGTGGCGGCGGTCGCCGAGAAACTCCGGGAAGCGCTCCTCGCCCGGCGCGACCAACTCCTGGCGAGCCCGCGCTTCCACTGCCTGGCGAGCGCTTTTTGGCCGACCCGGCTGGTCGCACGGCGGCGAGCCGCGGCACTCTTCGATCTCTGCGCCGGCTTCGTCTACAGCCAGGTCCTCTGGGCGGTCGTTCGGCTGCGTCTCCCGGAGCGGCTCGCGCACGGTCCGCTCGGCCGCGACGAGCTCGCGGCCGTCACCGGGCTCCCGGCCGAGGCGGTCGAGCGGCTCCTGGCCGCAGCTGTCGGCCTCGGCCTGGTCGAACGCCGCGCCGCCGGGCGCTGGGGGCTCGGGGCCGAAGGGGCCGCGCTCCTCGCGACCCCCGGCCTTTCGGCGATGATCGAGCACCACGCGGTCCTCTACGCCGATCTCGCCGATCCCCTGGAGCTCCTGCGTCGGCCACCCGGCAAGGCGCGGCTCGCCCGCTATTGGCCTTATGCTTCGGCCGAGGACCCGGCGGCGCTGCCGGCCGAGCAGGTGGGCCCCTACTCCGCGCTGATGGCCGCCACCCAGCCGATGGTCACCGCCGAGATCTTGGCCCTCCGGCCGTTCCGCGGCGTGCGACGGCTCGTCGACGTGGGCGGCGGCGAAGGTGCCTTCCTTGAGGCCGTGGCGGCCCGTTGCCCGGAGCTCGAGCTCATCTTGTTCGATCTGCCGGCGGTCGCCGAGCGGGCCCGGGCGCGACTCGCCGCGGCCGGCCTCGCCGAGCGGATCCGGGTCGTGGGCGGCGATTTCCGCCGCGATCTGCTGCCTGCGGGCTGCGACGCGGCGAGCCTCGTGCGGATCCTGCACGACCACGACGACACGACCGTGCTCGAGCTGTTGCGCGCGGTGCGGGCGGCGCTGCTGCCGGGCGGGACGGTCCTGATCGCCGAGCCCTTGGCCGAGACGCCCGGCGCCGAGCGGGTCGGGACCTATTTCGCCCTCTATCTCGCGGCGATGGGCCGTGGCCGGCCGCGGCGGGCGGACGAGCTCTTGGCACTTTTGCGGCGAGCCGGGTTCGTCCGGCCGCGCCTGCATCGCACGCGCCTGCCGTTGATCGCGAGTGTCGTGACCGCACGGCGCGAGGCGCCTTGACGACGGTCGTGTAAATGTAGCTTGACACGCTGAGGAGTCAGGCTAGCTTGACGATGGCGACGGGAGCAACCGTCGTCGGCAG
>Ga0308415_1000030_pt1 | contig 50857 bp, 37 predicted proteins | sample HotsprSampleOS55_FD_203465 | JGI IMG/M metagenome (GOLD analysis project Ga0308415, IMG submission 203465) | Hot spring phototrophic mat microbial communities from Octopus Spring, Yellowstone National Park, Wyoming, United States - 20090730_OS55 ... | reverse complement strand
GTTTCAGTTGTTCCGAATTTCGGGATATGGTCATGGAAACATGTTGCGGGCTGCATAACTTCCGGATTCGATTGAAACGCAAAAAGTATTCAGAAAATCAAGATGAACCTTGATAAAGTCTATTGAATTAAATCCGGTATAGCCCGCGCAGGAGAGCTTTGCCCTGGATAGCCGAGGGCTTCAGCCTCACAGCAAGAGATAAATACCGGTTTATATTCCTATCATTATCCCCACGGCGGAATAGAACACGGATCGGCACTGATATGACGGATCATCACAGATATTTACGAGTTTCAGGAATTCAATCCAGTCCAGCCTGCACGGGCGGGCTTTTGCCCCATATAGCCGATGGCTTATGGTCTTTGAATAAATAATCCGGTGTAGCCCGCGCAGGCGGGCTTCGCCTTAAATAGCCGAGGGCTTTAGCCCGACGGCAAAAGGCGCATACTGGATTAAATTCTCAATATTAGCCCGACGACACGAGGCGCATACCAGCATTAGATGCTCAATCTTCATCAACCTCACGGCACAAGAGCGAATACCACACGTGCGCCTGCTGCGCGCAATCCCCATGACCAACCAATCTGCGCTTCGCGGTAACAGACCCATTGGTTACTCAACCGGCAGCTCCGGCATACGCGTATGCCAGTCAGTAACGCGCTGATAGGCGTCGCCGACACGCAGTAGCGTTTCCTCGTCGAACGCTCGCCCGATCAGTTGCAGACCGATTGGCAGCCCTGCCACGAACCCGCATGGCACGACCAGCCCTGGCAACCCTGCCAGATTCAATGGCAGCGTGCAGACATCCTCAAGGTACATTGCCAGTGGGTCATCGGAGTGCGCCCCAATCGGGAAGGCAACCGTCGGCGTAGTTGGGGCGGCAATGACATCGACCTGCTCAAACGCCTGCTGATAGTCGCGCCGGATGAGGGTGCGCACCTGCTGCGCACGTTTATAGTACGCATCATAGTAGCCAGCAGAGAGCGCATACGTTCCCAGCATAATCCGCCGCCGCACCTCTGGACCGAACCCTGCACTGCGGGTGCGCTCCAGTTCATCGAAGTAACTTTCACCCGGAACGCGCAACCCATACCGCACACCGTCGAAACGCGCAAGATTGGCGCTAGCTTCCGCAGGGGCGATCAGGTAGTAGACTGGCAGCGCATAGGGGGTGTGCGGCAGACTAATCTCACGCACTTCTGCGCCCTGATCGCGCAGTACCTCGATAGCAGCGCGCACGGCAGCTTCAACCTCCGGCTGCATACCGGCAACAAAGTATTCACGCGGCACGCCAATGCGCAACCCGCGAATGTCGCCAGTCAGCGCTGCTTCATAATCTGGAACCGGGTGATCGGTACAAGTTGCATCGAACGGATCGGCGCCTGCAATAACTTGTAGGATCATTGCACAATCGCGCACGGTACGCGCCATCGGTCCAATCTGATCGAGCGATGAGGCAAACGCCACCAGACCATAACGCGACACACGCCCATAGGTCGGCTTGAGACCAGTAATGCCGCACAGCGCCGCCGGTTGACGGATCGAACCGCCAGTATCGGTGCCGAGGGTTGCTGGCACCTCACCAGCCGCCACTGCAGCTGCCGAACCGCCAGATGATCCGCCCGGCACCCGCTCCAGATTCCAGGGGTTGCGCGTCTGCTGAAATGCACTATTCTCGGTGGAGGAACCCATCGCAAACTCATCACAGTTGAGTTTGCCGATCATCACTGCGCCAGCTGCTTTCAAGCGCGCAACAGCCGTTGCATCATACACCGGAACATAGTTTTCGAGCATTTTCGAGGCGCAGGTAGTGCGTACACCCTGCGTCGAAATGACATCCTTGATGCCAAGCGGCAAACCGAGCAGCGGCGATAGATCACCGGCAGCGCGACGCGCATCGGCGGCCTGCGCCTGCAACCGCGCACCTTCAGCATCGATGGTCAGAAACGCGCGCACCTGCGGCTCGACAGCAGCAATCCGTGCCAGCAGCGCATCGGTCAACTCGACCGATGTGATCTCACCGCGCATCAGCGCCTCACGCGCCTCGGAAAGCGTCAACTGGTGGAGAGACGTCATCAGTACCCTCGATTTTTGCCTGAAAGAATGTCAACAACTGTCTTGATGATAATTTTTATGTCAAATAGCAGTGACCAGTTTTCAACATAGTACAGATCATAGCGGGTGCGCTCCTCAATGCTAGTGTCGCCGCGCAACCCATTGACCTGCGCCCACCCGGTAATGCCAGCCTTCTGCTTGTGGCGGCGCATATAGCGTGGGATGCTCTGACTGAACCGCTCGACCCATACCGGTTGCTCTGGGCGTGGTCCGACAACACTCATCTCCCCACGAATAACATTGATAAACTGTGGCAATTCATCGAGGCTATAGCGCCGCAGGAAGCGCCCAAGTGGCGTCACCCGCGGATCGTCCTTCGTCGTCCAGTTGCCGATCAGTGGCGCATCGATGCACATGGTGCGGAACTTGAAGGTCGGGAACGGCTTCCCATCAAGACCGACCCGCTCCTGCACAAAGAAGACCGGACCGCGCGACTCGAATTTGATCAGCAGCGCGATCAGAAGCATGACCGGCGAACTGATGGTCAATACCAGGATCGCAACCACCAAATCAAGAGCACGCTTAAGTGCCCGGTTGATTGGGCTGTCGAGTGCAACGTTACGAATACCGATCAGGGGTAAGCCGCTCACATCGCCGATTGAAATATCATTATTGGTGATCAGTTGAAAAGCGTCGGGATAGAGTTTAATCTCGACCGACTCATCCTCGGCAAGAGCAACAAGGTCCAGCACTTCCGCCGACGTTCTCCCCGACACTGCAATGATGACCTCATCCGCCTGTGCTGCGCGTATCACACGACCAAGCGCCGCTGGCTTGCCAAGCACCGGCACCCCCTCGACCAGGGTGCCAACCGGCGTTGAGTTCGAAATAAAACCGACGACATGATACCCCATTTCGGGCTGGCGTCGGATGGTGTTGAGCACCACCCGCCCTGGATCGCGCGTTCCGACGATGATCACACGGCGCACATCGATCCCGCGCCGACGCAATGCTGTCAGCACCGAACGGTGTGCCCACCTTAGCGCGACCACACCCGCTACAGCGCCGATCCAGCCACTCACCAGCACCTGCTCGTTCCAGGGAAGAGGATCACGTCCGAACTGCGGTTGCATCGCGTTGATGATCAGCGTAGCAAATGTTCCAAGTGAAACTGCTACGATCACTTTGAAGAACTCATCCACCCGTGACACGCCGCGACGCAACGAGTACAGACTGCCTCCCACAAAAGCGACAGCCATGGAAACATTCATGATCAACAGCATGATCAGCCATGTCGTCGAACCAGCGGTAACAAGTGAAGTTGCAAACGCGGCATCAGCACGAGCCGCCCACAGATAGACGCCGATAAACGCTCCATTGAGCGCCAGCGAATCACAGGCAATCAGCGCCAGTATCAGCAGCGTGCGCACCACCCATGAGCGCTGGCGCATCGTTTTACCGGGCGCGACGCGAGACCGGGGTGCGGATGAGATTGCTGCCAAGGCTGAGGAACTCCTTCAGTGTAATACTGGTTTCAATTAATGCGTTCAGCAAAGCCGGAGTAGTGGCGGCAAAATGCTTGCGGTGAAAAATTCGCATGGCATCGTAGAACCAGCGGATCGTCTGCACCGGACGCTGGCTGCTCGATGCGCGTTTGTGGTGGTACACCGTCGCCGATGGAACATACATAATACGCCAGCCATACTGTTTGATGCGGTACGCCCAATCAAGGTCTTCGCCATACATAAAGAACGTCTCATCGAGCAACCCGATTTCGCGCACTACACTGGTTCGCACCAGCATACAGGCACCCACCACTGAATCGACCTCAGTCTCGCGGTTTTCATCCAGATAGGTCAGGTTGTAGCGCGCAAAGCGCGGGTGACGCGGGAACAGGCGCGACAGACCGATCATCCGATAGAAGGCGACCTCCGGCGTGGGGAACGAGCGCCGGCACGCCAGGTCGAGCGAACCATCGGGCAACAGTAACTTTGGACCACACGCACCAACGTCGGGATGCGCTTCCATGTAATCAATCAGCAGATCAAGCGCACCACGCGGCACAACCGTATCCGGGTTGAGCAGCATCACATAATTGGCAGCATCCGTCTCATTAAGAATGGCGCGCAGCGCCAGATTATTGGCGAAAGCGAACCCGCCATTGCGCGGACTAACGATCAGGCGCACATGCGGGAATTCGGCACGCACCATTGCGACGCTGCCGTCGTTCGATGCATTATCCACCACCCAGATGCTGATAGCGCAGTGCGGATTGTCTTCCTTGATTGAGCGTAGACAGGCACGCAGCAGATCACAGGTGTTGTAATTGACGATGACAATCGCAAGCGACGCCATGGTCGAACCCCGCAGACGGCATGTCAATGCCGCAATTATATCATACCTGTAAGCGATGCCTGAATGCGCACACTATCGCCTGACGCATAGAGTTATTCGGGCATTCTGCCAGCATGATCGCGCAGCTGATAGCGCAACCATTAGCCACGCAGCGACCGCACGAAATCGACTGCCCGTGCAACATACTCGCCGGGCGGCGCCTGTTCGATGACGTTGATCAGTGCACTGGCAACGATTGCACCGGCAGCATATCTGCCTGCCTCACGGACATGCGCTGCGCTACTGATGCCGAATCCGACCACCAGCGGCAGACTGGTGCGGCGGCGAACCCGTTCGAGGAACGCAGGTAATCCGCTCCACAGTTCGCGCCGCGCTCCAGTGACGCCGGTCAGCGCAACGCAGTAGATGAAACCGCTTGCAAGCGCAACGATACGATCAATTCGTTCGTCAGGAGTGGTGGGAGCAACGAAAAAGATCAGGTCAAGACCATGCGCACGGCAGGCAGCGTGGCACTCCTGCGCTTCTTCCGGCGGCAGATCGGGAATGATCAGTCCGTCCGCGCCAGCACTAGCTATGTCGCGCGCCAACCGCTCAAGACCATACTGCAAAAACGGGTTGTAATACCCCATTAGCACAATTGGCGCGCACACACCACGTTTGCGCAACCCGGCAACCGTTTCGATACAATGTTCCAGTCGAATGCCGTTGGCAAGGGCGCGCTCCGAGGCGCGCTGGATCGTGGCGCCGTCGGCGAGCGGATCAGAGAATGGAACGCCAAGTTCGAACAGATCGGCACCAGCCGTCTCCAGTGCCGGCGCTAGTTCGAGCGCCGAGTCGCGATCCGGGTAACCGGTCATCAGGTAGGGCATGAGCGCTGTGCGCCCGGCGGCGCGCAATCGGGCGAATGTTGCTTCGATACGGCTCATTGCAGAATCCTCAGCCTGTCTTGCACTGCATTCCCAGGCAGCGAAGCCCGGACAAATGCGACGTTCGGGAAGAAATTCACATACTCAACAGGGAAGGCGACCCTGGGCGCTTTACGTCGGATATTGTAAAATACAAATAAACTAATATAAACAATCCAGAGTCTTCTTCCATCGCAAAGGAGGGAACGATGCCCAGGATTACGATTGTCGCTGGCGTCGCGCTGACGATACTGGCGCTGTCAACATATTTCGGAACTGGTATGTCGAGCATTACGGCGCTCATCCCGGCGTTTTTCGGCGTGCCGCTGATTCTGCTGGGATGGCTGGCGCACAACGGGCAGCGCCGCAAAACGATGATGCACATCGCAGTCGCCCTTGGGGCACTCGGGTTCATTGCGCCGATGAGCCGCATTATCCCATCGCTTGGTTCGTTTGAACTGAATGCAGCGACCGGCGCCAACATTGCGATGGCGCTTATCTGTGGCATCTATGTGGCGCTCGGCGTGCGCTCGTTCATTGAGGCGCGACGCAACCCGCCGGCAACGACGTGATACGCGCTCACTCTGGAGTCGGCGAGCCTGACGCTTCTGCCATACTCCTTTGACAGCCCTGCACGATGACGTGCAGGGCTGCTGTGATTCACCATCATTCATCGATCATGCGAAATGCTGCTTCCGCGATGCTCGCTGGGTCGATCCCGAAGTGGCGATAGAGATCGACGCGCGTGCCCGATTGACCGAAATCGTCGACTCCCAATGCCGCTACCGGCACACCGTACACGCTCCCTAACCACGCCAGGCTGTGGGACGCACCATCCTGCACAGTAACTATCGGTGCACGACGCTCTTCCGGCAGAAACAACCATCCCAGCGGATCCCGGTCGCGCCCTGCACGCCAACGCTCGAAGACCCGTTTCGGGCTGACCAGGTTCAGCACGGTGACCGCCACCCCTTCACGTTGCAGGTACGCTGCTGCCTCCAGCGCCTCCGGCACAATCGCACCGACGGCAGCGATCATCACCTGATAGGGGCGTCCGTCACCACGCCGCGCTATGGCGGTCTGGTCGCCAAAACGCCAGTCGTAGAGGCGGTACCCGCCCATCATAACCTGCCGTCGCAGTTCCGCTCTTCCGATGCGCTCAAGCGCCGCATTGAACGGCGCCTGATCGATGGGGCGCGTCGAAAGGCGCAGGTACGTCGCCTGCCCGTGGACTCGGTCGCAACACTCGCGGATTGCTTCCAGCAGCAACCATGCCACTTCCTGCGCATAGCACGGCTCATACGCGCGCAGTTTCGGCAGTTCCGCCCCGATTGAGGGTGTGATCGTCGATTGATGGGCGCCGCCTTCGGGTGATAGGGTGATGCCTGACGGCGTTCCGGCGAAGATGAACTTTGCACCGGAGTACACGCTGTAGATCAGGGCATCGAGACCCCGACAGACGAACGGGTCGTACACAGTGCCGATTGGTATCAGCAGTTGCCCGCACAGTTCGGCTGCCAGTCCCATCATCCCCAGCAGCATGAACAGGTTCATCTCAGAAATGCCCAGTTCGATATGTCTGCCGGAGGGACCGCGCTTCCAGCGCAGCAGGCGGTACGACTCGGTTTCGTAGTCTGGATGTTCCACCGGCGTGAACACACCGGTCTTGTTGATCCATCCCGCCAGATTGGTTGAGACCGATACATCCGGCGAAGAAGTCACGATCCGTTTACCGATCGGCGTGTCTGCCAGACGCACCAGCAAACGACCAAAAGCGTCTTGCGTGCTGGTGCGCTCCGGTATGGCAACGTCCAGGTCATCGGGAATGAGGGCGGGATCGCATGCGACGACCGGCGGTTTTTCGGGCGGATAGAGACGCGCTGCAACTTCGGCGCACAGATCGGCTTCGGGCGTGCCTGGTGCGAATGCGTCCCACTCGGTGCCCGGAGCGATGCCGTGCGCGATGCGCAACGCCTCGATCTGTTCGGCGGTCAACAGCATCGAGTGGTTGAGCGGATGTCCGGCGATCGGCAATCCCCACCCCTTGATCGTATAGGCAAAAATGATGGTGGGCTTGCCGACTGGTTTGTCTGCCTGCGCTAGCACATCACACAGTTTCGCCAGATCGTGTCCGCCCAGGTTTGAAAGAACAGCGGGCAGTTCGGCATCGGGAATATCCGCAATCACGCGCGCGATCTGATCACTTCTACCAGCCGGATCATTGCACAAACGCGGGCGCAATTCGTGACCGGGCAAACGGATAAGCGCCTGATACTCTTCGTTACTCATGTCATCGATACGCTGGCGCAGCGCATCGCCGCCGGGTTGCCGAAACAGCGCCTGCAACCGATGCCCATACTTCGCTTCCAGCACCCGCCAGCCATTCTCGGCGAACAACCGTTTCAGGCGCGCTGCCCGTATGCCGGGAATGACCCGGTCGAGGCTCTGACGGTTCAGATCAACAATCCAGATCAGATTGTCCAGACCTTCCAGCGCTTCATCGAGGATCGCTTCCCAGACATTGCCTTCGTCCAGTTCTGCGTCGCCCACCAGCGCAATAAAGCGGCGCGATGTAACGTGACCAAAGTGAAGTTTCGCGTAACGATGCGCTAGTGCCGCAAATGCAGGCGCAACCGCACCCAATCCAACCGAACCGGTCGAGAAATCAACGTCGTCAGGGTCTTTCGTGCGACTGGGATACGCCTGGAGACCGCCGTAGGCGCGTAGCGTCATCAGATAGTCGCGCGGCAACCGCCCCAGAAGGTATTGCACTGCGTGGAAAGCAGGCGAAGCATGCGGCTTGATTGACACCCGATCGCCGGGACGCAGGAAGTGGAAATAGAGCGCCGTGAGGATTGTCACGAGCGACGTTGAGGATGCCTGATGACCGCCGATCTTCGTGCCATCGAGATTGGGACGCACGTGGTTGGCGTGATGCACCATGAATGTCGCCAACCAGAGAATGCGACGCTGGATCGCGTCCAGCACTGCGAGACGTTCAGGCGTGATCGCCACGGGTGTCCCGGTCTGCTGTCCAGGCGCAACATCGACCACGGTCGTCCTCCATGCGTATCACTCAACCGGTTGATCCGACGGCGGTTGTGGCAAAAGCGCCAGAATCTCACGATAGTACGCTTCAAGATCGGTCAGGTGATGAACCAGTATTGATTTGAGCACATCAAGGGAGAGTTTTCGATAATCATGCACAGCGATATTCCGAAAACCGCACATATTTTGCATGGCGCGTGCTACAGCGTCGGAGAGCAGCCCCTGTTCCGCGAGCGCCACAAAAATCTCGCGCAGCGTCGCCGGCATGTCGCGTCTCTGAGATGCCAGTGTATGCGCGCCGAGATCAATCGCTGCCTGGATTGCGCGTTGCAGATTGAGAACAAAGATATCCTGGATATCGATGTTCTCAAGCCGGTTCGGATCCATGTGCGTGACCGACCTGATGCGATCCAGGCAACGCTGAATAATTGCCACTTTTGCGAGAACAATATCAGGGTCGATCACTCAAGCACGCTCCGTCGTATCACTGCATCTTCGATCGGTTTCCGAATCCGTTTGAAGTCGGCATACTCTGTCACCAGCCGCATCACGAATTCATGATAGACACGTGGGCGCGGGCATGCGATCAATTTGCCATAACGGAGCGCCTGAAATGCCAGAATGGTCGGCGCATCATTGAGAACGATGAGATCGACATCGCGTTGTACCGCTTCTTCAAGGCGTTGACGTAGCGCCAGACGCTCTTCGATGCCGGGAATGGCGCTGTGCTCGAAGAGTGTCGCCACATCAATATCGCTGTCAGGTCGGAGACGTCCGCGCACTGCCGAACCGAACAGCAGGACGGCAGCAATGCCCGGCTCCGCGCCGAGAACATCGTTGATGCGTATTTCGACGGACGTCATATTCAACCCGCAACGTTCAACGTTCAACGTTCAACGCGCAACGTTCCCGTATTCAACGCTCAACGTTCAACGCGCAACGTTCCCGCATTCAACGTTCCACATTCAACATTCAACGTTCCACCTTCAACACTCAATGCTCCCACCTTCAACCCGCAACCTTCAACTTTCAACCTTCAACCCTCACCGCGAAACCTTCAACGCGAAACCTTCACCGTCGCAGCAACGGCATCGCCTTCCAGAAATACTCCACGCCCGACCCGATCGTCCAGATCAGCGCAAGCCCCAGAACAAAGGGCCAGAACGACGCCAGAGTCAACAGCACATCCGGCGATCCGGGAATTGCGCGCACTGCAGCGTCCACCAGACACCAGATCAGCGCTGCAACGGTAAACACCAGCTTTTGCTTCCCCCACTGGCGCGCTGCAATGACTTCACCTTCGGCAGCGGCGTAGGAACGCAACCCCGATACGGCAAATTCGCGGATAATAATGATCAGCGCAACCCAGCCGGGCAGCAACCCGCGTTCGACCATTGGTAACAGCGCACCGGCAACGAATATCTTATCGGAAATGGTATCGAGAAAAACGCCGAGCGGCGAAACGACCTTGAGTTTCCGTGCAATTCGCCCATCGGCAATATCACTTATAGCCATCACGACTAACAGCACAACGGCGCCCAGATCGCCGGTCGGCGTGCCCAGCGCGATCAGGATGTAGAGCGCTGGCGTTGCGACTATCCGGAACAGACCGAGCAGATTGGGCAGATGACGAGTATACACGCAATCTCTCCATCCGGCATTATACCCGAAGGAACCGCGTATGACAGCATGGGAACGCGATTTTATCGTGCATGGGCGCGTGGCGCGTATGGCCACTGTCGATGCACGTGGACACCCCAGTGTTGTGCCAATTGTGTATGCTTTCGATGATCGGCTGTATACGCCTCTCGATGCGAAACCCAAGCGTGTTGCCGCAACGCAGTTGCAGCGTGTGCGAAACATTCGAGCACACCCGCACGTTGCAATTGTCGTCGATCACTATAGCGAAAACTGGCGCGATCTAGCATGGGTACTAATCCGCGGAACGGCAGACATCGTCACTGACGGACCGACATATGTGACCGGCATTGAACTGTTGCGCCAGAAGTATCTTCAGTATGCAACGTTGCCGCTGGACGGCGCGCCGCTGATCGTCGTCACGCCGCTGACGATTCGCGGGTGGCGCGCGATGGACTGATACCGGGACGGCAGTCGTGTACTGGCAGCAGACCCGAACGCTGCCATAAGGACAGCCCATTCTGCCGGTTATGGCGCAATCACATCGATGGATCCAATCACGAGGCGGTTGTCGGGGAGCGTCGGCGCGCGGGTGACAATCGGCAGGCGCGAAGCGGGCGCACCGTCTCCGCTGTAGACTCCCAACACCAATGTGTAACGACCAGGAGGAAGGGTATGCGGCAGCGGAAGCGATCGCTCATCGTGCACTGGGTCACCAATTCGCCAGGTCGTGGTCATTCCGGCAGGCGCATATCCACCGAGCGGCGGTCCGTCATCAAGTGCGACCGGCGGCATGTCACAATTGCGGCAGAGATGGAGAAATATCCGGTAGTCGCGCGTTGGCGGCACCACTGCCTCCCAGTAGAGTGTCACGGGAAGCGATCCGCCAGCCCGTGCAGCGCCGCCGTGGAGCGCCAGCGTAAATCCGCGCAGGCGCAATTCGTGGCCGAATGTTGCGTCGAGCGCTGTGTCTGGTTGTGGGATCGTGCCCGGACCGCCAGCATTGAAGGTTTCCGGAAAGCTCTGGCACATGAGAAGGACGCCGACAAATTCGGTGCCGCCGCAGGGCCAGGTGCGCTGCGGATACTGGAAGCGCAACCCAACCCAACCGAAACGATCAATTGGCAATGGGGGCGGATCGACCGTTCGCGCGTGATCCGGCGCGATCAGCAGCAAGGCGCGTTTTTTCCCTGTCGCCTGCTCATTGAAGAACGGCTCGAAGCGGCGACGGATGCACTCCAGCATCTGCTGCCGCGTCGGGTTGACGATACCGCAGACATCGCCTTCCGCAAAAACCGGGAATGTTATCGGCTGCGGCAATGGATCAGGCGTAACGCGAGGTGCATAGTAGGCGTACATCGGCTCGACATAGTGCGGATGCAGCAGCACGAGATCATCGGGATGCGCCCGCAGAGCCAGCGCCGTTACTGCCTCGCGCCACTGTTCTTTGACCGGATCACCGCTGAACAACCCTTTCTCCGGTTGAAGCAGCGTTGCGACACCTGTTGTCAGACTGAGAACGAGCAGGATAGGCGCGAGGGCATCCGACAGCATTCGACGTGATGACATGGGCATGCTGTCTTTTCCATCACGCTGTTCCAGAATCGGGTAGACCAGTGCCACCAGCCACGCAGGAAACGCTGGCGCAACGTAGCGCGCCTCATACACAGGTACAAGGGTATGAACGATGGCGAACAGTCCCACCGGCGCAACCAGCAGAGCGACAATTGCACCAGCGCTGATCCGTCCGTCAAGTGCATCGCGACACAACAGCGCGACACCCCAGAGCGTCAGCACTGCCCACGGCAGGAACCAGGCAAACGTTGGCAACCAGAGATACCCATCCAGATCGCCGGGCCAGCGATCCAGACTGAAATGCGCGAACGTGAACCAGATTCCCTCGACAATCCCGACAGAACTACGTTCACTGCCAATCCGTTCATTGCGCGTCGCCAGGATCGTTCCGGCTACCCCGGTCAGGCTCAATACTAGTGCAATCGCTACAAACGCGGCAGCCAGCCAACGGTGCATACTGGCGTTCCGCTGCCACAGGTGAAGCCCCAGAACCAGTGCAGCGCCAGCCAGCGAGAGGAGCGCCAGACGGTGCACGAATACGCTGACCAGCGCCACGGAAGCGAATAACAACCACGCACGTCGCGTATCCAGGCGTAACGCACGCAGAAAAGTCCAGAGCAACACCGACGACGCCAGGATCACCAGGCTGTAGACTTTCGCGTCCTGTGCGTGCCAGAGAGCATAGGGCGAAAGCACAACGAGCGCGCCAATCGCAGTGACGCTTCGGACATCCCTCGCAAGGGTGTGATAGGAGGAGAGTTCACCTGCTGCCGCCACTAGCGCTGGCACGACCAGCGCCCCCGCCAGCGCCGATGGAAAGCGGAGCGCCCACTCTGTATCACCGGCAATAAGCACCCACGCCTTTAGCAGAAGATGGTAGAGTGGATAACCGGCATCGGGGCTGAGCAGTTCGGCAATCAGCGCCAGCCAGCTCTTCCTAGTCACCTCGACCCACGTGCTCCCTTCGTCCAGCCAGAGACTCTGGGCATCCAGCCGATAGATGCGCAGCGCAAACGCCAGCGCCGTCAATGCAATCGTGACCAGGAATATCCGCTGCATCGCATCTGATGCACGAAACAGATCGCCGGATGTTCTGGCGTGCCGGGTGAAGGCATACAAACTGGCTGTCAAACGTTCTCGCATCGTCCAACCCGCAACCGCATTACCCTCATATGGCAAGTGCACGATAGTATGTCTCCTCAAAGCGCGCCGCAACGACATCCCACGACAGTTCTTCCAGTACGCGGCGCTGGGCAGCTTCGCCAAGGCGAACCGCCATATCACGCCCGATCAGCAAGCGCGTGATCGCCTCTGCCAGGGCCGCAGGATCGCGCTCTGGCACGAGTACGCCATGAACACCATCAACTACCACATCGGGAATGCCAGCGACGCGCGTGGCAACGATTGGACGCGCCGCACACATCCCTTCAAGCAGCGTGTTGGGCAGACCATCAACATTACCGGCATCATCATGCACCGACGGCACGACATACACATCGGCAGCGGCGACATAGCGCGCAGCGCGGTCACGCGGAAGTTGACCGGGAAAGATGACTGCTTCCGCAACATTGAGTTCGTAAGCGCGACGTTTCAATGCGTCCAGCAGATCGCCATATCCCGCCAGCACGAGGGTCGCGTGCGGATGGATTGCACGTATGCGCGGCATGGCGTCGAGCAAATAGGTAAACCCTTTTTTATAGACCATTCTGCCCATTGCAACGATCAGCGGCGTATCAGGCGGCAACTGGAGTTCTGCGCGCACCTGCGCGCCAGCGCGCGGATCCGGACGGAAGGCATACGCATCCACACCATAGGGGATCACGGTTGTGCGATCCATCGGCGCACCGAGCCGCAACGCACGCTGATAGAGATCGTTGCTACAGGCAGTGATCGCTGCTGCACCGCGAAACACAGTTGCGGCAGTCAGAGCGAACGGCCATCCCTTGAACGCCAGGTAGACATCCGAACCATGCAAACTGACCACCAGCGGCAACCGACACAAACGAGCAGCGAGCAGGGCGGGGGCGCCATTCGGCAGCACCCAGTGCGCGTGGATCAGATCAAACTTGTGATGCTGCACAAGGCGCATTGTTGCCTGAAATGACGTCACTAGGGCAAACGGCGCCGCTGCCAGCGCCGTGCGACGCAGACCGATATCGGCATGCAGCGATGCAGCATAGCCATAGACGTTAAGGGCTGGATGGGGAGCATACCGGTAAAAGTGCAACCGCACGCCAGACTCGATCGGCGCACGCCGCACTTCCGGATGAAATGGCGCTAGAACATGTACCGTATGCTGGCGGCGCACAAGACTAATAGCAATCGATTCGATAAATGGCGCGGTCGTTTCTCCCGCATATTTCGGGTACGACGATGTGAGCATCAGAATATTCATAGTTCGCAGGGAGCACAGACAGACGTGTCATGCGACAATAAGCGTCCGTGCAGTTCTCAATCTTCTCCCGGAAGCGCGTACACTACTGTGGTCAACTCTTTCGTCGTACCCCGAAAATCGGCGCGGTACGTCGGTGTGCGATAGACTTCTCGGAAACCCAGGTGCGGGTCGGCAATCACTGCATCAAGCATCCGTCGCACCTCTGGCGCCGGACGCTGCAACGTATCAAGCACCAGGTACCGCACGCGGTAGTGGCGCGCCAGGCGAAGAAACGTCTCCTGATCGGTTGTGTACGGAATCATCAGTGCCGGACGCTGGCTATGCCAGTTGAGTTGCCACGGATTGCGCGTCATAACGACCGCATCAGGCGGCGTAGAACGTTGTAACCAGGTGTAAGCGTCGAGATCGGCGCGGTAGAGATGTGGTTCATCGCGCACCTTTTCGGCAATTTCGGGCCACGAGGGGCTGATGATAGCCGCAGTCAACGCGACAATTGCCAGCAACCCGAACGGCGACCACTGCCGGTTGGATATCCCAGCAATTCTATCGTAGATGCGCCAGAGTGCAGCAGCGGCAAAGAGCGCCAGCCAAGGCATAATCACAACCCAGTAGCGTTCCTCGTTCGTGTGCCAGTAGACGATCAGAAACAGAGCATATGGCACAAAAGCGGCGCCTAGAAGCATCATCAGGCGACGATGAACAACTGCAGCGCTAGCGGCGCCAAAAAGCGCCAGCCACGCGCCCGCCTCGAATAACAAACGCTTCTTGTCGGCGCGCCCGAACCACTCGCCCATCCCGAACGGGGCACGCTCCCAGGAAGGGATCAGATAATCGCGCAATGCCCGTACCTGACGTTCCAGTTTCACCAGAGTGCGGTCAAATCCCCAGCGCAGAATCCAGCTTCGATCCGGAACGCCAAGCGTGCTCAATCCTTCTTCGGTGGTATACACTGCATAGATGTGATCCCAGGTCGTATACTCCAGCACCCATGCATCTTTACTTTCGGTTGAATAGAACGGCACGCCAAAGGTCAGCATATTCCGCACCAGGTAGGGGGAGAGTAACGCAAAAGCGACAACACCCCACCCGACAACCGGGGCAAGACGCACGCGCAGGTCTGCCATGGTTCGCGGAAGTGAGTCGAAGCGCACCCACAGGAACCACGCTCCCATCCCCAAAGCGATCAGCCCGCCACTTCCCGGCTTCTGAAGCAGCATGAGTCCAGTCAACGCACCAGAAATGGTGGTCAGGAGCGCAACCTTTCGCACAGACATACTCGCCTGCGGCGCACCCCAGGCGCGGTACAGCGCGATCAGCGCCCCAAATGCAAACAGTGCAAACCCCAGGTCATTGGTCACATAGATCACCAGCTTGAAGTAGAGGTGACTAGTAATTAACACGACAACGGCGAATAACCCTACCCGCCGATCCCAAAGCATGGATCCAGCGCGGTAGACCGCCAGCGCCAGTAGCGTTATGAACAGCAGATTAGGAACTTTCGCTGCCCACGCACTGACACCGAATATTGCAAACGATAACGCCACCCACACTGGCTGGAGCAGGGGCCAGGTCTCCTGCGGACGCGTCACACTGTCGTAGAGCCGGTAGAACTGCGTCACATAATCAACCGTCCATCCGCGACCGGCGATCAGATTGCGCGCCACAACCGCATTATCGGCATAATCAGCATGACCAACATACGGAAGTACCAGGATGGCCGATCCCAGATACCCGACCCATACTGCCAGCATCAGCGCCAGCAGTAATGTCGCTCCCCGTCGCGAACCGATGGCATCCACAATACCCTGCACGAGGCGCGGTAAGCCATTGCGTCCGTAGATCAGCGCCAGCGCCAGAATGCCAACGGTTATCAGGGTATAGACCAATGAATCTGGGAAGAACTCCCAGAACCACTCTGGACGCGGCAATGGAGGAGCATGAAGTGCCACCATCGCCATTAACCACACGGCAACTGCGCCCAGCAATCCATATCCAAGGGATGCACCACGCGTGAAGCAGCGTATCAACCGCAGGGGATACCTTGTGAGTAGCGCGCGGTGCTGCCAGACCAGCAGGACAGCGCCAATGCCAGCAAACCACGGCAGCAACGCAACTGCCCAGATACGCAACGCAGCCAGAGCAACCGCTGCTCCGCTGACCAGCAATGTGGTGACAACAAAGGCGCCTGTCGGTCGGTGCGTGAGCGCGGCAAGCGCCAGGAACCAGACGATGCCATTCACCGCCAGCCAGAACACCGGTGCAACGACTGGCATGAACGGGCCATCGTTAGCGCTGCGCACACTGATCGATTCAATCCGAACCCCTTTGGGCCGTGGATCGGTGTAGACACGTGTGCTGGTAAAAACGTCTGAGGCGGTGAACGTCAATATCAGGTCGGCACCACGACGCGCCTCGACCGGGATGGCAAACTCATACTCCGCCCATCGCTCATGGGGGGTGAATCGACCGATCGGCGTATCGTGAGCTGCGACGATCACCTCCGGTTGGCGCGTCGTGCTGTTCAGTGCATCGGCGGGCCACCCCTGAGCGCGCACTGTCACAACGAGCGCACCGCCCCCCACACCGGCGAGATCGACGCGCGCCCCCTGGTGCGTCCAGCGACTCCGTCCACTGTGTGCGTCTGCGGTGAGTTCGTCACCATAGAACGTGTAGCGATCCGCAGCGCCAGCGCCCTCACTCGCCTGCAAAAACAAGCGGTCGCCAGGCCAGCCGACGAGAATCGTCGTATTGACCGGCGCCTGATACGCGAAGATGCCAGCCAGCACCGCCAGCGCGATGATCAGCGCCAGGCGCATATCCAGATAATGCAGCACCATCTGCGCATACGTGCCAGCGGACGGCTGCCAGGCAGGTGGGTCGCCCGAAATCGTTTTACCTCTCACAGGCAGTATTATACTCGAATGTTTCTGCTACAATAGCTGCGGTTCGCATTCCAGCAGAAAGGAAAACCTCGATGGAACGTGCAGTCGTGCAAGCGCCGGATGCGCCCCAGGCAATTGGTCCTTACTCCCAGGCAATTACTGCTGGTAATCTTGTGTTTTGCTCGGGTCAGATACCCCTGACACCCGATGGGGCACTGATCGAGGGGGATGTCGCCGCGCAAACGCGCCAGGTGCTGACAAACCTTCAGGCGGTGCTGTCGGCCGCTGGCAGTTCACTCGATCAGGTGGTCAAAACAACAGTCTTCCTCGTTGATATGGGAGACTTTGCTGCAATGAATGCGGTGTATGCCGAATTCTTTCCCGCAAATCCGCCAGCGCGTTCGACCGTCCAGGTGGCGCGGCTGCCGCGCGATGCGCGAGTCGAGATCGAAGCGATTGCTGTCAGGACGCTGACGTGAAGGGTTGCCATGGGTTGCAAATGTTCTCCACTGCGCTGCAATGACTGAATTGAGGAAACATGACGCCATCCGAAATCAATATTGAGCTGGGTATTACTTTACCCCGTCCACTAGCTGGAAGGAAGAACGACCCAAATGGGTTGACTCAGTGGTGTGTTCATTATCGCCTGTTCCAGCGTAATCCGTACGAGGCGCGCTGGGGTTTTTATCCTCTGAGGGCATGCTGTCAGCAATGACCTGATACGCCGGACTAATCTGCCGATTGCGCCAGCGCCGGAACCAGGTTCACTGCGCGGTAATGGGTGCTGGTCTGGCGTGGCTGTGGGTGATCATGGCATTCCCACGTTGGTATATACCGAAGTGCGCAATGGCGTCCAGTTGCCGTATATTGCGACTGGCAGTTCTGGTGATGTAGCGTAAACATCTGCGCAATCCGGTGATTCCTGGTCTACCGGAAGGACTGGAGGTTTCCAGTTTTTGCAACCGTTGTGTCTGGCATGAGAACAACGAGTGGCGCCAGATTATCGGATCGGGAATTGTGGAGCAGGGAGGCACGTGCTTTCTGCATCGCAGTTGCAGTCTGCTGGAGTGGGAGTATCTCGGTCTACTATGGTTCGGATGGCTGCGTGAGGCGCGCGGCGAAATAGCTCAACTGAACGCAGGATAGTCGGGAGCGATGTCATTGTTGTGCCTGATTCTGCCACGCATCGACGGTCGCGTTGGCATGTCTCCTGTTCCAGAGGTCACGACACTGTGTGGAGCGCATATCTTCCGCGCTCCAGAACGACTTTTGCCTGGTGAATATGTGCCGCTCGCCGATCTGCGTGGAGATATGCTGGAAATTGTAACGACCATCGATCTCGGCGCTGCGCAACGTGTTGGCATCACACTGCTTGCCAGCCCGAACCGTGAAGAAGAAACGCGCGTCATCTACGAACGTCTTCCGGGTCGGTTGCTGATCGATTCGGATACGATCCGGCAGCGGATCTTCTGACTCGCCCTCTGTTGCTCTGTCGCTTGCTCCCGGTAAAATGCTCGACCTGCGCATCTTCGTTGATCATTCAATCGTCGAAGTGTTCGCCAACGGTCACGCCTGCCTGACCGCACGTGTCTAACCGACACGTTATGACAGTTACAGCACGGCACTCTTCGCCGAAAACAGCACGGCGCACCTGATCTCCTTCAACGCCTGGCTGTTGTCCGATGTGATGAAGCGATCCTGAGTCATGAGTCCTAGAGCAGAACAGCAGTAACCTTTGGACCCCCAAACGCATCATACAAAACGAACCGGGCTCGAATAGTTTTCCGGGCGCCTGACCCAATGAGACGAGAAGATTGCTTCGCTTCGCGCGCAACGACGTCTATGAATTGGTTCCTGGTTCTCGGTTCTCAGCTCCCGGTTCTTGGTTCCTGGTTCTCGGTTCTCAGTTCTTTCCAGAGAGCATCCTATGAAACGTCTCTTCGTCCTGTTGCTCATCGTCTCTACATTCACACTTGCCTCCTGCGGCACGCCTGTGATGACCGCCCCTGTCGCACCGGACATTGCGCAGTCACAGTTGAACATTATTGACGTTGCAAACCTGCCGTTCAACGTCGATGTCGCCACAGTACGCGCGCTCCAGGGTCGAGATGATGTCGTCCTGATCGACGTGCGCGAGCCGGAAGAATACGCCGCCGGATACATCCCCGGCGTGCGTCTTATCCCGATGGGCGAGGTTCCTTCCCGCCTGAACGAGATCCCGACCGACAAGACCGTGATCGTCACCTGTCGCAGCGGCAATCGCAGCGGGCAGATCACCGATTTCCTGCGCCGCAACGGCTTCACTCGCGTTCACAATATGCAGGGCGGTCTGCTGGCATGGCAACGTGCCGGGTATCCCGTCGAGAAGTAACCAGCGCAGACCTAGAAAACCGGGCATCGTGATCGAGCCGGGGCAGTGCCTTGACCAGGCGCCTGGGCGATGTGTTCGTCGTGCAGGCGCTCCTCTCATCCTGCCAGAAGAAGCCAATATTCTCCCCCTTATGCAACAATCGACCGGGCACCAGTGCAGCAAAAGCGTCTGCTGGCATCTGGGATAATGCTTCTCTCTAAATCGACATTCAGTATTATTACTTTTTCAGACAGAGTTCCTGTACAATACGATGAGAAAGATGGACACTATAGGGGTCTTATGAGCGAATCGCTGCTCATTACTAGGATTGCCCCACCCGCCTATCGAAGCCATCTCGTTCCGCGCCGACGCGTTCTTGCACAATTGCGCAATCTCATCGATGTACCATTGACGCTTCTCAGCGCCCCTGCGGGTTTTGGCAAAACCACGGCGATGCTGGAGGCGACCAGCATGCTGTGGAAGCGTGCTGATGTGGCGCTGGCGTGGCTGACACTCGACGAACACGACAACGATCCAATCCACTTCTGGCGCTATGTGGCCCTGGCAGTGCACAGCGCCATCAACAACTGCGGCGTCGCAATGATCGAGGCGCTGGCAGGACCGCAACCGGCGCCGATTCGACCACTGCTTATTGCGACGATCAACGAGATAGGAGCGCAGGAACAGCATTTCGTCCTTGTGCTGGACGATTATCATTTCATCGATCTGCCCGCCATTCATGACGACCTGGCGTTTCTTCTGGATCACGCGTCCCCGAACCTGCATGGTGCGATCATCACGCGCGCCGACCCGCCACTGCCACTGCACCGCTGGCGTGCACGCGGTCAGTTGCTCGAGGTGCGGATGGACGATCTGCGCTTCGATCTGATGGAAGCGGCGGGGCTGCTCAACGGGGTCATGCGCCTGGGGTTAGATGAAGAGGATATGGCGACCCTGCTGCGGCAGACCGAAGGATGGCCCGCTGCTCTCTACCTGGCAGGGCTGGCGTTGCGCGAAGACGATCCTGCAACCCGGAGTCAACGCATCGCACGACTGGCGCAGAGCAACCGGTTCATCATCAAATATCTGACCGAAGAGATGCTGGCGCAACAACCGCCAGACGTGCATGAGTTCCTGCTATGCATCTCCGTTCTGGAACGATTCTGCGGTCCGCTATGCGACGCTGTTACCGGCAGGAGCGGCAGCGCCGCGCTTCTCGAATCACTGGCGCAACGCAATCTGTTTCTCCTCCCGCTCAATACTGCGGCAAACGACAATGAGCGCTGGTTTCGTTTCCACCGGTTGTTTGGCGATCTGCTGCGCAGGCAGTTGTCGAGCACCTATTCGGCAGACATTCCCGTACTGTACTGGCGCGCGGCAGCCTGGCACGCTGCGCATGGCGACATCGAGCAGGCCATCGAGTATGCCCTAGCAGGGCGCGATTTCAATGCCGCCACGCACCTTCTTGACCGGGCCGCCAGCACGCTGGTGATGGAAGGACGGGCAGCGCTCCTTGAACGCTGGTTGACCCTTTTGCCCGACGAACTGCGACAGACATTGCCACGCGCCAGCATTGCCTTTGCCTGGGCGCTCATTCTGCGCGGGCGGTATAGCGAGGTCGAGCCGTACATTGCACAGGTGGAAACGATCATACCGGCAGACGATCCTGCACTCCGTGGTGAACTCCATGCCGTGCGCGCCGTCCTAGCTGAAATCAAAGGACAACTGGCAGAGGCGCTCCACCACGCGCAGCAGGCGCTCGACCATGCCCCTTCCGATCATTGTATCGCCCACGCATTGGCAAAGACGGCAATTGCTGGAGCGCTGCGTGCGGCTGGCGATGTAGACGCCGCCATTGTTGCATATGAACAGGCTGTGCCGCTCTGTGTCGCCGCACGCCTGCCACTGCTAGCGCTCCTGGGGCGCGCGCATCTCGGCATGCTGTATCTGGTGCAGGGACGGTTGCGCAACGCCGAGGCGACGGTGCGACCGGTTTTGACCTCAGTGGCATTTATGCCTGCCGCTGCACTCGCTTTTATTGCGCACAGCGCGCTTCTGATCGAACGCAACCGGCTGGACGAAGCCCAGCAGCAGTTGCAACACGCACTCAACCTGGCGCAGCAGAGCGGACATACCGCTGCGCTGGCGCAATGCTTTATTCATCTGGCGCGGGTACAGCGCGCCCACGGCGACTTCGCAGGCGCCCAGGCCACACTTGATGCCGCTGACGCATATGTTGCCCAGGGTGTTCCGGTATGGATCGAGCCGATACTGATCGCCGAACGCGTGCATCTGTACCTCGATCAGGGCGCGGTGACGAAAGCCAGACGTGCGCTAACCGGGCACGGTACACATAGCGATTCGGTTGCTGGGGTAAGCCGTGAGGCGGTACCGCTGGCGCGCGCACGCCTGCTGCTGCATCAGGGGCGCAGCGCCGACGCGCGTGCACTGCTTGATGAGGTGATCGCTCTAGCGGAGGCATCTGATCGGCAGGGAAGAGTCATCGAGGCGCTGGTGCTGCGTGCGCTGGCAAATGATGCGTCAGGTGACGAGTCCGCTGCGCTCGACGATCTGCGACGCGCAGTGACACTGGCGGCGCCGGAAGGGTTCGTGCGCGTCTTCCTCGAAGCAGGCCCGCGTATGGCGAAACTGCTTTATCGCGCAGGTAGCCCTGCTGCCCATCGTCTGCTGGAAGCGTTTCCTCCAGCGATCCGTGAGCGCAGCGCCACACTGTCAGAACTGAGCGAACCACTCAGCGAACGTGAACGTGACATTCTGCGCCTGATGGCGCGTGGATTGACCTACCAGCAGATTGCCAGCGAACTGATGATCAGCATCAACACAGTGCGTTACCACGTCAAGAGTCTTTACAGCAAACTCCAGGTCAACAGCCGTACCCTGGCGCTTGCCCGCGCGCGATCTCCATCTGCTCGATGGGGCATAATCCCTCAATTGCCCCAGCTGCCGGTCTGGGCGCAGCGCTGCTGCGCCCCTACGTCGCCTCGCACCTCTCCCGCATGAACGACGGCGCATCGTCATCCAGCGTCTCATCGAACTCACGCGCTGCCCGATGACCGGCAAACACTGCCTGCGCAATAATGTGCGGCGCTTCTGCGTCACCGATCACCCGTAGGGTGCGTATGCGTCCAGCGGTACGCGCAGACGCCAGATCAACCGCCAGTCCATCGCGTGGCAGGCGATCAGCAACGATCACCACCGCATCGCATGCTAGATCGATGGTGACGCCAGTTATCACATGGCGAATGGCAACGCCCCCTTCAAGAATGGCGCTGAGCACACTGCGGGTATGGATAACCACCCCCAATTTGCACAATCTTCGCTCAACTCGCTCCTGTTCGAGCGTGAACTGGGTCCAATGCGAAACCACTGGCGCAGGTGTGCACACAATGACCTGGCACCCCTGGCGCGCCAGCAACTCCGCCAGAACGCCTCCCATGTAGTAGTGATCATCATCGTAGATCACAACCCGACCCGACGGCAGACGCCCATCCATCAGATCATCGGGGGTGTACACATGAGGCAGATCATGCCCCGGCAATGGGTGATGTATCGTGCGTCCCATGCCGTCCCGTCGCCAGACTGCACCGGTTGCGATGATGACGTGCTCATACCCGCTTTCGAGAACGTCAGCGGCGTTCATCGAGTTCCCTGGCAAAAGTTGAACATTCGGCATCCTGGCAATCTGCGTGAGACGCCAGTCAACCACCCGCCGCCACTCCTGCAATCCAGGGAGACGCGCCTCGCGCGCCACGCGACCACCCGGCTCACGCTGCGCCTCAACCAGCGTCACCTGATAGCCGCGTTGACCCAGCGCGCGGGCGCACTCCAATCCCGCCGGACCTGCACCGACGACCAGAATCTCGGCGTTGCTGCGTCGCGGCGCAATTCTTTCGGGATGCCATCCGCGCCGCCATTCCTCACCCATCGTCGGGTTTTGCGTGCAACGAATCGGGATGCATTTATTGTCGCTGGCGACACAGATATTGCACCCAATGCACTCGCGAATATCTTCGACGCGTCCTTCCCGGATTTTGCGCGGCAGAAACGGATCGGCGATTGACGGTCGCGCCGCACCGATAAAATCCAGGATTCCGCGCCGGACGGCAGAAACCATCGACTCCGGCGACGTATACCGTCCCACACCCACTACTGGTTTGCTCGTCAATCGTTTGACAAAAGCAATGTACGGTTCCTGAAACCCTTCCTTCTCAAAGCGTGACGACGCCGAGTCGTTGCTCCAGTTCGCAACGTTGACATCCCATAGATCGGGAAGCTCCGCAAGCATCGCAACAATCTCATATGCCTCTCCCTGACTGCTGAGACCTTCATCGCCAAGCAGTTCATCGACCGCCAGACGCACCGCAACCGCGCAGCGGTCGCCAACGGCATCTTTTGTATCCTCGATCAACTCGCGGAGCAGGCGCACCCGGTTTTCCAGGCTTCCACCATACTCATCACTCCGATCATTGTACCGTCGCAGCAAGAAGTGCATCGCCAGACTCAAACCGTGCCCGGCATAGCAGTAGATAATGTCAAAACCAGCGCGTCTGGCGCGCAATGCCGCACTGCGATGCCAGCGACGCAGATTGCGAATGTCTTCCAGGTCCATCCGACGACACTGACCCGGCTCGAAACCTGTGCCGCCCATCAAGCCAATCGAACGTGGACCGAGCGACGTCGCGCGCGAGTAATAGTTCATCGCATCGTGACCATTATGGGTCAACTCAATGCCCGCAAGCGCGCCGTGACGGTGCACTGCCTCTGCCATAAGCGCCAGCGCCGGGATGTCATCATCACTCCACAGGCGCCCCTCCAGGTATGGTGCCAGATCGCTCGAATGGTGAATCTCGACTTCCTCGGTGCACACAACACCCCAACCACCCTCGGCTTTCACGCCGCGCATAGCAGCCAGCGCACGCGGCATACGGTACCCCATGCCATTACAGTGCGGAACCTGGTAGAAGCGGTTGGGGGCAGTCACCGGACCGATGCGCACCGGTTCGAAGAGAAGAGCATAGGGATGGGTCATATCTACTCCCGCACCACTGCCAGCGCCATGCCATCATACCCTTTGATCCCGACCATCTGAACAATCGTCGCAGTCACGCGCCGGTCAGCGGCAAGCGCCTCGTTGAAGCGGCGGACTCCCTGCAAGCTGGCATCAGCGCTGGAGTCGTCCAGCACGTCGCCGTGACGGATCACGTTATCAGCAATGATCAGGCTGCCGGGACGCGCCAGACGCACCGCCCATTCAAAGTAGGTCGTCAGGTTCGTCTTATCGGCATCGATAAAGATCAGATCGAAAGGACCCATCCCTTCTGCGGCAAGTTGCGGCAGCACATCAAGCGCAACTCCCAGGCGCACCTCGATCCGGTCGGCAAGACCAGCGCGCGCAATATTCGCCCGTGCGACTTCAGCGTGCTTCGGGTCAGATTCCAGCGTGATCAGTTTCCCGTCGGCAGGGAGCGCGCGCGCCATCCAGATCGCACTATAGCCCGCCAGCGTCCCAATCTCCAGGATCGTCCGCGCGCCGCAGGTCAGCGCCAGGACGTGCAGCAGCCGCCCCTGGACAGGTGACACGTTGATCTGCGGCATGCCAGCCGCGCGTGTCGTCTGGAGCACCATCTCCAGCGCCGGGTCTGAAGGAAAGAGACCGGTAATGTACTCATCGACAGCAATCCATTGCTCGTGCATCATTCCTGCTCCTCTATATTCAGGACGGGAGACACGGCGGCAATCCTGACAGAAAGACAGGGCGCTTCTCGCTCTGACAGTCACCCGCCGGATCAGGAAAACCTGCGGTGAATAAGCGCACCCATTGTACACCGGAAAACACACATCGGGCGCCTGGTATCATTGCACACCACACAGCGGCGACGCCCTCTCCCGACATTCCGTGCCATGTATTTCAACGCATCGAGCGGGTGTGCGGGCGGGACGCCCGCGTTCCCGGCGCAAACCCTCCAGGTGCGCGCCCTTTACAGGGGTAGATTTTTCAGGAAGCCCCTGCGTGCCATCTCCCCTTTCAGGCATCAGGACGCCCAGACTCCCCCTTCTCCCCGTGTGGGAGAAGGGGGTTGGGGGGATGAGGGGCAAACGCCCACGGAAATGCCCGCGCATCCCTCCCAGGAACTCTACCCTTGAGCAGTGCGCGCGCCCCTGGCGCACACGCGGGTGGGACGCCCACGCACCTGGACTATGCGCAGGGAGCTCGGCTGTTCAGAGTGCACCAGGAGCAGGTATCGCATTTGCACGTGCAATAATGGCATAGAGCGCTGCCGAAGGGCGCATCCGCCGTTCACCGGTTCGCTCATCGAGCGCATACAACCCGAAGCGCAGCCCCCATCCCTCCGCCCACTCAAAGTTGTCCACCAGCGACCAGATGAACACTCCACGGACGTCGATCCCTTCCTGAATCGCTCGATAAACCGACTCAAGATGGTTGAGCAGAAACCGCGGACGCTGATTGTCGTCCTCGTCTGGCAGACCGGTCTCGGTCACGTAGATGGGGAGTTTCAGCCAGCGATAGGCTCGTTTGAGCGCACGGTACAGACCGTTGGGATAGATCTCGCCGAATGTGCCAAGCATACCGGCATCGCTCTGTTCCACATATGGAGGTGTGAAGCGACGAATGAACAGATGGTACGGTCGTCGCAGGTCGAAAGCAATGTGATCGCGGCTATAGTAGTTTAATCCAAAGAAATCGGACGTCTCACGCAGACGGCGCAGTACCAGGCCGTTGACCAGATAGTCGTACATGACCGTCGTGAGCACATCGTGACCGGCAGGCGATGCCGGATCGAGAATCCGTTTATGGTGCACAATGCCGACACGGTGTGCCGGATGTTGCTCGTGCACTGCTCGCGCCGCGAGTTCGTGAGCACGCATCAGATTGCCGAAGACCCGTAGCGCTTGCAGGATGTTACGACGACCAGGAGGCCACACGCCCTGCAGATAACTCAACGCAGCGTAGACCGTTGGCTCGTTGACTGTACACCAGAGGTTGCAGAGATCGCCAAGTTCCTCAACTGCGCGAGCAACGAAGCGTGCAAACCATCGTGGCGTCTTCGCATTCAACCAAGCGCCCTTCGCCTCAACCCAGAGCGGGTTGGTAAAGTGGTGCAGTGTGACCATTGGCGTCATTCCGCGCCTGACGATGCCGCCAATGATCTCGCGGTAGCGACGAATCGCACTCCGTTCAAAATGCCCTTCTTCCGGTTCGATACGGCTCCATTCGATAGACATACGATGGGCATTCGTACCCAGTGCAGCCGCACGATCGAGGTCCCCCTCGGCGTCGCGCCACCACCCGCAGGCATCGCCGGAAACATCGCCGTGCCAGCAGCGTCCCTGCTGCTCCCAGACCCACCACTGATTATTGGTGTTCTGCCCTTCGACCTGGTGTGCGCTAGTTGCGGTTCCCCACAGGAAGCCCGGCGGAAAACGGAGTGGTTCAGGAAGACGTGTATGAGGACGGGATTGGACAAATAGACCAATATCGTACTGAGATGTCATACCTTGCAGAATTGCTCGCCCCTCATTATTTCCCGTATAGTATACCATTGCCGCAGGGAGGCTAAGAATGCAGTGGTGTTGCACCTCTACACTACCGCACCTATCTGCTATCGCCTCCAGCCCGTACCGATACAGCAGTGTAAGAAGCGGGCAGGAGGAGGCTGAGAGCATTGCCCCTCACAGTACAGGCGCAGCAGCGCCAGACCCAGCTCAAGGCAGCATCAAGCCCCGGAGCCGCTTCGCGCCTGTACGGGCGCAAAGCGCTACGACCCGCTTCCAGAGGCAAAGGCCTCGTTACAGTGCCAGGCGTGCCTGGATCGCGCTGCCTCGCTCCTCTGGCGACAAAAGTATGCATAAGCCAGAGTGCTAGTTTGCTAGTATCCTCCTCCTATCCACACCTGCTCCTGGCGCACGCAGTCTAGCGTTCAACCATTTTGCACTTGTCCGTAGAGCATCCGCCCATACGCCAGTTTGAACGTATGTCTGAAACCGTCTGTACCCAGACGACATCTGCCTATCCACACGGCATACTGCTCCCTGCACATGCACGCTCCTACGTCCAGTCCGCCTATCAACAGGCGCGCGGCTTGAGTGTCGGTAGCACGTAGGGCGCACTCCGACCCTCAAGCCTATCCACGTGCCTGCGGTTTGAATGTCCGATGTTCAGGTACCGACAGGCGGGCAGACGCGGGCGCACGCTCAATGCCCCCTGACGGCTGCCAAAGCAATGCGGACGCGCACGCGCAGGTATGCCAGAGGCGCCGACCTGTGCAGCGCCTGCCTCAATCGCTGCCGAAGCAATGCGGATTGGCGCGCATGAGGTCGTCGACGCTGCGGAATCCCTGCAACACAAGCGGCGTACCAAGGCTGCCAAGCGCCACAATCGGCCCGGTCACCATAAACGTGTAGCGCCCAGTGCGTTTTGGATCGGGGAGGGAACAGTAGCGTGCAAACCCCTCTTTGCCCAGTTCAGTTTCGACATACTCGCGGTCAGCGCCGAGTTTGAACCCCTGCCCAAAAATCTTCACCTGCAACTGCCGCAGGATCGTCTTGTCGAAATCGTGCAGCGTCTGGGTAATGAACATCCAGCCGACGCCATACTTGCCGGTCATTCGAATGCTCTGCGCCAGCAGCGAACGGGTGCGCGCGCCGTCACTGGTGTCGTCAGCATGTTCACCGGCGAACAGATGCGCTTCATCGAGCAGCACTAGCGCATTTGAGGTTCGTCCGTCCTGGAAAGAGCGATGGATCACCTGACGCAGGCGGGTCAGGATTTCGTTGAGCAGGAAGTACGGCGTATCGGCGACATTCTCCTGGGCGAACGACAGGATCACGATGGCGCGATCGGTCAGTACCTGCTGGATCACCTGTGACAGCGGTTGCCGTTTCCCTGGCTCGATGCGGAAACGCTGCAACGCATCGTCCCACAACCGGCGCAGGCGCGCCTCGTCGAGGCTGTAGCGCGCCAGCACATCGGCAGCTCGCTGCCCCTCCCCCGGCATCGTTCCGGGACGGGTGGCATAGATCACATCTGCGAAGCGCGCCAGGTCCTTCACCAGCAACGGCAGATCCGCCGCCGTCAGATCACGGATCGGACGACGACGTCCACCTGCATCGGTCAGATCGGTCAACAAGCTGGACAGTCGTTCGGCAGCTTCACGTTCCTTGTGTGCGCCCTTGAACCCCAGACTGTCAAAGAACCCGGCGCGGCGCAACAGTTCGGTGAACGCCTCCGCGCCCTCCATCGCTACATCATCAGTCGTCAATGCAATCACTTCGCGGCGATGGCGTAGACCGGCAAGCAGACGGCGGATGCTGAAATCGACGCGATGATCGCCAGCGGCGAAACGGTCGCGTCCGAACTCACCCTGTGGATCAATCACCAGAATGCCCATTTGAGGGTTGGCAGCAAATCCGGCAAGCAACTGCGCTGCCAGGATCGATTTGCCGCTGCGTGTTTGCCCGAAGATGCCAATCATGACTGCTTCGCCGAACCCACCCTGCTCAGTCGGACCGAAGTGGCGTAGCGTCAGCGGCACTGGCAACCCATCTCCCGGTGATTGCCCGGCATAGAAAATCCCTGGCTCAGTATGTACTAGGTCCTGCAGAGTGGCGGCATCCGCTGGATAGACCAGCGTCCCTGATGGCGGCGGGGTCGAAAGGGTAGTGCGACGCACCACCCGCCCCTGATCGTCGAGCAGAAAAACCCCCAGCGCCGAGAGTTGCGCTGCCGTCAGGTCACTCTCGCCGGAGAGTGCGGGAAGGGCACCCTGATGCTTGATCACTGCGCGGATCACTGGGTCTTCGTGCCAGCGGTTGCGGGTAATGATCCCTCCCAGCTGACAGAGCGCACGTTTGCGGTACACCTTACCATTGAAGCGCTCAGTCACTTCGAACACCACCCAGGCGTGATCAAGTGCCCGGTCGCGCGCGGTTTCGAGAATGTCAACCGTGAAGTGGGTTGTGGAGTTCGGACTGCCGATCACTGCGATCGGCGCCGCTACCAGAGGCACCGCAGTCGAACGCAGACTTGACGCTTCCTGACGTTCACGCAATGGACGCATGCTACTCCGAACAGAAATGCTAAACACCCGTTCGCAGTATAGCAGCCCTTGATAAGGAAATCAAGAGGGAAACGACAAAAGTTTACAAAATCACTACAACCCATGAGATGAATCTCTTCGATAGCAGGCGTCTCCGCTGTCGAAGACGCCTGCCTACACATTACAGCATCTCGACAATGCCAGCAGCTCCCATACCGCCGCCGACGCACATGGTGATCAGTCCGTAGCGACCGCCGCGACGCCGGAGTTCGTGCAGGATCTGCACCGTCAACTTGGCGCCGGTGCATCCCAGCGGATGCCCGAGCGCAATAGCGCCACCGTTGACGTTGACCTTCTCTTCGTCGAGTTCGAGCGCACGAATCACTGCCAGCGCCTGCGCTGCAAACGCCTCGTTCAGTTCGATCAGGTCAATCTGGTCGATGGTTAACCCGGCCTGCTTGAGCGCTTTCGGGATTGCAGCAACTGGACCAATCCCCATTATTTCCGGCGGCACACCCGCAACTGCGAATGACACAAAGCGCGCCAGCGGCTTCACCCCCAGCGCATCAGCCTTTTCGCGGCTCATGACCACCACCGCCGCCGATCCGTCGCTAGTCTGCGAGGAGTTTCCGGCAGTGATTGTGCCGTTGACCGCAAAGACCGGTTTGAGTTTCGCCAGCGCTTCAGCCGAGGTGTCACGACGTGGACCTTCATCGGTGTCAAAGATCATCGTCGAACGCTGTACCTTGCCGTTTTCGAACCAGACGTGCTCTACTTCAATCGGCACAATCTCGTCCTTGAACAGACCGGCGTCGATGGCAGCAATTGCGCGCTGATGCGACCGCAGCGCAAACGCATCCTGATCCTCACGACTGATCTCGTACCGCTTTGCCACATTCTCGGCAGTCAAACCCATGCCGAGGTATACCTCAGGACTTATCTCCGCCATTGCCGGGTTGGGCGCAAAGTGATGCCCTCCCATTGGTACGGAGCTCATACTCTCAGCGCCTCCGGCGACGATCACATCACCCATGCCGCTCATCACCTGTTGCGCTGCAATAGCGATAGTCTGCAAACCCGACGCACAGAACCGGTTGACCGTCTGACCGGGCACATCTGTAGGCAGACCTGCGCGCAGGAGCGCGATGCGCGCCATATTCAAGCCCTGTTCCGCCTCAGGCATGGCGCATCCCAGAATAACATCATCAATCTCCTTCGGGTCGAGACCAGGAACACGCTCAACTGCTGACCGGATCACGGTCGCCGCCAGATCGGTCGGATGAACACTGCGCAACGAGCCGCGCGGCGCTTTGCCGACGGCCGTGCGAACTGCGCTGACAATCACTGCTTCTCGCATGCTCTTTGCCTCCACTCTATCGTGATGGGCGCAGCATACTGGGTCGCCGGGGCGACGCCACACTGGTATACCGCGTCACCGCGATCAATTCCGCAACGGCTTGCCGGTTTGCAGGATCGCCATGATCCGCTCCTGGGTCTTCGGTTGCTGGATCAACTGGCTTGCCTGCTCAAACTCCAGGTCAAGGAAATACTGTTCGGTGACCCACTGTGGCTGGGTCAGGTCGCCGCCGCACATCACATACGCCAGCGCGCGCGCCAGTTTCATATCGTAATCGCTGATGTAGCCGCCCTGGCGCATGCCATAGACCATGGCATTCACGGCTGCAATTCCGCGCCGCCCAATAGCATACACTGGCTCACCCTCTGGCGGAACCGGCGTATACCCCTCGGCGACCATCAGCAACACTTCCTTCTTTGCTTCGGCGATCAACCGCTCGCGGTTCATCACGATCTTGTCGTCTTCCATCAGGTAGCCAAGCTGCTTCGCCTGAACGGCGCCCAACTCACTGACCTTCGCCATCGCAATCGTCTCGAACGCCTGTTGCAGATAGGGAAGCGGATCAACACCAGGCGTTTTGACGTGTGGTGACACATGCCGGCGGACAAACTCCTTGCACCCGCCCCAGGCAGGGATCAGGCCCACTCCCAGTTCCACCAGACCCATATACGTCTCAGCAGCTGCCACCCGTCGCGCTGCCGCCAGGCAGACTTCGACACCGCCGCCGAGCACGCGGCCATATGGCGCAGCTACGATTGGTTTTGGACAGGTACGGAAGCGGAAGAAGAGGTCCTGCGTTCCTTTAGCGAACTTCGCCGACTCTTCGGGTTTGCCACCCATCACTCCCATCAGCACGACCCCCAGGTTCACGCCAGCGCAAAAGTCGGACGACTGATTGCCGATCACCATGCCGACCCAGCGATCATCCTGGAGCAACTCAAGCGCTTTCCACCCCATCTCGGTGATCAGTGGATCGATAGCATTCACCTTGGAGTGGAACTCGAAGCAGAGCACGCCATCTCCCAGGTCGATAAGCGATGCGCTGTGGTTGCGCGCGATTTCTTTCCCCTGTGCACGCAGGTCGTCGAGCGACAGCACCCCTTCCGGCGGCGTGTATGCGACGTACTGCGCATCCATCGGGTTCCACACGCTGACGATCCGCCCATTCTCGCGACGATAGAAACTCTCGCCGCCCTTTGCAAGCATGTCTTCGACCCATGGCGCAATAGCAATGTCGCGTTCACGCATACGCTCGACCGTCTTCCGCACCCCAAGCGCATCCCACACCTCGAAAGGACCAAGCTGATGGCTGAACCCCCAGCGCATAGCGCGGTCGATATCGACGATGCTCTCGGAGATCTCCGGAATGCGTCGCGCCGTGTACGCCAGCGTGCGCAGCATTGTTTCGCGGATAAAGACGCCGGCGCGGTCGGTATCGGCATTGTCGATCAGGAAGCGCAGCCGCTCCCGGAGGTCTTCGATATTGCGCGCCTTACCGACCAGATCGAAGCGTGGCTTTTTAGGCGGTTCATGTTCCATCGTTTGCAGATTGAGGGGCCAGAACTTGCGCCCGGATGCACCTGTCGTTTCCTTGTAGAAACCGACGCCGCTCTTGTTCCCTAGCCATCCTTTGGCTGCAATTGCCTCAATTTCGGGCGCGATCTTCAACGCCTCACGCTCCTCGTCGTCTGGAAGCGCCGCATACAGATTACGTTGCACATGCAGCATCACATCGATGCCAACCAGATCGAGGAGGCGAAAGGTTGCCGTCTTCGGTCTGCCGATCAATTCACCTGTCAGGGCATCGACCTCTTCGACGCTGTAGCCGTTGCGCAGCGCATACCCCACCGTCGTGGCAATATCGTAACTGAAGATGCGGTTGCCGATAAAGTTGGGGCGATCCTTGCAGATCACCACGCCCTTGCCAAGCGTCACATCGGCGAAGCGACTAATCGCGGCAACGACCTGCGGGTCAGTGTCGGGCGTTGGAATGACTTCGAGGAGGTAGAGATAGCGCGGCGGATTGAAGAAGTGCGTTCCCAAGAAATGCCTGCGAAAATCGTCGGATCGACCTGCTGCAATGGCAGCGATCGGGATGCCAGACGTATTGGACGAAACAATGCTGCCCGGCTTGCGCACCCGCTCGATCTTTTCCATCAACGCGCGTTTGGGTTCGAGTTGCTCGATAATCGCCTCGACAATCCAGTCGGCATCCGCGATCAGTGCCAGGTCGTCCTCCACATTGCCGATCACAATTCGGGAGACCGACTGCGGATCAAAGAGCGCTGCCGGGCGAGCATTTTTGATCCGCTCCAGACCCGCTTGGACGAAGCGATTGCGCACCTCCTTCGATTCGAGCGTCAGACCGCGTTTTTCCTCGTCAGGGGTCAGGCTGGACGGAACGGTATCGAGCAGCACAACCTGCAACCCGGCATTGATACAGTGGGCAGCGATGCCGCTTCCCATTGTACCGGCGCCAATGACAGCCACTTTCTTAATCTGGGTCATTGGTGACTCCTTCTCATGAAACGGAGAAGCAGGGGCGCCAACGAAGCGCCCCTGTTCTTTCTCTGAATAACTGCTGCATCAGCGCAACTCACGACTGGTGTACCCCAGCAAGCGTCGCGCCACGATCAGGCGATTGATCTGACCGGTGCCCTCGTAAATATCGTTGATCCGGGCGTCGCGCATCCACTTTTCGACCAGCAGTTTGCACGAATACCCTTCCGGACCCAGCAGTTCAACCGCTTTCTGCGAGACATACGTTGCCACCTGACCGGCTTTCACCTTCGCCATCGATGCGTCGAGCGCATTCTCCTCACCGGCATCCATCTTCGTCACCGCTTTGAGCACCAGCAACCAGGCTGCCCGATGCTGCATCTCCATATGGATCAAGTCGCGCTCGACCGCCGTTTGCAGGTGCGGAGCGATGCCGTAGCGCACCTTTACGCCACGTTCTTTCAGGTACGAGGCGGTGAACTCAAGCGCGGCGCGCGCAATGCCCAGCGCCGACGCCGCCACCAGCGGGCGGGTGGCGTCGAACGTTTTCATCGCACCCTTGAAGCCCTTGTGCTCCGTATCCCCCTTCACAATTTCTGGGCTGCCAAGGATATTATCATACGGAATGCGGCAATCGTTGAACACAATCGCTGCCGTATCCGACACGCGGATGCCGTGCTTATGCTCCAGTTTCGTCACCGTCATCCCCGGCGTACCGGCTTCGACCACGAACGGCTTTATCCCGGCACGTCCTGCCGACGGATCGACCGTCGCCCACACGACGACGAACCCACGCGATTCTTTGGCAGCCATTAGACCCCCGGTGACGAAGATTTTCTCGCCATTCAGGATCCACTCTTTGCCATCTTCGGAGAGACGCGCCGTCGTGCGGATCGCCGCCGTATCCGATCCGCAGTGCGGTTCGGTCATCGCCATCGCCGCCCATTTTGGCTCCCCTTCGCCAAAACGCTTCAGGAAGCGCTCCTTCTGCTCTGGCGTGCCGGTCGCATCGACAGCCGCACCGCCAAGCGCGCTCCCCGGCGTGCAGAGATACAGCCCGGCGTCGCCCCACGACAGCGCCTCAACCACGTGAGCCAGCATGAGATAGCCGATGCGCGGGCGCGGCTTACCTTCTTTATCCTCCTTGCCATCTTCGACTGAGAACGAGCGCCCGCCGCGATCGCGGATGGTGGGCCAGATCAGATTGATATAATCCCACGGACGTTCCATTTCATGCTCATCGTAGTAGCGCGCTACCGGGCGCATCACCTGCTCGCCGAGCATCGTGATGAACTGTACCTGACGCTTGATCGGGGTTGGTATTTCAAAGTCGATCATTCTAGTTCTCCTCACACCATTGCCAGACCGAGGAACGTGCTGAACCCGCGCCCGTTCCGCAGCCAGCGCTCGACCGGATGCTCGCGAATATAGCCATGACCGCCCAGGATCTGCACAGCGCGGTCGGTCACCATCAGCACCATTTCATCAGCATACGCTTTGGCAAGCGATGCCGACTGCGTGGCATTGTGTCCTTTGTCAAGATGCCATGCCGCTTCATAGGTCATCAGGCGCGCTGCCTCAATCTCAATCGCCATCTCAGCCAGCATGAACGCAATCGCCTGGTTCTGCGCAATCGGTTTCCCAAACGCTTCACGCTGCTTTGCGTAATCGCGCGCATACTCGAAAGCGCCGCGCGCCACACCGACTGCCAGCGCCGCCAGCGCAACCCGCGAATAATTCATCAGCGCATCGATATCGATGCCCTGATCACCCCCTAGCCGACACGATGCCGGTACATGCACATCATCCAACCGCAATTCATAGGTTGGCAATGCGCGAATGCCCATAAAACTTTCCCGTTCCAGCACTGCTAGCCCTTCCGTGCCGCGCTCAATGATAAACGCCTGGGTCGTATCGTTCTCACGAGCATAAACCAGGAACGCCTGCGCATCGGCGGCGAGGGGCACAAGCGCTTTATGCCCTGTGATTTCGTAGATATTGCCCTCGCGCTCGGCAACCGTATGCAGTGTATGCGGATCGAAACTCCAGCGCGGCTCGATCAGCGCTGCCGTATACGGTGCAAACCCGCCTTCCACCAAGCGTGGCAACCAGCGCTCCTTCTGATCCTCAGTGCCAAAGTGCAGGATCGGGATCGCAAACAGGTTGGGGGTCATCAGGTACAGCGCCATGGACAGATCGCCATACCCCAACTCTTCCGCCGCCAGAACGCCGGTCAGCGCCTGATGCGTCTCGCCAAAGCCGCCATACTGCTCCGGGATGGCGCTCGGCAACAAGCCCAGATCCCACCCCCGCGCGATGATCTCCGATGGAATTACGCGCTTCTCGTCCGCCTCATAGGCGGCGGGGCGCATCCGATCAACCGCATAGCGGCGCACGGTGTCGATGATCAACTGCTGCTCTTCCGACGGAGTAAACGAGATCATGGATATCTCCTTAGTGTCTGGATAGTGAGACTGCGTATGTCGTGCAAAATCCGCTAGCCGCTCAGCGCACCGATCTGCATCAACAGCGGCAGACTACCCTCAAACCGCAACTTCCCCATCATAAACGCCATCTGCCCATTCAACTCGCCCGAAAGCATCTGACGATAATCGTCCGCCGTCATCCGCAGCGTCACCGACGGCTCGGATTGACCGCCAAAGATGCTGACGCTCTCAAACAAACTCTCGTCGGAGCGGGTCAACTCCAGTTTGACCATCCCGCGCAGGTTCTTCACTACCTCGACCTTGCGGCGAAGGAAATAGTCGATGAATGGCTCTATGGCATCCCCCTCTGCCACGGAACGCCAGTTGTCATAGGTCATCACGAGTTGCAGATCGGCGTTTTCGATGCCGCCATCGACGAATTCTATCGACCTGCCCGAAACTTTTAATCCAAAGACGCCACCCTGATCGCCCTCTCCTTCAATGGTGTAGGTCACCGTCAACTCAGGCTGCGCCAGCACCTCTTCCGACGCGCTGGCAACTGCTGCAGCGAAGCGCTGCGGCACAACTTCCGCAAAATAGACTGCCGGGGTGATGTCGCTCATCGGGGTCTGTTTCCTCTCTGTGCTGAATTCATGGAACGAACTGCCGATCAACGGTGTGCCAAAAAGGTATCACCCGCCTTGACATTGAACGATTCCGACACTGGTGCAACTCTGTCCACACTGACACTATCAGGTCACTGGTCGGGAATAGTGATTTCTATAACGCACTGTACCACGAGGATGTTGCAGAAATGTTGTGAAGATGTTGTAAAACAGAGGAAGTTGCCACTTTGACTCCCAGGTGCACACCAGACGTGCCTGCACGCCGATTCGGCACTCTGATGCGAGCATCGCCTATTCGATGACTTCCAGAGTCAGCGTTTGTTCAAGGGGCGGATCAGGCGGCAGATCGAAAATCAGCGTCAGACCCCGCCTGGGGGGCAGTGGAATTGTAAACTCAAACGTCATCATTTCCCCTGGCGCCAGAGTCGCACTGCCGCTCGCTTCGGTCGTATAGCGCACACCATGGCTATCGCGAAAGACGAAAGTGCCAGGCGGAATCGTCACAGCCCGGTTCCCTACATTGCGGACGCTGCCGCTCACAATTATCTGGTCCCCGTGGCGACGCATCCCACTGACGCGCACTTCGGCGCGTGGACCAGTCGCGGTTGGCGTCAATGGCGCCGCCGTCCGACCTTCAGACAGCCGTGCCTGCAGCTCTTCGAGTGCACGTATGAGATCGGGCGGCGCCTGTGGCACGCTGATGCGGGGCAGATCAAACAGCGGATCAGAAGGATCGGGGGGACGCGCTGCAAAATGCTTCATCAACTCTGGCGAACTAAAACTGCCGCCCGAGCCGTCAAACGCAATCAGCGCTAGCGCAATCAGCACGCCAAGCGCTACCATCGTTATTGTTGTGCGCCGTTCACTCATACGTGACTCATCCGGGTCGTCAACGAAACTTGACAAATCTCCATGATATGAGTACACTCGCAATATCATCAACTTAAGACAAATCCTTATCGCTCCGAAGCCGACGGCCCCGCTCCCGGACGGCACGAAAGGACCACACTATTTGCCCGAACAGTCGAGCCGCATGTTCAGCTTCGGGCGTTTCACAGACATACACGCAAGGTAGCGCCTCTTCGTCGAGGATAGCCGGTCCTGATCATGCTGTTAAGGAGAAGATGGGTTTGCGGTAGGGCGAAAGAAAGGGAGGTGAAAGGGCTACGCACGCTTTCAGGGATAGCCTGCCGCCTAGACACGGCAGAGGTACGATGCGGGTAGCCGCCGCATATTGATACTCTGGTAATGCAGATTTTCCGGAACAGATTCTCTCAGTGCACAAAGGAGAGGCACAATGATGAAACGTATCAGTGCGTTTCTCATCTTCGCCTTGATAGGCGCGATCCTGGCAGCATGCGGTGCGCCTGCTCCGACGCCAACACCGACGCCAGCACAGCCAACACCGGCGCCAGCGCAACCGACACCGGCGCCAGAGCAGCCGACACCGGCGACAACTCCGCCGCCCGCCGGTATGACCGGCACGATCAAGATTGCCACGCAAAGCCCGCTTTCCGGTCCGCAGGCAGCGCTGGGCGTTGGTCTTCGCAATGGCGCTGAACTGGGTCTTGAGCAACTGGGTAAGACCCTTACCGACATGGGCTTTACGGTTGAACTGGCACCGTTCGATGACCAGGCAAAGCCAGAGGTTGGTTCGGCGAATGCGAAGAATATCATTTCCGATAATGATATTCTGTGCCTGGTCGGTCACCTTAACTCGGGCGTGGCTCTCGCCTCGCTGCCCGACTACCAGGCAGCCAGCCTGGTGATGGTTTCGCCAGCAAATACGAATCCGAAGATCACCGAGAGTGGCTATCCCAACGCCTTCCGGATCGTGGGACGCGATGATGTTCAGGGCGCAGTCGGCGAGGAATTCGCCCGCACTGAACTGAAGATCCAGAGCGTGTACATCATCCACGATAAGACTGACTATGGTCAGGGTGTTGCGGAATTCTTCCGCCAGAACGCGGAGAAGAACGGCATCAAGGTGTTGGGTTTTGAAGGCACCGAAGAAAAGTCGGTCTTCGACTCGATTCTGACGCCGATCCAGGCTGCCAACCCCGACCTGATCTACTTCGGCGGAATTTACGACCAGGCAGCGCCCCTGTTCAAACAGGCACGTGATCGTGGCATTAAGGCGGCGTTCCTGGGACCGGACGGTCTCGACTCGCCGGAGCTGCTGAAAGTAGCGGGCGACGCAGTGAAGGGCATGTACTATACCTCGGTCGCCGCGCCAGTCAGTCAGTTCCCCGATGCTGCCAAGTTCGCCGAGGATTATCAGGCGAAGTACAAGGAGGCAGCGCCGCCATTCTCGGCGCAGGCATACGATGCAATGGGCATCTGCATCCAGGCAATCGCCAATGCTGCCAAGGCAGCCAACGGCAAGCCGACTCGCGCACAGGTGCTTGACGCTATGAAGAAGCTGGGTACCTATAAGGGCATCACCGGCACGTATGAATTCAACGCTAAGGGCGACCCGGTGAAAGGCACCTACTTTGTGCTGCAGGTTAGCACTGAGGCAGGCGATCCGGCGGAGGTGTGGAACAAGAATGCGGTCGTCAAGCGCCTTGAGATTGCTGCGCCGTGAGAAAGCTCGTTTTAAGCGATTGAGGTAAATGGCCGACCCGAAGTGTTTGCACTTAACACTTCGGGTCTTATCAAAACCATGGGAAGAGTCGAAATTCATGTCAGTCAAAGCAACTACAGGTTCAGATTTGCTGATAACACATCGCTCCTTCCGTGCATTTGCGAGCGAAGTGTTTGGTCCGCTGCTTCAGGTGTTTGTATTCGTTGTGGGCAGCGCTGTTGTGCTCGGTGGGATTGTTCTCCTTCTCGCAATCGCTCTGCGCGGCACGCGTGAAGATATCGACCTGGTGCAGGGAACAATCATCATTCTTCCACAGGTAGTCATTGATGGTCTAGTGCGTGGATTCCTCTATGCCACTATTGCCCTCGGCTATACAATGGTCTACGGCGTGCTGGAATTCATCAACTTCGCCCACGGCGAGATTTTCATGGTCGGCGCCTTCGTAGGTGCCTTTTTTAGTGCAGCGCTGGCCTCTTCCGGCATGCTAACAACCCTCAGCCCGATTCTGTTTGTCATTGCCGCCGTGCTGCTCGGCATGTCAGTCTCCGGAGTTCTGGCAATGTTGATCGAGCGCGTCGCTTACCGCCCGCTGCGCAACGCGCCGCGCCTGGTGCCGCTCATCTCGGCAATCGGCGTTTCACTTGTGCTCCAGGATGTGATGCGCATGATCACGGTGAACACAGGGTTGGGGTTCAATGCACAGTTCCGCACCCCTGACCTGGGTCAACCACTGGTGTTGGCGCAGATGCCTATCGCAGATGAGCGCACCATACCGGTCAGCATCGATAGTCGTTCGCTGATCTTTATCGTGGTGGCGATCGTGATGTTGATTGGGCTGAACTATCTGGTCAATATCACCAAACTGGGAAAGGCGATCCGCGCTGTAGCACAGGACCGGGCGACTGCCAGCCTGATGGGGATCGATGTTAACCGCGTGATTGCACTCACATTCCTGATTGGCGGGGCGCTTGGCGGTGCGGCTGGTATTCTGTTCGGGATGCGCGTTGGCACGATCAACCCTTACGTTGGGTTCCTGCCAGGTCTCAAGGCGTTCACTGCCGCGGTGTTGGGAGGTATTGGCAACATTACCGGCGCTATGGTCGGCGGTATTGTGCTTGGCTTTCTGGAAGCGTTCGTCGCTTCATATCTGTCGCTCTTCACACGCGGGCAGTTCTCTGGCGCAAGCTACGCCGATATTGTTGCATTCAGCATTCTGATCCTGATCCTGATCTTCCGACCCTCGGGCTTGCTGGGCGAAGCGGTGACGCAGAAGGTGTGATGGTATGGCTACGAGGAAGGGACAAGTCAGTCCGCCCGTATCGCTCTGGGCGCAACTGCGGACAATGGCAGGACGCGGTCCGGCGCCATATGTGTTGATTGCAGCCTATGCGGCAATTGTGTCGGCGCTGCTGCTGTCTAACCCGACGACCGGGCTTGGCACCGATATGGTCGTAGTGCTGTTCCTGCTGTTGATGTTCGTCATTTATCGAGCGCCAACTATGCTGGCATTCAAACTGACGCTTGGCACGATCCTGCTTGCGATTATTATGCCAGTCTTTGGCGTCCTCAACCCGTTCTATATCGATGTTGTGACAAAAGCAGGGATGTTTGCAGCGCTGGCGCTGGGTCTGAATGTGGTCGTCGGGTTTGCTGGCCTGCTCGACCTGGGGTATGTGGCGTTCTTCGCCGTTGGCGCCTATCTGTGGGGCATCTTCAGCACGCCGCAGATCTCCAATATTGTTCCTGGCACGGAACCGCTGCATGGCTCATGGTTCTGGCTTTTCCTGGCGATTGGTCTTGCGGTAGGCGCCCTGTTTGGAGTGCTGCTCGGTCTGCCAGTGCTGCGGTTACGCGGCGACTATCTGGCGATTGTTACCCTTGGTCTTGGCGAGGTGATCCGGGTGCTCGCCACGAACCTCGACCGACCAATCAACATTACGAACGGTTCTCAGGGCATCAAAGATATTGGACGACCGCCACTCTTCACCGAGCCAATCTTCCAGTCGTTAGGAATCACTATCTCACAGGTGCAGGAGTATCAACTCTATTTCTATTTCCTGGTGCTGATCGTTCTTGGGCTTACTGTCTTTGTCGTTCATCGCCTGAATGATTCGCGCATTGGGCGTGCCTGGACCGCGATCCGCGAGGATGAGACCGCTGCGATTGCGATGGGGATTCCGCTGGTGCGGATGAAACTGCTGGCATTTGCGGTCGGTGCGTCGTTCGCTGGCGTGATGGGGGTCATTTTCAGCGCGCTGCAAACTTTCATTAATCCGCCGACGTTCGACCTGCTGCGTTCAATCGGCATTCTCTCGATGGTCATTCTTGGCGGCATGGGGAGTATTCCAGGCACGATGCTAGGTGCAGTGATCGTAACCCTGCTCGACCTGCAACTGCTGCCGCGTATTGCTACTGAACTAGCAGCGCTTCAGCGTCGTGGCATTCCGATCCCGGCATGGTTCGACCCGGCGCAGTATCAGCGTTTGCTCTTTGGGTTGTTGTTGATCATTATGATGATTTTCCGTCCCGAAGGATTGCTGCCAGAGGATCGCCGCCGTCGGGAGCTGCACTACGATGAACCTGAACCGGCGCCTGAGACGCAGCAATCAGCATCTGTTACGGAAACCGCGCAAAGCGCTGAAGGTTGAGGGGTTTGATTGTGGCGCTCCTGGAAGCAAAACACATTACTAAGCAGTTTGGTGGACTTACTGCAGTCAACGATGTGTCGCTCACCATCGAAGCTGGCAGTATTGTAAGCGTTATCGGTCCTAACGGTGCAGGAAAAACGACGTTCTTCAACGTGCTGACCGGGATCTACAAGCCGACAAAAGGAACTATTCTGTTCGACGGTAAAGATATTACCGGTTTGCGCCCCGACCAGATCACAGCACTGGGGATCTGTCGCACATTCCAGAATATTCGCCTGTTCAATGCAATGACCGTGCTTGAAAACGTTCAGGTTGGGATGCACACGCGATTGAATGCCGGATTGTGGCAGATCATCCTTGGCACCCCCTCTGTCCGTGCTGAGGAGAAGGCATCGCTTGAACGGGCGCGCGAGTTGCTCCGATTCGTCAACCTGGACCACCAGCGTAATCAGCTGGCGCGCAATCTTCCCTACGGTGATCAGCGCCGCCTCGAGATTGCACGGGCGCTGGCATCTTCACCAAAACTAATCCTGCTCGATGAACCGACCGCTGGCATGAATCCGCAGGAAACCGCGGAAGCGACCAATCTGATCCGTCGGCTGCGCGATGAGTTGGGGATCACCGTCGTGCTTATCGAACATGATATGCGGGTAGTAATGACCATCTCGGAGCGTATTACTGTGCTCGACTATGGTACTAAAATTGCGGAGGGTCTCCCCCACGAGATCCGTTCTAACCCGCGCGTGATCGAAGCCTACCTGGGCAAGGGCGCCGCTGTGCACGGAACGGTGAAGGTTGAAGGTTGAAAGTCGAACGGTGGTTCTCATCACTATGCCACTACTTGAACTTAAAGACGTTCACACCTACTATGGCAATATTCATGCCCTAAAGGGTATCTCGCTGGCAGTTGAGCAAGGTGAGATTGTGACTCTGATTGGATCGAACGGTGCAGGGAAGAGCACGACGCTTCGCACCATTTCTGGACTGTTGAAGCCGCGCCGTGGCGAGATCTGGTTCCAGGGAGAGCGAATTGACCATCTCCCGCCACATAAGATCGTCGAGAGGGGCGTGATCCAGGCACCAGAAGGACGCCGGATCTTTCCGCGCCTGACAGTGCGCGAAAATCTCGAAATTGGTGCATTTCTCCGTAAAGATAAAGCCGGGATTGCCAGAGATATGGAGCGCGTCTTCCATCTCTTCCCACGCCTCTACGAACGAATCAATCAGCGTGGCGGCACGCTCTCCGGTGGTGAACAGCAGATGCTCGCTATTGGACGGGCGCTGATGGGACGACCGCGGGTGCTCCTCCTTGATGAACCGTCGATGGGTCTCGCTCCAGTGCTGGTTGAACAGATCTTCAGTATCATTAACGACATTAACGCACAGGGCACAACAATCCTGCTTGTCGAACAAAACGCGCTGATGGCACTGGCAATTGCCCATCGTGGCTATGTGCTCCAGACAGGAGAGATCGTTCTAACAGATACGGCGCAGGCGCTGCGTGAGAATACACTTGTTCAGCATGCGTATCTGGGCATCGGATAGTGTGTGCCTGACTGATCATCCGATCTCGGTCTCGCGTGGTACCCTTGGCAGGATGGTCGCCACTATGTCGTAACTGATCGTCCCCAGCCATTCGGCGACCTCAGCGACGGTAATACATGCATCGCCCTGCGCGCCGATTAACGTTACCAGATCGCCGCGCCTGACATCTGTATGCTCAGTGACATCGATCATTGCGTAATCCATACAGATGCGCCCAACAACTCGGGCACGCCGACCGCGTACCAGCACCTCGCGCCAAGGCGGTACACGGCGCATGCCGTCTGCATACCCTACAGGAATAGTCGCAATCCGCGAATGGCGGCGGGTGACGAACGTACCGCCATACGATACTGGCGTTCCCGGAGGCAGATCACGCACCTGCGCCACTTCTGAATGAAACGAAAGCGCAGGACGCAGCGCTGCTGGCAGTGTAACCCAGGGTGATGGCGCCAGCCCGTAGCACGCAATGCCAGGACGCACCATATCGAAGCGCGCCCCCGGCAGACGCAACAGGGCAGCGCTGTTGGCGGCATGCACAATGGGCGGACGAAGTCCAGCGCGGGTCACTGCGTCGAGTGCGCTGCGGAATCTGCGTAACTGTGCTTCTGCTGCGCCAGGATCCGCAGCGTCAGCATCGGCAAAATGCGTGTACAATCCTTCGACGCGCACCCCCGGCAATCTGGCAAGCGAGCGAAGAAATGGACCCAGCTCATCCATGCTCAAACCGGTGCGCGCCATCCCCGTATCCACCTCGACGTGCACTGTAACTGTTACGCCAGTCTCGGCGACAGCAGCACAGGCGCGCGCTACATCATGGTCGAAGACTGTGATGGCGACACCCAGCCGCGCCGCCTGCGCCACTTGCCACGGCGGCGTGTAGCCGAGCACCAGGATCGGCGCGCCGATCCCGGCTTCGCGCAACGTCCGCGCCTCACCAAGCGTTGCGACTGCCAGGGCGACAGCGCCGCCAGCCAGCGCCGCGCGTGCTGCACGCACCGCGCCATGACCATACGCATCCGCCTTGAGCACTGCCATTACTGGCACGCCAGCAATTGAACACAACGCGCGCACATTGTCGCGGATCGCGTCCAGATCGATCCGCACCCATGTCGGTCGATCGGGATCGGCGATGCGCGCGGCGCGCCACCCGGCGTCCTGACGCACCAGCGCCTGCGATGTATTCACCGACGGATCGATCAGCGCAGCGACCAGGCGCTCCAGGCGTGCCGTTGCACCGCCGCAGACCAGAACTAGATCACCTGCCCTCAGGTTAGGCGGCATGGCTTCAAGCGTACCGGCAATCGTATGAACGACCGTCGCCGCCATGGCAGGACGCACACGTTGCACCGCACGCATTACGTGCGTTCCGGCATCACCCTTCCAGATCAACACATCGGCAGTACGCGCCGCGAGCGTTCCGATTGTTGCATAGATATCGTTTTGTTCACCAGGGATGGAACTGTCGGCGGGAAGATCGCCGAGCACTGCAATTCGCCGTTGCGCCGGAAGGGTCGCTAGCGTTCGCAACGCTGCCAGCATCGCTGATGGTTCAGCACCAACTGTATCATCGATCACAATTGCACCGCCGCGTGCCGGATGCGGACGGAGACGCCCGGCTGGCGGCTCGACCAGCGCCAGGCGTTCGGCAGCGCGCTCCAGCGTCATCCCGCACGCAAGCGCCACTCCGACAGCAGCCAGCGCCGCGCCGACTGCCGGTTCACCGACCAGCGGAATGACCGCATCAACCGACTCGCCACGATAAAATAACCGCATGCGTGTCCCGTCAAGCGTATACTGTGGCGACTCTACGCGCAGATCGCAGGGTGAGTGAGTTCCAAACGTCAGCACCCTGGCACGGGTCGTGTCGCACAGGTCGGCAAGCGCAGGATCGTCACCGTTCACCACCACCCATCCATCGGCGGGAAGCGCAGCGACCAGCGCGCCATACTCACGCACCAGACCCGCAACCGATCCAAATGCCGATAGTCGCATCGGAGCAGCAGACGTGACAACTGCGACATGCGGTGGAAAGAGCGCCGTTAGACGCTGCAACTCGCCAGGATACGCCGTACCGTATTCCAGCGCCGCAAAGCGGTGATCGTCCTGGAGCCGTGCAAGTGAGACCGGCAGACCAATCAGCGAATTGAAACTGCGACGACTGCGAAAGGTCGGCGCAAGACCAGAAAGCACAGCGGCGATCGCACGGGTCGCCGACGTCTTGCCGACACTGCCAGTTACCCCAATGACCCGTGGCGCAACTCGCCGCAATCGCGCTGCTGCCCAGCGCGCTGCGAGGAGCGCCGGATCGTCGGTGACAATTACGGTGGCATTGGACGGATTGACAGGTGGCGTCTCACAGATCACGCCAGTGGCGCCAGCTGCCAGCGCATCGGCAATATACGCATGACCATCGCCGCGTGGTGTGCGAAGCGCTAGGAACAGTTCCCCTTTAGCGGTCAACCGCGAGTCATACGAGAACCCGCTGAACCGGCGCGCATGCACTAGTGACGCCAGCTGCCCGCCTGCCGCAAGAAGGTCGTCCAGATCGATCACAGAAAACCCTTACCGACGCTCGCCTTCGGTGCAGAAACGTCTCTGCCTGCGAAGAACGAGACATTCACCCGGATGTGCATCGCCTGGCAAGTGTTCACATTTATCATGGGAGCGAGAGCATCTTGCCCTCGTAAACGCGACAAAGGCGACCCCCCGCTTCTAGGGGCATGCGTTATCTTGGGTGTGAACAGTTCTATCACTTGACATTTTTGCGCGCCCGCGCAACAATTGTATACTTGCAACCAGATAATATCACCCTGTCGCTCTGATACTATAGTACACCGCTATGACTGCACCGACAACCATTCGCGCCCTCACGGTTGCGCCGCTTGATATTCCGCTCCACGAACCATTCGGCATTGCCAGCGGCACGCAGGAAGTGGCGCACAATCTGCTGGTTGCGGTGGAACTGACCGATGGCACACGCGGGTACGGCGAAGCGGCGCCATTCCCGGCGTTCAACGGCGAGACGCAGGACATGGCGTATGCTGCCATCCTGGCAGCACGATCGCTGGTTGAAGGCGCCGACGTGCGCGAATGGCGTCGGATTGCCCTGGCGCTTCCCACTCTATCCAGTATGACCGGCTCAGCGCGCTGTGCAATTGAAACCGCGCTTCTCGATGCCCTGACACGCCGCGCGCGCCTGCCGCTCTGGGCATTCTTCGGCGGCGTCGCCACCCGGATTGAGACTGATGTTACAGTCCCTATCGGCAGCATTGCAGCAGCAGCGCGCGCGGCGCAGGCAATTGTCGCGCGCGGAGTGACAACGATCAAGATCAAGATCGGCGCTGGTGATCCGGACGCCACTACCATCCACACGATGGAACACGACCTGGCGCGTATTGTTGCCATTAGAGACATTGCGCCTGCAGCACGTCTCATCCTCGACGGCAACTGCAGCTATACCGCTTCCAACGCGCTCAGGTTGCTTGATATGCTTAGCGTACATGGCATCGTGCCTGCCCTCTTCGAGCAACCGGTCGCAAAGGATGATGAAGAGGGGTTACGCCGCCTGACTGCAACACGCCGCGTGCCAATTGCTGCTGACGAAAGCGTTGCCAGTGCGGTTGACGCAGCCCGGCTGGCGCAGAGCGCCGCAGTGGATGTGCTGAACATCAAACTGATGAAATGTGGCATCGTTGAAGCGCTCGATATTGCTGCCATCGCCCGCACCGCCGGTCTGCACCTGATGATCGGCGGCATGGTCGAGTCGCTGCTGGCAATGACTGTCTCAGCCTGTTTTGCAGCCGGGCAGGGTAGCTTTCGCTTCGTCGATCTGGATACGCCCCTTTTCCTGGCGGAGAACCCGTTTGATGGCGGTATGACATACCACGATGGCACTATCGACCTGACGCAGATCGAAGCCGGGCATGGCGTCACCCCTCGTTCGCCAGCACTGTAACCCTGTCTCCCTGCTGTTCTATCATCAGTGCTACAATACGTTCCCTTCAAATTTAGTCATTCCATCCAAATCGCCTTTGCCGATCTTCGTACCGAGTAGCCCTACCGAAACTGGTTGCGGTTTCGTATAATGCGAAGCATTGAACGTTCCTGGTACGTGTCCTGCAAGGGTGCAGCGCAGATGACCACGTTCTGTCATCTCTGCCTGCGTATTGTCTGCGACATGGCGCACAACACTTCTGGGAGGATGGCTCAATGGGAATGACTCCAAAAGATGTCCTGGCAATGATCAAAGAGCACGACATTAAGATGGTCGACGTCCGCTTCACCGATCTGCCAGGCACATGGCAGCACTTCTCGCTGCCTGCCAGCATGCTCAGCGAAGATGACTTCGTTAATGGTCTGGGGTTCGACGGATCATCGATCCGTGGCTTTCAGGCAATTAACGAAAGTGATATGCTGGTCGTCCCCGATCCAGACACTGCATTTATCGATCCGCTGCTGAAAATTCCCACTCTTGTGCTTATTTGCGACATTCGTGATCCAATAACCGGGGAAAACTACAGCCGCGATCCGCGCTACATTGCCAAGAAAGCTGAAGACTATCTCCGCAGCACTGGTATCGCCGACACCGCCTATTTCGGACCTGAGGCGGAGTTCTTTCTGTTCAGCGATGTGCGATTCGACCAGGGGAGCCATTTTGGTTACTACTTCCTCGATAGTGATGAAGGTATCTGGAATAGCGGCGCTGATCGCGGCGGGAAGAACCTCGGGTACCGCCCACGCTACAAGGAAGGGTACTTCCCTTGCCCGCCGCTTGACACGCTTCAAGATGTGCGCTCACAGATCACGCTCAACATGATAGCGGCTGGCATTGAGGTTGAGGTGCACCACCACGAAGTCGCTACTGCTGGTCAGTGCGAGATCGACATGCGCTTCGATTCGCTGCTGCGCATGGCGGATAAACTGGTCAAATACAAGTACATCGTCAAAAACACTGCGCGACAGTTTGGTCTAACGGCGACGTTCATGCCTAAGCCGCTCTTCGGCGATAACGGCAGCGGTATGCACTGTCACCAGAGTCTGTGGAAGGAAGGACAGCCCCTGTTCTACGATCCAAAGGGGTATGCGCTGCTCTCTGATACAGCACGCTGGTATATTGGCGGCATTCTGGCCCACGCACCGGCATTGCTGGCCATCTGCGCGCCAACGACCAACTCGTACCGTCGTCTGGTACCGGGATTCGAGGCGCCGATCAACCTAGTGTACTCGCAGCGCAACCGCTCGGCAGCGATTCGTATTCCTACCTACTCGGACTCGCCAAAGGCGCGCCGCATTGAGTTCCGCGCGCCTGACCCGACGTGTAACCCGTACTTGGCATTCTCAGCAATGTTGATGGCTGGTATCGATGGGATCAAGAACCGGATTGAGCCGCCACCCCCGCTCGACGTTGATATTTACGAACTGACGGCAGAGGAAAAGGCGCACATCCGCGGAACGCCTGGCTCGCTGGCAGAGTCGCTTGATGCACTTGAGGCGGATCACGATTTTCTGCTGGCAGGCGGAGTCTTCACCCCCGACGTAATCGAGACCTATCTGGACTACAAGCGGTCACGTGAACTGATCCAGGTAGCCATCCGCCCCCATCCCTACGAGTTCTTCATGTATTTCGACGCATAGGTGCGCTCCCCATTCGCGCAGGCACAGGGACGTTGTTTTCTCACGTCCCTGTGTCTGTTCGTGCATACCTGCCTTAGACAGATCATACAATCAAAATTTCGTCGGCGAACCATATTTGAGAACCAATAAGTGGCTAGTTTGTATAAAGTAAACAAGAACGAAACCGGATATTTCATATGAACCGGACGTAGCGCAATTGCCGCTTCTGTCGTACTCTTCAGCACATCAATTGTCACACGTGTTCAACCTGATGCGAAGAAGCGGATCCTGCGCCCACGCATGTCGCAGGACGTTTTTCGTTCTGCTACGCATTGCGGTTGGACATTGTGATACCTGGTACTATCCTCACATAGAAGGAAGGAACAGCATGGTCAAACGACGAACAAAACTGATGCTCGGCATTGGCGCACTCGCCGGTCTGTTGATTGGCACAACCGGAACATCCTTCGCCCAGGAGATTGATCCGGCGATCGCGGAAATGGGGGTTGTCACCGATACGATGTGGATGCTGATCGCCGCCTTCCTGGTCTTCTTCATGCAGGCGGGCTTTGCGCTCGTCGAAGCCGGTTCTACTCGATCCAAGAACATGATCAACATCATGTTCAAAAACTTTATGGACTTCTGCATTGGTGCGCTGACATTCTGGATGATTGGTTGGGGTGTTGCATACGGCACGACAGTCGGTGGATTCTTCGGAACCGACCAGTTTTTCTTAGGAGATGTACGTGAGGAGGGGAGCGTACCGACGCTCGCTGTCTGGCTGTTCCAGGTGGTGTTTGCGGGCACCGCAGCGACGATCGTGTCCGGCGCGATGGCAGAACGTACAAAGTTTGTCGCATACCTGATCTACAGTGCGGTTATCTCGATCCTTATCTACCCTGTTGTTGTCCACTGGGTATGGAGCGGCGCTGGCTGGCTCAATGACTACGATCCAACCACTACTGGCGACTGGGGATTCACCGATTTCGCTGGCTCGACAGTGGTCCACAGCGTTGGCGGCTGGGCAGCACTGATGGGAGCGTGGCTCCTCGGTCCACGTATGGGGCGCTACGGTCCGGATGGCAAGCCGCGCGAAATTCCCGGACACAGTGCAGCGCTTGCTGGTTTGGGGGTCTTCATCCTCTGGCTGGGGTGGTATGGCTTCAATCCCGGCAGTCAGCTGGCATTCAAAAGCCAGGGTGACGCTGATGCAATTGCGCTGGCTGCTGTGACGACCACGCTTGCTGCGGCCTCGGGCGCGGTTGGTGCAATGATTGCGAGCTGGATCAAGAGTGGCAAGCCGGAACTTGGCGCATCGCTAAATGGTGTGCTTTCGGGTCTGGTGGCGATTACCGCTGGCTGCGCCTACATGCGTCCGATTGATGCAGTGATCGTCGGTCTGGTTGCCGGTCCGCTCTATGTTATCTCGATGAAGTGGCTTGAGGCGCTGAAGATCGACGACCCGGTCGGCGCGGTGCCAGTACACCTGGTAAACGGCGTCTGGGGAACGCTGGCGGTTGGTCTGTTTGCAACTATCGAAGGCAATACTGGCACAGTCGGTCTGTTCGCTGGTGGCGGCCCGCAGTTGCTGATTGCTCAGATTGTCGGCGTGCTGGCAATTGGCGTCTGGAGCGCGCTAACCAGTTTCCTTCTCTTCTTCATCATCAAGCGCACGATTGGTTTGCGTGTTTCGCCGGAAGAGGAAGAACTGGGTCTCGATATCGGCGAGCATGGGACGGTTGCGTACCCGGATATCCATAAGATGCCTGAGTCTGAAACAATCCGCGCGATTACCGGGAAGCCAGCTTCCAGCACGGCTGAGTAAGCCTGGCAAGGTGAGGTCTGGAGCGCATGCTCCAGACCTTGGTTCCTGTAGAATAATCTTCCCCGAGAGAACATCTCGCATATTAACTCCTCTGAGAAACGCAATCTGTGTGTTCTCCTGTTTCCTGTTCTTGCTTGACAAATCTCGTCTGTCGCTTTATATTAGCCTCTAATATGATTTTGCGGATTGCAGCGACGCCCGCGGCCTGCTCGATTGAGGAGTATGTGCTGTGGGCGTTTATCGTCTATTGGTGAGCAACGCCTATACTGGCGTTTGTCAGCGTACTTGCGCTACGGCTTTTGCAACGCTTCCCAAAGCGGTTATTCGTTCGCATTCATCAGGGCATCCCGTATATACGCTTTCCGCTGATGGCAGTGTCGCTCCCCCGGGTCTGCGGAGCGCTGGTTCTGTGTACGCCATGTCAGGTAGCAAGGTGACAGACGAGATGA
>Ga0308415_1000027_pt1 | contig 52444 bp, 47 predicted proteins | sample HotsprSampleOS55_FD_203465 | JGI IMG/M metagenome (GOLD analysis project Ga0308415, IMG submission 203465) | Hot spring phototrophic mat microbial communities from Octopus Spring, Yellowstone National Park, Wyoming, United States - 20090730_OS55 ... | reverse complement strand
GCTGACCACCGTGAACGACGCGCACGGCGTCCCGCTAAACGTGACGCTCGTGGCCCCGGTAAAGTTTTGCCCATTGATCGTGACCGTCTGGCCGCCCGTCGTCGGCCCGACATTCGGCACAATCGACGTGATTACCGGGATGATCGTCGAGTCACTAATGAGCAGCGTCGCCGTGCTCGGCGAGCCCAGCACTGCCCCGCCGGTCGGGTTCGAAAGCGTCAGGATGACGGTCTCGATGCCCTCTGTCAGCGTGTCCGGGATGGGCGTCACCGTGAACGACTTCGTGCCGCCCTCGCCGTTCGCCCAGCTCAGCGTCCCGCTCGTCGCGATGTAGTCCACGCCCGCGGTCGCGGGGTTGCTGCCTCCCGGGCTCGTCGCGTAGTCCACCGTCACCGCCCGTTCGTCCCGCCCGTCCGCGAGACGGTGATGGTGATCGCGCCCCCGGCTTCCGTCCCCGTGTACGTGGCCGACGTGAACTGGATGCTCCCGGTCCCGTCATCATCGAGGATGGTCAGCACCGCCGCGTTTGGCGTTCCGAGCGTCGCCCCACCGCCGGGGTTCGAAAGCTGCAGGTTAACCGTCTCCGGCCCCTCGACCAGCGTGTCCTGGAGAATCGGGACCGTGCAGAACTGCGTCCCCACTTCTCCGTTCATCCAGTTCAGCGTCTGGCTGGTGACGGCGGTGTAGTCGCTGCCGGCTGTGGCCGTGCCCCCGCCGATGGTGCTGCAGTCGACGCTCACCGCCCCGGTGCTGCCGTTGGTGCGCGTCACCGCGATTCTCGCCGTGCCCGCGCCCTCGCTCACCGTGTAGGTCGCCTGCGCGAACTGCAGCGTCCCCGCCCCATCGTTGTCCAGGATGGTCAGAGTGAAGGTGTTGTCGGTACCGATCGCGCCGCCGCCGACAACCTCCTTAATTTTGAATTCGACCGTCCTTGGACCGTCATTGGTCGAGTTGTCGACAGTCAGCAGGCACGACCCAATCCCCCCGGGGAAATCGATCGTCCGATTGACCTGGCCTGCCGAAAAGCTGACGTACATCGACCCAAAGCCGCTCACGTCCGCCGCCGAGCCAGACGTTCGGTCAACGCGCACCTGTTGCGATCCCGCCGTGCCCCCGCCCCGGTGAATGTTGATGCACGCCGCCTGGCCTTCCGTCACCGCCAGCGTGGTCACCGGCGTCCCCGCCGTGTTCCCGAAGAAGAACGACCCGTTGGTCGCAGCATCGGCCGCCGCCCGCTCGCGCGGGACCCCGGCTACCGCCGCCAGCACCGCAGCCGCCAGCGCCAGCACCGCGGCCAGCACGTTCCGCCGCGCCGGCGAAACCGTCGCACGTATTCCTCGCATGGGCACACCTCCTGCTCGTCGAAACGTCCGCGCGCCGTCCCATGGTTCCCGGCGCGCGGGAAATCACCGTAACTCTACCCCCCAGCGTCAAGACCTCGACACCCGGGCCGCCCCGCATCTTACAGCCCGCGCTCCTTCTGCCAGCCCGCGCCGGGTCCTACGGCCGGTGTCCCCGCAGCCGCGGCCCCAGCTGGTGATGCTCCACCGCGTACGCCTGCTCCACCCAGTCGCACAGGATCGGCCGCGTCTCCCGCGGGTCTATCAGGTGCTCCACCCCGAAGGCGTGCGCCGTCCGCAGCGGCGACCGCACCGCGCCCAGCTTCGCCATCAGCTCCGCCCGCAGCGCATCCGGGTCCTCCGCCGCCGCGAGGTCCCGCTTGTACGCCGCTTCAATCCCGCCCTCCAGCGGCAGCGACCCCCAGTCCGCGCTCGGCCACGCATACCGCAGGTTCAGGCCCGCCGTGTTCGCATGCCCCGCGCCCGCCACCCCGTAGAGCCGCCGGAGGATGACCGTCACCCACGGCACCTTCGCCTGGAAGACAGCCGCCAGCGCCAGCGCGCCCTTCCGGATCGTCGCCTGCTTTTCGCCCCATGTCCCGATGACGAAGCCCGGCTGGTCGGCCAGGTTCACGCACGGCAGATGGAACGTGTCGCACAGGTCCACGAACCGCGCCAGCTTCTCGCTCCCCTGGGCGGTCAGCCCGCCCCCATAGTGGTACGGGTCGTTCGCCAGCACCCCCACCGGGTAGCCGTCCAGGCGGGCGAAGCCCGTCACTACGCTCTGGCCCCAGCCCGCGCCGATTTCGAAGAACGAATCGCGGTCGAAGACGCTCGCGATGATCTGCCGAATCCGGTACGGCCGCCGCCGGTTCTTCGGAATCGCGCCGATCAGCCACTCGTCGCGGCGCTTCGGATCGTCGTTCGGCTCGCTCCGCGCAGGCTGCTCCCAGGCATTCTGCGGCAGGTACGAAAGAAAGCGCCGAATCTGCGCGAACGCGTCCTCCTCGCTCTCGGCGAGGTTATCGACCACGCCGTTCCGCCAGTGAATCTCCCACCCGCCGAGCTCCTCCTTCGTCACCGTCTCCCCCATCCCTGCCTCCACCACCGGCGGCCCGGCCACGAACACCTGCGAGGTCCCCTTCACCATGATGCTGAAGTGCGACATCACCACCCGCGCCGCGCCGAGCCCCGCCACGCTCCCGAGCGCCGCCGCCACGACCGGCACCTCCGAAAGATTTGCAATCACGGTGTCCCACCCCGGGTTCGCCGGGATGTACGTATGCCCCTGCGTGCCCTGCGTCCGGACGCTGCCGCCCCCGCCGGTGCCGTCGACCAGCCGCACGATCGGCACCTTCAGCTCCCGCGCCATCCGCTCCGCGTACACCTGCTTCCCCGCGATCGCCGCATCGGCCGCGCCGCCCCGCACAGTAAAGTCATCGCCGCCGACCACCACCCGCCGCCCGGCGATCCGCGCCATGCCCGCCACGAAGTTCGCCGGCCGGAAGCTGACAAGGTTCCCCTCTTCGTCGTACTCCGCCTTCCCTGCGAGCGTCCCGAACTCCGCGAAGCTTCCCGGGTCGACCAGCGCGGCAATCCGCTCCCGCACCGTCAGCTTGCCGCCCGCGTGCTGCCGCGCGATGTTCTCAGGCCCGCCCATCCCGTAGGCCAGCTGCTCCCTCCGCCGGATCTCGTCGACCTCCGGCTGCCACGTCTCGTTCGGCTGGGTCATCCCGAACCCCCTGTCCTGTGCGTTCCTGCAGTGCACCGGATTCTACCCGCGCCGCCGCGCCGGCTGCGCTATCATCCCGCGTCATGGACCTTCTCGCAGACCTGCGCGTCCGCGTCATCGCCCATTCGCCGGCCGCGGCGTACGCCGGGTGGCTCCTCCGCCAGTTCGGCGCCGCGGTTGACATGCGCGCCGCGCTCGACCCCGAGGGGCTCGGCGCCTTCCTCGCCGAGGGCGCCGCGTTCGACCCGGCACCGGACATCCCGGCCGCGCCCGGGCCGCTGCTCATCACCGACGCCCCCGTCTCCGATGCCGCCGTCGCCCGCCTGCGCGACATCGCCCGCGAATCGGCTGTCGTCTGGATTACACCCTTCGGCCTCGGCACAGCGTGGGAGCGCGCTCCCTCCACCTCCCTGACCCGCTACGCCGCCGGCGGCTGGATGAGCCACGTCGGCGACCCCGCCCGAGAACCCCTCGCCCCGCCCGGCGCGCAAGACCTCTTCATCGCCGGCCTCTGGGCCGCCCTCGCCGCCCTCGGCTGGGGAACCCGCGGTCCCGGCCTCCTCGAGGTGCCGATCGTCGCCGGCCTCGCCGCCACGATGATCTACGACTCGGTCGCTTTCCAGTACTTCGGACGTCTCCGGGGCCGCGTCGGCGAGCGCTACGCCCCGACCCAGCCGACCATCGTCACCCTCCCCTGCGCCGATGGGCACATCGGCATCCACGCCGCGCTCCACGGCATGTGGGTCGAACTCGCCAGGCTCTGCGGCCACCCCGAACTCGTCGACGACCCCCGCTTCGCTTCCCCCGCCGACCGCGCCGCAAACATCCGCGAACTCGACGCGTATCTCCTGCCCTGGCTCGCCCGCCGCAGCCGCTGGGAGCTCTACCACCTCCTCCAGTCCCACCACATCTGCGCCGCTGCCATCCCTACCATCGACGAAGTCCTCGCCTCCCCGCAGCTGGCCGCCCGCGGCGCCTGGCGAACGGTGCGCACCCCGTCCGGCCGTGAGTACCGCGTCCCGGGTCCGCCCGCGCGGGTCATCGCCGCGGCCGGCCCCGCACCGGACCACGATCCCGCCGACCCGGGCCCCTGGCGGCCCGGCGCCCTCCGCGTCGTCGACCTCTCGATGGGCTGGGCCGGCCCGCTCGTCGGCCATGTCCTCGCCGCCCTCGGCGCCGACGTCATCAAGATCGAGAGCCACACCCACTTCGACTGGTGGCGCGGCTCCCGTCCGCCCGGCGACGACCCCGGGCTCGCCCTCCACGAACGCTCCCACGTCTTCAACGCCGTCAACCGCGGCAAGCGAGGCATCACCCTCAACCTCGCCAGTCCCGCAGGCCGCGACGTCGCCCTCCGCCTCATCGAGGGCGCCGACGTCCTCATCGAAAACTTCGCAGCCGGTGTCATCGAGCGGCTCGGCCTCGGCTGGGCCTCCGTCAGCGCCCGGAATCCGCGCCTGGTCATGCTCCGCCAGCCCGCCTTCGGCTCCACCGGCCCCGAAGCCGGCTACCTCGGCTTCGGCAACACCATCGAGGGCATGTCCGGCCTCACCAGCCTCGTCGGCTACGAAGACGGCCCGCCCACGATGCTCGCCAACGCCTGCGGCGACCCCGTTTCCGGCCTCATCGGCTCCATCGCGGTCCTCTCCGCGCTCCGCGCTCGCGAACGCGACGGGCGAGGCCGCCTCCTCGAATGCGCCCAGCTCGAAGGCTTCCTGCCGCTCGTCTCCGAAGCCCTCATCCACTACCAGCGCACCGGCGAACTCCCCCGCCGTCGCGGCAACCGCCGCCCGGGCAGCGTCCCGTCGGGCGTCTATCCTGCCGCTGGCGACGACCGATGGGTCGCCGTCGAAGTCGAGACTGGCGCGCAGTGGTCCGCCCTCGCGGACCTGCTCGGCGAACCCTGGACCGCCGACCCCGCACTCGCCGACGTCGCCGTCCGGGAGGCCCGCCGGGCAGACATCGATGCCGCGCTCGCCCGCTGGACCGCCGCACGCGACGCCGAGGCGGCCGCAGCACTCCTCCTCGAGCGCGGCATCCCTGCCGCTCCCGTCCACACCGAAGCCGACGTCCTCGTGTTCGAGCCCCTCGTCGCCGCGGGCTTCTGGGTCGGCGAGGAGCGCGAACCCGTCGGCTTCCACCTCTATCCGGCGCTCGCCATCCGCGCTGACGGCGAACACGTGACCGCCCACGGCCACGCGCCCCTGCTCGGCCAGCACACCGCCGAAGTCCTCCGCGGCCTCGGCCTCGGCGAGGACGACCTCCGCGACCTCGAGGCCGCCGGCGTCACCGGCACCATGCCGGCCGAGCGCGCCCGCGCCTGACCCGCTCCCCTCAACGAGGCCGGGGCCGGCCCGCCGGACCGGCCCCGGTGCAGCGCGCCCGGTGCGGCGCTCAGTCTGCCACGAGAATCAGCGTGCCCGTCGTCGAAAGGCTCCCGCCCGTGCCGTTGACGATGCACGAGCGCGCATTCACCTGCTTCCCGGGCAGGCCGGTCACGCCGTCCTCCGCAGTCCGCGAGAGCTGCCGGTACGCCTCGACCAGCAGCTGCATCCCGTACATCCCCGAGTGGTTGAACGAGAGCCCCCCGCCATTGGTGTTGATCGGGAACTTCCCGCCCGGCGCCGCATGGCCGTCCTTCCACAGCCGGAAGCCCTCGCCCCGCGGCGCAAGCCCCAGCATCTCGGCGGTTATCCCGGCGGTGATCGTGAATGAGTCGTAGATCATCGCCATCTCCATGTCCTCCGGCCCCATGCCCGCCATCCTGTAGGCCGCCGCAGCCGAAGCCGCCGCCGACGTCGCCGTGAAATCCTCCATCTCGAGCATGTTCGAATGCCCCATGCTCTCGCCGGCCCCGGCGATCCAGACCGGCTTCGTCTTCACGCTCCGTGCAATCTCCGGGCTCGCGACCAGCACCGCTCCGCCGTAGTCCGTCACCAGGCAGCAGTGGAGCAGCGTCAGCGGCCAGGCCACCACCCGCGAGTTCTGCACGTCCTCCACCGTTATCGGCCCGCCGCCCGGGTTCGTCTCCTTCGAAAACATAATCGCCCGGGGATTCAGCATCGCCCACTGCCGGGTCACCACCGCAATGTGCGCGAAGTCCTCCGGCGTCGAACCGAACCGGTAGTTGTGCCGGGTCATCGCATGCGCGTAGTTCGAGGGCGCGCCTGCCACGCCGTAGATGGCCTGGAACTGCTGCCCCGGGTCCCACGGGTCCGGCGCGCCCCGCGGCCGCCCGGTCCCCCGCCCGCCGGTCGCCCGCGCCGACCACCCGTTCTCGCCGTGGCTGATGAGCGCCACGTCGATGATCCCGGCGTGGATCGCCGCCAGCGCGTGGTGCACGTGCATCTCGAACGAACACCCGCCCACCGACGTCGTATCGATGTACTTCGGGTGCAGCCCGAGGTGCTCCGCCAGCTGCGACGACCAGCCGGCGCTGAACACCCCGTCGATCCGCGAGATCGGGATGCCCGTCTGCTCACTGACGTTCTTGATTGCCTCGACGTGCAGCTGCATCGCCGTCTTGGGCGTTGCGGGGTAGCCGATCTCGTTCGCCTCTGCCGCCCCGATGATGGCGGCCGCGCGGGAAAGCTCTCCGGGCATCCTTACTCCTCCACCACGCGCCAGAACGGGATGCTCACCTCGTCGCTGGCCTGTTCGAATTCCACGCGCACCTTCGCGCCGATCCGGATGGTCTCCGGCTTCGCCGGGTCGACCCCGCGCAGGACGGTGAACATCCGGTCCCCCTCGTGCAGGTCGATGTAGGCCGTCACGAACGGCACCTCATCGGCCCAGCCGCCGAAGGCCCGGTGCTGGACCGCGAACGTGTGGATGCGCCCCTCGCCCTTCGCCTCGATCCACTCCAGCTCCCGCGAGTGGCAGAACGGGCAGAGCAGCCTCGGGTACCAGTGCACCCGGTTGCAGGTCGTGCAGCGGGGCAGCATCAGCTTCCCCGCTTTCGCCCCCTCCCAGAACACGCGGTTCACGGGGTCGGGCTCGGGTATCGGCTTCGTATAGGCCATCGGTCGAGCGAACTTCTCCTTCGTTTCCGGGCACGGCACAGCCCGCGCCCGCAGCAGTGCAGCGCCGAACCTACGGATGCGCCTCCGCCCGGTCAACTATCCGGACGGCCAGCAAGGAATCCTCCGCCCAATCCGCTACAGTACGTCCCGAACATCCCACCCGGAGCTCCCGCCCATGCCGCGCCTTCGCCAGGTGCCCCGCGCCGAAGCCTCGCCCGAAGCCCTCAAAGCCTATGACCGCCTCTTCGGCGACCGCGACCCCGTAGTCGAGCCCGGCACCGCCACCGGCACCCCCGGCAACTGGTGGACCGTCTTCGCCCTCGTCGCCGACGTCCTTGTCCACGCCCAGGATGGCTTCGCCCTCCTCAACAGCCGCCGCCGCACGCTGACGCCCTACCAGCGCGAACTCGCGCTCGTCCGCACCGGTTTCGCCGCTGGCAGCCAGTTCGTCTTCTCCCAGCATTGCAAGGCCGCCCGCGCCGCCGGTGTGCCCGAAGAAAAAATCGCTGCGATCCCCGCCTGGGGCGTCAGCCCCGTCTTCGATGCCGCCGACCGCGCCATCCTCGCCTACACCGACGAACTCGTCCTCCAGGACGGCCGCGTCCAGGACGCGACCTTCGCCGCCCTCCGCGAAGTCCTGTCCGATGAAGCAATCCTCGAGCTGACCTACGCCGTCGCCACCTACCGGATGCACGCCACCATCTGCCGCGCCCTCCGCCTCGAGTACGACGACGTCGACGAGCGCATCGTCGAGGTCCCGGCCCCCGGCCAGGGCGGCGCCGCCTTCGATGTCATGGGCCAGATCCAGCGCTGACGCCTACTCGGCTGCCCCGCCCGCCGCGATGTGCGCCTGCCAGTAGTGGTTGCACTTCGCGACCACCGTGATGACGCTCTTCACCTCGTTCTTCAGCCGGAACGAGGGATGCGCCGGCACCAGCAGCCGCTCCTCGTCGCACTTCGCATCCACGTTCTCGAGGATGATCGAGGCCGCCATCCAGGCCGCCATCTTCTTCGAATGGCAGGTGACCGCCAGCCACCCGGGCTCCGCCGCCGGCTCCGAATAGAGCCCCGTCGTCTCGTAAATCCCCCGCCGGATCTCCGCGATGGCATCGATTTCCGGGTTCGCCGGCACCTCCAGCGGGTTCTCCACCGCGTGGAGCGCATCCGCCTCGCCCCGGTGCGGCGGCCCACCATAGAGCGCCAGCTCGCAAAAGCTCTGCCACATCGCGCCCCAGTCCGGCCGGCCGTCCTCCCGGTACACGAACGGCGCCGAGCTCATGCTCGCCGCCTTCGAGGTCGGCGGTGCAACGAACCGGATATCCCACCCGCCGGCGTCCTCGGAAAGCCGGTCCAGCGTCGCCTCCAGCGTCCGCGACCCGCTCGCCGCCAGCGCCACCGGCGCCCCGGTGAACCCGGCGAACGACCGGCACAGCTCCTCGACATCGACCACCAGGTCCGCCGGGAATCCTTCATGCACCAGCACCGCGAGCGTCGGCCGCCCGGCCGCGCTCACCACGTCGTTCTCTGCTGTCGGTACGGAACCTTCCTCCTGCATGGCCCCTATTCTGCAAGAGGTAGCAGGTGCAGTAAACTGCAGCTATCCGGTCCGGAGGCACCCATGCCCCTCTACGACTACCACTGCGACCGCTGCGGCCTCGACTTCGAAGTCTCCCGCAGCATCAGAGACGCCGATATCCCCGCCGATTGCCCGATGTGCAACGTCCCGGCGAAGCGCGTCTTCACCCCGCCGATGATGACCTTCACCCGCGGGGCGGCCCGTGAATCCCTCGCCAACCCCGCGCCGCCCTCCGGCGGGGCCCGCTGGTCTCACCACGGCCACAGCCACGGCCCCGGCACCAGGCCCCACTCCCACTGACTCCCCCCGGGCGCGGTAGACTCCGCCCGTGGACCCCGACCTCCGCCGCCGCCTCGAAGCCGTCGTCGGACCAGCCCATGTCATTGACGACCCTGATACCCGCGCCTCCTACGAAACCGACTGGACCCGCCGCTTCTCCGGACGGGCTGCCTTCGTCGTCCGGCCCGCCTCCGCCGGGGAGGTCGCCGGCGTCCTCCGAATCTGCCGAACCGCCGGCATCGCCGTGGTGCCGCAGGGCGGCAACACCGGACTCGTCGGCGGCAGCGTCCCGCGCGCCGGCGAAGCGGTCCTCAGCCTCCGCCGCCTCGACGCCATCGAGGACTTCGACGAGGTCGCTGGCGAAGTCACCGTCGGCGCCGGCGTCACCCTCGAACGTCTCCAGCAGCACGTTCGCGCGGCCGGCTGGGACGTCGGCGTCGACCTCGCCTCCCGGGCCAGCGCCACCATCGGTGGCATGGTCGCCACCAACGCCGGCGGCGTCCGCGTCATCCGCTTCGGCCCAATGCGCCACCAGCTCATCGGCATCGAAGCCGTCCTCGCCGATGGTGCCATCCTCCGCCGCCTGCCCGGCCTGCTGAAGGACAACACCGGCTACGACCTCCCCGGCCTCCTCGCGGGCAGCGAAGGCACCCTCGCCGTCATCACCCGCGTCCGCCTCCGGCTCGTCCCGCTCCGGCCCGCCCGTGCCGTGGCCCTCCTCGGCCTCCCCGCGCTCGATGCCGCCCTCCGGGTCGTCCGCGCCGTCCGCCGGGCGGCCGCAAACCTCGAAGCCGCGGAGGTGTTTTTCCCCGAGGGCCTCGACCTCGTCCTCCGCCACGCACGCCTCGCCCCGCCCTTCCCGCGGCCCCACCCCTGCTACCTCCTCCTCGAATGCGCCGGGCCCGCCGACCCCGCTCCCGCGCTCGCTGCCGCGCTCGAACCTCTCGCCGACCCCGCGGCAACCCTGCTCGCCGCCGACCGCGCCGACCGCGACCGCCTCTGGGCCTACCGCGAACGCCACACCGAGGCGATCTCCGCTGAGGGCATCCCCCACAAGCTCGACGTCACCCTCCCCGCCGACCGCCTCGCCGAATTCGAGTCCGCGGTGCGCGCCCGCCTCGCCGCCGTCCGCCCGGCCGCCCGCCCCGTCCTCTTCGGCCACGCCGGCGACGGCAACCTCCACGTCAACATCCTCGGCCTCGACCCGGACGACGACGCCGCGGACGGCGCTGTCCTCGAACTCGTCGCCTCGCTGGGCGGCTCCATCAGCGCCGAACACGGCATCGGCATTGCCAAGAAGCCATGGCTCAGCCTCACCCGCTCCCCTGCCGATATTTCCGCCATGCGGGCCATCAAACGGGCGCTCGACCCCGGCGCGATCCTCAACCCCGGCGTCATCTTCGACCCCGAACCCGTCGCCGTGCCGCCGCCCGCGCCGGACCTGCCCTGAGGAGTGGTGGCGCCGTGCCGTACATGATGTTCGACCACGGCCCCTTCGTCGAGTTCCGCCTCCTCGGCGTGGTGCGCGGCGTCGACCTGCCCGGCGACGACTGGTACCGCCGCATCGTGCAGTCCGAGCGCCTCCTGCTCGACGCTTCGGACGTGGAGCACGTCGCCGCCGATCTCCTGTGGCTCGCCGGCTTTGCCCGCTCCGTCCAGTCCCGCGGGCCGTTCGTCACCGCCGTCGTCGCGCCCTCGCCCCTCGTCTTCGGCACCTTCCGCCAGGCGCTGGCCTACCGCGGCGAGCTCCCGCATCCCGCCCCGGTCGAGTTCTTCACGCGCCGCGAGCCCGCTATCGCCTGGCTCCTCGAGCAGGTGCCCCCAAAGGGCGGCTAAGGCCCCCGCCCGAGCACCTCGGCCGCGCGGCTGCGCGCCTCCTGCATCGCCGCCGCCAGGTCGGCGACGGCGCGCTCCTCCCGCGGCTCCGTGAACACGAACACCACCGACGCCACCCGCCGCCCGGTCGCCTCCTCCGCGGCCGCCGCATACGCGCCGCCCTGCAGCCGGTAGACCGGCATCACCCGGTCGATCTCCTCCGCGCTGCTCAGCCCGTCGGTCTTGTAGTCGACGATCACCAGCCCGTCCGGACCTTCGTACAGCAGGTCGATGAACCCCTCCACCACCGTCCCGTCGAGCTCTGCACCGACGTACACCTCGCGCCAGTACCGTCCGCTGGCAACCGCCGCCCGCACCGCCTGCGACGCGAGGGCACTCCGCGCCAGCCGCGCCACCTCCTCCCGCCGGTCGCCGATCCCCTCGGCCTCCGCCTGTGCCCGCGCGGCCTCCTCCAGCCCGTTCCCCGTGGCAAGGTCGATGCCCTGCAGCACCGCATGGACCGCCCGCCCGAGCGCGGTGCCGGCCCGGCCCTTCCGCCACGGCTCCTCGGGGCCCGCCAGCTCGTCGGCCGGCTCCTCCGGGACATCCCCCAGCCCCTCATGCGCGATGGTGCTCGCCGCCGCCACCGGCGCCCGCCCCGCCTTCGCAGCCAGCGCCGCCCGGGCTGCCATCCATGCGGCCCGCTCCGGCACCGGCGGGGCGCCCGACGAAACACCATCTGCCGTCGGCGCTGCCGGCAGGGTGCCGGTGCTGGCTTCGAAACGCTCCCACGTCTCCGGCGGCGCCCCCTCGAGCGCGCGCTCCACCCGCGCTGCCAGGGAACTGTCGGTGCGCCGCGCGGCGCGATACAGCGAAACGGCGAGCGCGTGCTCCGCCCGCGTTGCCGCCACGTAGAACAGCCGCGCCTCCTCCGCAGCCTCCTGCGCGTCCTCTTCCGCCTCGACCGCCGCAAACCCCGCTGTCGCGAACACTTGCTTCCGGCTCACGCACCGCACCTCCGGCGGCAGCCCGCTCCCCTCCGGCGGCCACCAGACCCGCGCACCGTCGTTGCTCTTGCCTTCAGTCCCGAGCCCCATCACGAACACCACCGGGAACTCCAGTCCCTTCGCCGCGTGGATGGTCATCACCCGCACGGCATCGTCGTCCGGCTCGGGTGCGATCGCTTCGTTCACCCGCACGCCCTCCTCCCGCTGCTGGTCGAGCCACGCAATGAACTGCCGCAGCGTCGCCACCGAGCCGCGCACTGTTAATGCCCGCGCCTGCTCCGCGATGATCCGGTACCGTCGCCATGCCTCCCGCGGGCGCAGGTCGCCGAGCGCCGCCAGCAGCAGGTGGCACTCCCCCAGCAGCTGTTCGATCAGCCCCGCCGGCGTCATGGTCCACCGCTCCCGGTGCCACGCCGCCAGCCGGGCCAGCGCCGCCCGCACCCGCTCCGGGCTGCCGTCCGGGACCGCCGCCTCGTAGTTCCATTTCCCGCCGGCCGCGGCGTGCTCCGCGAGCTCCGCATCCGTGCAGGCGAACAGCGGCGACCGCAGCGCCGCCACCAGCGCCACCTGGTCCGTCGGGTCGTCGATCGCTGTCAGAACGTTCGCCAGGTCGCGCACCTCCTCCGCTGCGTACATCAGCGACTGGCTCTCGATCCGGAACGGGATGCCCCGGTCCGCCAGCGCCCGCTCCAGCGCCGGCAGCCCCGTCCGCCGCGGCAGCAGGATGCAGATGTCCTCGAACCGCGTCCCGCCGTCGCGCCCGGCCCAGTTCTCGGCCCGCGCCCGCAGCACGCCCAGCGCAACCTCAGCAGCCTCCCGCTCGCGGACCTCCCCGGCGCCCGCGCCCTCGACGGGCCCGCCCAGGACCCGTACCGGCTCGCCCCCCGGCGCATCGGGCCGCGCCTCCAGCGGCGTCCAGGGCGCCTGCACATTGCCGCCGTCGTCGAACAGCCGCCCGCACACGCCGTTCACCCACGCGACGATCCGCCGCGCCGAGCGGAAGTTCGTCGTCAGCTGCGCCGCTTCCGACCCGAACGCCCCCTGCGCCGCAAGGAAGATGCGGATGTCAGCCCGCCGGAACCGGTAGATCGATTGCTTCGGGTCGCCCACGAAAAAGAGCCGGCCCTGCTCCACCTCCGTCTCCTGCCACGCCACGACGGTTCGCGGCTCGCCCGCGATGAGCGCCGCCAGCTCCACCTGGAGCGGGTCGGTGTCCTGGAACTCGTCGATTAGCAGGAACGGATACCGCTCGTGCACCGCCCGCCGGGCTGCAGAGTCGGTCCGCAGCAGGTCGACCGCCAGCACCAGCAGGTCATGGAAGGTCAGACGGCCGCTCCGCCGCCGCTCCTCCGCGTACGCCAGCGCGAACGCCTGCACCGCCGGCAGCAGGTTCCCCAGCGCCCAAGCCCGGACCTGCCTCACCCAGGCCTCGTACTCCTCCTTCACCGGGCCCAGCGGCTTTCCCCTGCCGAGGGTCCCGTTAATCGATGGCCCCCGCGCAACCAGCGTCACCAGCTCGACCAGTCGCCGCGCCCGCTCCTCGCCGTCGCGAGAGGTCCTGAACGCCCGGTAGGCGTCCTCCAGCCGATCGGCGAACTCAGTCACCACCGCGAAGTGCCGAGCGAACGCGTCCGTTTGCCCCTCCGGGTCCACCTCATCCAGCAGCTCGCGCAGGGGCGGCTCCCATTCCGGCTCCGCGGGACGCTCGAACGTCACCCCGCGCAGCCGGTCCCAGTCTGCCGCGAACTTCCGCGCCAGCCCCCGCAGGTGCCGCGGCTGCAGCCCGAGCGCGTAGCCGACCGTCACCGCCTGCGCCGTCGTGTCCCCCCGCTCAATCTCGTCGAGCAACCGGCGCACCTGCTCCCGCGTCTCCAGCTCCTCCTCGGTCTCGTCGAGCACGTCGAACTCCGGCGGCAGCCCGGCCTGGACCGGGTGCGCCGCCAGCAGCTTCCGCGCAAACGCATGGATCGTCTGGAACGCCGCGCCGTCGATCCCCGCCGCCGCTTCACGGCAGCGCGCTCGCCCTTCCTCCGTCAGCCCCGCATACTCGCCGTCCCCGGCCGCCGCCCGCTCCAGCTGCTGGCGCACCCTGTCCGTCAGCTCGGCGGCGGCCTTCTCGGTGAACGTGATTGCTGCGATCTGGTCGATCCGGGCGCCGTCGGCAACGAGCGCGACAATCCGCCCCACCAGCGCCGTCGTCTTCCCCGTGCCGGCGCCCGCCTCCACGAACATCGTCCTCCGCGTCTCGCGGAGAATCCGCTCCCGCGCGTCCCTGTCCGCCAGCATCATGCCTCGCCCTCCTCTGCAGCCGGCTCGCCCTCCCGGACCACGACAGCGACGAACTGCTCCAGCCGCGGGTCCTGCTTCCACCGCTCCCACAGCCGCTCGCGGTCGCTCCCCGGGCACACCCGGTCGAATGGGCAGAAGCCGCAGTTCCGCCACTGGTCGCGGCTCGGCGGGCCGGAAATCGCCGGGTACAGCCCCTGCTGCCGCAGCGCGAGGGCCTCACCGACCACCCGCCGGAACTCCTCCTGCGTATCGCCGTCGAGCGTCACCTCGCGCCGCTCGAACTTCCCCTCCTCCGAGATGAACCAGTAGAGCGCCCGCGTCGGGACACTCCCGCCCTGCCCTGCCGCCAGCGCGTAAATCGGCAGCTGCAGCAGCCACCCCCCATCTGTCTTCGCCAGCCGGCTGCCATCCGCGCCCCTGAAGCTGTCCGCCCTGCCCGTCTTGTAGTCGATGACCACCAGGCCCCCATCCGCCCCGACGTCGACCCGGTCAGCCTTCCCCCGGAACGCAATCCGCCGGCCCGGCCCAACCTCGAACTCGACCGTCCTCCCGCTCCTGCCCCCGAACGCCAGCTCGGCATCCCGGATCGCGGTGCCCTCCTGCGCCCGCCACGTCCCGTCCTCCTCGAGGAAGCGCACGAGGTCCTGCCGGACGCGCTCCTTCGTCGCCGCCCAGCTTGCCGGGCGCCCGGTCACCCCGCGCCGCTCGTACTCCGCAAACGCCCGGTCCGCCAGCTCGAGCAGGAGCCTCCGCTCGTCCTCGGTCCACGGCACGGCGATGACGTCGGTCCCGCGCTGCTGCTTCACCTCCAGCACGAACCGTTCCAGCACCTCGTGCACCAGCGACCCCCGCGTCGAAGGCTCAATCGTGTCCAGCTCCTCCGGCCGCTCCGCCTCCCTGACCCGCAGTTCGTGGCCGAGGAAAAACCGGAACGGGCAGCTCGTCAGCGCCTCCAGCGCGCTCGCCGAGAACTCGATGCCCGCCTCCAGCCCCCTCCCGATCGCCTCCCCCGTCCACGGACCAATCCGCGGCGACCCGCCCGCCGCCGACATGCGCGAACGCTCCGCCCGCGCCGTGATGCCGTCCTGCACTCCCAGGTCGACCAGCAGCCGATGCCGCCACGGCTCTCCCGTCGCCCGCGATACCTCCGCGAGGTCCCGCTCGTGAACGTCCGCGAACCCGTCGCCCGCCTTCACCCACGCCGTGAACGAGTCCACCACCGTCAGCCAGTCCGGCCGCGCCGCCGGCTCCCGCACCCACCGCTCGAGGTCGCGCCCGTAGACCGGACCGCCGTTGAGCACGCCCGCCGCTTCAAGGAACCACCGCGACGGCTGCGCCGGCCGCTGGTCCCGCAGCGAGACCCGCGGTGCCGTCACCACGCACGTCCCCGCACTCGCAGCGACGGCCAGGTACGCCCGCCGGACCTCCACCAGCCGCTCCGCCGCCGAAGGCACCGCGCCGTCCAGCTCCCGCCGCAGCCGCTCCGGCAGCAGCGGGTCGTCGGAGGGCTGGGGCGGGAAGACCCGCTCCGCCATCCCGAGCACGAACACGTGGTCGAAGGCCATGCCGGCCGCCTCGTCGACCGTCCCCGTGTACACCCCCTCGCCCAGCTTGCCGTGCCGGCCTGCCGGGGCATCGAGCGCCTCCCGGAGCGTCGCTTCGAAGACCGCCAGCCCGACCCGGCTGGTCGCGTCGCCGGCTGTCGCCCCGGAGAGCCCTTCGAGCACCCGGACCACCTCGTCGTAGGCCGCCAGCTCCGCCTCGGCCAGTCCCCCGCCGTCGCCCTCGCAGAAGCGCGCCAGCCACGACCGCGGGAGCCACTCCGCGAGCGCTGCAGCCGTTGCGCGGGCCCACTCCGCCACCGCCCGCTCCGCGCGGCTGTCGAACCTGCGGGCTGCGCCGGCAACGAACTCGGCCATCCGCCCTGCTTCCGCTGCACCCTCGTCCCGCCACGCCTCGAGCCCCGGCGAATCGGCAGCGCGCGCCCCCCGTTCGGCCCGCACAACCTCCCTGGCCCGCTGCCACTGGTCGAGCCCCCGGACCACACCGGCCTCCCGCGAGAGCAGGTCCCACGCGTGCCCCGGCACCTCCTCGCCCTGCACCACCAGCGGCGCCGAGGTCAGCCAGTCCGCGACCGCATCCCGCCGCCATTCGCTCCGCGCCGCCCGCAGTGCCCCGAGCACCGTGCGGCCTGCCAGCGACTCCCCGAGCGTCCGCAGCCCGGGGCCGTTGTGCGGCGTGCCGCTCGCCTCCAGCCGGTCGTGCACGAGGCCCGCGTACTGTTCCGCATTCCCGTACAGGATCGCCATCCGGTGCAGCGGCACCCCGGCCTCGGCCAGCCGCCAAACCTCGCGGGTCGCAAACCGGACCTCCTCCTCGGGGTCAGGCAGGCTCGCGAGCCGGCCCGGCAGCCGCAGCGCCGGCCGACCTGCCGGGAGGCCGGCCTCGAGCAGCCGGCACCACGCCGCTGCCTGCCCGTCGACCTCGCGGTCGCCCGTCAGCCCAAGGATGACCGTCGCCCCGGCCGCCCCCGCGAGCTCCGCCGCTGCCCGCGTCATCCGGTCCGGCAGGTAGAAGATGACGGTCCCGGCCTCCCGCACCGCCGGGTCGCCCTCCCGGAACGCCGCCGCAGCCTCCACCACCAGGTCGTGGTCGTCGTACAGGTCCGTCGTCGCCCGCCGCGCCGCGAGCACCACCTGCACCGCCTCCGCGACCAGCGGCTCCGGGTGCGCCTCCAGCCGCTGAATGACCTCCGCAGGCGCGCCTTTCAGGTCCGAAGCAAGCGCGGCCAGCCGCCGCAGCGTCGCCGGGTGATGCGCCAGCTCCCCGAGCCGGCCCCCGGACGCCGCAGCCGCAGCACGGAGGTGCTCCAGCCAGAGCCAGCGCGTCCGCGGCCGCATCCCCCGGGCCTGCAGCCGCGGCGCTGCCGCCAGCTCCGCCAGCCGCTCCGCCACCAGGAACCGCACGTTCGCCAGCGGCCGCTCGCGCGCCAGCCAGCGCCGCACGTCCAGCCCCACCAGGTTCGAGGGCACCACCACGGTCACCGGCGCAAGCGGGTCGCCGCCCCGCCCCTCTGCGATCACCCGCGCGAGCACCACCCGCGCCTTGCCGTACTCCGTCCCGATGACCTGCACCGCTGACATCGCGCCCTCCAGCCTGGATGCCCGGCCATGCTACCGCCCCCGCGCGACAGATCCTGTCGCCTGCGGGCCGCTCAGCCCCCAAGCATCCGCAGGGCGTACTCCATGTTCGACTGCATCGAAGGGGCGATCTCCTCCCAGTGCGGGTCGTGCCGCTTGCCGCGGCGGTGCAGCATCAGGTTGAACCCCGTAATGATGCCGAACTTGTACGCCGCCAGCGCCTTGAACCAGCGGATGTCGCCCGGCCGCCCGCCCATCGCCTCCCAGTACCATGCCTCCAGCTCGTCGGCGTGCGGCATCCTGCTTGCCCGGTCGTGCGCCCACGCCGAGGGGTCGCTGAATACGCACACCCAGCCGAGGTCGTTCAGCGTTGGGCCGACCCCGCACAGCTCCCAGTCGATGACCGCCAGCAGCTCGCCCTCCGGCGAATACAGCAGGTTCGACCACTGGAAATCGCCGTGGTACAGCCCAATCGGCGCTTCATGCGGGATGTTCCGCAGCAGCAGCTCCTTCACCCGCGGCTGCAGCGCCAGGAGCTCGGGCTCGGCCGCCCGCTCGTAGAAGCGGTCCCAGCGCGTCACATCGAACTCGTACCCCCAGAACTCCCCGAGGTAGCCGAGCCGCTCGCGCGGAACCCGGTGAATCCCGGCCAGCGCCGCCATCGCCTGCCGCGCCATCTCCCGCAGCTGGGCATCGCTGAACCGCTCCGGGTAGTCGTCCTTCAGCGTGTCTCCGGGAAGCCGCGGCTGCACGAAGTACGGCAGGCCGAACCACTCCGGCTCCGTCCCTGCCCAGAGGATGGGCGCGTGCGGCACCCCCGTGCCCTCCAGCGCCCGCACCGCCGTCACCTGGCGCATCAGGTCGGCCGTCCCCTCCAGCTTCACCCCCGGTGGCGGCAGCCGGAGGAAGTATTCCCGCCGCTCCCCGCTCGACATCACAGCGTCGAAAAAATACGAGAAGCCCGCGTGCCCGGGGCCGCGCTGCACGTTCTCGACCCGCGCGCCCGGGTCACCCAGCTTCTCACGCACGAACGGCACCAGCCGCGCCTGCAGTTCATCGAGCTCCATCGTCCCTGTCCCCAGCCTGGTTCGGTCGCCGGCAGCCGGCGTCCGAAGCATGGCGATTTCCGGTCCGCGGCGCAACGAAACGCCGGGGCCTGCACCGCAGACCCCGGCGCCGCGATGCTGCGTTCCGCGTTACTGCAGGCCGAAGTCCCAGCCGTTGCCGGCCTTGAAGCTTTGCAGGATCCGCCGCGCGACCACCATCCGGTGCACCTCATCCGGACCGTCGTAAATCCGCGCCGCCCGGGCGTTCCGGTACATCGACTCGAGCGGCGTATCGCCCGAGACGCCCAGCGCCCCGTGCACCTGGATCGCCCGGTCGATCACGTTGTGCAGGATCTGCGCCCCGAAGAACTTGATCGCCGAGATCTCCACCCGGGCCTCGTCGCCCTGGTCGATCTTCTTCGCTGCCGAAAGGGTCAGCGCCCGCGCCGCCTGGATCTCCACATAGCTGTCCGCGATCCAGTTCTGCACGGTTTGCTTCTCCGAAAGCGTCGAGCCGAACACCTCGCGCTTCAGCGAGTACTCGCACATCAGCTCGAACGCCCGCTGCATCTGCCCCAGCCAGCGCATGCAGTGGTGGATGCGCCCCGGCCCGAGCCGCTTCTGCGCAATCCGGAAGCCGCTCCCCGGCTCGCCCAGCGTGTTCGTGATGGGAACCCGCACGTTCGTGTACCGGATTTCGCAGTGCGAACCCTCCGTCTCGCCCATCACCGGCACCGGCCGCACGATCTCGAACCCCGGCGTGTCCGTGGGGACCACAATCTGCGTGAACCGCCGGTGCGGCGGCTGGTCCAGCTCCGTCGCGCACATCACAATCGCGAACGTCGCGCCCTCCGCCTGGCTCGTGAACCACTTGTGGCCGTTGATCACCCACTCGTCGCCGTCGCGCACCGCCGTCGTCCGCAGCCCCGTCGGGTCCGCACCAGAGACCTCCGGCTCCGTCATCGAGTAGCACGACCAGATCTCGCCGGCCACGAGCGGCTTCATGTACTTCTCCTGCAGCTCCTTCGAACCGAACTGCCAGAGAATCTCCGCGTTCCCCGAATCCGGCGCCTGCGAACCGAACGCGATCGGCGCGTACGGGCTCCGCCCCAGGATCTCGTTCATGTACACGTACGGCATGAACCCGATGCCCATGCCGCCCGCCGCCGCCGGCAGATGGGGCGCCCACATGCCGAGCGACTTCGTGATCGCCTGGAGCTCTTTCATCTTCTCGCGGCCGGCCGCCGATTGCCGCGGGTGGTTCGCGTGGAAGAACGGCTCGTTCGGATAGATGTGCTCCGCCATGAAGGCCTTCACCTTCTCGCGGAGCTCCATGATTTCGGCGTCGGTCAGAACCCGGTCGCCGGCGTGCGGGTGCTCGGCTGTCGTCATATCGAACCCATCCTCAGGTCGCGGTATTGCCCCCGAACTCTACCGCGCTCCCGCCCGCTCCGCTACCGCCCGTGCACGCGGTGCTCCTCGCCTGCCGCGTGGTAGTGGTGCGCGTGGTGCATCCCGCGCCGCCGGTGCAGCCATGCCGCCACCAGCCCATGATTCGGCGCAAACACCAGCGAAACAAGGAACAGGCCGGTCGCCGTCAGCACAATCGTCGCACCCGCGGCCGTGCCGGCATGGTACGAAAGGTACAGCCCGCCCACCCCTGATACCGCCGCCAGCAGCACGCTCAGCCAGATCATCCGCAGCAGCCGGTCCGTCAGCAGCCGCGCCGCGGCTGGCGGGGTTACCACCAGCGCCAGCACGAGGATGTTCCCCACCGTCTGCAGGCTCACCACAATCGTCGCCGCCACCAGCAGGAGCAGGAGCAGGTCGAGCGCAAACACCGGGTAGCCCAGCGTCCGCGCCATCACCGGGTCGAAGGCCGCCAGCGTCAGCTCCTTCATCAGCACCACCATCACGGCCGCCACCACGGCTGCGATCACCGCGGTCACCAGCACGTCCTGCGACGACACGCCGAGGATGTTCCCGAAGAGCAGCGACCCGAGGTCGCGCCGGAAGCCGCCCTGCCGGCTCAGGATGACCACCCCGAGCGCGAAGAACGCTGCGAAAATCACGCCGATCGCCGAGTCTTCGCTCACCCGCCGGCTCCGTGCGAGCACCCCGATGCCCAGCGCGGTCAGCGTCCCGAACCCGAACGCCCCGATGAGGATGCTCTGCCCCGCGAGATAGCTCAGCACTACCCCCGGGAAAACGGCGTGCGCCAGCGCATCGCCGATGAACGCCAGCCCGCGCAGCACCACGAAGCACCCCACCAGCCCGCACAGCGCCCCGATAATCAGCACCTCGAGCAGCGCCCGCTGCATAAACCCGTACTGGAGCGGCTCGGTCAGCCAGTTCATGGCAGCCGCTCGAAAACGGGAACCTGTTCGAACACCGCAACCTGCCCGCCGAACGCCGCCCGCAGGTTCTGCGGCGTGAAAGTCTCTGGCGTGGGGCCGAAGGCGACCATCCGCCGGTTCAGCAGCAGCACGTGCGTCGTCGTCGCACGCACCTCGTCGAGGTCGTGGGTCGCGAACAGCACCGTCACCCCGCTTCGCGCAAACGCCCGGATCTGCTCGTGGAACACTGCCCGGTTCTGCACATCGACCCCCGTGAACGGCTCATCCAGCAGCACCAGCTCCGGCTCCTGCACCATCGCCCGGGCGAGGAAAATCCGCTGCTGCTGCCCGCCCGAGAACTGGCTGATGTGCCGGTGTCCCAGCCCGCCCAGCCCGAGCGCTTCGAGCGCCGCTTCCGCCGCTGCCCGGTCGGCCCGTCCCGGCCAGCGGAGCCACCCGAGCTTCCGGTACCGACCCATCAGCACCACGTCCAGCGCCGTGACCGGGAACTCCCAGTTCACCTCCTCGCGCTGCGGCACGTAGGCAACCCGCCCCGCCAGCTCCCGCAGCGGCCGCTCGCCGAAACGGATCTCGCCGTCCCGCAGCGGAAGCGACCCGGCGATCGCCTTCAGCAGCGTCGACTTCCCGCTCCCGTTCGGCCCGATCAGCCCGACGACCGACCCCGGAGGGATCACCGCGTCGACGTCGCACACCGCGAGGTTCTGGTCGTACGCAACCGCGACGCCCTCGAGGACGAGCGTCCGGTTGGCCGCGGCCCTGCTGCCTGCCTGCCCCTCGCCGACTATTTCAACGCCTCCGCAATCAGCCGCGCATTGTGCAGCAGCATGCCGTGCACCGTTTCGGCGCCGCTGCCGGCCGGCCCCAGCGAGTCAGCATACACCCCGGTCACGACCCGCACCCCGGTGTCCTTCGCCAGCTGCTCAGCGACCTTCGGGTCAATCTCCGCCTCGGCGAGGATCGCCTTTACGCCTTCGCTCCGGATGAGGTCCGTGAGCTTCGCGAGGTCCTGCGCCGACGGCTGCGCCTCCTTCGCCGTTCCCGGGATGATCGCCCCGATAATCTCAAGCTGGTACCGCCTCGCGAAGTAGTTCAGCGATTCGTGGTTGGTCACCACCTTCCGCTGCGCCGGCGGGATCGCCGCAAACAGCGCTTTGATGTCGCGGTCCACGTCGTCAAGCTTCTTCGCATACGCCTCCGCATTCGCCCGGTAGGTCGCCGCGTTTACGTCATCGACATCCGCCAGCGCCTCCGCGATGTTCTTCACCATCACCTTCACGTTCTCCGGGTCGTGCCAGACGTGCGGGTCCCCTTCCTCGTGGTCGTGCTTGTGGTCATCTCCGTGGTCATCCTTCTTCTCTTTGTCATCGTCGTGGTGTCCCCCCTCGAGCGGCTCGATGCCGTCTGTCGCCACCACTACCTTCGCCTTCGTCCCCGAGTTCTTGATGACGCGATCGAGCCAGTCGTCGAGCCCGATACCGTTCTTCAGCACGAGGTCCGCTCGCTTGATGGTCCGCGAGTCCTGCGGCGAGGGCTCGTAGTCGTGGGCGTCGGCGCCGGCCTGCAGGAGGACCGTCAGCTGTACCCGGTCGCCGGCCACCTCCCGGACCAGCGCCCCGATCTGCGTCGTCGTCGCGACCACCCGCACCCCGTCGCCGCCGGTATCATCGCCGCCGCACGCGGCTCCCAACACGGCAGCAGCGGCCGCCGCACACGCGACCAGCACCGCGGTGATGTTCCTGCGCATCCCCACCTCCTCTGAGAGTTCGTATCAACAGCTTACGATACGCAGTCTCAGAGATGCGGGCAACCGGCTGCGCGTCCTCCCGCGACGGCCGGCTGCCGCCGGCTAGATCGGCAGCTCCGGCTGACTCCCCCGCTCGGCGTCGACGGCACCCTCGGTGCGCCCGCCCGCAATCCGCACGACCTCCGCCGGCTGCGCCGCAGCGAACCGCCCCGGCTGGCAGGTCAGCACCACCACCTGCACCTCGCTCGCGAGCCCCGCCAGCACCTTCGCCATCTCCTCAAGCCGCTGCTCGTCGCTCCACCCGAGCGCATCGTCGAGGAAGAACGGCACCCCGTCCCGGGCTGCGGCTGCCGCGCACGCTGCCCGGTGCAGCACCGCCAGCTGCTCCCGCGCGCCAATGCTGAGCTGCTCCACCTCGAGCCACCTCCCGTTCAGCCGCCGCCGCTTCGGAGCCAGCTCCGCGTCCAGCTCAACCGCAAAATCCTCCCCGAAGACCCGCCGCCCGAGCTCGGCCATCCGCTCCGCCAGCAGCGGGCCGTACGTCCGCTGCGCCGCCTCCCGGTGCCTTTCGAGCGTGCGGAAGAGCAGCCGCGCCGCCGCCGCCTTCCGCTCCAGCCGCTCCGCCCGCTCCGTCGCCGCCTCGAGCCGGTTCCGTGCCTCGTCGAGCCGGGCCTGCAGCGGGCCCTCGCCTGCGTGCTTCAGCGCGCCGCGCGCTTCGTTCACCTCCCGCTCCGCCTCCCGCAGCCGCCGCTCCGCCGTGTCGCGTTCCGAAACAACCCGTTTGAGCTCTGGCGCGGGGTCGCCATGCGCTGCCAGCCGTTCGCGTACCTCGTCGAGCTTGCGCTGAGCCAGCGCCGCCTTGCCGCGCGCCGCCGCCAGCTCCTGGTCCAGCTGTGCCGTCGGCCGTTCGCGCTCGGCCCGTTCCGCCTCCGACCGCAGCTGCTCCAGGAGACCCCGGCTCCGTTCAACCCGCGTTACGATCTCCCGCACTGCCGCATCCGCCCCGCGCAGCGCGCCCTCGGCCTCCCGCGCTGCCCGCTCCGCCGCCTCGGCGGCCGCCCGCGCCCCCTGCATCTCGGCGTCGCCTGTTTCCTTCGCTCGCCGGGCTTCCTCGATGGTCGCCGGCAGCGTCCGCCCCGCATGCGCCGCCCGGTACGCCGCGATGCGTCCCCTCGTCCGCTGCAGCCGCCCCTCCAGGTCCTCGCGGTTCGGGAGGTCCATCAGCTGCTGGCGGATGGTCCGCTCCGCCTGCTCCACCTCCTGCCTCGCCGCCAGCCGCCGCCGCTCCAGCTCCCGCGCCTCCTCGGCCGTCGCCGCGCCGCCGTCGGCAAGCAGCCGCTCCAGCTCCTCCCGCCGCTCCCGCAGCCGCCCCTCCAGCAGCCCCTGGCTCTGCGACGGCCGCACCACCACCGCGAACCCGCCGGGCAGGTCGATCCGCCGCTCCTCGGTCACCTCGACCTTCAGCAGCCCCCGCTCGAGCGGCCGCTCCTCGCCGTCCACCACCACCCGCGCCCCCGCGGGCCCCTCCACCTCCACCTGCACGACGACCGCCCGCAGCTGGGCCTCCGTCCGCTGCACCTGCTGTTCCGCCTCCTCGACCCGCTTGAGCAGCTCCGGCGTTACCCTGCACCGGGCCAGAAACGCCCGCGCCGCCTCTCGCCGCTCCTCCGCCTCGCCAATCGCCTGCAGCCGCCGCTCCATCTGCGCTGCCTGGAGCAGCTCATGCGCGTAATTCAAGTCCTCTTCCAGCGTCTTCGCCCGTGTACTCGCCGTCTCGAACTGTTTCCCGGCCGCATTGGCTGCCTCCCGCTTCGCTCGCGCCTCGGCCTCCAGCACCCCAAGCTCCTCCCGCCGGTCCGCGAACTCCCGTTCCAGCGCCTCCAGCTCCTGCGCGAGCCGCTCCACCTCCCGCCCCCGTTCGGCCCGCCGCTGTACCTCCTCGCCGAGCTGTCGCAACTGCGCCTCCGCAGCCTCCAGCTCCTTCCGGGCGAGTTCTTCTGCGTGCTCGGCCTCCCGCCGCGCTTCCAGCGCTGCCTCCAGTTCGCGCTGCCGCGCCTCCAGCCCCTCGACCGCCTCACGCAGGGCCGCAATCTCCGGCTCCAGCTGCCGAACCCGCTCCGCCTGCGCCTCCAGCGCCCGGACCTCACCCTCCAGCTGCTCGACCTGCTCCTGCGCCTCGTTCCGTGCGTCCAGCGCCTTCGCGAACTCGCCGGTCGGCCGCTCTTGTACCGGGGTGTAGTAGCGGCGAAACTCTGCCTCGGCCCGCTCGAACAGCCCCTCGCCGGCCGGGTCGGGCCCCGCCGCGGCGTCGAGCGCCTTGAGCAGCCGCTGGCTCTTCGAGAGTTCCCCGGGCACAGCGAGGCTCTCGCCCTGCAGCACCCGCAGCGACTTGAACAGCGCCTCGTCGACCGCCTCCTCAAGCAGCCTGCGCGCCTGGTCATGCGCCTCGCGCCCGCTGTAGACCGCCGCGCTGCTGCCCGAGACCTCCAGCTCCGTCACGCCCCGCCGGCTGAACACCTTCCGGTAGCGGCACCGTGCCCCGCCGATGCTGAACTCCAGCTCCACCTCAGGGTCGGCGTCCCGCCCCACCGGCCGCACCCGCCGCACCTCCTCCGCGTTCGATTCCGCTGTGAACTTCAACAGCAACCAAATCGCCTCAACAACACTGCTCTTCCCCGCCTCGTTCGGACCCTCGATGACGAGCAGCCGCCCCTCGGGAAAGTCGACCCGCGCCTCCGCAATTCCCCGGAAGTTCCGCACCGTCACCCGGTGGTACCTCATCCCGACCCCCTCGCCAGCCGGTAGAGCAGCACTAGCGCCTCGCCCGCGATTGCCGCCTCCTCCCCGTCCCCGCTCGCCAGCACGTCGAGCTCCTCCGCCGCTGCCGCCGCATACCCGGTCAGGCCCAGCGATGCGATGCCTTCGCCGTCCGCACGGACCACGAACGCGCTGTACCGCTCCCACGGCTCGATGGCCGCGAACGATTCCTTCAGCTCCTCGATGGCCTGCTCCACCTCCCCCAGCAGCTCCGGCCCGCCCGTGCCGCGAATCCGCAGCCGCAGGACCGTCCGTCTCCGTTCCGGCAGCCGATCCAGCTCCGCCACCGCCGCCCGCAGCTCCTCGCTGCTCGAAATCTCCAGCGCCCGCTCCACGAACCTCCACCGCCCGACCTGCACCGCCCGCACCGCGCACCCGCCCGGGTCGAGGTCCACCACCAGCGCCTTCCCCGGGTCCAGCTCGTCATAATCCGTCGGTTCCGGCGTCCCCGAGTACCATGCCCTGCCGCCGCAGCCGATATCCGTCGCCGAGTGGCGGTCCCCCAGGGCGACGTACCCAATCCGGTGCTCCCGCAGCGCCGCTTCGATCCACGCCCGCTCAATCGTCACCGCCGCATCAGGGGCCCGCTCCACCTGCCCGTGCAGGACCAGCACCCGGGTCCCCTCGCGCGCGGCCAGCGCTGCCGCCGCGGCGGCCACCTCCCCGCCCCCGGGCGCCTGCTTGCTCCGCCACGGCACCCCCGCCAGCCACGTCCCGGGCGCTGCCTCAACCGGCTCCGGCCCCAGCACGTGCACGTTGCCCGGCTTCCGCTTCTGGAACCGCTCCGATTCGTACACCGACCCCGGCGCAAGCGGGTCGTGGTTCCCCGGCAGCAGGTAGAACGGCACCCCCGCATCCCGCATCGCGTCGAGCGCCCGCGTGACGACATCCGCCCCGACGAGGTTCGTCTCGAACACGTCCCCGGCCACCACGACGAATGCCGCGCCCTCATCGCGCGCGATCCGCCCGATGGTCTCAATCGCCTCGATCCGCGCCGCCCCGAACCGCGCCTGCGCCTCGCCCGCGAGGAAGTGCCGGGTCATCCCCAGCTGCCAGTCCGAGCTGTGGAGAAACCGCACCACGCGCGGATCCTGGCAGAACAGACGTTCGCCCGCAACTCAGGGCGCTGGGGCTCCCTGCTCCGCTGCCGGCAGCAGCACCCGGAAGGTCGTGCCCGCTCCGGGCTCGCTCTCGACGGAGACCGCCCCGCCGTGCGCCTCCACCACCCCCAGCACCGCCGCCAGCCCGAGCCCCCGCCCCTGGAACTTCGTGCTGAAGAACGGCTCGAAGATCCGCTCGCGGGTCGCCGCGTCCATCCCCCTCCCGGTGTCAGACACTTCAATCAGCGCGTAGGTGCCCGGCTGCAGGGCGCCGCACCCAATGCAGATGCCCTTCAGGCACCTGGTGAGCTCCTCGAGCGTCACCGCACGCAGCGCGGCCCGGACCACCATCGTGCCGCCGCACCCCTCCATCGCCTCCGCCGCGTTGATGATCAGGTTCATCAGCACCTGCCGCACGGCCACCGGGTCGGCCATCACCATGACCGGCGAGTCCGGCAGCTCGGCGCGGGCGGTCACCCCGGCCCCAAACGTCCCCCGCAGCATCTGGAGCGTCTCCCGGGCCGCTGCCGCCAGGTCGACCGGCTCGCGGGTCAGCTCGCCTCCGCGGGCAAACCGCAGCATCTGCTGGACCATCGCCGCGCCCCGCCGCCCCGCCTCCCGGATGTCCTCCAGCGCCTCCCGCAGCAGCGGGTCCTCCCCGGAAAGCTGGAGTGCAACCTCTGCGTTGCCGGTGACCGCTGCAAGGATGTTGTTGAGGTCGTGCGCGAGCCCGGCCGAGAGCACCCGCAGGCTTTCCAGCCGCTCGCCGCGTGCCAGCGCAGCCTGCATCCGCAACTGGTCCGTCACGTCCCGCACAATGCACGCGACCTGCCGCTCCCCGCCGGCCTCGACCGGGATGAGCGCAATTTCCGCCATGAACTCCTCGCCGTTCGCCCGCACAGCCGGGACCGGCGCCCGCTCCTGCATGCCCCGCGGGCTCACCGCCGTCGCCAAGAACTCCGCCATGTCGGCCGCGTGCTGCTTCCGCAGCCGCCGCGGCACGAGCTCCTGCACGCTCCGGCCGCGAGCCTCCCCGGCCGTCAGCCCGAAGATCTGCTCCGCCGCCGGGTTCAGCGCCAGGATCCGCCCGTCCCCGCCGACCAGCACCACGCCGTCTGGCGCCCCGGCAACAACAGCTTCCTGCCAGCTGGCAGTCGACTTCCCAACATGGACATAGTGCGCCATCGCAAAGCCCTCCCCGTGGCTGCAGCATGATAGGCCTGCGATCTAACTTGTAATGAGGGACTTCCCCGACACCCGCGTATTTCAAATTCTTCCGTGCGCTTCCGCGAAATCCCTGCGGCAGCTGGCGCCCCGCTCGCGGGGGATTTGCCTGGCTTTGCCACGAAGAAATCCGACAAAGCCGCCCCACAGGGTTTCTCCTGATGGCATCCCTGTCATCCCTTTGGTGGATTGGTAGACGGCAATCAAAGGCCGCCGTCGATTGCTAAATCGTTGCCCGGGAGTCCATCCATGTCCGACCGCCTCACCCAACGCCTCCATATCGACCGCGCCGACCAGGCCCTCCGCCTCCGCTGGGTCGGCATCTCCGAACGCGAGGCCGCGCTGGTCCGCCGCGCGGCCGCCATCCTCCGCCCGCAGGCCGAGGAGATCGTCCGCCGCTTCTACGACCACGCATCCGCCTTCCCCGAATGGCAGCGGAAGGTCCAGGAAGCCGGCTCCACCCGCGCCCGCCTCGAGGCCGCCCAGCTCGACTACCTGCTCCGCCTCCTCGACGCCCGCTTCGATGAGGAGTACTTCGAACACCGCCTCCGCGTCGGCGCCGCCCACGCTCGCCTGCACATCGAACCCCGCTGGAACGTCGGCAACTACGGCATCTACGGCCAGCTCCTCTTCCCCGTGCTCGCAAAGAAGCTCAAGGGCCAGGAGCTCGCCGAGACCATCGCCGCGCTCATGAAGGTCTTCGTCCTCGACGCCTCGCTCGCCGTCGAAACGTTCATCAGCGAGGGCGTCCTCGAAAAGCTCGTCGATATCCACGATACCCTCGGCCAGCCGCTCCAGAATCTCGGGCAGAACATCGCCCAGGTCGATGTCGCCGCCCGCGAAATCGCCGGCGCCGTCTCCGAAGTCGCCCGCGGTGCAGCCACCCAGACCTCGACGATGGCCGCCCTCAATGCCGAAATCGATGCCCTCGGCGACGCCAGCGAAGGCGTCGCCCGCGCCGCCGCCGGCCAGGCTGCCGCCCTCGACGAAGCCGTCCGCGCCACCGATACCGTCCAGCAGGCGCTCGAACGCGCCCGCGCTGCTGCAGCCTCGGCCACCGAGCGCGGCGAAGCCTCCCTCGCCGAAGCCCGCGAGGGCACGGCTGCCGTCCAGCAGACCATCGAGGCCATGGCTGCCATCCGCGACACCGTCCGCCAGACCGCCGCGGAAATCGAAGACCTCGGCCGCCAGGGCTCGCAAATCGGCGCCATCGTCCAGGTCATCGATGACATCGCCGCGCAGACCAACCTCCTCGCCCTCAACGCCGCCATCGAAGCCGCCCGCGCCGGCGAACAGGGCCGCGGCTTCGCCGTCGTCGCCGAAAACGTCCGCTCCCTCGCCGAGCGCACCGCCGTCGCCACCAAGGAGATCGCCGCGCTCATCGGCGCCGTCCAGGGCGGCACCCAGCGCGCCGTCCGCGCCATGGAGACCTCGATGGCCAACGTCGACGAGGGCGCAGCCCGCGCCGAGCGGGCCGGCGCTGCCCTGGAGCGCATCGTCCAGGGCGCCTCGGTCGTCAACGACGAAATCCGCCGCATCTCCGAGGCCGCCCGCTCCGTCGACGAGAGCGTTGCCATGGTCGTCGACATCCTCGAGCGCGTCGCCGGTCTCGCCCGCGAGTCTGCCGGCCGCGCCGCCGAGATGACCGCCGCCGCCGAGCGGGTCCGCCACGCCGTCGCCGATGCCTCCGCTGTCGCCCAGCAGTCTGCCGCCGCCAGCCAGCAGGTCTCCGCGAGCGTCGAAGAGATCGCCGCCCAGGTCTCCGAAATCGCCCGCGAAACCCAGGCGCTCGCCGGCAGCACCGCCGAACTCGCGAGCTTCATCCTCCGGTTCGGCACGCTCGCCCATAACTCCCGCGGCGAAACCTTCACCCTCCGCCAGCCCGCCGCGGCCTGACGCCCCCGCCCGGGAGGGCCGGACCCGCTGCATCCGGCCCTCCCGGCCCGTCGACCGTGGGCCGATCGGCCCTCACCGGGGCGCAGGTTTCCCCCTACCCTCCAATCGATTCCTTCAATGGCCGAAACACTCACCCCCCAGCTCGAACTCCTGCCCCCGGCCCGGCGCCTCCTGCTTCTCGGCCTCAAGCAGCTCGGCGAAACCGACGCCGAATCGCTCTCGCGCGTCGCCTTCCTCTCCGTGCCCGCCGTGCGCGCCCACCTCGCCGGCCTCGCCCGCCACGGCCTCGTTTCCATCACCCGCCGACCCGAAGGCCCCGGCCGCCCGCGCAACCGCTACGCCCTCACCCCCCGCGCCGAATCGCTCTTCCCCCAGGGCTATGCCCGTGCCGCCCGCTGGCTCCTCGAAGCCGCCGATTCCGACCCCGCCATCCGCAAGCCCTTCCTCCGCGCCCTCGTCGAGGCGCGCCTCCGCGAAGCCGCCGAAGCCTTCGACGCCCCCACCCCCGCCGGCCGCGTTCAGCAGCTCACCCGCGTCCTCGAAGACCTCGGCTACTACCCCCTGCTCGAAACCATCCCCGGCAGCAAGTGGCGCCTCACCCTGCGCCACTGCCCCTTCGTCGAGCTTGTCGCCGACCATCCCGAAGTCTGCGCCATCGAATCCCGCGTCATCCAGGTCGCCGTCCCCGGCGGCCGCGTCGAACGCACCTGCGCCCGCAGCGAGGGCGCCCCGGCCTGCGCCTACCTCTTGCAGAGTTTCCGCTAATTCAATTCGAATACGTCGCGCCATTCGCGCGACACGCACCCTGACGGTATCGTTGCCCACGTGTTGGGGAGCGAACCGCCGCACGGCGCAAGCATCGACTATCTGTCCCCCACCCGGCAGGCGCTGGTGGTAGCCATCAAGGTCCTCGGCGAAGCCACGACCGACCAGCTCGCCCGCGAAACCTTCCTCTCCCCCGGCGCCGTCCGCCAGCACCTCCTCTCCCTCGAGGCCCAGGGCATCGTCACCTTCACCAGGGTCCGCGAGGGCCCCGGGCGGCCGCGCCACGTCTTTCGGCTCACCCCCCGCGGCGAAAGCCTCTTTCCCCAGCAGTCCGCCGACCTCGCGGTCGCCCTCCTCGCGGCCATCCGCGGCGAATCGCCCGCCGTCCTCGACCGTGCCTTCGCCGCTCTCATCGACGGCCAGGTCCAGCTCGCCGAAAGCCACCTCCTCGCCCTCGCCCGCGACGACCGCATCGTCGGTGTCCTCGAACTGTTCGAGCGGTTCGGCTACTTTCCGCGCGTTGAACTTCCTGACGACCGCTCGACCCGCATCGTCCTCCGGCACTGCCCGCTCCTGAAGCTCGCCGCCGAAATCCCCGAGGTCTGCGAGGCCGAATGCGCCGTCCTCCGCGCCGTCCTCCCCGGCATGACCGTCGAGCGCGTCGAGCACCGCCTCGCCGGTGACCCCCTCTGCACCTACGAACTCACTCCCGACGAGTAGCCCATCGGCCCGGCCGAGAGGCCCCATTCGGCCGTCTCCAGCCCGCCCCCCGGCCTTTAGCCTCGCGCAAAACATCTGCGCAGGAGCCCGGGGTGAAGTTCCACTGGTTCAACCTCATGCCCTACCCCTACCTGCCGGACGACTTCCGGCAGAAGTACCGCAGCGTCTGGGTCGATGTCGATTCCCGCCTCTACGACCCGGTCAAGGGTCATCGTATCTACCACGACTACCTCGACCTCCTCGAGTTCGCCGCCGAACTCGGCTTCGACGGCATCGGCGTCAACGAGCACCACGCAAATGCCTACGGGCTCATGCCGTCGCCGGCACTCATGGCAGCCACCCTGGCCCGCCGGACCCGCAACGTCTCCATCGTCCTCCTCGGCATGTCCATCGCCCTCTACAACCCGCCGACCCGCGTCGCCGAAGAGATGGCCATGCTCGATGTCATCTCCGGCGGCCGCCTCATCGCCGGCTTCCCCGTCGGCACGTCGATGGATACCAACTACGCCTTCGGCGCCAACCCGGCCACTCTCCGCGAGCGGTACCAGGAAAATCACGACCTCATCATCCGCGCCTGGACCGACCCCGATGTCTTCGCCTGGAACGGCCGCTTCAACAAGCTCCGCTACGTCAACATCTGGCCCCGCCCCATCCAAAAGCCCCACCCGCCAATCTGGATCCCCGGCGGCGGCTCCATCGAAACCTGGGACTTCTGCGCCGCCCGCGGTTACAACTACTCCTACCTCAGTTTCTCCGGCTTCAAGCGCGCCGCCCAGCTCATGAACGGCTTCCACGACCGCGTCGCCGAGCTCGGCCTCCCCTTCAACCCCTACCAGGCCTCATTCGCCCAGCAGATCATCGTCGCCGAATCCGATGCCGAGGCCGAAGAGAGCTACTTCCAGCACGCGAAGTACTTCTTCGAGCGCTGCCTCCACATCTACCCCGGCTTCGCCGATGCTCCCGGCTACCGGACCGAAGCCACCATCCGCGCCGGCCTCAAGGCCCAGGTCGGCGGCGTCTCCTCCGGCGGCGCCGTCGGCAAGTCCTACCGCCAGTGCGTCGATGAGGGCTTCCTCGTCGCCGGCAACCCCGACCAGGTTACCGAGCAGATGGAGCACCTCATCACCTCGCTCCGTGTCGGCCACGTCTTCTGCCTCCTCCACATCGGCGACATGCCCCGCGAGAAGTGCGAGAAGAGCACCCGCCTCTTCGCCGAAAAGGTGATGCCCCGCCTCCGCCACCTCTGGCAGGGGTACGAAGACCACTGGTCGCCCAGGCCGCTCCCCCCGCACCTCATGGCCGAACCCCGCCCCATCCGCCAGCCGATCAACGCTTGAACCGCACCAGGGAGCACCGCCATGGAACAGCTGACCCTCACCGTCCGCCCCGGCACCGCCCCCGTCCACTTCTTCCGCGGCGGCGCCGGCGAGCCCGTCCTCTACCTCCACCACCTCGCCGGCATGCAGGGCTGGGAGCCCGCCATCGCCGAACTCGCCACAAAGTTCGAAGTCTTCGCCCCGTACCACCCCGGCTGGGGCCCCTCGCAGGGCCTCGACGACGTCGAAACCGGCCTCGACCTCGTCCTCCATTACATCGATTTCCTCGACGCCCTCGGCCTCGACCGGGTCCACGTCGTCGGTCACTCCATCGGTGCCTGGATCGGCGCCGAACTCGCCGCCATCCGCCCCGACCGCGTCCGGAAACTCGTGCTGTTTACCCCCATCGGCATCTGGGACGACGAAATCCGGGGCGAAGACCCCTTCGCTCAGAACCCCCTCCGCGCCACCGAGGTGCTCTTCGCCGACCCGGCCCGTCGCGAAAACCTCATCCTCCGCGACGGCACGGTCGACCCCCTCGAGAACTACGTCCAGGAGATGAAGGACCTCAAGGCCGCCGCCAAATTCCTCTGGCCGATTCCCGATACCGGCGTCATCCGCCGGCTCCCCCGAATTCAGGCCCCCACCATGCTTGTCGGCGCCGCCGCCGACCGCGTCGTGCCGCCCGCCTACATCCCCATCTGGAAAGCCCACATCCCCCGCGCTGAGTCGAAAACCATTCTCGATGCCGGCCACCTCGTGAACCTCGAACAGCCCAGCCGGTTCGCAACCATCGCCGGGAGCTGGTTCCTCCGGCCTAACTGAGGCTCCGGCGGCGGGGCATGGCTTCCGCCGGGGTCGTGCGGGGGCGCCCTCGGAGCGCCCCCGCACGCATGTCGCCCGTCCCTCCGCTACCCTCGTGGCATGAGCGCTCCCTCGCCCTTCATGCAGGAGGCCATCCGCCTCGCCGCATCCGTCCGCGGCCGCACCTCGCCCAACCCCTGGGTCGGAGCCGTCCTCGTCCGCGATGGCCAGGTCATCTCCCGCGGCGCCACCGCAGCCTACGGCGGCCCCCACGCGGAAGCCGCCGCCCTCGCCGGGGTCGACGCCCGCGGCGCTACCCTCTACTGCACCCTCGAGCCCTGCGTCCCCTTCGAAGGCAAGCGCACCCCTCCCTGCTCCGACGCCATCATCCAGGCCGGCGTCGCCCGCGTCGTTGTCGCCCTGCTCGACCCCCACGTCGGCGGGACCGGCGTCCAGCGTCTCCGCGACGCTGGCATCGAGGTGGCCGTCGGCGACGGCGCCGAAGCCGTCACCGACCTCCTCCGGCCGTACCTCAAATGGCGCCAGCTCGGCCTCCCGTACGTCATCGCGAAGTTCGCCGTCAGCCTCGATGGCGCCGTCGGCGCCCCGTCCGCCGGCGTCACCTGGCTCACCGGCCAGGCCGCCGTCGAACGCGCCCACCGCGACCGCGACTGGGTCGATGCCATCCTCGTCGGCAGCGGCACCGTCATCGCCGACGACCCGGCCCTCACCGCCCGGCCCGGCGGCCAGCCCGCCGATCGCCAGCCTGTCCGCGTCGTGCTCGATGCCCGCGGCCGCACCTCCCCCGACTCCCGCGTCTTCGCCCCGGGCGCGCCGGTGATTGTCGCCACAGCGCATGGCTCGTCGCCGGAATGGCGCGAAACCATCGTCCGGACCGGCGCCACCCTCCTCGAGCTCGACCGCAGCTCGGGCCGCCTCGAACTCCGCCAGCTCCTTCGCGCCCTCGGCCAGCGCAACATCCAGTCCCTCGTCGTCGAGGGCGGACCCACGGTCCACGCCTCCTTTTTCGAGGCCGACCTCGTCGACGAGGTCCACGCCTACGTCACCCCGCGGCTCCTTGGCAGCGCCGGCATCCCGCTCGTCCCGCACGGCGCGAGCCTCCCGGTCATCCATATCGACCTGGTCGAAATTGCCCCGTTGCCGCCCGACGTGCTCATCCGCGGCTACACTGGCAGCTGGCAGCCGCCCCTGCCCATCCTCGCACCGGAGCGCTGAATGCCCCGCAACTGGATCGTCGTCGGCTCCCCCGAAATCTTCGAAACCACCCGCGCCCTCGGCTTCACCCGCCATGGGTTCAAGAGCACCCGCCGCAACATGGCCAACAGCATCCAGCCCGGAGATCTCCTCGCCTTCTACATCTCCGGGCGCAAGCAGTTCGCCGCCATCTGCCGCGTCACCACGCCCGTTGTCGAAGAGCACACCCGCATCTGGCAGAGCGCCAAAAAACCCGACGAACTCTACCCCTACCGGGCCGGCATCGAACCCGTCTTCGTCCTGCCCGAAGACCGCTGGCTCGACGCCGAGCCCTACCACGACCGCTTCCGCTGGACCCAGCGCTGGCCCCGCGCGAACTGGACCCTCGCCTACCAGGGCAACCTCCACGAAATCCCGCAGGAGGACATGGACCTGCTGCTTGCCGACTTCGAACGCGCCGCCCGCGGGGAGGCCGCCGCCTCTGCCTAAGACCGGTGCCGGATTGTCCGAAGCGTTACGAGGTGCACCGTCACCGCGACCCCGATCGCGATGAGCAGCAGCTGCACCCACGGGATGCCGATGAAGTACTCGCTCACCCCGATCCCGGCCCAGAGCGTCACGACCGACCACACCTTCGTCCCCACCGTTGCGCCCCGCTCCTCCTTGTACGCCCGCAGGTGCCGCCCGAACCACCGGTTCGTGGTCAGCCACCGGTACGCGCCCGGCGAACTCTTCCCGTACAGCCCCGCAGCTCCGAGGAAGAAAACGGTCGAAGGCAGCAGCGGCAGGAAGATCCCGAGGATGCCCACGCCGACCAGCACGCTCCCAAGGCCCACGTAGACCCACCGGCGGACGCCCCGCGTCGTCGCCTGCCGCGGCGCAGCGGCCGAACCTTCCAATTCTCCCATACCGGCGAAACCGGTCTCCTGCACTGCAGGAACAGTATGCCATGCGCGAATTGGCCCGTCACGGCCGTTCGTGCCCCCCGGGAACGTCCGCCCGGCCGTCTACCAGGTAATCCGGCGGAGAGCCCCTCCGCTGAGGATGTACGCCGTTCCTCCGCGGACCGTGAACGCCCGCGCCCCCGCGAAATCCGGGTGCCGGTACTGCCGATCGAACGCCCCGTCGCGCAGGAGCACCACCACGCGGCTGTTCGCCGGGTCCAGCACCGCAACCTCCGCTGCGGAGAGTGCCTGCGGCGTCTCGGCCGCCACCAGTTTCCGGTCGATCCCTGCCTGCGACAGCGTGAGCGCCACGCCGCCGCCGATGAACCGGTGGAGGGTCCCGTCGGCGTCGGCCGTCAGGATCTCGCTATCCACGAACAGCCGCCGCGCGTTGGCAAGGTCCGCCGTTTCCAGCGCTTTCGCCGGCGGATTCGGGAACCCGTCCCGCTCTTGAGCGTACCGGTACACCACTTTGTGCGCCGCATCGAGCACGTACAGGTCGCGTCCCCGGACGGCGATATCCGTCACCACCAGCCCCTCCGGCGCGTTGAACGCGAGCGCCGTCAGCGCGTCGTTCTCCCATGCCCACAGTCGATTCTGGTGGTCGACAATCAGCAGCGCAGGCGCGCCGCGGTCGTTCGCGTCGAGGTGCGCAATCGCCACCGGCCGCCCCCGCTTCGCCGCGGCATCCTCCACGTAGATGCTCTTCGCCGACCCGTCGGCCAGCGCCACCGCAATCACCTGCGGCGTCGCCGCATCCAGCAGGTACACGTGGTCCGGCCCTGCCGCCATCCGCGATGGCGCGACCGGCCGCTCGCCGAACCGTTCGAGCGACGTCACGACCTCGACCGACGCCGGCTGGACCACCCGGTCCATCTCGTTCAGCGCCCCCGCCACCTCGTTGAAGAGCGTCTCTGCCTGCGGGTCCCCACGCTGCAGTTCGCGCGCCTTGAGCAGCAGCGCCTGCGCCTCCACCAGCGCTGTCCGGCGCGCCGCCGGGTCGTCGACCACCCGCGCGATGGCCAGCTTCTGGGCTGCCCCGTTCAGCAGGTTCGAATACTCCGCTCCCGGGTCGCCCTTCAGCATCGAAGGCACCGTCACAATCCCAACGAGGAGGAGCAGCACGGCCAGGCCGGCCATGATGACCGCCCAAGTCGGCGGCAGCTGGTAGTTCCCGAGCCGCGGCCGGTCGAGCGTCCCGCTCCCGCGCCAGCGGCCCCCCATCGATGACCGAACCCGAACCAGCGCCCCTGAGCCCGGGGCAAGGCCCGTCTCGCGCGTCACCGCCGCTGCGGAAAAGGTCTCACCAGTCGGCCGCGCCCTCCGCTCCGCTGCCAGTTCATCAACCAGCGGGAGGTCCAGTGTCTCCGTCGATGGACCCGGCTTCGGGCCCTCCGCCGGTGCGAGGCTCCGTGTGAAGCTCTGCGCCCGCGGATTCTTACGCGGCGCCGGCGGCGGAGGCGGGCTCCCCGCGCTGGCCGCTGCCGCACCCCAGGTTGGCCGCAGCGCCGCCGTCCCTTCCGCCCCGCCCAGTGCAGCCCGCGCCCGCTCCGCCCGCTCGCGGCTCTCGGCCACCACCCGCATCAGCGCGGAGCGCCGCTCCCCCGCCGCCAGCGGCAGCGTCACTTCCTCCGCAGCAGCATCGGCCGCAGGCGCCGCCACCGGCAGCCGGCGCGGCGTCACCCGCTCCAGCTCATGCCGCGCCTCCAGCACCGCCTCCTCGTGCTCCTCGTCCACAAACAGGCTCGGCTGGTAGAGCCGCTCCTCACGCGGCGCCCCGGCTCCCCCGCCGGTCGCGTCGATGACCGCGCCCCCTGCCGGCGCCGACTCCTCCGCAGGTGCTCCGCCGGCCTTTGACACCGTCCCCGGCAGCGCGGCGAGCAGCACCGTCTGGTGCCGCAGGTGCTGCACCCGCCGATAGAGGTCCGGCAGCACCTCCTCGAGCGGCAGCCTGGCGATCCCCCGCAGCACCTCCTCCTCCACCTCGGCCAGCGCCGGGGTCGAAAGCAGCACCACCCGGTCGCCCGCCTCGAACGGGAGCCGCCGAAGGAGCGGCCCCGGCCCCTTCCCGCTCCCAATCGGCTGGTCGAACGGCGGCTCCGGCCGGAGCAGCTCTGCCCTGCCGCCGTGGACCGCCACGGCCGCCGCCGGCCCCGCCTGGCCGAGCACGACCTGCCCGCCCCGCCGGACAAGGCAGCTGACCCCAAGCGCCACCCGGTGCTGCGCAATGCTCTTTCGATTCCAGTCGGCCACGGCCCGCTCGGCCTCGGCGAACAGCCGCCGAAGGATGCCCGTCAGGCTCATGTCGAGCGCCGTGAGCGCCTGCCCCATCGCCGAAACGACGTGGCCCGCGAACGCCTCACCCGCGGGCGTCGTGCCCTCGGCGACGATGAACAGCTCCACGCGGTCGTCTGCGGGGCCCCGGCCGTGGAATACCCCGGCATTCGGCCCCCGGTCGACCGGTTCGTGATCCACGATCGCGAACTGGCCAACCTGGAGTGGCTCGGTCAAGTGCGACCGTCCTCCAGCTCACAGTGTTGGTCACGGGGAATGGACACGATGCCCCCGGCAGCCGGGGCTGCCAGGACCCCGCCGGCACCGTCGGCCACTATACCACCGCTTCCCACCACCAAACCAACGCTTCGCGCCCGCGTCACTCCGGGAAACCCCTTACGGGCCGCCGCCGCGCCCCGCATCTGCGAGCCGCGCGAGCGCCTCCCCGGTCAGCCGGTAGGTCGTCCATTCGTCCATCGCCACCGCGCCGAGGGCCCGGTAAAACCCGATAGCCGGCTCGTTCCAGTCGAGCACGGCCCATTCCAGCCGCGCGCAGCCCCGCTCCATTGCCAGCGCAGCCAGCCGCGCCAGCAGCGCCCGTCCGTACCCCCGCCCCCGTGCCTCCGGCCGCACGAACAGGTCCTCAAGGTAGATGCCCGGCCGCCCTTCCCACGTGCTGAAGTTGTGGAAGAAGAGCGCGAACCCCTGCACGCCCCCCGCATCCTCCGCCAGCAGCACCTCCGCGTGGGGCCGCGGCCCGAACAGGTGCCGCCCGAGCGTCTCCCGCTCCAGCCGCACGGCGTCCGGCTCCCGCTCGTACTCAGCCAGCGCCCGGATCAGCTCGATGATGACGTCGAGGTCGCCCGGCACGGCGAAGCGGATGCGCATCACTCCTCCACCAGCTCAACCCGCGATACCGTCGCCCCTTCCTTCGCAATCCGCGTCACCAGCGCACGGCCGTCATACCCGGCCGCCTTCGAAGCCGCCAGCATCGCGTTCGCCACCGCCCGCGCAGGCTCCTCCGGGCAGATCGCGGCCACGGAACTCCCCGCACCGCTCAGCCATGCCGCATACGCCCCCGCCCGCCGCGCCGCCGCGAAAATATCGAACAGCGGCGGAAAGAGGGCGGCCCGCTGCCGCTGGTGCACCCGGTCATCGGTCGCCTCTGCCAGCAGCTCCATCCTCCCCGAGGCCATCGCCGCCACGAACAGCGCCGCCCGGCCGATGTTGTGCACGGTATCCGCCTTCGAGTAGCTCTCAGGCAGCGCCTTGCGCGCCTCCTTCGTCGGCATCGAATGGTCGGGAATGAGGAGCGCAATGTGCGCATCCGCCGGAAAGCGCGAGGGCGCCCGCACGTAATGCCCGTCACCGCCCGGCACGCACACCTGCAGCCCGCCGAACAGCGCCGGGCAGGCGTTGTCCCCGTGCCCCTCCAGCTCGCTCACGAGGTCCAGCAGGGCCTGTTCGTCGAAGACGCCCCGCTCGAGCTCGTTCACGGCCAGCACGCCCGCCACCCGCGCCACCGCGCTCGCGCCCAGCCCGCGCCCGAGCGGGATCGCCACCTGGTACCGCGCGCGCACCCCGCCCGGCACCGGCTTCCCCAGCCGCTGATAGGCGTGCCGCACCGCCGAAAGCACCATCTTCTCGCCGACGTCCTCGGTCGGCGGCTGCTCCGCCTCGGAGAACGTCACCGTCACCGATGCGAACATATCCAGCGCGAGCCCAAGGCAATCGAACCCCGCGCCGAGATTCGCGCTTGTCGCAGGCACACGAACGGTAATCGCCGTACCCGGCATCACTGCCTCCCTGTTCCCGGTTCCCGAAGCCCGCATGGTACCAACCACCCCCGCCAAACCTCCAACCCCGCGCTTGTCTTCCCCTCCGCCGCGTTCCATGCCATAGTCCCCACATCCCAAAACGGGGGTCGCGCTCCATGCTTCGCCGAACTGCCCTCCGCCTCGCGCTCGCTGCCCTTGCCGTCCCTGTCCTCGCGCTCGCTGCCTGCGGCGGCGACGATGACGACACCGGCGGTGGCGCTGCCGCCGACCTCGTGACGGCAAACGTCTCCTGCAAAGACCTCAACGTCGCCGCGCCGGCCCGCATCAAGTCCGCCGGCAAGTTCGTCGTCGCCAGCGACCTCAGCTACGCCCCCATGGAATTCGTCAAGCCCGGCTCCAACGAGGCGATCGGCGCCGACATCGACCTCGCACGCTGCATCGCCGAAGCCTGGGGCGTCACCCTCGAGGTCCAGAACACCTCCTTCGATGCCATCATCCCGGCCCTCACCAGCAAGAAGGCCGATGTCATCATGTCCTCCATGAGCGTCACCGACGAGCGCAAGCAGCAGGTCGACTTTGTCGAATACCTCGTCGCCGGTTCCGGCATCCTCGTCAAAAAGGGCAACCCGAAGAACATCAAGTCCCTCGCCGACCTCTGCGGCAAGAAGGTCGCCATCCAGGTCGGCACTGTCCAGATCGACGAGGCCGAAGAGCAGAACGCAAAGTGCGCCCAGAAAATCCAGGTGACCACATTCGAGCAGAACACCGACACCATCACCGCGGTCAGCAGCGGCCGCGCTGATGCCGCCCTGATGGACTATCCCGTCGCCGCCTACGGCGCACGCCAGGTCAAGGGCACCGAAGTCGTCGGCGAACAGTACAACACCGGCCCCTACGGCATCGCCGTCCGCAAGGATGACACCGAAGTGCGGAATGCCATCCAGGCCGCCCTCGCCGCCATGAAAGAAAAGGGCAAGTACGAGGCCATCCTCATGTACTGGGGACTCGAGGCCGGCGCACTGAAGTAGGTCTCCGCCCCGAACCTCCCTCCCCGAGGAGCCGACCGTGCCCGTCCTCGCCGTCAGCTGGACGTACATCGCGGACAACTTCTTCTCCGACATCGTCCTCCGCGGCGTTTGGATGACCCTCCAGCTCTCGGTCATCGGCATGGCGCTGGGCATCGCACTGGGGACCCTCTTCGCCCTCGGCCGCATCGCCAGGGCGGCGCCGGTCCGCGCCGTCGCGCTCGCCTACATCTGGTTCTTCCGGGGCACCCCGCTCCTCGTCCAGGTCGTCTTCTGGTTCTTCGCCCTCCCCCAGGCCTGGCCGTCCTGGGCTCCCTGGGACGGCCAGCTCTCCCCCTGGCAGGCCGGCATCCTCGCCCTCGCCATCAACGAGGGCGCCTACATGACCGAAATCGTCCGCGCCGGCATCCAGTCCGTCGACCCAGGCCAGCTCGAAGCTGCCCGCTCCCTCGGCATGACCTACCGCCTCGCCATGCGCCGCATCATCCTGCCCCAGGCCCTCCGCGTCATCATTCCTCCCACCGGCAACGAGTTCATCGCCATGCTGAAGAACTCCTCCCTCGTCTCCCTCATCTCCGTGAGCGAACTCTTCCTCGTCGCCAAGCTCCAGTACTCCTCCACCCTCCGCTACTTCGAATGGCTCATCATCGCCAGCGGCTGGTACCTCATCCTCACCACGCTCGGGTCCTTCTTCCAGTCCTGGCTCGAATACCGGTACGGCGCCGCCAGCTACGGCCCTTCCGCCCGCCGACGCTGGCTCGCCTTCGGCGCCCGGGATTGACCCCCATGACCGCCCCTGTTGCCCCGCCCCTGCTGCAGATTGAGAACGTCCACAAGCGGTTCGGCCGCAATGAGGTCCTGCGCGGCATCACCGCGTCCGTCGCCGAAGGCGAGGTCGTCGCCATCCTCGGGCCCTCCGGCTCCGGCAAGTCGACCCTCCTCCGCTGCATCAACCACCTCGAACGCATCGATGCCGGCCGCATCCTCTTCGAAGGCCAGCCCGTCGGCTACCGGGAGCGGAACGGCCGCCTCGTCGAAGCCCCGGAGCGCGAAATCGCCCGCGTGCGGGCCCGCATCGGCATGGTCTTCCAGCGCTTCAACCTCTTCCCGCACCTCACCGCCCTCGGCAACGTCATGGAGGCGCCCGTCCACGTCCTCGGCCTCCCGCGCGAAGAAGCCCGCGCCCGCGCCGTTGCCGTGCTCGAACGGGTCGGCCTCGGGGCAAAGCTCGATGCCTACCCCGCCCAGCTCTCCGGCGGCCAGCAGCAGCGCGTCGCCATCGCACGCGCACTCGCCATGCAGCCCCGGCTCATGCTCTTCGATGAAGCAACCAGCGCGCTCGATCCCGAACTCGTCGGCGAAGTCCTCGCCGTCATGCGCGACCTCGCCGCCGCAGGCATGACCATGATCGCCGTCACCCATGAGATGGCCTTCGCCGCCGAAGCCGCCAACCGCGTCATCTTCATGGACGAAGGCGTCATCCAGGAGGAGTCGACCCCCGACCGCTTCTTCGCCAGCCCGGCGACCGAGCGCGCCCGCCAGTTCCTCCGCCGCGTCACCCGCCCCTGAAACCCCAGCCGGTCTTGCCCGTTCCAGCAGGCGTGCCATAGTATCCCCCGACTTGGGGGAGGTACGGGATGTATCAGTTTCCTAAATGTCGAAAATGTGATTACGGGGACCTCGTCCCCTTCTCCGACTTCGGCAGCCAGGGCGCACCCATTCACTTCAAAGCCTGGGTCTGCACCAACCCCGATTGCGGCTACAACATCAAAATCCGCAACGGCGACATCTACATCGACGAACCCATTAACGACGGCCAGGGCTACATCCGCCGGTAGCTCGCGGGCGGCGCGCCGGCCCCCATGCGGGCCGGCGCCCTTGTGATAAACTGAACGAGCGATGGCACAGCCCAACAAGGTCTACCAGCCCCTGCCCCTGCGGACCGAGAGCGACGTCGAGCAGGAAGTCCAGCAGAACATCCTCGTCACCAGCGTCGATCAGGTGCTCAACTGGGCGCGAAGCTCCTCGCTCTGGCCCTGCATGTTCGGCCTCGCCTGCTGCGCCATGGAGATGATCGCCACCGCCACGCCACGCTACGACATCGCACGCTTCGGCGCCGAGATCTTTCGCGCCTCGCCCCGCCAGGCCGACCTGCTCATCGTCCCCGGCACCGTCACCTGGAAGATGGCCCCCGCCGTCCGCCGCATCTGGCTCCAGATGCCCGAGCCGAAGTGGGCCCTCGCCATGGGCGGCTGCGCCATCATGGGCGGCCCCTTCGCCTACGCCTACAGCGTGACGCCGGGCGTCAATACCCTCCTGCCCGTCGATGTCTACGTCCCCGGCTGCCCGCCCCGGCCTGAGTCGCTCCTCACCGGGCTGATGCTCCTGCAGGACAAGATCAAGAAAGACACCATCGGCAAGGGCTGGGTCCGCCGCGACGTCGAACCCCAGTTCCAGCGCTACCTGCCCGAGGGCGACCCGATCCGCAAAGAGCTCGAATCGCTCTGGCCGCCCTACATCGACTACGATCGGCCGCCGCAAGGCGACGCCTTCGGCGACCGCTAACCGCCGGCTTGCACCACATCCCGACCGGGTGGCCCTCCACGCGGTCACATCACGGAGGTCCGCCTGTGCCCGCAGCATCCTGGGAAGAAATCGAACGCCTCGCCCGCCCCTTCTTCGAGCAGGGCATCCAGCCCGACCGCTCCGACCTCCTCGAAATCGCCTTCACCGGCGATTTCTCCGATGACGTCATCGACGCCATCGACTCCCTCGACGGTAAGCCCATCCCCAGCCTCGAGGCCCTCCGCGAAAGGCTCGCTGCCAACGGCGTCCTCGCCGGCTGACCGGCCCCGGCCCTGCGGCCCCACCGGCCCTCGACGCGGCCTTCGCCGGGGCGCACACTCCGGGCGTGACTGACCGTTTCGCTGACCGCCGCGAGGCAGGCCGCCTCCTCGGTGAGGCCCTCCGCCGCCTCGACCTCCCGCTCGGCGCCATCATCCTCGGCCTCGCCCGGGGCGGCGTCATCGTCGCCGCCGAAGCCGCCCGAGCCCTCGGTCTTCCGCTCGATGTCCTCGTTGTCCGCAAGCTCGGCGTCCCCGGCCAGCCCGAGCTCGCCTTCGGCGCCATCGCCACCGGCGGCCGCCGCGTCCTCAACCCGGGCGTCATCGCCGAGGCCGGCGTCACCGACGCCGAAATCGAAGCCGTCACCCGCGAAGAAGAGCGCGAACTCCAGCGCCGCGAAGCCGCCTACCGCGGCAATCGTCCGCCACTCGACCTCCGCGGCCGGACCGTCGTCCTCGTCGATGACGGCCTCGCCACCGGCGCCTCGATGCGCGTCGCCATCGAGGCCGTCCGCGCCCTCGGGGCCGACCGGGTCATCGTCGCCGTTCCTGTCGCGCCACCGGGCGTCTGCGAAGAGCTCGCCGCGGACTTCCCCGGCCTCGAATGCCTCGTGCTCCGGACCCCCGACCCGTTCTACGCCGTCGGCCTCTGGTACCGCACCTTCCCGCATACCTCCGACGACGAGGTGACCGCCGCCCTCGCCGCCTCCCCCGCCGCCTGAGCGGCCGCGCTCACCCTCGCTACACTGGATCCGTGGCCTCCTCAACCATCTCCGAGAAGCTCCGCAAGCAGCTCGCGGCCCTCCCTGCACGGCCCGGGGTCTACATCATGCGCAACGCCGCCGGCGAGGTGATCTACGTCGGCAAGGCCGCCCGCCTGCGCGACCGCGTCCGCTCCTACTTCGGCTCCCCCCACGGCCTCGAACCGAAGACCCGCGCCCTCCGCGAACAGATCGACGACTTCGAGTACATCGTCGTTTCCAGCCCTGCCGAGGCCCTCCTCCTCGAGGCCGCCCTCATCAAGCGCCATCAGCCCTTCTTCAACATCCGCCTGAAGGACGACAAGCGCTACCCCTACCTCAAGATCGACGTCCAGAACCCCTGGCCGCGCGTCTCCATCACCCGCCGCATCGAAAACGACGGCGCCCGCTACTTTGGGCCCTACGCCAGCGCCGGCTCCGTCCGTGCCACCCTCGACCTCACTAAGAAGCTCTTTCCCTGGCGCTCCTGCACCAAGGAGATCACCGGCCGCGACCCCCGTCCCTGCCTCGATTACTACATCAAGCGCTGCATCGCTCCCTGCACGGCCTACTGCACAAAAGAGGAGTACGACGAGGTCATCCAGCAGGTCATCCTCTTCCTCGAAGGCAAGGCCGACGACGTCCTCCGCCGCCTCCGCAAGCAGATGGACGACGCCGCCGAGCGCCTCGAATTCGAACGCGCCGCCCAGCTCCGCGACCAGATCCGCGCCATCGAGCGCACCGTCGAGCGCCAGCACGTCGCCACCACCCGCAACGAAGACGCCGACATCTTCGGCCTCGCCCGCGACGGCGACGACGCATGCGTCCAGGTCTTCTTCATCCGCGGCACCCAGATGATCGGCCGCGACAGCTTCATGCTCGCAGGCGTCCGCGACGAGCCCGATGCCACCGTCCTCGCCAACTTCCTCCTCCAGTACTACGAAGGCGCCCAGTACATCCCCCGGCTCGTGGCTGTCCCGGCCCAGCCCGAAGACCGCGAGAGCATCGAGGAGCTCCTCACCGGGAAGCGCGGCTCCCGGGTCGAAATCCGCATCCCGGCCCGGGGCGAAAAGCGCCGCCTCGTCGACCTCGCCGCCGAAAACGCCCGCGAGGCCCTCGCCGTCGCCCGCGTCCGCTGGCTCGCCGATTCCAGCAAGACCGAACTCGCCCTCGAACAGCTCCGCGAGGAGCTCTCCCTGCCCGAAATCCCCCGCCGCATCGAGTGCTACGACAACTCCAACATCCAGGGCACCAGCCCCGTCTCCAGCATGGTCGTCTTCATCGACGGCCGCCCCGCCCCTAACCAGTACCGCCGCTTCCGCGTCAAAACCGTCCAGGGCGCCAACGACTTCGCCACCATGCAGGAGGTCCTCCGCCGCCGCTTCGGGCGCCATGCCCGCACCGCCGAGACCGCCGCAGCCGACAACACCCCCGGCGCCGACGCTGCCTCGGCCGATGCGTGGGACCTCCCCGACCTCGTCATCGTCGACGGCGGCAAAGGCCAGCTCTCCGCCGCCCTCGAGGTCATGCACGAGCTCGGCGTCCACCACATCCCCGTCGTCGGCCTCGCCAAGCGCCACGAAGAGATCTTCGTGCCCGACGACGAACCTATCGTCCTGCCCCGCGGCTCCGAGGCGCTTTTCCTCGTCCAGCGCATCCGCGACGAAGCCCACCGCTTTGCCATCACCTTCCACCGGCAGGTCCGGGGCAAGTCCTCCATCCAGAGCGCACTCGACACGATCCCCGGCATCGGTCCCAAGCGGAAGAAAGCGCTGCTCAAGAAGTTCGGCAGCGTCAAGGCGATCCGCGAAGCCGACGTCGACGAAATCGCCGCCACCGTCGGCTTCACGCGCGCCCTCGCCGAGCGCGTCAAAGCCCAGCTCTAATCACGGCCCGCATCCCTACCGCCGGAACAGCGCCGATACGAGCTGGAAGAAAGCCAGCACGGCGCCGCCGATGAGCACCAGGGCCACAATCCGCAGCAACGCCCCGATCGGCCAAAGCCCGAGCCCGTACATAACGTCCCCTGCCAGCGTGACCAGCCACCAGAGCAGGGCGGCAAACAGTACCCGGGCGAGCGCCTCTCCGACTCCCGGGCGGTAACCGTACATTCTCATGCCCTCCGTGTAAGGTCATCGCGCCGCATCGTCGCCCGCCCCCGCGACAGCTGCTGTCCGAGTCAGTACCTTGATCCCATGCCCCTCCGCTTCCTCGCCCTCGGCGATTCCTACACCATCGGTGAAGCCGTCGACCCCGCTGAGCGCTGGCCTGCGCAGCTTGTCCGCCGCCTCCGGGCCTCCGGCCTCGACCTCGCCGACCCTGTCATCATCGCAACCACCGGCTGGACTGCCGCCGAGCTGGCCGCCGCGTTCGATGCCGCCCCGCCCGAGGGTCCCTTCGACCTCGTCACGCTGCTGATCGGTGTCAACGACCAGTACCGCGGCCTGCCCTGCGACGGCGCCTACCGCTCCCGCATCAACGGCCTGCTCGGGCGCGCCATCGAAGCCGCAGCCGGCGATCCCTCCCGGGTGGTCGTACTCTCCATCCCCGACTGGGGCGTCACCCCCTTCGCCCAAGGCCGCGACCCCGCCCGCATCGCCGCCGAAATCGAGGCCTTCAACGAGGTGAACCGCGCAGCCGCTGCCGCCGCGCGCGCCCGCTGGCTCGATGTCACCGGCGTCTCGCGCGAAGCGGCCCGCGACCCCGGCCTCCTCGCCGGCGACGGCCTCCACCCCTCCGCTGCCATGTACGCGCGCTGGGTCGAACTCCTGCTCCCGGCTGCCCGGGCCATCCTTGCCCCATCCGTATCCGGCTCCTGAACCCGCCCCCATCGACGCGCCGCTGCGAATGTCCTACCGTGGAAGCGTCATGGCCGACCGCATCGAACGCGAAATCGAAGAGCTGCTCGCGAAGCTCGAAACCGAGCTCCCCGAGGGCGGGCGCCAGCCCATCTCCCTCGAAGAGCGCCGCCGCCGGCGGAGGCCGCGCCGGTCGCTTCCCCGGCTCTCGCTCCCCGCGCTCGACCCTGCCCGCCTGCTCCTTGCCGGCGCCGGTACGATGATCGCCGGCCTCTTCCTCTCGATGTTCTGGAGCCCGCTCATCTGGGTCTCCTTCGCCGGTGTCGTCGTCTTCATCGGCGCCTTCCTCCTCTCCTTCCGCAGCCGCCCCGTTGGGAGCATCGGCAGGTCCCGCCCCCGGCGCGTCTACTGGCGCGACCGCTACATCGACTACGGCCCGCCCGAGCACTCCAGCCGCTTCCGCAACCCCTTCCGCCGCCGCTAGCCGTTCCGGGCACGTTACGTCCTCACCCCGTACCCTCGGGAACGTGATGCGCCCTCCTCTCCTGCTCCTCGCGGCCCTCCCGGCGCTCCTCCTCGCCGCCGCCTGCTCCAGCCGCGACCCTGCCGTGGCACCGCCCGCCGAAGCGTCGCCGTCCCCTCCGGCCCCCGCATCCCCGGCCGCGTCCCCGGCGCCCTCCCCTCCCGCATCCCGCACGACACCCGCCCGCGGGCAGGCGTCCGGGCCGGCCGGCCACGACGCCGACCTCGCCTTCGCCCACATCGCAGCCCTCGCCCGCGAACCCCGCGTCGCCGGCACGCCCGCTGAACTCCGCGCAGTCGAGTATCTCGAAGCGCAGCTCGCCTCCTTCGGCTACGACGTCGAACGCATGCCTTTCACCTTCCAGGACGACCCCTTCCGCGTCGGCGAAGTCCGTGTCCGCGGCGCGGCCCTCGAGGCGCTCACGATGTCCGGCAGCCCCGGCGGCACCGTTGAGGCCCCGTCCATCTTCGTCGGCCTCGCCGACGACGCCGGCATCGCCGGCCGCGACCTCGCCGGCCGCATCGCCGTCGCCGAGCGGGGCGGCCTCACCTTCGCCGCCAAGTACCAGAACGTTGCGGCCGCCGGCGCCATCGGGCTGGTCGTCGTAAACAACCAGCCCGGCCCCTTCTCCGGCAACCTCACCCTCGAGGCCCGCTTCCCCGTTGTTTCCGTCGCCCGGGAGGCCGGCGCCGACCTGGTCGACGCAGCCCGCGCTGGCGAGCGCGTCGCCATAACGGCTCCTCAGCCTTCCGGCGGGACGCCAGCCTTCAACGTCATCGCCCGGCCGCCCGCCACCGCCGCCTGCGCCATCATCGTCGGCGGCCACTTCGATACCGTCCCCGGCGCGCCCGGCGCCAACGACAACGCCAGCGGCACCGCCAACGTGCTCGAGCTCGCCCGCGCCTTCGCCGTCGGCGGCCCGCGCCCCGGCCTCTGCTTCGCCCTCTTCGGCGCCGAAGAATCCGGGCTCCACGGCAGCCGCGCCCTCGTCGAACGGCTCCGCTCGGAGGGCGCCCTCCCCCGCTACATGGTCAACCTCGACGTCACTGGTATCGGCCAGCGCATCGAGGTCATCGGCGAAAGCCCGGCCGCCTCCCGCGCCATTGACCTCGCCCGCGCAGCGGGCCTCGACGCCGTCCCCTCGCGCCTCCCGCCCAACTCCGGAAGCGACCACATGAGCTTCGCCGATGCAGGCGTCGAGGTCGTCTTCTTCACTTCCGGCGATTTCTCCACTATCCACTCCCCTCGCGACGTCGCCGACGCCATCGACCGGCGCATCCTCGACGCCATCGGCGACGCCGCCTTCCTCCTCGTCAGCGACCTCCTCCGCGAGGTTGGCTGACAGCCGTGCCCCGCACTAGCATGGTCGCCATGGCAATTGCTCGCCCGCGCCGCCTCGGAGCCGCGACCGCCGCCCTCGCGCTGGCAGCCGCCCTGATCGCTGCCGCCTGCGGGGGCGGCGGCCAGCCCGAATCGGCCGCCGGCGAACGGATCACCGACCCCGCCCGCGTGCCCACGGCCACTCCGATGCAGAACCCGGTCCTCTACCGCATCCAGGGCAACCAGGTCATCCTCGAAGGCGGCAGCCCAGCAGCCCTGACGCCGACCGGCGGCGCATCCACGCCCACGCCGCGCAAGACCTACACCGTCAAGCCCGGCGATACCTGCTCCGGCATCGCCGCCGCCGAGGGTGTCAGCCTCGATGCCCTCATGAAAGCCAACCCAACTGCCTGCAACAACCTCCGCGCCGGGGACACGCTCGTCATACCCGCCCCCACCCCCACCCCGGTCGCGGGCGGTACCGGCGGCCTCACCTCCAACCCGACCGTCCGCCCGACACCGACCGCCCCGCGCTCGTCCGGCGGTTCCTCGAGCGGCTCCGGCAAGGTCTACGTCGTGAAGCCCGGCGATACCTGCGCCGACATCGCCGCCAGCTACGGCGTCTCCCTCCAGCAGCTCATCGCCGCAAACGGGTTCACCCCCGACTGCCCGCTCCAGGTCGGCCAGGAAGTCAAAATCCCGTAGCTCAAACCTTCCGGGTCAGCGAGCCGCCGCTTCGGCGGTCTCCCGCCCCGCCGGCGAAATCGCCGCCGCCAGCCGGTCCGGGCTCATCCCCGCCTTCCGCGCCGCTGCCGCCAGCGAAGCCCCGAGGTCGTCCCGGTCGAGCCCGAACGCCCCGAGCTGCTGCATCGAGGCGTGTCGGGCCCGCAGCACTTCGTACAGCGAAACCCGTTCTGCAATCGTTGCGCTACTGACCATGCGTGTCACCCCCACACGATGGCGGTATCCTGCGCGCCCTGCATCACAACCGTGTCACAGCCGTGTGAATGCTGGATGTCGCAGGAAGCTACCGTACGACGCCCCGCTCCTCCCGTCAGCCGCTGCTACCGAATTTTCACGCTCCAGCCAGGATGGGCCCGGTCGCCCGCGCGAATCCCGCGGGCCCCGGCGCCACGAAAAAGGGGCCTGGCGGCACCGTACGCCAGGCCCCTCATGCAGCGCGCCCGGAGGGGACAGGGGAGGCGGCTGCATCGGGAACGTCCCGATGCCCGCAGTATCCCCGGCGCCTGTGAACCCCGCGTTATCGTGGCGTATCGGTCATGTTTCGCGCCCGAGCCACTCCGCCAGCACCTCCCCGGTGTGCTCTCCCAGTTTCGGCGCCGGCCGGCGCAGCTCCCACGGCGTCGCCCCGAACCGGTACGGCGCGCCAGGCATCCGCACCGGCCGCCCGTCGCGGCCTTCGCCCTCCACCTCGGCCCAGAACCCGCGGTCGTCCCAGTGCGGGTCGAAGAGCGCCTCCTCCGGGCTGCGTACGATGCCCCACGCCTGCCGCCGCTCCTGCCCGCCCCGGTATACCTCCTCCGCCGTGTGCGCTGCGATGAACCGCCCGAGCTCCGCGAAGATCTCCGCCGCCTCGGGGCTGCCCCGCGCCGCCTGCCGATTCAGCGGGTCATCGAACCGCGGCTCGTCGAACTGCAGCCCGAATCCCTCCGATTGGAACCACTCCTTGATCCGCTTCCAGCTCGCGTTGTCCCGGCCGACCCCGAACACCAGCACCCAGCGCCCGTCGCCCGCCCGGTAGAGCCACCGTTCCGTCCGCGTTGCCGCCGCGTGCCGCACCGTCTGCCGGATGACGTTCACCCGCTGCGTGAACCAGTACGGCAGCGCCACCTCCGTCGTGCTGCTGATCGCCTCGTGCGCCGAGCAGTCGATGAACTGGCCCTCGCCCGTCCGGTCACGCCAAAGCAGCGCGGCCAGGATGCCCTGCACCGCATAGTGGCAGGCCGTCAGGTACCCCTGGTCGCCGTGCCCGCGGATCGGCGGCGCCTCCTCCGCATCCTCCGGGTCGTACCCGTTCATCATCATCGCCCCGCCGAGCGCCAGTGCAACCATGTCGGTCGCTTCGTACTCCGCCCACGGCCCGTCCTGCCCGAACGGCGTCATCGCGCACCAGATGAGGCCGGGCGCCTGCGGCGCGACCGCCCGGTACCCGGCCCCCAGGCGGTCGAGCTCCCCCGGCTTCCCATCCTCAATCACGACATCCGCGGCTGCCGCGAGCTCGCGCCATGTCGCCACGCCGTCCTGCTCCGCGAAGTCGACCACCACCGACCGCTTGTTCGTGTTGAAGTACCAGAAGTTCAGCGAGCGGTCCGGCCCGGGAACGTCGTCGACGAACGGCCCGATGGCCCGCGCCGCGCTTCCCCCGGGCGGCTCCACCTTCACCACGTCCGCGCCCATGTCCGCGAGCAGCTTTCCCGCGTACTGGCCGAGCGCCCCGCACCGCTCCACCACGCGCAGCCCCGCCAGCGGTCCGCTCACATGAACACCCCCTGCGCCTCCAGCTCCGCGTACTCCTCCGCGCTCATCCCGAGCATCGCGGTCATCACCTCGTACGTGTGCTCGCCCATCAGCGGCGACGCCGTGCGGTTGGTCCCGGGCGTCTTCGAGAGACGCGGCGCCACACCGTCAATGCCCGCATCTCCCAGTTCCGGGTGCGGCATCGTCGTCCACCAGCCCCGCGCCGCCAGCTGCGGGTCCCGCTCAACCCGGTCGCCAGCCGTCTGGCAGACCCCCGCCGGCACCCCCGCGGTCTGGAGCGTCGCCATCACCTGGTAGGCATCGCGCTCCTGCGTCCACGCCCCGATTCCCCGGTCCAGCTCGTCCTGGTGCGCGAGCCGCCCCGCGGCCGTCGCGAAGCGCGCATCGGCCGCCCAGGCCGGCTCGCCCATCGCCCGGCGCAGCGCCTCCCACTCCGCATCGTTCCGCACCGCGATCGCCACCCACCGGTCCTCGCCCGCGCACCGGTAGGTGTTGTGCGGGGCCATCGCCGGTTCCCACGCCCGGTTGCCGGGCGGCATGCCCTCCCGGAGCCAGCTCCGGCCGTTCACCGTAAAGTCCAGCACCGCAGGTCCCGCCAGGACCATCCCCGTCTCGACCTGCGCGATGTCGATCGCCTGCCCCTCCCCGGTCATGTTCCGGTGGTGGAGCGCCATCATGATCGCGATCGCCGCGTAGTAGCCCGCGGTGTGGTCCAGGTACGAATACCCCCACCCGGCCGGCGGCTTCCCCGGGAGCCCCGACATCAGCGTCAGGCCGCTGAGCGCCTGCGCTGTCGGCCCCCAGGTCGTGTAGTGCCGGTCGCGGCCGGTATGCCCGAACCCGGAGATCGAGCAGTAGATGATCCCCGGGTTGATCGCCCGCTGCGCCGCGTAGTCGAGCCCCCACGACTCCAGCACGCCGCTCGAAAAGTTCTCAATCACCACATCGCTCACCCGGATCAGCCGCTGCAGCACCTCCATCCCCATGGGGTGGCGCACGTTCAGCAGCACGCTCTTCTTGTTCCGGTTGAAATAGTTGAAAAACCCCGAGTTATTGAGCGTGGGCCGCTCCCCCGCAATTGGCCGCCCGAAGCGGATGGGGTCTGCCGCCTGCCCGTGCTCGACCCGGATCACCTCTGCCCCGAAGTCCGCCAGGATCCGCGTCGCCGTCGGTCCCGCGATCACCCACGTCAGGTCGCACACCCGGATGCCCGAAAGCGGCAGCTCCGTCATCGCCGCCGGATTATAGCCCCCTCGCGCCTGCCGGCTGACCCTGTAGGATCAGCGCCACATCCCCCGGCGGAGCACTGTCATGCCCGAAGTCCAGCCAGTCGTATCCGATATTTTCGAAGTCATTCGCACCCAGCGCGCCATGCGCCGCCTCAAGCCCGATCCCGTTCCCGAGGAGTACATCAAGAAGATCCTTTGGGCTGCCACCCGCGCGCCGAGCGGCGGCAACCGCCAGAACTGGCGCTGGCTCGTCATCACCGACCCCGA